>JGI24711J26586_10000038_pt1 | contig 85928 bp, 71 predicted proteins | sample BioPla3DNA1_FD_26586 | JGI IMG/M metagenome (IMG submission 26586)
GATCCCTGGTTTCTTTGGGAACATCGTCCGAAAACGGCCTGTTCTTTTTGTACCTGAGTTCGCGGTTAAAGGTCGGTTGCAGGTACGTGCCCAGGTGTTCCTCTACAGCCTGGTTGGCATAAAGTTGCATACGGGCGTTGATGGTAGTATAGATTTTTAACCCGTCCCTGTCCAGATCGTACATAGATCCATCCGGTTTCCGGTTTTTATGCAACCATCCGTACAAGGGATCGTTTTCCCACATATCCAGATCTGCCAGATAATGCTCTTCGTAGGTATAGCTCCTGCGATCGGGTGCTCCGGCGGCCATTACCCGCCGCAACATATCCCGGAAATAGGGAGCCAATCCGGCGTTGTGGTCTTGTGTAGTATAATTAAGCACTATAGGCAATGCCTTAAGTGAATCTGCCGTATGGCTGTCCAGAAATTTGTATTTTTTCATCTGCCCCAGCACATGATTTCTTCTGCGCAGGGAATATTCATAATTCAGTACGGGATTGTACCGGGTAGGCTTATTGACCATACCTACCAGCGTAGCTGCTTCTTCTGTATTGAGCTGTGACGGATGCTTATCAAAGAAAGTAGAAGAAGCGGTACGAATACCGTAGGCGTTACTCCCGAAAAAAACAGAATTCAGGTACATGGTCAGCAGTTCTTCTTTTGTATAGTTACGCTCCAGTTTAACGGCAGTAATCCACTCTTTCATTTTAATAACCACCATCTTAAACGCATTCCCTCCGGGAAAACGATAAACAGTAGTGTCTCTGGGGTACAGCGTTTTTGCCACCTGTTGCGTAATGGTACTCCCCCCGCCGGCGCTCTCTTGCCTAAGCAATATAGATTTAACGGCTACTCTGACCAAAGCCCGGAAATCTATACCGGAATGCCGGTAGAAACGTATGTCTTCCGTTGCTATAGTGGCATGCTTCAGGGCCTCGGGCAAATCTTCGTATTGTACATAAGAACGGTTCTCTATATGGTATGTTGCTATAACAACCCCGTCTTCAGAAATGAGTTCTGTCGCCAGATTCGTTTGCGGGTTTTCCAGGACGCGAAATGAAGGGATATTGGTAAAAGCACCCACTAAAAACAACATAAGGAAAACACCTGCCAAAGGAACCAACACAATGATCCATAGCCATTTGTTGATTTTTTTCTTTGTTTTTTCTTTCATAGGACAATCGTGTAACGGAGCAAAATTACACATAAATATTTGGAATATACCTTATATTATGTCTTACTTTGCAAAGTCTGATTAGAACGTGTATGGAGAAAAACTTGGTAATTGTAGAGTCGCCGGCAAAGGCAAAGACCATTGCCAAAGCGCTGGGAGAAGGATTTGAGGTTGCATCAAGTTTTGGTCACATAAGGGACCTGTCAAAAAACAAACTTGGAATAGACCTTACTAATAAATTTGCCCCGGAATACCTGGTTGCCCGGGAAAAAAAGGAACTGGTAAAAAACCTTACCAAAGCCTCTAATGAGGCCTCACTTGTATGGTTGGCGTCTGACGAAGACCGTGAAGGTGAGGCTATTGCATGGCATCTTAAAGAAACGCTTAATATCCCTGAACATAAAATCAGGCGCATTGCGTTTCATGAAATCACCAAAGAAGCCATCAGAACGGCTGTGGAAAATCCCAGAGACATTGATATGGACCTGGTGATGGCACAGCAGGCGCGCCGCATTTTGGACCGCCTGGTGGGCTATGAACTATCACCTGTCCTTTGGAAAAAGGTAAAGCCGGGACTGTCTGCCGGAAGGGTGCAATCCGTAGCCGTACGCCTGGTGGTGGACCGCGAACGGGAAATCTTGCAATTCAAACCATCCTCTTCTTTTAGGGTCGAGGGACTATTCACCTGCCCCGCTAAAAACACAGAACCTTTCAAAGCCGAGCTGAACAAACGGTTCCCCACAGAAGAAAAAGCCCTGGAGTTCCTGCAGCAAAGCATCGGTGCCACGTATGTTGTCACGCAGGTAGAAAAGAAAAAAGGCAGCAAAAGCCCCGCTCCGCCTTTTACAACATCTACCTTACAACAAGAAGCCGCCCGCAAACTCGGCTTTTCTGTTGGACAAACCATGAGTGTAGCTCAAAGACTGTACGAAGCAGGACGCATTACCTATATGCGTACAGACTCAACGCAGCTTTCCGGCCTGGCTCTTGGAGTGGCTAAAAAAGTCATAACAGAAACTTACGGACCGGAATACAGCAAAACAAGGCAATATGCCACCCGTTCAAAAAGTGCCCAGGAAGCGCACGAAGCCATCCGCCCCACTTTTCTGGAAACAGATCAGATAAAAGGCACAGCCGTAGAAAAAAAACTGTACGACCTCATCAGAAAAAGAACACTGGCATCCCAGATGGCAGATGCACAGATTGACAAAACACAAATCACCATAAACGACAGCAATACCCCGGAAACTTTCACAGCTACCGGTGAAGTTGTTGTCTTTGATGGCTTTCTGAAGGTTTACCGGGAATCCGTTGATGACGAGCAGGAAAACAACGGTTCCGGCAAGAACAGCAGCAAGGCCGGCATGCTACCGCAGCTGCAAAAAGGCGATACTCCGGTTCCTTCTTCCATAAGGGCTGCACAACGCTTTACACAACCCCCGTTCCGTTATACGGAAGCCAGTCTGGTCAAGAAAATGGAAGAGCTTGGCATTGGACGCCCCTCTACCTACGCCCCTACTATATCCACCATCCAGCAACGAAACTACGTTGTTAAAGGAGACCGCCCTGCCCAAAAACGGGATTTTCTGGAAATTTTGTTGCAGGACGGCGTTATTACACAAAAGACACATACCGAAAACCACGGCGAAGAAAGAGGAAAACTATTCCCGGACGACACAGGTGTTCTTGTAAATGATTACCTTACAGAGCACTTCCCCTCCATAGTAGATTACCACTTTACGGCCCGGGTAGAAGAAGATTTTGACCGTATTGCCAACGGCAAACTGGTATGGAACAACATGCTGGAAAATTTTTACAAACCTTTCCGCAAGACATTGGATACAGCTCTTGAAACAACACGGCCTGCCAGCGAGGAACGGCTGCTGGGAACAGATCCCGCAACCGGCAAACCGGTATTGGTACGCTTTGGCCGGTACGGCGCCATGGCCCAGCTGGGAGACCGCGAAGACCCCGAAAAACGTTTTGCCGGTCTGCGCAAAGGACAACTGCTGGAATCCGTCACACTGGAAGAAGCCCTGCAACTGTTTCGCTTACCCCGGGAATTGGGGTTGTACAAAGACGCTCCCCTGGTTGTAGCCAGTGGCCGCTACGGACCTTACGTGAAATGGCAGGGGAAAAACGTATCCTTAGACAAGTCAGACGACCCGTACACCGTATCGCTGGAAAGAGGAATACAACTTATTGAACAGGCTGTGGCCCAGGAAGAGAAAAAACACGTTCTGGAATTCCCGGAAGAAGACATACGCGTACTCAGAGGCCGTTACGGACCCTACATAAGCTATGATAACAAAAATTACAGAATTCCTAAAGGAACAGACCCGGAGACGCTGACCCTTGAAGACTGCCGGGCAATTATTCAAAAAAAGGAACATGAGCCCAAAAAAGGAAAAAAATGACTTTGTGTTCCCGTTGGAATACCTTCACACAGATGCCCTGTGTGAAAACATGCCTTCCTGTACGGCCCTTTTGGTTTTTGCGGGCAGCGGTAACGGTGTGTTAAAGGAACTGAAAAAACTGTACCGGCAAAGCCATGTACGTATATTCTACACAGAAGACCTGCTGCACAACCGGCTGCCGTTTGTTTTAGAAGCAGCAAAAAAAAGAAACATTCCCACCATTGTTCTGTATGGCGAAACAACACCGGAAACACATGCGTTCCTTCAAGGTACACCGCGTGTAAGCCTTGTGTCCCGTGGAACAGAGACTCCCGATCCCATGGAGGCGTTTCTTAAGGATCCCTGCCCCGAATACCTTACATGGATAGGTTTTCAACGCTACCTTACCCGGCCCGATATTTCAAATTTGCTAACAGACAAATTTATGGAAATTTTGCGTTTGGGTGAATTCAGGGAAACACCCCTACGTGCTGAACCGTTATTGCGCGAAGCTACACACCACTTTCTGGATATGCGCTCTGTCCGCCATGCAGACTTGCCGGATGGAATCTGTACATCTCCCAACGGATTGTACGCAGAAGAAGTCTGTACATTAGCCCGGTATATGGGACTCTCCCGCCGTTTCCACCAGGCCGTTATTTACGGATATCCTGCCGACAGCCCTCAGGATTCGCAGGCCGCACAGCTGGTGGCACAAGTAATCTGGCACCTGACAGAAGGGCTGGCTGTAGCGGTTGACGAACATCCGCAAGACAATCCGGAATATTTCCGAAGAAAGGCCGTCCAGATGGGGGATGATGGCCAGGAGCTCATTTTTTTTCAATCAGAAAAAAGCGGGCGCTGGTGGATGGAGGTTCCAAATAGTAAGCACCCTGCAGAACCCATCTACATCTCTTGCTCTATCAGCGAATACGCAATGGCTTGCAAGGGAGAAATTCCTATGAAATGGCTGTATTACTATCAAAAGTCTAATAATTTTTCATAACTTTACGCACCTAACGAAAAATTATCATGTCCAAATACCCCATTGACACCACAGATCAGAAAATATTGGGTTTTCTGGTTAAGAATGCCCGTATGCCTTTCCTTGAAATTGCACGTGAGTGCGGAGTATCAGGAGCCGCCATTCACCAACGAGTAAAAAAAATGGAAGCCATGGGGGTTATTACAGGCTCACGGTTGCTGGTAAAACCGCAAACGTTGGGCTTGAATGTATGCGCTTTTGTTGGTATCCAACTGGCTCAGGCCAACCAGTATCCTACTGTTATTGAAGCCCTCAAAAGTATCTCGGAAGTAGTTGAATGCCATTTTGTGACAGGGAAATACGCTTTGTGGCTAAAATTGTATTGTCGCGACCACGACCACCTGATGGAAGTACTCATTGATATCATCCGCAATATACCTTCAGTCATTCAAACAGAAACACTCATTTCTCTGGACCAAGCCATTGAACGCCAAGTTTGGGTTAAACAATGACAAAAAACCGGAAAGATATACCTATCCGCAACGCCCTCATTTCTGTATACCACAAAGAGGGTCTGGAACCCGTCATACAAGAACTGGTAAAAGCGGGGGTTCAATTGTATGCTACCGGAGGCACGTTACACTACTTGCAAAGCCTGGGAACAAATCCCATTCCGGTAGAAGATCTTACCGGGTATCCGTCTATCCTGGGAGGACGTGTTAAAACACTCCACCCGAAAATTTTTGGAGGAATCCTGGCACGCCGGGACAACCCGGAAGATAAAAAAGACCTGGAACGGCTGGATACCCGTCTTTTTGATTTGGTTGTTGTTGATTTGTATCCGTTTAGTGAAACAGCCGCCTCCGGTGCACCGCATGAAGAAATCATAGAAAAAATTGACATCGGAGGCATATCGCTCCTTAGAGCAGCAGCCAAGAATTATGAAAACGTACTGGTTGTACCCGACAGGTCACTTTATCGGTCCCTTCTTCAATTGCTGCTAGAAGGCAACGGAAGCTCCACGTGGCAGGAACGCAAGGTTTTTGCAACGCATGCATTCAAGGTAAGCTGCCGGTACGATTCGGATATTTTCCAATACTTTAATCAGGATTCGAACCTCTCTGCCTTTAACCTTTGCCTGGATAACCAACCAATATCTTTGCGGTACGGAGAAAACCCGCACCAACAAGCCCGGTTTTTTGGAACAGAGGACAGCCTCCCAAAGCAACTGCATGGCAAAGAACTTTCTTACAACAACTTGCTGGACACCCGGGCAGCCCTCCACCTGATTTCAGATATTGATGAAACGGCTGTTGCTATTCTCAAACACAACAACGCTTGCGGGTGTGCCATGCACCAAGACCTTGTCACTGCCTGGAAACGGGCATTACAAGCAGACCCGCTCAGCGCTTTTGGAGGTGTAGCCGTTACCAACCGTACCGTAACAGAAGCCCTGGCGCATGAAATGGACGCCCTTTTTCTGGAAATTATCCTGGCGCCGGCATTTGACTCCGGAGCACTGGAAATACTCAAAGAAAAAAAGAACAGGATACTTCTTGTTTACAACCCGAACCAGCCCGTACCTGCCACTGAATTTCGCTCCCTGCTGGGAGGGGTTATCGTACAAGACAGAGATGCCGTAACGCAGCACCTGCCTGACTGCAAACCGGTTACCCGCCTGGTACCCTCGGAGCAACAAATGAAAGACTTGCTGTTTGCCAATACATTGGTCAAACACACCCGTTCCAACGCTATTGTTCTGGCCGCGGATGGTATGCTGCTTGCAGCAGGCATGGGACAAACATCCCGTGTAGATGCCCTGAAGCAAGCCATCACAAAAGCCCGGGAAAATAACCTTTCCCTGCAAGGTGCCGTAATGGCTTCCGATGCATTTTTCCCGTTCCCGGACTGTGTAGAACTGGCGCAAAAAGAGGGTATAACCGCTGTCATACAACCGGGCGGTTCTATAAAAGACCGGCTGAGTATTGATTTTTGTAACAACCACAACATGGCTATGATCTTTACAGGTATACGCCACTTTAAACATTAGACACAACTTTATGGCTTTTTCTTTTCTATCTCAAAAACTGGCCATTGACCTGGGTACTGCCAATACCATTATCATCCACAACGACAAAATTGTAGTAGATGAACCCTCTATTGTTGCCATTGATCAAAACACGGGTAAGCCACTGGCTATTGGGAAAACAGCCCGGTTAATGCAAGGAAAGACACACGAAAACATCAAGACCGTACGTCCTTTAAAAGACGGGGTAATTGCAGATTTCAATGCGGCAGAACAAATGGTTCGCGGTATGATTAAAATGATCAACCCCCAAAGCAAATTCTTTATGCCCAGCCTGCGTATGGTAATATGCATCCCATCCGGAAGCACAGAAGTCGAAATCCGTGCCGTACGGGACTCTTCTGAACATGCAGGAGGACGTGACGTCTATATGATTTACGAACCCATGGCAGCTGCCCTGGGAATTGGTATTGACGTAACGGCACCGGAGGGCAATATGATAGTGGACATAGGCGGAGGGACCACAGAAATCGCCGTTATTGCCCTGGGGGGAATTGTCTGCAACCAAAGTATCCGGGTGGCAGGCGACGTGTTTACACAGGAAATCCAACAATATATGCGCCACCAGCACAACATAAAAATTGGAGAACGCACGGCAGAAGACATCAAGATTTGCGTAGGATCTGCTCTGACCGATTTGGAAGAACAACCGGAACCCATGCTGGTACGCGGTCCCAACCTGATGACAGCCCTTCCCGTTGAAGTATCTGTCACAAGCCAGGAAATAGCCCATTGCCTGGACAAATCCCTGGCTAAAATAGAAACAGCTGTACTCTCTGTTCTGGAACAAACACCTCCCGAGCTGTATTCCGATATTGTACAACGCGGCATCTTCCTGACAGGAGGAGGCGCTTTGTTGCGCGGAGTGGACAAGCGTTTGCGGGACAAAATCAACATTCCGTTCCATATCTCTGAAGGGCCATTGCATTCAGTAGCACGAGGAACAGGAATTGCTTTGAAAAATATAGGGAACTTCCCTTTTTTATTACGATAAAAACAAAGGTTGTGCATGAGCGGCCTGCCTTATTTGCTAAGAAAGATTCTGGTGCTGCTGCTTTTCATTGCGCTGCAGTCAGTAGCTATTGTAATGCTTGTCAACAACAGCTATTTCCAACAGAATGCTATCTTGACAGTAGTACGGGGCTGGCAGGCAAATATGTGGGAAAAACGTTCTTCCTGGGTTGCTTTTACAAACTTAAAGGTAACGAACGAAGCCCTTACCAAAGAAAATCTGGAACTAAGAACGGAACTTGCCCGGCTTTCTTTTCTAAAACATGAACAATACGCAGGAACAGAAAACCACATACCTGTATCTGACACATTCTCTTTTATTCCTGCTTTGGTGGTTAAAAATTCCGTCAACCACCAGCACAACCACCTTATCATCAACAAAGGCCTTGCAGACGGTGTTCATCCGGACATGGGTGTCATTGGATCACAGGGTATTGTAGGTGTTGTATCCTATGCTGCAAACCATTACGCTCTTGTTATTTCCCTGCTAAACACCCAACAGCGCTTTACCGCAGAACACAAGAAAACCGGAACATTTGGCACCTTACGGTGGAACGGTACACATTACAAAAGGGCTCTCTTGTCAGAAATTCCGCAACACACAGAAGTGGCAGAAGGAGACACGGTTGTCACCAGCCCGTTTTCCCTTATTTTCCCTGATGGCATTCCTTTGGGAACTGTCACGTCACAAAGTCTTAAGCAAGGAACGGCATGGGAACTGGAAATAGAATTGTTCCAGGACTTTAAAACCCTCCGTTATGTAAACGTAGTTTGTAGAAGCAAAGAAGAAGAACTCCGCGAGGTAACCCAAAAAGAAGAAGAGGCCTTATGAACCGTAGTTTAAAATACGCACTGCACTTTCTGCTGATTCTTGCCACACAGCTTCTGCTGTTTGAACACCTGGATCTGGGGCTGTACCTGTACCCCATGCCGTACCTGATTTTCCTGCTCCTGTTTCCGTGTACCTACCCCACTGCCGGTCTTATGTTGTGGGCTTTTGCCTTTGGTTTTTTTTTAGATGTACTGGGTGGACCAACCCTGGGTTTACATACTTCAGCCTGTGTGACATTAGCCGCCTTGCGCAACGGGTTGATTAAAACCGTTACCGTAAAAGGCGATTTGGACAGCCTGACTGTTCCCGGTTTTGTACAGTTTGGGGCTCTACGGTATTCTTTTTTTGTTTTGCTNTGTGTGGCCATACACCATACAGCCTATTTCATGTTGGAGGCCTTCAGTTTTCTTTTCTTTTGGCATACGCTGGCGCGCCTTACGTGCAGTGTATTATTGAATACCCTGCTAATCTTACTTTTCCAGAGAACGCTTTTTGAACAGAGGAGGTAGGTTCCATGGAACACAGAATCAGACAAAAAAATACCATCCTGGCTTTCTTTGCCGCCTGCCTGTTGCTACTGGTTTTCCGTTTGGTTTTTCTGCAACTCATAAACAAAGAATACAAAGTAACGGCAGCCAACAACGTGCTCAAGTACGAAATTATTTATCCTTCCAGAGGTCTCATTTACGACCGCAACGGCAATATACTGGCCGGAAACCGGGCTGCTTACGACATACTCATCACACCACGGGAACTGAAAACTTTTGATACTACTGCCTTTTGTTCCATATTCAACCTGAGCGAAGAAAATCTGCGGAAAATGCTGGCAGATATCCATGCCCGACGGCAATCTATCGGATACCAGTCCGTTATTTTTTTACGGCAGGTAAGCAACCGACAATATGCACATTTCCTGGAAAAATCCTACAAATTCCCCGGTTTTTCTGTTCAAACACGCAGTGTCCGCAATTACCCGTCTGCTATTTGCGGAAACCTCCTGGGTTACATCGTAGAGGCAGACAGGGAATTCTTAGACAAAAATCCCGGCTACCGCGCCGGGGATTACATTGGCAGGACAGGACTGGAAGAGGCCTATGAAAACAGGCTTAAGGGAGAAAAAGGATACGAAATTTTCCTGCGGGATGTGCACAACCGCATCAAATCCCCCTATGCAGAAGGTGCCTACGACAAAGCATCCGTACCCGGAAATGATATGATCACTACCATTGATCTTCCATTGCAACTGTTTGGGGAAGAACTAATGAAAAACAAAGTGGGTTCCGTTATTGCCTTAGATCCCTCAACGGGAGAGATCCTGACACTCATCACATCCACCGGTTTGTCCACTGAATACCTTACCAACTTTGGAGCATATTATTCACAGATTATTTCGGACCCCCTAAAGCCCCTTTTCAACCGGGCTATCATGTCATCCTACCCTCCCGGCTCTGTTTTTAAATTGGTGAACGGTCTTATTGGACTACAAGAAGGTGTTATTGTACCGGAAACACGGTTTTCATGCAATTCGGGATTCCGCGCCGGGTCACTTACGGTAGGGTGTCATGTGCACCCGTCTCCCACAAACCTGGTACAGTCTGTTATGATGTCGTGCAATGCATACTACTGCAATGTTCTCCGCAACATCCTGGACAATCCGGTCTATGAGAGCATTGCTGAATCTATGAATTCCTGGCAAAACTATGTAAGAAGTTTTGGATTTGGAACACGTCTGGGCATTGATATTCCCGGTGAGCTGACCGGCTCTTTGCCCGGCACCGACCTATACAACAAAATTTACGGAAAGCGTGGCTGGAAGTCACTGACCGTTATCTCGCTGGCTATAGGACAAGGAGAAATAGGCGCCACCCCCCTTCAACTGGCCAACCTGGCGGCCATCATGGCCAACAGAGGCCACTACTATACACCGCATTTAGTCAAAAGAATACCGGAAGATACCCTTTCACAACCCCATACAGAGCAACACCGCACCCTGGTAGATCCAGAACATTTCACGCCTATTGTGGAGGGTATGTACCTGGCAGTCAATTCCCCTGCCGGTTCCGGTGCAACAGCCCGCCTGGCAGCCATTCCGGGAGTAGACCTATGTGGCAAAACCGGCACAGCCCAAAACCCCCACGGAGAAGACCACTCTGTATTCATCTGCTTTGCCCCCAAGGATGACCCAAAAATAGCCGTAGCCGTATATATTGAAAAAGGAGGATTTGGCGCATCGCAGGCAGCTCCCGTGGCTTCCCTCCTTGTAGAAAAATACCTGACCGGGCAAATACACCCTTCCCGCACCTGGTTGTATGAAAGAACCCTGGAACAAGATTTACTAAGCCGTCATCTAAAATGAAAAGAAGAAGCAGGGAACACTCGTTTGTCAAAAACCTGGATTGGTGGAGTATAGCCATATACATAGTACTTGTCCTTATTGGTTGGCTCAGTGTGTTTTCTGCAGTATACGATCCGGAACACAGCTCTGTGTTTGATACAACCCAGCGGTACGGAATGCAAATGATATGGATAATTGGGGCATGGCTTCTTGCCTTTGCAATTATACTGATTCCGGCACGTACGTACCTGCTGTACTCCAACCTGATTTATTTTTTGGGAATCCTGCTTCTGATTTCCGTACTTTTCATTGGCGTGGAGCGCAACGGTTCCCGTTCCTGGATTATGTTGGGTCCGGTACATTTTCAACCTGCCGAAATGGCAAAGGTTTTTGTGTCTATTGGCTTGGCAGGAATTATGAGCCGTCCCCACTTTCATATCAAGAGCGCCCGAGGCTTGTTGCAGGCCTCCCTTCTTATTTTATTACCGGCTGTGCTTATCTTGCTGGAAAAAGAGGCAGGTCTTGCCGTAGTGCTGTCTGCATTTATCTTTGTTTTATACCGGGAAGGACTGTCCGGATGGGTTCCGTTTATGGGAATAGTAGCCGTAGTCCTTTTTTTGCTGTCCATTTTATGGGAACCCATATACGTTCTCTGGCTCTGTTTCCTCATTTGCTTTTTTGTAGGTTTCCTGGAATCTCCCCAAAAAAGGCCGGTACTTATTGTACTGGCGTCTTTTACAGGTACCTATTTTCTTATTCCTCTTTTACTGAACATGTTTTCTGTGGACCTTTTTTCATTGATTGCACGTTACCAGTGGTTTTTAGCCCTTACAGCCTTGCTGTCCGTAACCCTGCTGGTAATTGCTTTCAGAAAAAAACGCACGTTCCTTAAAATCCTGGTTCCCGTTTTTGTCGGGTGCGTACTGTTGGTTTTCTCTGTAGATTACTTGTTTAACAACATGCTTAAACCCCACCAGCAGGCACGTATTGAAACACTTCTGGGTATTGATAAAGACATTTACGGCAGCGGCTATAATGTGTACCAGTCTAAAGTTGCCATTGGATCCGGAGGGTTTTCAGGAAAAGGTTTTTTGCAAGGCACACAAACAAAATACAATTTTGTCCCGGAACAAAGTACAGATTTTATTTTCTGTTCCATTGGGGAAGAGTGGGGCTTTCTGGGAGCATTGTTTGTTATTTCTCTGTACGCTATTCTGCTCTTCCGTATTCTACAAATAGCTGAAAGACAGCGGCATCCATTTGGACGCATTTACGGCTATGGGGTAGCGGCCTGTATGTTCTTTCATATTTTCATTAACATTGGCATGACTATTGGCCTGACTCCTGTCATTGGGATTACCCTTCCGTTCATCAGCTACGGAGGCTCCTCCCTTTGGACTTTTACATTACTTTTGTTTATTTTACTGAAACTGGACACAGATAACGATTAAAAACTTTTTTATACAGTCATATATGGCACGATCATTTACAGAAAGACACATTGGACCCCGCCCTGAGCAAACGCAGGAAATGCTGCAATTCATTGGGGTGAATTCTATGGAAGAACTTATTGAAAAAACAGTCCCGGCAGAAATCCGTATAAAGGAACCGCTGTCTTTAGAAGAAGGCATGAGCGAACAAGAATTTACAACGCACTTGAAAACCATGGCAGCTAAGAACCTGCCCTTCCGTTCCCTCATAGGATTAGGTTATTACGGAACAGCAAGTTTGCCCGTTGTATTGCGAAACGTTTTTGAAAACCCGAGCTGGTATACTTCTTACACTCCTTATCAAGCCGAGATTTCCCAGGGAAGGCTTGAAGCTTTATTTAATTACCAGACCATGGTGTGCAGCCTGACAGGATTCAACCTGTCCAACAGCTCGTTGCTTGACGAGTCCACGGCGGCGGCAGAAGCCATGCGCATGATGTTGGACCTGCGTTCCAGAACGTTTGTTAAAGAAGGCCGAACTGCTGTTCTGGTTGACCGGAACATCTTTCCTCAGACACTGGCAGTTATGGAAACACGGGCTTTGGGACTGGGAATTGAGATTTTAACAGAAGACCTGGAGACCAACCCCTTGGAAATTATTAAAAAACACGAATCCCGTATTTTTGGAGTTGTTGTCCAATACCCAGGAGCAGACGGCAAAGTGTGCGACCACAGTATACTCTGCAAAGAAGCACACGACAGGCAACTAATGGTTACTGCCGTATGCGATTTATTATCCCTTGCCGTACTCAAAGAGCCGGCCGCCTGGGGTGCAGACATAGCAGCAGGTTGTGCGCAGCGGTTTGGCTTACCCATGGGCTTTGGCGGACCCACAGCCGGATACATTGCCTGCGATGAAAAATACAGACGCAACCTGCCGGGGCGCATTGTGGGACTTTCTGTAGACAGACTGGGCAACCAGGCCTACCGCCTTGCCTTGCAAACACGGGAACAGCATATCAAACGGGAACGGGCCACATCCAACATTTGTACAGCAACGGCCCTCATGGCAACTATGGCCGGAATGTACGCCGTGTACCACGGAAGCGACGGCATACGAAAAATTGCCCAAAACGGCAGGTATTATGCCCATGTTGCCGCAGAAGCTTTTGCAAAACACGGCATAACGGTAAAACACAAACACTTCTTTGATACCCTGGAAATTACAGGAATAGACACAGAGCGCATACGGACTGCTGCAGAAGCTTCTATGATCAATTTCTGCTATCCCGACGCAGATACCGTACGGATTTCGTTTGACGAACTCACTACAAGCAAAGAACTGAAAGAAGTGCTGCATATTTTTGATATAGACGCTGAAATAACACCTGCCGGCATCCCCGGTTTTATGGAAAGGGAAACGGAAGCTTTGCGGGAACCCGTATTCAATACCTACCACTCAGAAACGGAGATGATGCGCTATATTAAAACGCTGGAAACAAGGGATATTTCCCTCACACACTCCATGATTCCTCTGGGTTCCTGTACCATGAAACTAAATGCAGCCGCTGAAATGATGCCGCTCAGCCAGCCGGAATGGAGTGCCGTACACCCCTTTGCTCCATCCTGGCAGGTAGAAGGATACTTACAGCTCATACGGGAATTGGAACACCAGCTGTCCGTTATCACAGGTCTGGACGCCTGTTCCCTGCAACCCAATTCAGGTGCAGCGGGAGAACATGCCGGGCTCACGGTCATTCGTTCATACCAGAAAGCACAGGGACAGGAACACCGCAACGTAGCACTCATCCCCTCCTCGGCCCATGGAACAAATCCAGCCAGTGCCATTATGGCCGGACTGGAGGTTGTCATTGTGAATTGCGACGAACAAGGCAACGTAAATGTGGAAGATTTGCGCCAAAAGGCGGAACAGCACAAAGACAATTTGTCTTGTATCATGATCACGTACCCCTCCACCCACGGAGTATATGAAGACGGTATTTGTAAAATTATAGATATTGTACACCGCAACGGAGGGCTGGTTTATATGGACGGGGCCAACATGAATGCCCAGACCGGCATTACAAATCCGGGCATTACCGGAGCCGACGTATGCCACCTGAACCTGCACAAGACATTTGCTATGCCCCACGGGGGCGGAGGCCCGGGCGTAGGACCCATTTGCTGTACAAAAAAACTGGAACCGCACCTGCCGGGACATCCGCTTGTGAACTGCGGAGGAGGGCATACCGTAGCCGGATCTCCCTACGGAAGCCCGCTATTGCTCCCCATCACGTATGGTTATATTAACATGCTGGGACGTGACGGAATAAGACTTGCCTCTGAATACGCTATTTTGAATGCCAATTACCTGTCCCGCAAACTGGCAGGAAAATACACCACCCTCTACACAGGCAAGAACGGGTACGTAGCCCATGAATGCATTCTTGACCTGCGTCATTTTGGCAAAACGTACGGCGTAGATGCTACCGATGTGGCAAAACGCCTGATGGATTACGGATTTCATGCACCTACCCTCTCGTTCCCTGTGCACGAAACCCTGATGATAGAACCCACAGAAAGTGAATCAAAAGAAGAACTGGACCGCTTTGCAGATGCCTTGCTCACCATTATGGAAGAATGCGAAGCCCTGGCCCGTCAAGACCTTTCTTGCGGAACACCGGAAGATAATTTGCTGAAAAACGCACCCCATTCGGCTGCAGAAGTCTGCTCCAACGAATGGAAACACCCGTATTCCCGAGAAAGAGCCGTCTATCCGCTGCCATGGATTGTACAACATAAGTTCTGGCCCATAGTAACCCGTGTGGACAATGCTTACGGAGACAGAAATCTGGTTTGTTGCAACCTTCTATAAGAAAATTGCATCTATTCTATTAAAAAACCAACAGTATGGATATGATTTTATCAACACCCGGACAATGGTACCTGGATTATTTAGATAACGGACTTTGGTCAGCTTTACAGAATTTTTTTGAATCTATGGGTATTTCCATATGGGGGCTCGTAGCAGGCCTTGTTGCCATTATAGCCATTGTAGCCGTTGCCATCTTTGTTCCTTTCCCCGAACTGGAATAGCCAACAGGGTAGCATGAAGGAATCAGAGCCGGGCCATCCGGTCTGATTCCCTTTGCATATCCTTTTCTTTAATGGATTCGCGCTTGTCGTACTTCCGTTTTCCACGGGCCAGTGCAATAACAAGCTTAGCGTAGCCGTTGTCTGCAATGAACAGTTTGGTTACCACAATGGTAAACCCTTTCTCACGCGTGGCCCGGAACAGTTTATTCAGTTCGCGACGTGTCAGCAGCAACTTCCTGTCACGTCCCGGTTCGTGCCGGTTATAAGACGCCCACTCGTACTCAGAAATGTTCATGTTTTTAACATACAGCTCATTTTTTACAAAATAACAATAAGCATCTGCCAGGGATACCTTGCCGGCACGGATAGATTTTATTTCCGTACCTGCCAAAACAATACCTGCCGTGTACGTCTCTATAAGTTCGTACTCGAACGAAGCGCGTTTGTTCTTGATTACTACCCCCTGTTTTGCTTTTGCCATGTTGTTAAAAATTTCAATACGTCCCGTGCGTTCCGCTCAGTGGTGAAGGTTTCTCTTTTTCTTTCCGTTGCTCCTGCTCTGTTATTCTGAGGGCCGGTTTACCCCGCACCAGGCTGTACACCAACAAAGTCACTCCGGCTACAACAAACGGAATGCTTAAAATCTGCCCCATATTAAGTAACATCCCCTGCTCAAAAGGAACCTGAGGTTCTTTTATGTACTCTATGAAAAAACGTGCCGCAAACAACACGACCAGAAAAATCCCAAAGAGCGTTCCTTCTTTAAGTTTCGGCAGTTTTTTACGGTACAGGAACAGCAACACGCCAAAAAGAAGCAAATAAGACAACCCTTCGTACAATTGCGTAGGGTGTTTGGGAAGGATTTCCCCGTTACGCACAAACACAAACCCCCACGGCAAATCGGTGGGATTTCCATAAATCTCTGAATTCATCAGGTTGCCCATACGAATGAAAAAACCGGCAAGTGCCACGGTAATTCCCAGCCTGTCCATAATCCACAAAAAACTGAACTTATGTTTGCGCCCGTAGTGGTGTGCAAACCACCACATACCCAACAACAGGGCAATGGCTCCGCCGTGCGATGCCAATCCCCCTTCCCACACGTACAAGATTTCTATGGGATTGGCCAGGTAATATTGAGGCTGGTAAAACAAGCAATGCCCCAGCCGGGCTCCTACCAATGTGCACAATACCAAGGTGTAAAGCAGAGGATCCAATAATTTTAACGGAACTTCCTCTCTTTTAAAAAAGTATTTGAACAGAAAATACCCTATGGTAAAAGCAATAATAAAGAACAACGAATAGTAACGTATCCCCAGTTTTCCTAAAGAGATGATTTCGGGATTCACATCCCATTGTATGGCCAGCATGCTCATATTATTTATTTTTTATTGTTCAACTCGGGCAAAAACACTTACGGACAATTGCTTTCCAAAAGTGTCTTCCAGGCACAATTCTCCAAACGTACTGTATTTGCTTCCGGGGAAATACGTCTTTATCAGACGCTCTGCCGTACCGGCAGTATAACCTAAAGCGTACAAATTTAACACCAAAAAAGCATTTTCCTGTTCTAAAATAGAAGAACATCCCGCCAAAAGAACATCCAGGCTGTTGTCCAGCTTCCATCTTTCTCCCCGCGGACCATACCCGTAAGCCGGCGGATCCAGAATAATTCCGTGGTATTTATTACCCCGCCGCTCTTCTCTTTTTACAAATTTGAGGGCATCTTCCACTACCCACCGGATACCGGATAAGCCGCTCTGCTCCATATTTTCCCGTCCCCGCGTAACTACTTGCCGCACCGCATCTACATGTACCACCTCGGCCCCGGCTGCACGTGCAGCCAACGATGCCGCCCCCGTATAGGCAAACAGGTTCAATACCCACGGAACAGAACCTATCCCAAGCGCCCGACTGCCTGCCGTTTTAGCGTAGATATAATCCCAGTTGGGAGCCTGTTCCGGGAAAACTCCCACGTGCTTAAAAGATGTGGGTCCAACCTGTACGGAAAAAAGACCTTTGTAGTCCAATGTCCACAAAGAAGGTACTTCTTTAAGCTGCTGCCACGTTCCGCTGTCTTCCCTGCCGGGAATTCCCTTGCCGGCACCCGGCTGAAAACACCAATGAGCCTGTTCTTTCCACCAGGCAAACGGCATGCTCCGCGACCATGTGGCTTTTGGCTCGGGCCGTATGGTTACATACGGTCCAAACCGTTCCAGCTTTTCTTCTTCACCACAGTCCAGCAATTGGTAATCCGGCCAGGACACAGGATGTAATAGTTGCATAAGGTAAAGATATAAAAAATGTATCTTTGCCTTGTTTTAAAATCAGAAGAAATGCAAGATATCCATACCTACAATTTTGAAGGAAAGCGTGCCCTGGTGCGCGTTGATTTTAACGTCCCGCTGGACGGCAATTTTCATGTAACCGACAACACCCGCATAAGAGCCGCCATACCCACCCTTAAGAAAGTGTTGGAAACAGGCGGATCGCTTATCCTCATGTCCCATCTGGGACGTCCTAAAAAAGCCGAGGCACAGTTTTCCCTGCGCCACATCCTGCCCCAGGTAGAAGAACAATTGGGGGTTCCGGTCCTTTTTGCCCCCGACTGTATGGGAGAAGAAACTGCAAAAATGGCCCGTTCCCTGAAATCCGGACAGGTACTGCTGTTGGAAAACCTACGCTTTTACGCAGAAGAAGAGGGCAAGCCGCGCGGCTTGCCGGACAATGCATCCGACCCGGAAAAAAAGGCAGCTAAAGCTGCCCTCAAAGAGAGCCAAAAACAATTTACCGCAACCCTGGCTTCCTATGCAGATTGCTACATCAACGACGCCTTTGGAACAGCCCACAGAGCACACGCCTCTACCACACTCGTAGCCGAATATTTCCCGCACGACAAAATGTTTGGGTTCCTGCTTCAAAACGAAATCAATGCCCTGGACAAGGTCCTGAGCTCCCCGGTCCGTCCGGTAACGGCTATTCTGGGAGGAGCCAAAGTGTCAAGCAAAATTGCCATCCTGGAAAACCTGCTGGATAAAGTGGATAACCTGATTGTAGGCGGGGGCATGGTCTTTACGTTTATTAAAGCCCGTGGCGGACATATTGGTAAATCCCTTTGCGAAGACGACCTGTTGGATACGGCGTTGGACATTCTTAAAAAGGCAGAAGAAAAAGGGGTACGCGTCTACCTGTTCACAGACGTACTGGCAGCCGACGCCTTTGACAACAACGCCCGGACTGTAATATGCCCTGTTGACAACATCCCCACTGCATGGACAGGTATGGACGCAGGTCCGGAAACCCTAAAAGCGTGGGAACAAGTCATTCTGCATTCCAAAACCCTATTGTGGAACGGTCCGGCCGGTGTCTTTGAAATGCCTGCTTTTGCAAGTGGCACATTACATCTGGTAACGTGCGTAGCACAAGCCACCCAAAACGGAGCCTTCTCCCTGGTTGGTGGGGGAGATTCCGTAGCAGCTATTACCCAAATGGGCTACGCAGATAAAGTAAGTTATGTGTCAACGGGAGGCGGTGCCATGCTGGAATACCTGGAGGGCAAAGAACTGCCCGGCATTGCAGCCATCCGCCAATAAAAGCGCTTGCCTGCAGGCACAGCCCGAATACTATACAGTCATTATCTCTTTTTCCTTGTCAAGAAGCACGTCTTCCACCTGTTTGGAAAAAGTATCTACTTCTTTTTGGATAAGCCCTTCCGTATCTTTCACGATATCTTCTGAAAGGCCGTCTTTTTGGTATTTTTTAAGTTGGTCTACACCGTCCCTGCGGGCATTGCGAATGCTAATACGAGCATTTTCCCCTTCTGCCCGGGCTTTTTTAACCAACTCTTTTCGCCGTTCTTCCGTAAGCGGAGGAACCAATATACGAATAACTTCTCCGTTATTTTGGGGAGTAAACCCCAGATTGGCCCCCATAATGGCTTTTTCTATAAGGGGTATCAGGCTTTTCTCCCAGGGCTGAATGATCATTGTCCTTGCATCGGGGACAGAAATACTGGACACCTGTGCCAGTGGTGTAGCCGTTCCGTAATAATCTACGGTCAATCCGGAAAAAACAGATGGATTGGCTTTACCTACCCTATAGGTAGCCAGTTCATTTTCCAGATACTCTACTGCTTTTACCATTTTCTCTTTAGCCAGCTCCAATACTAATTGAGCATCACTGATTTCCATTTTTTATTTTTATTGTTTTATTATTGTTCCAATATCCTGACCGTCCACCACCCTGCCCAGGTTTCCGGGGACGTTCATGTTAAATACTACTATGGGCATGTTATTTTCCCTACACAGGGTAAAAGCCGTCATATCCATTACCTGTAGGTTTTTTTGCAATACCTGATCAAAACTCAGCACATCGTACCTGACAGCATGCGGGTCTTTTTCCGGATCTGCACTATACACCCCGTCCACACGTGTTCCTTTAAGTACCGCTTCTACACCCAATTCCACCGCCCGCAGGGCAGCTGCGGAATCTGTGGTAAAAAACGGATTTCCCGTACCACCGGACAGCAATACAACCGTTCCGTTTTGCATCTCTTCCAAGACCTCATCCCGGCGGTAGTAATGGGCCACAGCCGGCATAAGCGTAGCAGAATACACCCGGGCTTTCAGGCCCCTGTCCCGCAAAGCTCCCGCCAAGGCTATGCTGTTAATAGTAGTCGCCAACATACCCATTTTGTCTCCCTGCACACGGTCCATCCCTTTCCCTGCTCCCTGTAGCCCCCGAAAAATATTCCCGCCTCCTGTCACAACGGCTATACGGACTCCGGCCCGTACCAAAAGTTCGATTTCTTGAGCATAGTTTTCCAATACGGCAGAATCCAATCCCCTGCCTGCTTTTCCGGCAAGACTTTCTCCGCTTAGTTTTAATAAAATGGAAGAATACTTCATACGTTACCAGTTGCTAGTACACAAAGATATATAAAATTCCGTGTATCTTTGCCTTACATACAACCTGACATGATACCTTCCATTGCTAAAAAAGTATGTATGGGCCTTACGGGACTGTTTCTTATCCTGTTTCTAACGCTCCATGCGACTGCCAACCTTACCATACTGTGGGGCAAAGAGGCTTATGATGCCGTTACACATTTTATGGGAACCAACCCCTTTGTGCAGCTTATGGTACCCGTTCTGGCTCTGGGGTTTCTGGTACATATTGGTTTATCTGTCCTGCTCACATGGAACAACAGGAAAGCCCGCGGTCCCGTGACTTACGCTTCGGGGCACAAATCACGCGGTTTGGGATTTGGACATTGGGCATCCCGCAACATGTTGGTGTTGGGTATTATAGTACTGGGTTTCCTGGTACTGCACCTATCCCAGTTCTGGACAAAAATGCAATGGCAACAACTGATAGGAGGAAACCCGCAAAACGGCTATGTTTTGGTTACGCAACACCTGGGAACGCCATGGATTGCAGCCTGTTACATAATTTGGTTTGTAGCCCTCTGGTTGCATATCAACCATGGTTTCTGGTCTGCTTTCCAGACCCTGGGATTAAGCAACCAACGTGTCCTGCCCGTTTTACGGATAGCAGCCCTGGTGTATTCTACCTTGTTATTTGCTGTTTTTTCACTTGTTGTAATCCGGTGCCTGTTTATTCCTTCCCCACTTGCCTAAAGTAATACTCCATATGGCGTGCTATGCGTAGCGCATCGCGTCGCATACCATCCACAACAAGTGGATTTTCATTGTAATCCACGGTAATTTTATCTTCAAAAACGCGGAACAGGCGCATACCTACACGACGTGCCTTAAAAACCATTTTTCCATTATCATCGGAAACAAGAATAAATCCCGCTTCTGCTGCAAAACGGCAGACCGCCTCTTTGTCTGTTGCCTGAAACCTGTTAACAGGTACCTCTTTACTTATAAATCCAATAAACGGATAAACAGCAGAGAAAGCTACTATGAGTAAAATCAGATTCTTCTGGGATCCGGGGCGAATAAGTTCCCAAAAAGATATGGAGTGGTTATCCCCTGTAAAATAAACAAGAGCCAGCAGAGCCAAAATAAAAACTGTGTAAAAAATAACGTATTTCAGAACCCGGCGCAGGTAAACACCCGCATTAAAACCTTTCATATATGTATTCATTTGATATTCTTAACAAATGTAGGTCTTTTTTACTATTTTTGCAGTACTAAACTATGCACTCATGGAAAAACACCTGAAAACCATTGCCATTATCTTAGCAGCTGTTGTCGTGCTGCTTGCAGGAACACTTGTCTGGATCTGGATTGATCGCGGTGGNGTAATAAAAGAACTGAACCTGGAAAAAGAAGACCTGACCCAGCAAATGGTCCAACTTCGTTCAGAATACGATTCCCTTAGTACCTCCAACGATACCTTAAGCCTGCGGCTAATGGAAGAAAGGGAAAAAATTGATTTGCTCATAGAACGCATCAATAAAACAGAAGCAACCAACCGCTCCCGCATGCGCGAATACGAAAAGGAACTGGGAACCTTACGCAGCATTATGCGCAGTTATATATACCAAATTGACTCTTTGAACACCCTTAATCTGGCCTTGCGTAAAGACGCATCGGAGGCTCGGGAAGAGGCAACACGGGCTACGAGACAATACAGAGACTTGCAAACAACTACAGAAGAATACGCACGTCAGGTAGAAATTGGTGCCCAATTAAAAGGCCGTGATTTTGTTATGACCGGTATTACAGAAACAGGTAAAGACTCTGACCGTTCCAGCCGTATTTCCAAACTAAAAGTTTGTGGCAACCTGATAGAAAACGCCATTTCCCCAAAAGGACCCAGGTACATATACCTAAGGGTAAAAGGCCCGGATGGTATTTTACTAACCAACCCCGATCAAGGGGTGTTTAACGCAGCAGGAGAACAATTGGTCTATTCTGCACTACGCGAAATTGATTACCAGGGATCTGAAATTGAATTTTGTATCTTTTTTGGCGGAGTAGGTTTTAGCCGGGGCGTTTATACTGCCGAGCTTTTTACCTCTGACGGCAAAATAGGAGCAACCGATATTTTATTACGTTAACCACCTCAACATATTGATTTACATTCACTTTCCCTTTTGTAGGAGTTTTTGCTCCTACTGCGATTTTTATTCTACTACCATGCTGGTAAACATGTCTGAAGTTCTGGATGCCATCCTTAAAGAATGGCTACGGGAACGCGACCACTGGTTACCTATACTGATTGATAGCAATACGCCCCGGCCGGTAACGCTGTACATTGGCGGAGGAACCCCCAGTTTGTGCCCTGTGGAAAAACTGCAACCTGTTGTGGAACAGCTGCAACAGGACATTCATGCCACCGGAACATCTTTGGCCGAGTTTACTGTAGAAGCAAACCCGGACGATATTTCATTACAATACTGCCGGGAACTTCTGGAAATGGGTGTTGACCGCCTGAGCATTGGCATTCAGTCTTTTGTTGACAAACACCTGAAATCCATGAAACGCCGCCATACGGGTGATCAGGCTGCAAAGGCCGTACTTATGGCAAAACAGGCAGGTTTTAAGAACATCAGCATAGACCTGATGTTTGGATTTCACAATCTTACCGTCAAACAATGGAAGGAAAACCTGAGCCGGGCAACCGATCTGGGACCGGAACACATCTCGGCTTACCAGCTCTCGCTGGAACCGGCAACTCCCTGGGGAGAACACAACACCCTGCCTACGCAGGAAGCCTGCCTTGCCCAATATTCCATACTGCAAGATGTATTGGAACAACATGGATACCAGCAGTACGAAATTTCCAACTTTTGCCTTCCCGGAAAAGAGTCCTTGCACAACAGCGGATATTGGCAACGTATTCCCTACATTGGACTGGGTCCGTCTGCCCATTCTTTTAACGGACACCTCAGGTACTGGAATGTATATAGCACAGACCAGTATATTAACGGTTTGCGTAAAAACAAGCCGTACCGCAGGTTTGACCGCCTAAAACCCGACGATGTACATAACGAATGGATTTTATTACAATTGCGTACCAAAGACGGATTTTCTCTGGAAGGGTTGCGGGAACGTGAAGGAGATCCGGCACTGGCGGCATTCCTTCGCAAAATAAAGCCATTGAAAAAACGTGACTTGCTTGTAGAAGAAAACGGGCGGGTACTTATACCTCCGTCCCTGTATTTTGTCTCTGATCAGATTATACGAGAGAGTCTGCTGCCATAGTAATGGCGCGGTAAACGTCCTCTCCAAAACAATGGATTAACGGTTCCCTGCAAAATTCAAAGACGCGTATCTTTTTCTCTGCACCTAATTCACGAGCCTCCTGGCACCAATGCCAGCGGTGGTAATTGAGCCCCAGGGTACCGTTGGACAGCTTCTGTACCCGTATGGGATACAGCCAACAGGAATTGGGTTTGCGCAAAGGAGTGCCGGATTTGCTCCAGTATCTTTCTATGGCACACAGGCATATACCCTTTTCAAAAAAAGCGTATGCACATTCCCCTCCGTCTATAAGCGGGGTTACAGCATCGTCTTCTATATCAACAACCCAAGCTCCTTGCTTCTCGATAGCCTTTGCACCGGAGGGCTGCATATGAGGCAAAAAGCGACGCCACTGCGCATCCAGCAATACGCATTCTTCTTTTGTCAGCGGGGCTCCGCTATCTCCTTCCACACAGCAAACCCCTTTACATACTGCCGGGTTGCAACAAAAATACTCGGTGAGAACAAGCTCACTTACAATGATTTTTTCTGAAACCAGTACCACTATGGTGTATTAGGTGTTTCTTCTACCGGTGCCGGATACGGGTCCAATTTCAAATCTTCTCCGTACGTGTCTTTCAACTCCTGTACAAACTTATTTATTTGAGCAATGGCTTTGGCCATATCTGCCACCTGTTCCGGTTCCCGGTTCCTGTCCTGCATGTAGTGCATCATCTTAATAGCGTGACCGGTAAACTTAACATTAAAGGTATACCACATTTCAACGTACTCGTAATCCAATTTCACCAGGGCTTCTTGCTGTTTGGGATCCAGGTTGTCAAAGTCCACATCCAAAAAAGGAAGAGCTTCTGCATGCTTTTGTACACACGCAGCAGCCAGGGAGTTGGCATCATTTTGTGCCTGAAGAACAAATTCTTTAAACTCCTTGTTGTTTTTCAGCGATTTGGGCAATTCTACGGTAAGGTGCGGAACGTCCGCCGTTGTGTTGCATGCTGCCAGTCCCATCAGGACTGCTGCCAGTACTAGAATTTTCTTCATATTGTTGTTTNATTTAAACACAAAGGTAATAAAAAAAACCGCCCTTTGCAGAGCGGTTTAGTAAGAGCATTCAACGATTACTAAAAACGGAATCCTATCTTCAATTGCGGAAAGGCAAAGAATTTAAACTGCATTTCATATGCGTTGTATTCCTGGCCATCTGCATACATACGGACTGCTGTATAGTAATAATTGAAAGGGCGTACCTCAAGAGCTATGTTCAAGCCGGGAAGGATGTTGTACTCCACACCGGCCGTAATGGCTCCGGATATTGCATATGCTTCTCCCGCACGTTTATCCAGTGCATAGAGTTCAATAGGATCTGTCTGGTCATCCTCCACCGGAATCTCTATTCCGGTATAGGGCAGGTAGGCTTGTACCCGGGCGTGTTGGAAACCTCCCAATACACCAATGTAAGGAAACAGCCTGCCGTTACAGTTGTTGAAGTAGTAGTCTGATCCAATATTTACAAGGTATTTATTGGTCAACCTGCCTTCCACCCACTGTATGCCCCCCAGATCCAGCAAACCTCCACTTTCCAGATCTATGCCTTCTATATAATCACGCTGCGGGGTCACATCTATTTGCATAGCAAACATAGAGTGCAACGCCAGGCGGTTTGTCAGAAACACTTTGGTTTGAATCCCGGCAATGTTGGCTACTGAATTATTATTCAAGCTTCCCATTTGCAGGTAGTACCCCACAGAATTCCCATAAATAGGGTCTATGCCTAATTCGTCACCCGGAAGGTAACCGGGCAACAAGGGTGTGAGGTTATCCAGAAATTCAAAATACAAACTGCTTCCCAACACCGCAGAGACTTGCACCTGTCCTGCACGCGGAGCATATACAGCACTTCCGGAGCGTTCCGCCGGTTGCGCCCCAAGAGACGCAACCGTTAGAACAGCTATCAGAAATATGCTAAGTTTTTTAATCATTATACGTAAATCTTATCCGTATGTTTATAGGTAGGCTGCCAACAGTTTATCACGTAATGCTTCCAGAACTGTCATCTGAATCTGCAGGTTGTTAATTTCCTCCAGAAGCACATCAATTTGTGCCTGGTAAATGGGAGCCTGGCTAAGATATTCTTCGTCCAGAACTTCAAGGGCAGTTGTTACCCTGTTCAGTTCATTCTGAGCGTTAATCAGGCGGTGGCTGGCACGGTTCCATGCGCTCAGTAAGCCGTCTTCTGCCACGTTGCCATAATTGTGTGCATATTGTGCCTGGTCTATCAGATATTGATAGAAGTTAATGAAGAGCTCATACGTGGGTATCAGTCCTTCAATCTCGTACAGCTCATCTACAAGGTCATCATACTCATCCAGCATGGCTTTGTACTCGGCTGCTGCTTCTTTGTACAATGCAGTTTGTGCATCGTGCAATGCCTGTATCTGGTCAATGAGGGCTGCGTATTCGCCGTTCTTTACACGGTTCCAGGTATCCTGATAAGCCTTGGCTTCACGTTCCATGCGTATAGCATTGAAGTAGTGGCCTTTGACAGTTTCGGCATCTATGAAATCATCCTTATCGGCCCAAGCCCAAAGCATCATATCACCAACCCAGTCGGATTCTTGGTTTCCGCAATTATCTCTGACGGCAAGCAAAGCTGCGTAGTCAACCCACAAGTTGCATTTGCTGTCCAGGTAGGTGATATCAAAATCAAGGGACGGAATGGGACCTGTTTCGTCTTTGTAAAGTTCCAGTTTAAAGAAGAATTCATTAACATTTCCCGGTCTGGGTTGTTGTTCTTCACTCAACGGATCATCTATATATGTGGGAGGTGTGTAACCAGTGGGAATAGAGGCGATTTTTACCAAGGCAGGTTTTACTTTAACANCAGCATTTGCCTCGNCGCGACTAAAGGACACACCTTTATCCTTATAGGCTACCCATGTCCTGTNGAAGGGGCGGAACATGGCGTATTCCAGACTACCCAGTCCTTCAACTGCATTATAGTATGCCTTGATGGCATCTTCAATGGGTTCTGTAGAGGCTCCAACCATGTAGCCGTCGTAAGCTGTTTTGTCTAATTTACCAAAGAAGTCATACAATACTTGTGTGCCAAAGTTTTTGTAGGCACCGGGGTTAATGGTAATTACAGGACCTCCGTTGGGGTCGTCCAGACCCAGTTCAACGGTTCTGTCTTCAAACATCCAGTACAGCAACAGCCATACATACCAGTCTTGTTTGGTGATCTGGGTAAGATCTTTCCCTTGTTTGGTATAAACTGTACGCATGATATCACCGTAGGGAACAATTTTGGGATTGTAGGTCCATGCTGTGGCATGTTCCCAGAAAGGAGGATAGCCCTTGTCATGTGTGCCATCCATCAAGCCTTTCAGCTGGGTTACAATGGCATCTATTTCGGTGGGCAGGTTCAAAAGACCGATGATAGTATTGATAATATCTACAAAAGCCTGTGCATTTCCGTCAAATACAAATTGTGCCAGGGTGGTTGCGTTAAATTCAATACCACCCAAAATTTCGGAAATGGTGGAACTGCCGGGAACTACCAATTTACCTCCCACTATGTATCCGTTCATGTAATCCCGGAACAGCTGTAAGAGGCTGTCAGCGGCTACATACATTTCATCGTAAGTCTTCAGGTGGGCATTGTAGCTTTTCATAGCGGCATCCCATGTGTTCCATGCATTTACCCATGTGGTGTACAAAGCACCTGTTGCAGGTTGGGCTCCTTCATAATATTTTTGCCAGTTGGCCCAGTTGTCTGTATAAGCCTTAACAGAAGCAGCAGCAGCATCTTTCTTGGCTTTAAGGTTTGCATCAATTTTTCCGGATCCCTGATCCTGGAATTCTGCACGTGTATCTTCTATAACACGCATATCTCTTTCCATCACAGCAAACATGGTGATGGGGTAGGCTCCAGACTTCATCCAGGGATATTTAATGCTGTAATTGCCATTTACTACGTGAATGTTGGGATCGTCACCGCCGTCGGAAAATACGCCCTTAATGCCTACTGCCTTTGGAGTAGTCAGTGCTGCCAGAGCTTTGTTAAGTTTTGTCTCATTGAACCAAGCCAGCTCTTCTTGCAAGGCAATGTACCTGATTTCCATTTCAGCAATTTCTGCCCGGAAAGCAGTGATCATGGCCTGGTAATCGGCAATCATAATATCCAGATCTTCGTGGTAGTTGTTGTACAATGCGTCATAAGCTGCTACAACACCTGTCAGGTACTCTACTTCACAGGTAAGGCGGCGCAGGTTGGCTTCCAGTTGCTGACGGATGTGGGATACATCTTCCGGGTATGTTACCTTGGTATACCACAAATACTGAGCTTTAGCATAGTTCAGCTCAACCTGTGCTTCTCCAAGGGCCATAATAACGTCTTGAATCTGGAAAGTAAGGTTATCCAAAGCGGCTATAAGATCTTGTGCAAGAGTACCTATGTTGGCCAGTTTCCACTGTTCAAACGCCAGCAAAGCTTCTTCATAGGCCACCTGGGATGCAAGCAAATCTGCCTGAAGCTGGGCCATGGTCAATTCCCACTGAGCAATGGCTGCGTCTGTTGCGGCCTGCTTTGCGCGCAGGTCTTCTTCCATTTCTTTAATTTTTATTTCCCAGCCTTCCTTATGGAATTTGGTCAATGCTTTCTGCCATTCCGTTTCTGCCTCTATGGCAGCTGCCTGGGCATCAATAATGGCTTTATGAGCCAGCACGATTGTTGCCTGGGCCTGAACCAAGGCAGCATTCGCAGCTTCTACTTGTGCTTTGGCCTGTACAAGAGTGGCCTGAGCAGTCAGCAGAGTAGCCTTTGCATTACGCATAGCTTCAATGCCCTGGCTCGACTCATTCTGAATACAGCCAACAGCGAGTACACCTAATACTAAAAAGGTTGCACTCAATTTAAAAAATTTTTTCATGCATTAAAAAATTTAAGTTAAACAAAAGTTTATAGTTATTATCAATTGTCAGTTTCCCGTTACGGTATATATAATTGCAAAGTTAAACGATAATTTGAAACCGCAAAATGTTTTTTGTTGAAAACTTGTTGGAAACCCCGCCAATTTAAGAGTCTTCCGACTCCTGAGGCAGGGTTAGCCCGTTACTTCCTTTTTGCTGTTGTATATTCTTTTCAAAGTCCCATTCCTCAAAATGCGGATGTTTCAAAAGTTCTTTCGGAATTATACCGTTCAGTAAATTGTTTTTCAATATGAAAACTCGCAGGTTTCCAAGTCCGGTCGCGTATTCTTTAGGTATGTTATGACCTCCCAGCATGTAATTGCCAATATTGCAATTTTCCAGATTCAACAATTCCAGGTTGTTCAAATCTTTCCACGACACAGGCAACCAGCCGGTAATGTTGTTGTTGGACAAATCTAGTTTTTCCAGGTAGCTGAGTGCAGATAACGGATCTTTTGATGATGCGTCTCCCGGCATTTCGGCCAACGACCCTGCCAGCCGTGCATTGGGAAGGGTAAGCTCTTTTACGTAACGCGCTCCGTTACGGACGGCTGTTTCCAGTACTACACCGGGCCAGGAGTCCACAGGAAGCTGCATATTCCACAAATAAGCATCCTTCCAGTTCTCCCCTTTCATTATTTTGTAGAAACTCACTAGTGCCAGGCTGTCCCGTTGGGCAACACGTGCACCGCGCTGGGTCAATTTAAACGATTTATACACCTGGTCTGTTCCGGAATTACGTACTTGCAACGAGGCCGTACGGTTGCTTGTAGAAGCAACCGGCAACACGTCAAACGTCCAGGTAGTGGTTCTGTCTTCTACCTTTGCAGATTTTTGAACAATCCACTGAACATCCAATACATAATCTACTTCAATGTTCGTTTCTACTTCCAGGGTAAAGGTGTCCCCCTGGTTGTGCAGAAGAGCCGGAGCGTTGAGGGTGGCGTTTACAAAAGCATGCTCTGCTGCCTGGCTTACTACAAGAACGGCACGCATTTCACTGTTTGTTGCAGCAAATTCTATCTTGGCAACACGTGCGCTTGTCTGTCTGTTGGGCTGTACCTTAAAGGAAACACGGGCATTGTTCTCTTCTTTATTTGTAAGGGTAACGTCTTCTACCCATGTGGGATAAGAAAAAATACTCCACGGTACGTTTGCCTGCACAGAAACCTCATAAGCTCCTCCGTCGGCAGAAACCTGCAGTGTGTCTGTTTGCGGAGTAATATGCGGTTGTGCCGCTGCTTGTTTTATTATACGGGATACCCTAAGCGGAGTTTCTTCCCCATCGTCTGTAACGACCAGTATCACGGCATTACGTGGTTCCGTTGCCCTGTTTGGTTCTGCCTGCAATTTCAGAACAGTTGTATCCGGGGCTTTTGTTGTGACTTGTGTGAGCCAGCCTTCCGTTATGTAGACCTTCCAGGGAACATTGGAAACAACAGGTATTTCCAACACCCCTCCTGCGGCATTTGCTACAGGCATGCTTGCCTGTGGGGGCAATTCCAGCCGACGTTCTCCGGCTTGTTGTTCAACAACAAGTGTTTTGCGGTAAGTCCCGCCTTTTTCCACAATGTCCAGCGTTGTAGATCTGGGCTGTACACTACCGTTTTCTTCAATAACAAGGCGCAATGTGCCGTTTTGCTCTTTGACGCTTTGTATCCAGGCAGCCGTACCCGACAAATCCGTCTGCCAGGTAAAATTGGCCTGTACCACTATGGTGTAACTTCCGCCTGCTGCCGGAACATCCTCCAGAGCAGAAGGAATAAACGTTGCCTGTGGTTCTGCCCCCTGTTGTGTTACAGTGACAACAGCCTGCCCCAGTTCCGGATACCCGGGAGCAAAAATAACAACCGACCCTTCTCTTGATTCCACGCGGGGATTGGAGTCAACGGCAAATGTACAATCACGGGGCTCCATAAGCTTTGTCCCGGTAAGGGTTATCCAGGGAGTTTCTGTAACGGCTTTCCACTCAATATTAGATACCACCGTTACTTTATACGTCCCACCTGCCGCTGCTGCCGTTACCGTTTGTGTTTCCAGTTTTATACCGGCTGCCTCGCCATCCTGTGTGATTTGAAGAACAGCGGACAACGAACCATCTGCCTGCTTAAAGAGAACTGTTCCCCTCCGTCCTTCCAACGACGTGTTAGGTTCTACAGAAAATACGTAGCGTGTTGTTGCAACGGTCCGGGTTTCTTTAAAGGAAATCCATGATGCTTCCGGAATAACCTGCAATTCCACATTGGTGGTCACCCCCACAGAGACAGTGTCTCCGGCCGCCTGTACTGCTTTTTGTGTAGCGTCAAGCGTTAACACAGGAATTTCTCCTTCCTGTACAACGGTAATTTCCCGGCTGGCCTTTTCACCGGATATAGTAAAAGAAGCCTGCCGTGATATAAGCTTTGTATTGGGAGCTGCCGTAACTGTTACCACGCGATCACCATAACCCCTCATGGGGTTGACCGTAACCCAGGTATCTGATATTTCAATGGTCCAAAGAAAATTGGAGGAAATGGAGAATTCGCTTGATTCTCCTGTTGCCGAAAAATCTATTTTAGTGTACGGAGTAACCAAAACCTCATCGCTTCCGGGCTTTATACATGCACTCAACAAGAGGGCAATTGCCGGAAGGGTTATCCGTATAAACGTATTGCGTAGCATAAGTTTCTTCTTTTGCAAAGTCTGCGTAAGGGGGTGCAAGTTACGGATTTTTTACATAAGACGTACCTTGTCTTTCATTTGTTGCACCTGAAAGTACAACTGCTGCCGTATTGCCGTACTCCATAATCTGTCGTACAAAGTCTCGGACAATGGCTGTATCTGTTTGCAACAACGTGTTATTATACCCTGTTACAAAGTCCCTCCCGCTGCGGCTGTACAGTACCAACATGTGGCAATGCCACGCTGCATCCAACATGTTTGTCCGGTGCTCTACCAGCAGGGAGTGGCGTGCTTTTTCCAGCTCTTCCCGGGTAGGACCAAAAGCAGCCAAATTAGCCAGGGTTTGTTCCAACCGATGCTGGTTGTATGCCATATCACGGGCATCTGAATAAAAACCGGTATAGAGAAAATAATGTCCTCTGGGATAATATTCCAAGGAAGATTGTACCCAAACAGCACCGTCTGTACTCTGCTCTACCAACCTTTCCAATACCTGCAGCAACACATACTGCTCCAGGGTATAGGGGCAGGGACCGGAATATACGCGCGCTGCTTTGCTTTCTCCGGCGGGGTTAGGAAAGGAAATGGTATGTTCGTGTACCCCCCTGCGTATTCCTTCTTCTTCCGGAACCGGCAAACGCGTATGCGTTTCCCGGTTGGGCATACCTGCCAGGAACAACCCTGCCCATTGATACAGCGAATCCCGGGAAACATCACCCGTGCACACAAAATCAAACCCTTTTGGAACGGCTGCTGTTTGCAAAGGCTGTTTTTCAAAAAGCATTACACGCAGGCTGTCCAGCAAAATGTTGCGGGACAGGTTACGGGCAGACTGTATGTGCTGTTCTCTCTCCCGCCATATTTCTTTCATACAGGACGGTTCTTCCAGCAATTGTTTTGTTTGCAAAGCTGCATCCTGTAAAAAAACACGTAACGAATCCGAGGTGGTCGCCCGGTAGAGCAACATACCCTGAGAAGTAAATTTCCAGAACAACGGCCCGTCGTGTTTCCGAAATTCTTCCTGAGGAACAAAAGGCATTAACACCTCCGGTTCCCTTTCTACTGCGGCAAAACACACCCGACCACGCTGCAACGTATCCGGTCTGACGTACAGCAAAGACCCCCCGGAAAGTTGCCATACAGACACCCCGTCGTGAGCCACAGGAACAGAGCGCACTATTTCTCCGTAGCATACCGTATCTGCCTGACCGGTTGGCAGTACCGGCAGAAAAGGTACTGCCGGCCTATGTGCCAGGGCTCCGTACAAAGAATGCAGACTGTCCGCATCTATCACGGGAACAACCTGGCTGCGCTGCAAACTGTCCAGCTGCAACCGCAGGTCAATATCCAGTATCCTTTCCGAGAGCTCCATAAGGCGTGCTTCTTCAAAAGGAAAAGATATTCCGGCAAGCTCCTGTTCCAGAAGAACCCTCTCTTTCTGCAGGGCAGACGGCAGGTATTGTACCGATGTCATAAGGCTGTCTGCTGCACTTGTGGCTGCATAAAGCCGGATGGACGGATTAGCAGAAAGCAATACGCCCCTTATATATTGGTTAACATGGTTTAAGGTAACAAAAGACACCATCTGGCTCACAAACTTGTACCGCCAGGCAGGCTGTGCAACAGGTTTCCCTTCAAAAAAATGGTATATGCACTCCTGCTCAAAAAAACGGTTGGTATGTGCATTTCTGTTTTGGTAACGCCACGTTTCCCTTTGCAAGTAATCTTTTCGTGCCAAATCGTACATTTCTTGTGAAATGCCGCTGCGTGCCAGCCGTACACATTCCTGAGCCAAAGCTCCAAAAGCACCAGCCAGGCTGTCCGGATGCGCCCGGGTTTCCCATACCATATCTGTACCGGCGTATGCCCGGGCCGGATATTCCAACGGCACCGACGCTGCATACTGCACAACATGTCTTAGGAAATCCATAACAAAATATTCGCTCCCCGCACGCAACTCTCTGGATAGTACCGGCAGGGGAAAGGCTATCTCCACACGTGGATACCCGTCCTGCAAAACAGGTGGCAGCGGTTTAGCAGAAAACGCTTTAGTTGCAAAAGCCGAGTCTGTCCCATGCGGAACCTCCTGTGCCTGCATTACATCCGCTGTAGCCGGCAAAGTCCCCAACCGGCTGTGAATCAAAAACTCAGCCGTATCGGCATCAAACGCACCTGCCAAAATGACCCCCATCAGATGCGGTCTGTATTGTTTGGGAGCCGTTATAAGTTGTTCCCTAAGCGTTTTTTCTATCTGGTCAATCCCTTTATATAGATGCTCCGGTTCAATAAGTACCTGCCGGTAAAAGGGTTCCCTTACCGGTTTTTGAACAAGGGTAAACTGCATGTATCCTTTGGGCAGATTGTTAACCTGTATATAATAAGTAAGCCCATTGGGCAGCCGACCTGTTCTGAACCGACCGTCCTGTGGCACGGCCGAAAATCCCCATGCAGGACAGGCAGCTGCCATTCCTGCAAGAAGAAGCAATCCCGTTAACAGATTACGCCATTTCATATACAAAATTTATAGTTCGTTCAATTGCAAAGGTATAAAAAAAGCTATACCTTTGTCGACTTAAGAAACAGCTAATTATAACTCTGAAAAATTTAGTAAGAAAAATGAAAAGAGCCAAGATTTTATTTACCACCCTGCTTGTAGTTGCCTGTACAGGTTTCTTGCAGGCACAAGAACTTAATGATGCCATTGAGGCGTACAACCTGGGAGCAACAGCCGCACAAGAAGGTAATTATGTCACTGCCATTGAACACCTGAACCGAGCCCTTGACCTGGGCAGTGCTTTGGGTGAAGAGGGATTGTCAGTAGTGACTGATTGCAAAAGTCTGATTCCCCAATTGTATTTACGTCAAGGCAAAGAACTTGCTGCCGGCGGACAAGGTCCGGAAGCCCTCCCGTTTCTGGACAAAGCAATAGAAACTGCCTATGCCTATGGTTTGGATGGTATTCCTGAAGAAGCAAACGATCTGAAATCAAAAGTGTTTTATATTATAGCCAACGAAGCTTTTGGAAGCAAAGATTTTGGCGCAGCCATTGAAAGTTTCCAAAAAGTGCTGGAGCTGGATCCCTCTAACGGGATTGCTTACCTGCGCCTGGGACAGGCTTCTGCCAACAGCGGAAAGGAAGAAGAAGCTATAATTGCCCTTGAAAAAGCAGCAGAGCTGGGACAGGGAGCCAATGCCAACAGGCTTCTGGCTTCTATTTACCTTAAGCAGGCTGTAGCAGCCCAGAAAGGAAAAGAGTGGGAGCAAGTATTTGATGCAGCCCAAAAAGCAACCATATATGCAGACAACGTGCAGTCCAACAAATTGCTGGGACTGGCTGCCATGGAGCTGAAACGTTTTCCCGAAGCCCTGGAGGCGTGGGAAAAAGTAATGAATGCAGACCCCGGCGCCAAAGACATCAACACCACGTATTACCGTCTGGCCGTTGTGTATGAAGGCTTGGGAAATAAAGCAAACGCTTGCTCCTATTACAAGAAAATACAAAATGACCCCAATTTTAAATCCATTGCGGAATACAAGATCAAAACAGAACTTAAGTGCGACTAGACAATTTGTCTCACGCTATATTATTTAGTGCAGAAGAGGGCTCAGGTGCTTTACCGCAGGCCCTCTCGCTGGCTAAATACATCCTGTGTACCGGAACAAAGGATGCAGGAACGGCCTGTGGCATGTGTGCTGCGTGCCGGAAAACTGCACATTACGTCCATCCGGATTTTCATTTTGTAGTGCCTGTTAACCGCTCAGCTGCCGTGCCCGGATCACGCGCCCCCGTAACAGATGATTTTTTAAATCTGTGGCGGGAAGCCTTACTTGAAAAAGAGCAGTTAACAGAACAGGATTGGTACAAAAAAATTGACATAGAAAATAAGCAAGGAGCCATTGGAGTAGCCGAATCCGCCAACCTTCTTGGGAAACTTCAGTATAAGCCTTTTGAAGGAGGCTCCCGGGTAATCCTTATCTGGTTACCGGAACGCATGCATCCGGCAGCCGCCAACAAGCTGCTGAAAATCCTGGAAGAACCTTCCCCGGGAACATACTTTCTTTTAGTAAGCCACCGCCCGGATCAACTGCTTCCTACCATCAGAAGCCGCTGCATGCACGTTCAGGTTCCTCCGGGCAAACAAGCCCCCCCGCCGGAAGAAGCTTATACACAACTGGAACGCCTGCTGGACCTGTGCCTGGCCGGAAAACCTGCCGGCATCATAGACTGGGCAGAAGATATGGCGGCACTTGGTAGGGAAGAACAAAAAAATTTCACAAACAACGCACTGCAAATCCTCCGCCAGTATTATATGGTTTACCTGGAAGTTCCCTCCCTGGCAGGAGCAGATACTGCCCGGCAAGCAAAAATACAGCGGTATGCAGACCGCATGTCCGGCACTTTTTTTACGAACATCTACAACCGGCTAAACACAACAGCTGAAAGGCTGGAGCGCAATGTCAATGCCAAAATTTTATTCTGTTCACTGGCTTTTGACTTTTTTCTATCTTTGCAAAGATAGACAGCAAATAAATGGAAACTAAAAATATACAACACGATTGTTCACGCGGATGCCTGGTGGAAAGAACCCCCATGGGGGATCTCCGGTGCGGTATGAAACAAAGTTGCAGCAAGCTGGCCACCTACGATTGGCTGGAAGGGTTGCAGGATCCGCGGTACGATGATCTTTTTGAAGTTCGGTTCAAAAACACACATAAGGGATATTACCGCAACGCATCACAAACACTCCTGAAAACAGGCGACCTGGTTGCCGTAGAAGCAGCCACAGGACACGATATTGGCTTTGTTGACCTTTCCGGACCACTTGTAATCAAACAAATGAAGCGCCACAACCTGAATCCGGAAACCTACGAGTTTAAAAAGATCTACAGAAAAGCCAAATTACTGGACCTGGAAAAATGGCAGGAAGCCATTGCCAGAGAACATCCGGTAATGATGCGGGCACGTAAAATTGCCGCGAATGAAAATTTACCGATGAAAATTGGAGATGTAGAATTCCAAGGAGATGGTACCAAGGCAATTTTTTACTACATAGCAGACGAAAGAATTGACTTTAGAAAATTGATCAAACTGTATGCTTCTGAATTTTGCATTCGTATTGAAATGCGGCAATTTGGAGCCCGCCAGGAAGCCGGCCTGATTGGCGGTATTGGCGTTTGCGGACAGGAACTCTGCTGCAGCCGCTGGATGGCAGATTTCAATTCTGTGACAACACAAGCAGCCAGAATCCAGGACCTTTCTCTGAATCCTCAAAAGCTGGCCGGACAATGTTCCAAACTTAAATGCTGCATAGATTATGAAACACCTGTTTATATGGATGCCTTAAAGGGAATACCCCAGGTTGTCAATCCCATAGAAACAGATGACGGCCCCGTTTACCTGGTTAAAACCGATGTGCTTAAAGAAACCATGTGGTTTAGTTACGACAAACACAGCATGACCAATATGCAGCCGGTTCCCGCCAAAAAGGTACAGGAAATGCTAGAGGCCAACAGCCGGGGCGAGACAGTGCCCTCGCTCCGTACAGTAGAAAAAACCAGAGAAGAACTCAACGGCTTTAAATCTTCTGCCGGTGAAGAAAGCATTACACGCTTTGACAACAAAAGCAAAAGCAGGACCAAAAACAAAAAAAGGAAAATCAGCCGGAAAAAGAATGTTCCCAAACAACCATAAATGGCTTTTAGTTTTTTTTGCAGGGCTGTCCCTTGCGGGTGTCCGGTGCACAGCTCCTTCTGCAACACAAAGGCAGGTAACTGTACCGCACGGCATCTGGGATAGGAGCCACCTGCTGCAAATGGAGTTGCCGTTACCGGATTCCAACGCCCGATACCTTGTTTATTTAGATATCAGGGTTACCAAAGAGTACCCGTACAAATACCTTTCTGTTGTACTGAAAAACCGGACACCGGCAGATACATTGTGGCTGCCGCTCCTGCCACAGCAAGCAATTCGCAGCGGACAATTTACAGATTACAGATTTGCCTTGGACACTGCCGGATGGAAGGCTTCCGGCCCCGTCTGTTTCTGGGAACTGGAACACCATATGCCCAACCAACAGCTAACGGGTATTGTGCAAGCAGGCATCCTCATGAAAATACAAAAGAATGGGAAAAGACAAACTGAAACGTTTTGAAGAAAACAAAACCTTCCCCAACCTGTACGAGCCTTCGTATGCTGAAGTGTACAAAAAAGACTACCTGCTAAAAGGGCATTGGTCCCAAAAAGTGTTTGGAAACGACCACCCCATTGTTCTGGAACTGGGCTGCGGAAAAGGAGAATACACCCTGGCCCTTGCCCGGCATTACAAAAAGTGTAATTTTATTGGTATTGATATTAAAGGAGCCCGGCTGTGGCGCGGTGCAAAAACGGCCGTAGAAGAACAAATGCATAACGTGGCGTTCATACGTACACGGATAGAATTGATTGAAAGTTTTTTTGCTCCGGATGAAATCTCGGAAATCTGGATTACCTTCCCCGACCCCCAACCTAAAAAAGAAACCAAAAGGCTTACCTCGCCTCGGTTTTTAAACCTGTACCTTTCTTTTTTACAGCCGGGTGCTGTCATTCACCTGAAAACAGACAGCCGTCTTTTACATGATTATACGCGTCAGGTTGTAGAAACATGGGAAGGATTTAACCTGTTGCAGGCAGATACAGATGTACACAACAGCGGACGGCAGCCGGCAGACCCCCTTGTGTCGGTACGTACTTTCTATGAAGACATATTTCTGGCAGAGGGGAAACCCATCACGTACCTAAAATTCTCAACAGGCACGGATTAAAAACCGGTCGTTATCAGAATAAACAACTGGGCAAGCAAAATCCTCAGGAACATGGTAAGGGGATATACCATAGCATAGGCGGCCGCTTGTGCCTGAACGGGCGCAATACCATTGGCAAATTCCAAAGCAGGCGGATCGGTCATGGAGCCTGCCAGCAAACCACATATTTTAAGGTAGTTCACTTTCATTAGCCGGGCGATAATCCCTACAACCATAATAGGAATCAGGGTAACAGCCACCCCGTACAGCATCCATTGCCACCCTCCGTGCCGGATGGTTTCCACAAATTGTCCACCTGAAAGCAATCCCACACAGGCAAGGAAAAGAATAATTCCCAGCTCACGCATAAAATCACTAACTCCGGGTGTTATGTAAAAACTCAGTTTCCCTATCCGCCCCCTGTTTCCCAAAATAATGGCAACCAACAAAGGCCCTCCGGCAAGTCCCAGTTTAGCAGGTGCGGGTAAACCGGGGAAATAAATAGGAATACTTCCTAAAAGAATACCGGCAAAAATGCCTATAAAAACAGAACTGATATTAGCCTTGTCAATCTGTTCGTTTTGCTGCGTTATGTCACGGCTGCCTGACGATTGGGTGTAATCCTTCATCTCCGCCGGGACTTGTATCCTAAAAATCACCCTAAGTAACAGCATGGAAATAATAATACCCAAAATGCCAAACGGGTACGTGATGGCATAGGCCATACCTGTTTGGGCAATGGTAGCAGCATCTGCTCCTTGTGATGCAAGCACTTCCTGGGCGGCACCCAGGCTTGGTGTATTGGTTACTGCCCCACACAGAATTCCGACAACGGCAGCCGGTGACATATTGGTAAAGCGGTATATCAGACAGGCTATTCCAAAACCGCCCAAAACTATAGCTGCAGCAAACACATTCAGCAACAATCCATCCTTTTTGAACGAAGAAAGAAAGCGTGGGCCCATACTCAGGCCTACGCTGTAAACAAACAGTATCAGTCCAAAATCGCGCAGAAAATGCAACGTATGAACATCTATAGGTGCCCCAAAATGCGCAACCAACAGACCGGTAAACAACACCCCCGCTACACCGGCTCCAACGCCTTTGTATTTGATTTTACCCAGCAGTGACCCGGAAAAGGCAACAAGGCACACGTAAAGCAAGGTAGAGGAAATACTTTGCGTGGTAAAGAACTCTTGCAGACTGTTCATAGTAAAACCTTCTTACATACCCGAAAGCACTAACAAACACTCTTTCCACACTGAATCCGGAAGGCGCCCAAGTTGTTCCCGGGCGCTGTCTGTATGGTGGTTAAGTACCTGCAGCGCATACTCCCTGCCTTTGTGTTTTTCTACAAACCCTAACAACGGCTCCATGGATGCATTGTTTCCTTGCTCCAGGCTGTGTATCCAGGTTTTGACCTGAGGTCTGTGCTGTTGGTCGCCCGCATGCACCAAGGCCCCCAACAGGGGCAGGGTCATTTTTGACTCGGCAAGGTCTGCCTGCAAATCTTCCAGGTCATCCCGTATCTGAAAGGCCATCCCCATATGGTAGGCTGCATGCTCCAGCAGGGGTTTGAATTCGGCTGCCTTTTCCTTTTCAGGAACAGACATAGCTCCGGACATAATAGCAGCATAAAACAACGAGGCTGTTTTTTTCTTACAAATGGTATAGTATTCTATCGGCGTTACATCCAGCGTTTTTGCTTTTTCCATCTGGAACAACTCCCCCTGACTAAGGTCTTCAATAACATCGGCATACAGGGGCAACAGATGTGTTCCGTTGTGCTGCAACAAAACTTGAAATGCCCTGGCCAGCCAGAAATCCCCCAGCACAATGGCGGCATGCGGTCCGAATTGCTTTTGCACACTTTCTTTCCCACGGCGCGTCTGGGCGTTATCTGCCACATCGTCGTGCAGGAGCGATGCTGTATGTATCATTTCTGCAATAGCAGCCACAGCATGACTTAGCGATCCCGGGGTACCGCATACCCCGGCCGCAGACAAAGCAAGTGCCGGCCTTATCTGTTTGCCGGGCTTGTTAAGAATGTATTCATCCAGGACAGAAAGTAAGGCATACGGAGAGTCCAGGGCGGTCTTCAGCACATTCTCAAAAGCCTTCCAATCAGAGCCCAATGACTGCCTGACCCAATCCATAGCGTGCATAATGCGTTAGAAGAGAAACGCAACAGAAAGTTCAAATCCTCTCATATTGGTGTCTCCAAGCTTCCAGTCACCTTTGTCTATATGCAGGGTTCCACCCTTAGCCAATTTTCCAAAACCCCAGTTGTATTTCCCGGATATTTGCAACTTCCAGATCTCCAGACCGGCACCCAGGCTAAACCCGTAATCAAACCGGTTGATGTTATCCCAGCTGACGTGTTCCAGCATGTTCCCTTTAAATAGGGCATACCTTATATAAGGTGCTGCAAACACATAGGGACGCAGAAAAAGAATATTGATTCCCAACTGGACGTTTAGCGGTACATCAATATAATCCAGCCTAAAGCCGTAGGAATCCTGACTTACGCTACCACCTATCAGGTCTGTACGCACACGGCTGTACAGAATTTCCGGCTGGAAAGAAAGACCTATGAGCGGTATTTTGTACTGCCATCCAATACCGGCATGAAATCCGGTTTGCATCTCCCATGATTTTTTCAGTTCACCCACCTGGATATCCTGAAATTTGTTAAAATTAAGCCCGGCCTTTACCAGAACACTTCCCTGCGCCAGAGCTGCCGTACCTATGCCTAGCATAAGCACCCATGTAATCAGGTATTTTTTCATATCATCCTTACATTAATGAATTCAGTTTTTCTTGAATAGTCTGCTTGTTGGTTGCCCCTACAATCTTATGCACCAGTTCTCCTTCCTTAAAGAAAAGTAATGTAGGTATGCTGCGTATCATATATCTGGTAGGAACTTCCGTTGCCTGGTCAACATCGCATTTGCATACCAGAATCTTACCTTCCATTTCACGTGCCAGCTCATCTACAATAGGAGAAATCTGGCGACAGGGGCCGCACCATGCTGCCCAAAAATCAACCAAAACGGGTATTGTTGATTTCAACACCACCGAATCAAAGTTGGTATCTGTTACAATTTGAGTCATAATTTTCACTTTTAATTCTGATATTATATTGTGTAAATATATAAAAAATCATTTGTTAGGCACTACTGCCAGTCCTCCTTCAGAGGTTTCTTTATATATAGAGGGCAAGTCGTGACCTGTACGTTTCATCACTTCAATTATGGTATCAAAGCTTATCCGGTGCGTTCCGTCAGAAAGCAAAGCATACATGTTGGCATCTATAGCCCGGGTGGCACCAAAGGCATTTCTTTCAATACAGGGAATCTGTACCAATCCGTGAATGGGATCACACGTGAGTCCCAAAAAATGCTCCATACCAATACTGGCGGCATACTCGGCCTGGGCTATACTTCCTCCAAATAGTTGTACAGCAGCGGCCGCCGACATGGAACAGGCCGAGCCAATTTCTCCCTGACACCCTACCTCGGCTCCGGAAATGGAGGCGTTGTGTTTGATAAGTGTCCCAATGAGCCCCGCTGTGGCAAGAGCACGCAAAACCCGGCTTTCCGGAAAGTTGTAGGAAGTCTGGTTCAAATACAGCACAGACGGGAGTACGCCGCAACTGCCACACGTAGGCGCTGTTACAATTACTGTACCTTCTGCATTTTCTTCTGCTACGGCCAGAGCATACGAAAAAGCCATCGCCCGCCGCTGCATAGATCCTTTATATCCTTGCGCCTTTATGTAATAAGAGGCCGCCCTGCGTGCCAGGTTCAACGGTCCGGGAAGCACTCCTTCGTTTTCCAGCCCCCGGCGTATGGCTGCTTTCATGGTTTGCCATACTTCGTTCAGGTAATCCCAAATATCTTCTTCTTCATACATGGCCACAAATTCCCAGAAATTCAAGCCTTTTTCCTGACAAAACTTTAAAATGTTTGCCATGGTGGTCAGAGGGTAAACAGGCGTATGCGCTATCCTCTTTCCTGTTTCCGACAAATCTCCTCCTCCTATGCTGAAAGTCAGCCACGTATCCAGAACGTTTCCCTGTTCATCCAACGCCCTGAATTCCATGCCGTTGGGATGTTGTTTCAACACCGTCTCGTAATCCCACAGGATTTCAACTTTTTTGGGTGCAAAAGCCCCCTCAAGCGATTTGTCTGTATAATGTCCTTTACCCGTAGCCGCCAGACTTCCGTACAACGTAACGGAAAAACCGGCAGCCTGCGGATTTCTGGAAGCAAAATCCAACGCTGCCCACCGGGGAGCCATAGTATGAGAACTGGAAGGACCGTTACCTATTTTAAAAATCTGTTTAATACTTTCCATACATTACAAAGATAGACATATATGGGTTTATTTTAAGAATTTTTAATCATTTTAGTACCTTGTAGTACAAGGTATCAATATTTTTATATATCTTTGCGACATATTACTCTGAATGGAAATTTTTATAAACAGAAAATTATGAAAAAAGTATTGAATGTTGGCATTGGGAAAAGTAGCTTTATAATAGAGGAAGATGCTTACCAAAGGCTGGATCTCTACCTGGAGCGTTTTCGCAACGAAATGGACAGCAAAGATGCCGGAGAAGTCATGGAAGATGTAGAGCAACGCATTGCCGAACTTTTCTATGAATACACCAAAGGTAAAACAGAGGTCGTTTCTTTGGATGTGGTAGAGCGCGTAATCTGTCAGTTGGGCTATCCGGGCGATTCTGCAGCAGGAGGAGGGGAGGATGAGCCGGTTAAAAAAACAAGACGGCGCAACGGCTATTCCGAGTACGAACAGTACGACGGTCTGGGAGAAAAGCCACACAAAAGGCTGTATAGAAATCCGGACGACTCCATAATTGGCGGAGTTTGCAGTGGCCTGGCTGCTTATTTAAATTGTGACCCCGTGTTGGTTCGTGTACTGGCCATAGTTTCTTTCTTAATGGGAAGTGCAGGTTTCTGGATTTACATCATCTTGTGGATAGCCGTACCTAAAGCACGAACGGCATCTGAAAAACTGGAAATGCGGGGGCTCCCGATAACTGCCGAAAACCTGCGCCGTTTTAGCACACGCCGATAAGAACCCTTAACAAATTTAAAAAGAGCAGTTATGAATCAAACCAATATTGAAAACATTAAGTCGCAAATGCGAAGAGGCGTGCTGGAATATTGCATTTTAAGCATTTTGGACAAGAGCGACGCCTATGCCTCTGAGTTAATAGGCAAACTGAAAGACGCACGCATTATTGTGGTAGAAGGGACGCTCTACCCTTTGCTCACACGCCAGAAAAACCAAGGACTTCTGACGTACCGCTGGGAAGAATCCACACAAGGACCTCCGCGGAAATATTACTCCCTTACAGATAAAGGAAGGGCTGTTCTTCTGGAAATGGACAAAGTGTGGAAAGAATTGGTAGAAACTCTTGATATCTTAAGAAAATGAAAAAAGTAATCAAAGTCAGTATCAATAAGATACCCTTCACGTTGTCGGAAGAAGCCTACAACTCGCTAAAAGTGTATCTGGATCATTTGCGCCGGTATTATTCCGGCAAAGAAGACGGTTCTGAAATTGTAGACGGTATAGAAGAACGCATAGCCGAACTCTTGTCGGAACGCACCCTTGCCGGAGAACACGTGGTATCAAAAGACCTGGTCCAGGAAATTCTGGACATTATGGGCCCGCTGGAAATGATTGAAGAAGAAAGTGCCCATGCCGACCACTCTTACCCCCCTCCGCCCAAAAGGCTGTACAGAGACGTTGACCACAAAGTACTTGGCGGGGTTTGCTCCGGACTGGCCGCTTACTTTAATATAGACGTAGTTATTGTCCGACTGATTTATGTCGTTGGGCTCTTTTTGCCTTCCGTTATACGCCTTAGCCGGTTCACGCACGGTTGGGGAACTTTTACTATAAGTTTTGGGTGGTTCTTCTTTGCGGTCTACCTTCTTATGTGGATACTTATACCGGCTGCACTTACTGTTGAAGAAAAGTATGCCATGCACGGAGCTCCGCTTTCTGCCAGAGGTTTGCAACGTGTAAGCCGAGAGGACAGAATGCGCACCTCCTCCCGTGCATCTCGCAGATCCGGAGCATCACGCAGACCGGCACGCACAACCCGGCCTGTATCGGATACCCGTCGCTCGTACAGCTCTTCCCGGCAACCTTCCTACAGATCTTCGGATAGAAACAACGGATGGTATGTTGTATTGCGTGTATTAGCCGTGTTTGTGGGTTTACTATTTCTAATAAGCAGTTCTGCAGTATTAATCAGCCTGGTTGTGGCATTTTCTGCTACCGGATTTGCTCTGAATTTATTTCCTACCGCGCTGTTTGACCTGGTTGCCTTTACAGGGAATGTCTTCTGGCTTAAAACATGCGGGATACTTACCATTATTCTCCCTGCACTCGGATTTCTATACCTGGGATCTGTGCTGGTGTTCAATATAAGAGGTCATAAATGGATTGGTATCACGATGTTTTTCATGTGGCTTGCCGCATTGATTGGTCTGGTTGTAACCGGAACTCACGGAGCTGCAAATTTCAGAAGACATGCTTCGGTGGAAGAACGTATACCTATTGAGCTGACATCGGACACTTTGTTTATTGACCTGGATGCACGCGAAGATTTTCTGTTTGAGCGTTACTGGATAGAAGCAGATAACGCCGTGTACAAACTGGGATGGTTTGAAGGGAAAGGGAAAAACCCCAATGTGGTAGTGTTTCCGACTTTGACCGTTGTAAGGCAATCTGAACAGGAAACTCCGTCTATATTGGTCAAATCAGGTTCCTTTGGCAGATCAGAACCCGAAGCCCGGCATGCTGCAAAAACACAAAGGCCTGTTTTTGAATTAAACGGCAACGTATTATCCATTCCGTCGTGGCAGATTAATAAAACAGATCCCTGGGACGGCAACCTAAGTTCTCTGAAACTCTACGTACCTGCAGACCAGATAATCATTGTACGCAAACCCATCTACCACGAATTTGGGAAATCAAATTCCCGCAAAATTTCCATCAAAGGCTTCGATTAAGGCAATGTTGGCACTGAATGTGAACAAGGGAGCTGATTTCAAAAGAAAAAGGGGAACCTCGCACCCGAGGAGGGAGGGACCCGGTTGCGTAGCGGTAGCGAAGTGACAGCGTAGCAACTGGGAGGCGTTCCCCGTTCTTTTGATGCAGCGACCTGCCAAAAGTTAGTGCGTCACACGCAAAAGAAGTAGCACAATCAGATACAGCAAACTACAACTACAAGAGCAGCAATTGTAAGTAGTAACAAAAAAAGAAATAAGCGGTAATCCTGTTTATTCAGTAGGAATGAAAGGCAGCTCATCAGATCCGGAGGGGAATTGAGGAAGTCCTGTGGGCTGTTGTGTTTGTTCCAGACGTTGTTCCAGATCAGAGGCTTTTTTGCCCTTGCCTGTTGATATAAAAGTGGTACCCAAAAGACACAGTACCAGAATGGTAATGGCCAGGGTCCAGGTTGTTTTTTCTAGAAAATCGGCTGTCTGACGAACGCCAAAAGTTGTGTTGCCTGTTGCAAAATTGGCTGCCAGTCCGCCCCCCTTTGAATTCTGTACCAAAACGACAAGGGTCAGCAATATGCTTGCTATGACAATGAGAATGGCGGTTGCTGTATACATTATTTAATTGTTGGATTTTTGTTTGATTTCTTCTACAAGGGACGCAAAGTAAGCGCTTTTTTCCGGATATAGCAAAATTAATTTCGCGTAACAGGCGATGGCCAATTTGTGGTACCCCTGTAAAGCATAAATCTTTGCAAGGGTTTCTGTTACAAACTCATCGTCTTGCAGGGCCGGCGGCGCGTCCTGTTCAGAGGTGTCCACGTTTTCTCCCGCCCTCCGGAGCACCTGGGTAAACCGGGGGTTCTCACTTATAAACCGATCTATGGGAGCGGTGACATCTAACTGCACAGCAGCCATTTGCTCTCTTCCAAAATAATCTGCGCCCGGATAAAAGGTGCGATCTTTCGAGATGTCCAGTACAAATTCCAAAGGCTCCGCAGCAGAAAGAACGGCTTTCCCCGAATCTGTAACTTTCCCTAAAGCCAAAGCTGCAGCCGCAGCCGAGCCGGCGGGAATGGAAGAGGCCGAGCCGGCGGCTGCCTCTGAAAGATCCAGCGTGAAGAATTCCTCCTCGGCAATTTTGTCAAAATCTTCCCGACTTTGTTGCAGGAGGAAGAACAATTTTTGGCGTGAGTACACATAGGCTGCCGTTTTCTCCGATTGGGAAAGACTGGCGTCACCGCCCAGGCCGCAAAGGGCCTTAAAAAGCAACAGATGGCCCAGAGAGAACCAGGGATACCGACGAACTAAATCCTGAAGCACATATCCGTGAGGAGCCAATTCTTGAGGGGTGGCATTCAGGTAGTCTTTATAAAATGTAGAAATATCCATTGTGTCTATTTACCAGTTTGCTACAGTTGCATTAAAAATATCTTCCACTATTTTCTCCACTATGGTATCCACCAGCCCGCTTTCGGCTGCATCGAACGAGATGGAAGAGTCGTAATCTTCGTAGGCAGAAAAACTTTTGTCAAAATTCTCCGAAGCATCCAATTTGTTTTGGAATACTATTTTTACCGTTACGGTAAGACGGGCCATAGAGGCCACCTCGTCAGAGGTTACCGCTATGGATGCAATAGTATACCCTGTGATTTGACCGGACACAGAATAGTCACCACCATCCTGGGTAACAGAAAGCCTGGTGAGCTTGGTATATTTGTCCATAAGAGCCTCTGTCAGCGTATTGCTCAAAGCCGGGTTAACTCGTTCTGCCCTGTTTTCTATGTACGACACACTTATGGACTGAGCCTCGGGATGGATTGAAGTCCCGGAAAAAGAGTACCACCAGCACTGCGTGAGGAGCAGGGGTAAAGCCGCCAGAAGTAATTTACTCAATTTCATATTCTTTTATTTTGCGGTACAACGTACGCTCTGCAATACCCAGCTCTTTGGCTGTGGCTTTGCGGTGTCCTTTATTTTTTTGGAGCACTTTGGCAATCAGTTCTTTCTCCAAAGAATTGAGGGACAAATTTTGAGTTTCCTCAATAGTTTCCAAAGGCAGTATCTCCCCTTCTGTAACCTCCTCTTCCCGGTTATGCTCATGTACTGTATGTGATAACATGGCAGTATGTCCCGGAGCAGCATACACTTCCTGATTTTGCAGCAAGTCCATTTTCTCTTTCATTTCATCTATCTCTGAGCGCAACTGAAAAAGAATTTTATAGAGAATATCCCTTTCAGAAATAAAATCGTCCCGGCCGCTTTTTGCGGAATCGTATACCACAGGAAGGTGAAGGGGGCTGTCTGCCGGCAAGTAGCGTTGCAACGTTTCTGCTGTTACGTTCCTGTTATGTTCCAGAACACTTAATTGTTCTGCTACATTTTTCAATTGCCTTACGTTGCCGGGCCAACGGTAGTGCTCCAACATATTTCTGGCACCGTCTGTCAGCCGTATTACGGGCATCTTGTATTTTTCTGCAAAATCTGCTGCAAACTTACGGAACAATAAGTGGATGTCCCCGGGACGCTCCCGTAAAGCCGGTACGAGGATGGGCACGGTATTTAATCTGTAGTACAAATCTTCTCTGAACTTCCCTGTTTTAATAGCATGGTGCAGGTTAACGTTGGTGGCTGCTATTACACGCACGTCTGTTTTCTGCACCTGGGAAGAACCTACGCGTATAAATTCTCCCGTTTCCAATGCACGTAACAGGCGCACTTGTGTGGACAGAGGCAGTTCCGCTACCTCGTCAAGAAAAAGTGTGCCTTTGTCTGCCACTTCAAAATACCCCATTCTGTCTTCGTGAGCTCCTGTAAAAGACCCCTTCAGGTGTCCGAACAGTTCTGAATCTATAGTGCCTTCCGGAATTGCCCCGCAGTTTACCGCAAAATAATTGCCATGTTTTCGTATACTTTGGGTATGTATAATCTTGGGAATAAATTCTTTCCCAACACCTGTCTCTCCGGTAACCAGAACCGACAAATCTGTAGCAGCTACCTGAGCGGCTATATCCAGTGCCCTGTCCAACAAAGGACTGTTTCCTATGATTTCAAATCTCTGCTTAATTGCTGTAACATCCATCTTTGCAAAGATATAAATTTTGTCCTATATTTGTAAGCTAAACTAAATACCTCTTTTTCTGACTAATTTAAAATATGAATAATAATCTATTTGTTATGAAAAAATCTTTATTGCGCTTTTTGGGCATTGCCACTTTTGGTGTGATGCTTGTGGCTTGTAACAACCCTAAGGACATGGTGAAATACGCAGATGACGTTGAGAAATCATGCAATCCGGAAATCCTTGAAGTTATAGCCGATAAAATTGATGTAACCTACACCCTGACATTCCCCGAAGGGTATTTCCACCCCAAAGCCATGCTGGAAGTTACTCCTGTATTGGTTTATGAGGGAGGTGAAGTTGCTGCACAGGCTCTCAAACTTCAGGGAGAGAAAGTACAAGACAATTACAACGTAATACCTGTTGCGGGTGATGCTATTCAGCACAAGATTCAGTTTGACTATGTAGAAGGCATGGCAAAATCACATCTTGAACTGCGCGGAGCTGTTATTTATAAAGACGATGTATGGCCTTTCCCCGTTGCCTACAAAATTGCCGATGGTGCAAACATTACCTACAAATGGGTAGAACTGGACGGCACCCCTGCACTGATGCCCAATGATTACCAGAAGGTCATTCAGGAAGCCGAAGAAACCAACATCATGTATGCCAAGAACTCGGCTCAGGTTAGAGGAAAAGAGTTGACAAAGGGAGAGATCAAAGAGTTTCAGGAATTTCTGAAAAACCTGCCTGCAGATGAAAGAAGGGTGATTAAAGGCACCGATATTATTGCCTACGCTTCTCCGGAAGGACCTGTGGACTTTAACGAAAAACTCTCTGAAAACCGTATGAAGAGTGCAGAAAAAGCTTACCAAACCATAACCCGCAAAATTAAACCGGAAGGGGAAGTAAGCCTGCAAACAAAAGGGGAAGACTGGGAAGGATTCCAGGAATTGGTAAGCCAAACAGATTTGGGCGATAAAGACCTGATCCTGCGTGTGCTGTCCATGTATTCAGACCCCGTTGTCCGCGAACGTGAAATCCGGAATATGTCTGCCGTATATAAGATTTTGGAAGATAAAGTATTGCCTAAATTGCGCCGTGCACGTCTGATTACCAATGTAGAATTCACCAACTATTCCGATGAAGAATTGATTGAGCTGACTGCCAGCAATATGGATGCTTTGAATGAAGAAGCGTTGCTGTATGCCGCCACCCTTACAAGAGACAACGACACCAAAATTGCCTTGTACAAAAAAGCAGCTGAAAAATACAACTCGCCACGTGGTCAGAACAACCTGGCTGTTGCTTACCTGAATGCAGGAAAAGTGAACGAAGCTGCTGCTGCCCTGGCCAAATGTGACGCCTCCAACCCCATAGTTGCCAACAACCTGGGTGTTATTGAAATGCGCAAAGGAAATTACGGAAAAGCCGCTGAATTCTTTGGCAAATCCGGATGTGAAACCGCCAAATACAACCAGGGAGCTCTGGATATCTTAAACGGAAAATACAAAGAAGCTCTGGTTAAACTGGACGGACAATCCCACATGAACGGCTCACTGGCCCAACTGCTTAACGGAAACCTGGACAAAGCAGAAGCTGCTTTGGGCAGTTGCAGGTGTGCAAACAGCACCTACATGAAAGCCGTTATTGCTGCACGCAAGGGACAAGCTTCCAAAGTCGGTGAACTGATGGAAGAAATCAATAAGGTACCCGAGTATGCTGTGAAAGCCTCAAAAGATATTGAATTTGCAAAATATCGTTAAACCTATTTAACCTCACACCTTACTAAAAAAGGAGACGAACAAATTTTCGTCTCCTTTTTTTATTACGGCACTGTTGTTAGTCCAGTTTGAGGACGGCCATGAAAGCCGATTGCGGAACTTCTACGTTGCCAATCTGGCGCATACGCCGTTTTCCTTTTTCTGACTTGTCCCTTTCAAATTTAGTGCGGTCATAAACGCCTGTATATCAGCTTAGATTTATTTTATTTTGTTAAATTTACCGCACTAAAGGTGTTTTTAGCGTGAAAATAAGAGTAGTAAAAGCATTAGCTCCCGAAAAGGGAGGGGACCCGCCGCAAGGTGGAGAGGAGTTGCAAGGCCGATACAGCCGGACGCGTCAATATGGCAAGGGTAGTGAGTGCTTGTGGAGCGCTTATTGCTGCAACTCACTATATACTTGTACGTTAGCGCACCGCCTTTGAAGTCGCTACTTACTACCCTTCAGAGGAGAGGGGCAGGCGGAGCAGCAACGGAACGCGCCGGCGAAGCAGCAACGGAATGCGCAGGCGGACGTTGAGGCGAAAAAAGGTAGCTAAAAGGCAGCTATAGTAAAGGCTGAACTAACAATCAAAATGAAAAAATAAGGTACCGCACTAAGGTACCGCACTAAAAGGGGCAGGTCAGGGCCAGAGAGATTGCCTTTCAGAATGGTGAAGAGAGCAAGCTAGTCCAGTTTGAGGACGGCCATGAAAGCCGATTGCGGAACTTCTACGTTGCCAATCTGGCGCATACGCCGTTTTCCTTTTTTCTGTTTTTCCAGCAGTTTGCGTTTGCGGGTGATGTCCCCTCCGTAACATTTGGCCGTTACGTCTTTTCGCACCGCCTTGACCGTTTCCCGTGCAATAATCTTGGCTCCTATGGCTGCCTGAATGGCAATTTCAAATTGCTGACGCGGAATCAATTCTTTCAATTTTTCACACATACGCCTGCCAAAATTGTAGGAGTGTGCCCGGTGAATCAGGCTGGAGAGCGCATCTACCGGTTCGGAGTTCAGCAAGATATCCAGCTTGACAAGGTCTGCCTGCTCGTAGCCGGTCAGGTGGTAGTCAAACGAAGCGTAGCCACGGGAAATGCTTTTGAGTTTGTCGTAGAAGTCAAAAACGATTTCTGACAAGGGCATCTTAAACGTAAGCTCTACACGATCCGAGGTTAAAAAATGCTGGTTCAGCAGTACCCCGCGTTTGTCCAGGCAAAGTTTCATGATGGCTCCAAAGAATTCAGATTTGGAAATGACCTGGGCTCTGATGTAGGGTTCATCTATACGATCAATGAGCGTAACAGCCGGTAGCCCCGAAGGGTTATGTACTTCCAGTTCTTCTCCCTGGGTTGTATATACCCTATAAGAAACGTTGGGCACCGTAGTAATCACATCGCAGTCAAATTCACGGAACAGCCTTTCCTGAACAATTTCCATGTGGAGCAGTCCCAGAAAACCGCAACGGAAACCAAAGCCGAGGGCAAGAGAGGATTCCGGTTCAAACGTAAGCGACGCATCGTTGAGTTGCAATTTTTCAAGCGCTGCCCGTAAATCTTCGTAACCGTCCGTATCCACAGGATACAAACCGGCAAAGACCATGGGTTTTACTTCTTCAAACCCGGCTATGGCTTTTTGACACGGTTGCGCCACGGTGGTGATGGTATCTCCTACCTTTACCTCGGATACTGTTTTTATTCCGGATATAATGTACCCCACATCCCCGGTATGTACTTCCGGCCGCGGAACCATTTTGATTTTCAAAATGCCCACTTCATCGGCATCGTACACCTTGCCTGTATTAAAGAATTTGACCTTATCCCCTTGCTTAATGCTCCCGTTCATCACCCTGAAATACCCAATAATCCCGCGGAATGAATTAAAAACCGAGTCAAAAATGAGCGCTTGCAAGGGAGCATTGGGGTCTCCCTGCGGAGCCGGTATGCGTTCAACGATAGCTTCCAGCAGTTCCGGAACTCCCTGGCCGGTGCGTGCACTGATGTGCAGAATTTCTTCGGGTTTGCATCCCAGTAAATCCGTAATCTGATCCTGAACCGTGTCTATCATGGCAGATTCCATATCAATCTTGTTCAGAATAGGAATAATCTCCAGGTTGTTGGAAATAGCAAGATACAAATTGGATATAGTTTGTGCCTGTACTCCCTGCGTAGCATCTACCACCAACAAAGCTCCTTCACACGAAGCAATGGCCCGGGATACCTCGTAGGAAAAGTCTACGTGCCCCGGTGTGTCCAACAGGTTAAGGGTGTACTTTTCCCCATTTTGCTTATAGTCCAATTGGATGGCGTGGGATTTTATGGTAATGCCCTTCTCTTTCTCCAGGTCCATACTGTCCAGCACCCGGGCTTCCATATTGCGCTCATCCACAGTATGGGTCAGCTCCAGAAGGCGGTCGGCCAACGTACTTTTCCCATGATCTATATGGGCAATAATGCAGAAGTTTCTGATGTTCTTCATAGGTGACGCAAAGGTAAATATAATTTTTATCTTTGTAGGATAACCAAAGTCAGACAGCATGGAGCAACAGAATTCCCACCCCACATCAAGTCTTATTCCACAAATACGCCGCGACATCATACGGATGGTTGCAGCGGCCAAAAGCGGGCATCCGGGCGGCTCGCTCAGCAGCACCGATTTTCTTACTGTCCTGTATGCAGAATTTTTGCAACAAAATCCCCGAACATGGAGACGTGACGGAAAGGACATGGACGTATTTTTCCTCTCTATTGGACACATTACTCCTTTGTATTACAGCTTACTGGCCCGAATGGGATATTTTCCCACAGAAGAATTGGCCACCTTTCGTAAATTGGGCTCACGCCTTCAGGGGCACCCCAGTATAGAATATGCGTTACCCGGAGTACACGTAGCCAGCGGGTCGCTGGGACAGGGGCTATCCGTGGCTTGCGGAGCCGCCCTGGGAAAACGGCTGAACAAAGACCCCCACAACGTATATGTATTACTGGGTGACGGCGAATGTGAAGAAGGCCAGGTTTGGGAAGCGGCTCTGTTTGCAGCCCACAATAAATTGAACAACCTGACAGCCATTACAGACTGGAACCGGCAGCAAATTGACGGACCGGTAAACCGGGTGGCCGGCCTGGGAGACCTGGTTGCCAAATGGGAATCTTTTGGTTGGACTGTCCTGGAATGCGACGGGCACAACCTGGATGGTATACGGGAAGCTTACAAGAAATCCCTGGAGCCACGCAATACACCTATGATGATTCTCATGCATACCCACATGGGACAGGGTGTAGATTTTATGACCGGCACACATGCCTGGCACGGAAAAGCCCCGTCTGCAGAAGATGAAGCACGTGCCTTAAGTCAGTTACCGGAAACATTGGGAGATTTTTAACGCAGGATAGTGATGAAAAATACAGGAAATAAAGATACACGTTCCGGATTTGGTGCCGGACTTTACGAACTGGGAAGCCAAAACCCCGCTGTTGTGGCGTTGTGCGCAGACCTGACCGGTTCTTTGAAAATGGAAAAGTTTGCTGAAGCATACCCCCACAGATTTTTTCAATGCGGGATTGCCGAGGCCAACATGATGGGCGTGGCTGCAGGCCTGGCCGTTAGCGGATACATCCCCTTTGTGGGAACATTTGCCGAGTTTGCTACCGGACGGGTATATGACCAACTGAGGCAGTCTGTCTGTTATTCAGATGCCCATGTAAAAATTGCCGCATCGCATGCCGGCATAACGCTGGGAGAAGACGGAGCCACACACCAGACTATGGAAGACATTGCCCTTACCAGGGCGCTTCCCCACATGGCCGTTGTGAACCCCTGCGATTACAACCAAACGCGCCTGGCCACCCTGGCAGCGGCCGCCTGGGCAGGGCCCTTGTACCTGCGCTTTGGAAGGCCGTCAGTACCTAATTTCACTCCGGCCGACGGCCCCTTTGAAATTGGGAAAGCCTGGGTCATGCATCCCGGAGAAGACGTTACCATTCTGGCTACCGGACACCTGGTCTGGGAGGCCCTGGAAGCTGTCCGCGCACTTGCCCAACAAGGCATCCGGGCAGAACTGATTAACATACATACTATCAAACCCCTGGATGAAAAAGCCATCCTGGACTCGGCCCGGAAAACAGGAGCCGTGGTCACGGCGGAAGAACACCTGATTACCGGGGGACTTGGAGAAAAAACAGCAAGCCTGCTGGCTCGCTACTACCCCGTTCCCATGCGCATGGTTGCCATGGCAGAAGGTTTCGGGCAAAGCGGGAAACCTTCAGAATTAATGGAGCATTACGGACTGAATGCAGCCGGTATTATCGAAAAAGTACGTGAACTCAGATAAAGAATTACAGAAATTATGTGACAGCGGTTTATACCGGCAAGCTTTTGAAGAGATTGTACAACTGTACAGCAAACGCTTGTATTGGCATATCCGCAAAATGGTTCTTGTGCATGACGATGCCGACGATGTGCTGCAAAACACCCTTATCAAGGCCTGGACCGGTCTGCCGGGTTTTCGCTGGGAATCCCAATTATTTACCTGGTTGTACCGCATTGCAACAAACGAGGTCCTGACCTTTCTAAAGAAAAACAAAGCCCTAACCCGTATCCCGCTTGAAGAGCGGCTGGAAGCCGACGCTCCCCTCTTTTCAGGCGACCGAATTCAAGAAGCCCTGCAAGAAGCCATCCGGCGTTTGCCCGCAAAACAACGCCTGGTGTTTACCATGCGCTACTTTGAGGAAATACGCTACGAAGATATGTCCCAAATTTTGGGAACCTCTGTAGGCTCCTTGAAAGCTTCTTACCACCACGCTTTTACAAAAGTACAGAAAACACTCCGGGAACTGCTCCTTTAAACCTTTCTTGAATCCGGTTATCTAACAACTGAACAATGAGCGACAAATCATTACATAATCCGCATTTAAAAGAGAATCCTTTTACGGTTCCCGAGGGCTACTTTGAGCAAGTAGAGGCCCGCTGGATGCGGCAATTGGAAAAAACTGCCTTGGAAGAAACCGCCTTGGAGGAAACACCTGCCGCCGAAATAAAAGACCGGCCGATCCTCCGCGTATTGTTGCCTCAGCTGCAACTGGCAGCTGCTTTTGCTTTCCTGTTTGGATTGGGATACCTGTTCATGGTGACCATTTATAAAGGCAAAACAGATACCCTGCAAACAGAAGAACTGTCCATTCTAAGCGAATGGTCTTACTGGGGACTGAACCACCAAAAGGTTTATGATTTGGTGTTGGATGACTTCCCGGAAGAGGACGATTCCCATTTTCTCCGGGATCTGGACATTGAAGAGCTTCTGGATTATATAAGTTATCCGGGTTTCGATCCTGTGCTCCTTGATTCACATTCTTTAAATGATTTAAGAAATTTGCCATGAACCGATTTATAACAATCTGTTTTCTGTGCCTGTGGCCGATGGCCCTGAATGCGCAACAAATCAAAATTCAGGTACCGGCTGTGGAATATTCAGAAAATGAACAAACACCGCAAAAACGCGATCAGGACAGAAAAGCAGAGAAAGAAGCCCTGCAAGCACAAAAAGTGGCTTTCATTACACAAAAATTAGGATTTACAATAGAAGAGGCCGAAAAGTTCTGGCCTCTGTACAACGAACTGGACGAGAAGATTAATGCCGTCATGAAGCAACGCGGTCAGGCCAAAACAGCTATGTACCGGGCTTTGCAACCCAGAGGTTCTTCTGAAGGACGTACCCGGTCCGGCGACCACCGCGATGCTGCCGCATCCGGCTTATCCGAAGAAGCAAAATCTTCAAAACCCGTCACATCCATAGAGAACGCACTGGAAACATTCATCAAAACCTTTGAAGAGGAAAACCAAATTCGGATGGAATACCACAATAAAATCCTGAAAGTTCTTTCTGCCAGGCAATTGGCAGAGTTTTACTTTGCAGAAGAGCAATTCAGTAACAAGATATTCAGGGACTTCATTAACAAAAAGGTGGAGGAAAAGAAATAGAACGCCTTAAGCCCACAAGTAGAAATCTTTTACAAGATTGATATACTGCTGACTGTATTTATCTTCGGTTGCGTCATATAGGAACAACGTCTCTATCCGGGGCGTTGTTTGTTTTTTTGTCAGCTCCAGCAATACCCGCGTAGGGAGTACGTTGCCTGCCGCAGGACTGCTTTTACCGGTTACTACCCGGGTAATGCGCAACGGATACAACGGATTTTGACCAGTGATTGCAACGGAAAGAAACCCGGCCTCCTGCCCGGCGGGCAAAATAAGAGCGAACGTTCCGTCTGCTGCCAATACCCGGACAACTCCCTGCAAAAGCTCTTCGTGCGTCAGGCTGCCACCTCCGGTATGCCGTGCCCTGGCGCGGCGTTCTTGTTCAGGTTCCAAGGCTAGACGAAAGTAAGGCGGGTTGGTAACGACCAAATCGTACGGCCCGGAAAAAAGACATTGCCTGAAGTCTCCCTCAACAATACGGATGCGTTCCGGCCAGGGAGAGAGATCGGCGTTTTCCCTTGCCTCTGATACCGACTGCCCGTCTATATCCAAAGCATGGATACAGGCCTGCTCAAAACGCTGTGCCATCATGAGCGCCAGAACTCCACAGCCCGTACCCACGTCCAGGACAGTCTGTGGAACAACAGTTCCGGCAACGGCTCCTGTGGTTCCGGCTGTGACTCCGCCGGCGGCCTCGGCCCATACCCAGGCCCCCAGCAGGACGCTGTCGGTAGTAAGTTGCATAGCCGAACGGTGGTGCTGCAGAGAAAAATATTTGAAACGAAACGGTTCCACGTTACACAATAAGGCCGTCTTGCATGAGCAGGCTACGGTCGCTCTGCGCTGCCAACGACGGGTCGTGGGAAACAAGAATGATGGTTTGCTTGTATGTATCACGCAGTTGAAAGAACAACCGGTGCAATTCTTCTTTGTTGTGCGTATCCAGATTTCCCGAAGGTTCATCTGCTAACAGTACTTTGGGTTGATTTATAAGCGCCCGGGCAACTGCTACACGTTGTTGTTCTCCTCCGCTTAATTCAGCCGGTTTGTGTTCTATCCGATGTCCCATGCCTAAAAAATCCAGCAATTCTTGTGCTCTGGCGCGCACCTTATCTATGGGATCTTTGGCTATCAGCCCCGGAATACATACATTTTCCAACGCCGTAAATTCCGGAAGCAGGTGGTGGAACTGAAAAACAAAGCCAATGTGCTTGTTCCTGAAATCTGCCAATTGGTCTTTTTGAAGTTCCATAACCGGCGTTCCTCCAATCCAGACCTGTCCCATATCCGGTCTTAAAAGTGTTCCCAGGATTTGCAGCAAGGTGGTTTTGCCGGCACCGCTGGCACCGGTAATACAAAGCACTTCGGCAGGTGCTACTTCCAGGGAAACCCCTTTCAGCACTTGCACACTGCCGAATGACTTTGTAATATAATCTGCTTTTATCATGCAGTGATGAAAAACACTTATTCGTCTTTCTCTTCTTCTTCGTATTCTTTAAGCAGCCTGTCCTGGATGTCTGCCGGGACTTGTGCGTACTCGGCAAGTGTCATGGTAAAGCTTGCCCGCCCCGATGTAAGCGAGCTGAGTGTGGTGGAGTACTTGTTCAGCTCTGCCAGCGGAACACGTGCCCTCAGTACCTGGAATCCTTTCTCGCTGCTCATGCCTTCAATAAGGGCGCGGCGGTTCTGCAGGTCACTCATTACATCACCCATGCAATCGGAGGGGACCATTACTTCTACCATGTAAATGGGTTCCATAATCTTAGGTCCTGCTTTTTTGAAAGCTTCCCGGAAAGCATTACGGCCTGCCAGTTTAAAAGATATTTCATTGGAATCGACCGGGTGCATTTTCCCATCATACACATAACAGTTGATATCGCGGGCATACGAACCGGTAAGGGGTCCCTCTTCCATTTTCTCCATAATCCCTTTCAGGATGGCCGGCATAAAGCGTCCGTCAATGGAACCTCCCACGATACAGTTGTAGTAAACCAGCTTGCCTCCCCATTCCATCGTATGTTCGTCACGTCCTCTGATGGAAAGTACCAGGTCTTTTCCGTCCACTTTAAAACGGGTGTTTTCCGGAGCACCTTCTACGTAAGGTTCAATAAGCATATGCACTTCGCCAAACTGTCCGGCACCGCCCGATTGTTTTTTATGGCGGTAACTGGAAGCTGCCATTTTAGTAATGGTTTCCCGGTAAGGGATTTTAGGTGACAGCAAATCAACTTCCATTTTGTACGTGTTGTTGATGTGCCACTTGAGCGTGTTGATGTGGTGCTCTCCCTGCCCGCTGACAATGATTTGTTTCAGTTCTTTGGAATATTCCACAACTATGGTTGGATCTTCTGCAGAAGCCTTGTTCAGGATTTCTCCCAATTTTTCATCGTCTTTTTCTGATTGGGCTTTAATGGCCGTTCTGAATTTAGCAGGCGGGTAAGCAATAGGGGCAAATTCCCAGTCCTTGCCACCTCCGTTAAGGGTGTGGTTTGATTTAGCACTTTTAAGCTTAACGGTACAACCCATATCGCCGGCAACCAATTCTGTTACCTTTTCGCGCTTTTTCCCGGCAGCCACAAATAACCCCGAAATCCTCTCCTTGGTACCGTTGTTAGCATTTACCAGGTCCATGGCTTCTGTAATTTTACCGGACATTACACGAAAATAGGCAATGTCTCCCAGGTGTTGTTCCTGGCTGGTCTTATAGATGTAAAGCGAGGGAACTCCCTTAACATCACAGGGGATTTTTTCACCGGATACGGTGGTGGCAGTAGTCAGTCCCGGATGAGGGGCAATGAGTGTTATCAGCTCCATCAGGCGTTTTACGCCAATGTCTTTTTTCCCCGAAACAATCACCAAGGGCATCAGTTCGCATTTGCGAAATCCAATAACCAGACCTTGTGCAATTTGCTCGGGTGTAAGGCTTCCTGCTTCAAAAAAGACTTCCATCAGTCCTTCGTCTGCCTCTGCAGCACGCTCAATCAGTTCTGCGTGCAATTCATCTGCCTTGTCGGCCAGTTCTGCAGGAATATCCAATTCTTCACGTGTGCCGCTATCGTCTGTAAAACGGTACATTTTCATTTGAAGAACGTCCACATAAGCATTAAAAGCCAGCCCTGTTTCTACAGGAAATTGAATGAGACACACTTTGCTTCCGAAGGCTTCTTTCAAAGAATCCAGGCTGGCGTCCCAGTTGGCTTTTTCGTGGTCCAGCTGACTGATAGCCAGGAAAAGCGGTACGTTGTGTTGTTCTGCGTAGCGGGAAAAAATCTCAGTTCCCACCTCTACGCCATGCTGGCCGTTGACAAGCATTACGCCCGAGTCTGCGACCCTGAAAGCCGATATAAGACCGCCAATGAAATCGTCAGAGCCCGGTGTATCTATGAAGTTCAATTTATGGTCTTGGTACTCTGTATAAAAGAGCGTAGGATAAATGGACCTCTGATACAATTGTTCTATTTCCGTATTGTCGCATACGGTATTTTTGGCTTCAACGGTTCCACGACGGTCAATCACTTTGCCTTCCAGCATCATAGCTTCGGCAAGGGTGGTTTTGCCCGATTTCGTATTTCCCATCAGAACCACATTGCGAATTTGTTCTGTTGTATAAGTTTTCATGCAGTAAAACGTTTTATTTGTTTCGGCCTAATACAGGCCGTCAAAGGTAATCATTTTTCCTTTATCTTTGTGAGATTATCACAATTCTAAAAAGAAACAAACCGTATGAAAAAAACAAGTTACATCCTGTGTGCATTGTTACTTATGAGCGGAACTTTGCGTGCAGACGAGGGTATGTGGTTGCTGCCGCTTCTCAACCAGCTAAATATTAAATCTATGAAAGAAGCCGGGCTCAGGCTTAGTGCAGAAGATATATACGATATCAACAAATCCAGCCTGAAAGACGCCATTGTTATTTTTGGCGGAGGCTGTACGGGAGAAGTGGTTTCTCCGGAAGGATTATTGCTAACAAACCACCATTGCGGCTACGGAACCATCCAGGCGCTGAGCAGCGTAGAGCACAATTACTTACGAGATGGATTCTGGGCAAGGAACCGGGGTGAAGAAATCCCGGCACCGGGACTGCAGGTTGTGTTTATGGAACGGATGAGTGATGTGACAAAAGAAATGCTGGCGGTACTGGATACCTGCACCACAGAAGAAAGCCGTTCGGCAACAGAGTCCCTGCTAAACAAACAATATGCAGAAAAAGCCAAAGAAGAAAATCCGCATTTTATGGGCAGGGTCTATAGCATGTACGGAGGCAACCAATACTATTTTGTAATTTATAAAACATACCGGGACGTGCGTTTGGTGGGAACACCCCCGTCGTCTATCGGAAAATTTGGAGCCGATACAGACAACTGGATCTGGCCGCGTCAAACGTGTGATTTCTCCATGTTTCGCATTTATGCCGGCCCGGATAACGAACCGGCCGAATACGCTCCGGAAAACCGTCCTTATCAATCCAGACATTCCTTGTCCATAAGCCTGAAAGGTGTGCAAGAGGGAGATTTTGTGATGACCCTGGGTTACCCCGGAACTACTACCCGGTACATGACCTCTGTGGAAGTGGACCGCCAGGAACAGTTGACCAACGGGATTGGCATTGAAGTACGGACCATCCGCCAGAACGTGATGCTGGAAGACATGCTGGCAGACCCCAAAGTACAATTGCAATACGCCAGCAAATACTCGGGAAGTACCAACGCCTGGAAGAAATGGACCGGCATGAATGAAACATTTAAAAAACTGAACGTACGTTCACGCAGGGCAGAAGAAGAAGCCGTGTTCAACAGCTGGGTACAGGCCAAAACAAGCCGACGTGAAAAATACGGTACAGCCCTTGCCGATATTGAAGAATCTGTCAAAGGACAATGGGATATGTTGTATGTAAGCCGTTACCTGGCAGAAGCCTTGCGCAACATAGAAATCAGCGCCTTTGCCGGACGTCTTTTCGGACGCACCGGAAAAGACGGACAGGTAGATGCTGAAAATCTGAAAAATCAGGTGAACCGGTTTTTTGTCAATTACAACCTCCCCACAGATTTGAAGGTAACTAAAGCTATGCTGAAAATATTTGCCCAACGGGTTGAAAAAGAACAGTACCCAACCGTTTATACGACTATTGAAACGGAATATTCCGGCAATATTGACGCCTATGTGGAAGACCTGTTTGCAACATCTGTTTTTGCCGGACAGGACAAATTGTACGCCCTGATTGACCGCCTGGCTGCCGAGGAAACACGGGAAGAGGCCCTGGAAGAAATACATAACGACCCCGCCTGGTTGTTGGGACAGTCTGTTAATGAAAAAAGCATGGAATGCCAACGGGCCATCATGCCGTACTACGGACAGTATGCCCGCGGACACCGGAACTTCATTGCAGGCATGATGGAAATGAGAAAAGACGAAGCTTTGTATCCCGATGCCAACTTCTCAATGCGACTGACTTATGGCAATGTCTTAACATACAGGCCTCGTGATGGTGTTATCTATGATTATTACACCACCTTGACAGGTGTTATGGAAAAAGAAGACCCCGACAACTGGGAATTTGTAGTGCCTGAAAAACTGAAAAAACTCTACCACACAAAAGATTACGGCCAATATGCTCTTCCGGGAGAAGAAGTGGTAACCGGCTTTATTGCCAATACAGATATTACCGGAGGTAATTCCGGCTCACCCGTACTTAACGCAGACGGGGAACTTCTTGGCCTGGCTTTTGATGGTAATTGGGAATCCATGAGCGGCGACGTGATTTTTGAGCCTGAGCTGCAGCGTTGCATTGCCGTCGATATCAGGTACGTGTTATTTATCATGGAGAAATATGGAGAAGCAGGCTACCTGCTTAACGAAATGGATATTAAAAAATAAAAAATGGGAAAAATAGATTATGCGGCTATGAAGCCGGCACAGCCAAAACAGCCAAAAACACCTAAAAAAGAAACACCGGAAACAGATGTGATAAATGGCATGAAGGGAGTAAAACACGTAATTGCCATCGCAAGCGGTAAAGGAGGCGTAGGAAAATCTACCGTGGCCGTCAATTTGGCAGTAGCCCTGGCCCTGGAAGGGTATAAAGTGGGACTGGCAGATGCCGATATTTACGGACCTTCCGTACCTGCCCTTACCGGAACAGAAGACCAACAACCGGGCGTAGAACCTATAGATGACAATGTCCAGGTATTTGTCCCGGTTGAAAAATTTGGCGTCAAATGGATGTCTATCGGATACTTTGCCAAGCCGGATCAGGCGCTTATTTGGCGAGGCCCCATGGCCAGCAATGCCTTAAAACAACTGTTGCAACAAACCCGCTGGGGAGAACTGGATTTTCTGCTGGTTGACCTGCCTCCGGGGACAGGCGATGTCCACCTGAGCCTGATGCAGGATATCCCGCTAAGCGGAGGTATTGTGGTTACCACACCTCAGCATATTTCGGTAACCGATGTGGAGAAATGCCTGAACATGTTCTTCCACAAAGACCTGAACACACGTGTTCTGGGACTGGTGGAAAACATGGCCTGGTTTACACCGGAAGAACTTCCCGATAATAAATATTATATTTTTGGAAAAGGTGGTGCCACCGGCCTTTCCGAAAAATACGGATTGCCCGTACTGGCCGAAATTCCCATTGTTCAGAGTGTCGGAGAACGGGCAGACCTGGGTATTCCGTCCGCCAACGACAAAAATCCGGCCGGAGCTGCCTTCAAGGAGTTGGCTGCCGAAGTAATTAAACTGTTACTGTAATCGGTAAGCAACCAAATACACTGTTTTTACGTCTTTGTGGTATGAAAAAGATCATCACCTCTCTTTTTGTTGTGTTTTCGCTGTTGCTTGTAACCGGTTGTGAAGATGAGCCGTTTATCAAAGCAACACCGCAAACGGTTTCCTTTCCACAGGAAGGCGGAACACAAACCATCAACCTGAGTACCAACAGCATTTCGTGGACAGCCTCTGTCTCCGGCAAAGGTTTCTCTGTAAGCCCGTCTTCCGGGTCGGGGAATGCCACCTTGCAACTGAAAGCATCCGCGGCCACCTCTTCATCTGATGGAACGGGAACGCTGACTGTTAAAAGCGGAACCATGCAAACGGTGGTAACCATAACACAAAGTGCACGCAATACATTAATTGTCAAAGGAACAAACTCGGTTGAAGCAGAGGGAGGTGCCTATACCCTTGCCCTGGAATACAACACAACCTACTCTGTGGAAGTAGATGCCGCAGCCAAATCGTGGATTCAATACACAGGTACCCGGGCCATGTCTACTGCCACCCTGGAATTCCTGATTGCTTCCAATCCCGGGGCTCCGCGTTCAGGCAAAATTGAAGTCCGGGACAATGCCGGAATTGCCGAAACACAAGTTTTTGTTTTTGAACAGAAAGAGAGCCTGCTCCGCTCCGCGCTGATGGATTTGTACAACAACCTGGACGGAGAACATTGGAACAAAACAGAAAGTACGTATTGGAATACCAACGAGCCTATAAGTTCCTGGGGAGGGGTTACTGTGGAGGAAGAAAAACTTATAGGGCTGAATCTAAGCGGTTTTGGTTTAAAGGGAGCCTTCCCTGCCGGCCTGAGCGACTTAACGGATTTGCAAACATTGGACCTGAGTTCCAACAATCTGAGCGGCTCGTTGCCTGTTGCTATGGGCAAGCTGGACAACCTGAAAGTGTTGGTACTAAGCCATAACGAAAAAATAAATGGTTCGCTTCCGGCTGCATGGAGCGGTATGACATCCCTGGAAAGGTTTGAGCTGACACATACGCAGCTGGAAGGTACCATTCCTGCGCAGATTTTTGAAAAATGGAAACACCTGCATACGTTTAAAATCAATAACAACCCCAACCTGGGGCTGGAGGGTACGTTACCCTTAGCATTGGGAGCGCTGGAAACAAGTGCGGAATCCTTATTCCTGCATTTGCATAACTGCGGATTTGAAGGAGGTATTCCGGAAGAATGGGCCGGTATTCCGGCTGTCTGTGAAGAATTGTTCCTATACGGAAACAAGCTTACAGAGCCGGTACCCCTGTCTATCCAGGCGCATCCTTCCTGGGCAGACAAATGGGACGTATGGCCGGACGAAAACACCCACGGTATTCGTACCCAACAAGGTAATGTTTTTCTGGAGCTGGAACAAGTCCCCGATGCCCAGCGCGATTGCCTGATGGCTTTGTACATGGCACTGGGTGGGGAAAACTGGACAAAAGGGAAACATTGGGGTTCCGACCTGGATATTGACCAATGGGAGGGGGTAACCGTAGCCGATGAAGCGGTAACAGGATTAAATCTGAGCAATTTTGGATTAAAGGGTTCGTTGTCTTCACGCATTGAGGAGCTGACTTCGCTAAAAAACATAGATGTGAGCAACAACCCCGGCCTGGAGGGTACATTACCTAAAGAACTGGGGAATTTGCCCAACCTGACGGTCTTGAAGGCTTCCGAAAGCCAAATTACAGGCCCGCTGCCTGCAGAAATGGGAAACCTTAAAAAACTGACCGAACTGAATCTGAGCCATACCAACATAAACGGAACCATCCCTAAAGAATGGGCGGAAATGACAGCACTCGTTTCATTGGATATATCGTATGCAGCGCTATCCACCCCCTTGCCTGCAGAAATTTTCAACGGCTGGAAAAATATCCGGTTGTTGCAGCTGAACAACAACCCCAACCTAAAGGGCGAACTTCCGGAGGCATTGGGAAGCATGACTACAAAAGCAGCTGATCTTTCCATCTACCTGCACGAGTGCAACTTTACGGGAAGTGTTCCGGAAGCATGGAGCAACCTGCCCGGCATTACCGCACGAATAGCTGTTTATGAAAACAAGCTGACAGGGAAAATACCGGCCGCTATCATTCAACACCCCTGCTGGGAACAATGGGATGCCTATAAAGACAACTCAAGTACGCACTACATCCGCAGCCAGCAGAATAGTGTTTTGCTGGATTTGGAATACGTAGCGCCTACGGTAAGCACCATAACGCTTGACGAGTTGTTGTACAATAAAATTACCGTTTCTGCTACTATAGAAAGACAAGGAAGTCACCCGGTAACGGAACGCGGCATCAAATACAACAATGCTAAAAAACAGTATAAAAGCGGTGGTACGGGAGCATACTCCGTTGAACTGAGTGTTAGTGCAAACACCACGTATACCCTGCAGGCTTATGCCGTAAGCGATGGAAAAACGGTTTCCGGTCCGGAAATGACTGTAACCACCCCTAAGCACAGCGAGCTTACCATAGTACTTGCATGTGAGGACGAGAACATTGTCATTGCGAACGCCACTATTTACCTGAAACAGCTCCCGGAAGAAACCGCAACAAACAACGCCGTACGGTCTGCTGTAGCAAGTGCCGGGTCAGAGGGCAAAGAATACAAAACAAAAAGTAATAATTTTGGAGAAGTGCCGACTCAAAACATAGAACCCGGCACGTATGGAATGCGCCTGGCATACGACGATGTCTATACAAATCCCGGTATTGTCAAAGACTTTTATACCCTGCTTACCGTACCGGAAGGGAATAGCACCCTTACCATAGAGAACATCCCCACCATGCCCTCTACATCGCAAACCTTGACTTTGTTCCAACCCAATGCAGGCATCAGACCGTTTGCCTCGGAGACACCAAACGACAACGTGGTGGCTATGGTAATGATGAACGAAGACTTCGTCCGCCCATACAAGGGCAAAGTTCTGGAAAACATCCTGTTTTGTCCGGCAGACGCTTCGGCTGCTATTCTCATTATTGCTCAAAGCGAGGATCAGCTCACAGAGATTTATGAAGCTTTTCTTACTTTTTCAGATACTACAAACTTTGATCCTACGAAGTATATAGGTTTTATTGAAAACCTGTCCAAACACATTATCATGATAGAGAACGTACTGCCGGGAAGGACAAACCTTATCTCACAAAGTGAAAACTGCCTAAAACGCATCATGATTGACAGAATGAAAGAGTCGGGGAATTGGGACGGGGGGACGGTTCCACTTAAAAACTTATTTACAGAAAATTATGTCCTAAAGATAGAGGATGGAGACGAGCTGTGGCTGAACTTAATTCTGACACAACAAGGAATGCGCCCGGTGTTGATGACAGACGGCGACGGGCCGTCCGTTTCGGGAGGAAATCTGATTGGTCTGGGCTCGGGGCAGGGAAACTCCGGCCAGGCAACTACTCTGAAAGATTTGGGGTACAATGGCAACTGGCACCTGGGGGTTACCGTAAAATAAGATCCAGGAAAACAGCGACAATAGCTACCGGAGCTACGTAACGAATAAGAAAATAATAGGCTTTAAACAGGGTACCTTGTAAGGTGCCCTGATTTGTATATTCCTGGTACACAACCTCTTTTTTCATATACCTACCTATAAAGAGTACGATAGCCAACCCTCCCAAAGGAAGCAAAATATTGGCAGACAGGTAATCAAAGAAATCAAAAATGGTCTTCCCAAATAGTTGCACATCCTGTAATACACCCTGCGACAGGGAACTGAAAGAGGCAAAAATGGTAACAACAACAGAGAGGATGGCTACCGTTGTTATTCTTTTCATGTTAAACCGTTCTGAGATATAAGCCGTTATCACTTCCATAAGCGATATAACAGACGTGATGGCCGCAATAAGCAGGATGGCAAAAAACACCACCGCAAAGAGATTGCCTAAAGGAATTTGGGCAAAGATCCGGGGCAGTACTATAAAAACCAGTCCGGGACCTTCTGCCGGGGAAACCCCAAAAGCAAAAACAGCCGGCATAATAGCCAATCCGGCCAGTATGGCAAATCCCGTGTCTGCCATGCTTGTTAAAAAAGCCAATCGGGTCAGGTTTTCCTTTTTAGGAATATACGAGCCATACGTAATCATGCACCCCATGCCCAGGCTCAAGGAGAAAAAAGCCTGCCCCAAAGCGGCCAGGACGGCCTGCGCATTGATTTTGGAAAAATCGGGCTTGAACAAAAAGGCCAATCCTTCTTTGGCCCCTTCCAATGTTACGGAGCGGACCACCAGCACCAGAATCATCAGGAACAAGATGGGCATCATGATGCGGGAATACTTTTCAATACCGTCTTTGATACCACACATGACTATAAAAGCATTCATCCCTATAAAGAGTACTGTCCACAAAATGGGACGTACCGGAGAGGTAACCATTTGGGAAAACTGCTGTTCCAAGGAAGATATGTCGGGTTTTGAAAAAACATACACTACAGATTGAATCAAATAATCCAATGTCCATCCACCCACCACGGTATAAAAAGCCAGGATGGCCAGTGCTGCCACCACACCCACAATACCTACAAGGCTCCAGGGAGTCCCCGGCGCCAGAATCTGAAAAGCTTTTACTGTATTGGCGTTTGTTTTGCGACCGATGATAAATTCAGACACAATAATAGGCAGACAGACTACCAGCACAAAAGCCAGGTAAATCAAAATAAAGGCAGCTCCGCCGTTTTGTCCTACCAAGTAGGGGAACCGCCATAAATTACCCAATCCCATGGCAGAGCCTACCGTGGCTACCAGGACTCCAAAAAAGCCTGAAAACTCGTCACGCTTCATATTACAAATATACGTTGTTTCTTTTTACCTTTGTTTGAAATCGCTTACGTTATGCAGAAAAAAATATTGAAACAATGGCTTGCCCCGGTGGCTGCCGTTTTGTTTTTCCTGGTTTTGTCGTATGGGTTCGTACCTCAGGTTTTTCAAGGAAAGGTCTTAAACCAGGGAGATATTACCGCCTGGCGGGCCATGGCCAAAGAGGCGTCTGACTACAACAAAACCCATAAAGACGAGGCGCTCTGGTCCAATTCCATGTTTGGTGGCATGCCCACGGTTACCATAAATAAAATCACAACCGGAAACCACGTGTTGGTGTTGGATAAAATCCTGGGAGCAGGAGCTGCTCCGGCTTCTTATTTGTTGATATCGCTGTTGGGCGGGTTCTTGCTGTTTCTGGCTTTGGGGACCGGGGTTCCCCTTGCCGTTGTAGGGGCTGTGGCTGTGACGTTTTGTTCGTATAATTTGCAAATCATACAGGCCGGTCACGTGACTAAAATGATCGCCCTTGCCTACATGCCCTGGGTACTGGCCTCACTTATTTATGCCTATAGAAAAAAACCTCTTTTGGGAGCTTTGTTCTTTGCGTTGACCGTAAGCCTGCACGTAGCCGCCAACCACCCTCAAATTACGTATTACCTGGGCTTTATCCTGTTATTTGTAGTAATAGGTCTGTTTGTAAAAGCCATCCGGGAACACACCGTTCCACGATTTGCCAAAACCACGCTCCTGGTAGTGGCCGGAGGCCTGCTGGGGCTGGCCACATCTGCTAACCATTTGCTGCCTACGTATGAATATACACAATACTCCATGCGGGGAGGGTCCGAGCTGGCTGCAGCCGAAGGAGAAAGCCCCAGAAAAGGCCTGGATGTAGATTATGCCACGCAATGGAGCTACTCGGGGAAGGAATCTTTGAATATGCTCATTCCCGATTTTCTGGGTGGCTCTTCCGTGGGGGCTTTGGGCAAGGATTCCCATACGTACAAAAAACTCTCGGAAATGGGATACAACGCCAATACTATTATTTCCCACATGCCCCTGTACTGGGGAGAACAGCCGTTTACGGCAGGTCCTATGTACATGGGCGCCATCATGATTTTTCTGTTTGTGCTGGGACTTATTCTTGTTAAAAGCCCTCTCAAATGGACGCTGGCAGGAGTGTCCTTACTGGCCCTGCTGCTCTCCTGGGGATACCACCTGGAATGGTTCTCCCTGTTGTTTTTTAAATACGTTCCGCTGTATAATAAGTTCCGAACGGTTAGCATGATCCTGGTCATTTGGCAAATGACCGTTCCCCTTTTAGGTACCTACACCGCGTGGTACCTACTGGAAAACAAGCTTCCGGAAGGCAAAGTGCGCAAGGGTCTGTACCTGGCTGCCGGAATTACTGCCGGTCTGTGCCTGCTGTTTGCTATCTTTCCCTCATTGGCCGGATCTTTTACCGGACCTTCCGACGCGTCGTTGCCCCGGGAACTGCTCCCCTCCCTTGTGGCAGACCGTAAAGCGTTGCTGAGAGCCGATGCTCTGCGCTCGGCTTTTTTAATTTTGGGAACGGCGGTGATTTTCCTTCCAACGTTTAGAAAACGGCTAAAAAAAGGATGGGTGGTTGCGCTGCTGGGGCTGTTGCTTTTAGTAGATTACCTGCCGGTAGGAAAACGCTACCTGAACAGTTCTCATTTTGTTACCAAACACCATTACCAAAATTTGTTTGTAGAAAAAGCGGTAGACCGTTACATTTTAGACGATCCCGCTTTGTATTACAGGGTGCTGGATTTGACCGGCAGTACGTTTTCAGATGCTAGTACCAGTTATTTTCATAAATCTGTTGGAGGTTACAACGCCGCCAAACTGCAACGATACCAGGATATCATAGACAATCACCTGCTCCCGGAAATACAATCTTTTGCCAACAACCTGGGCCAATGCCAAACCCTGGAAGAGGCCGGTGATTTGTTTGCGTACCGCGGTAGCCACACCCTGACGCCGGTCATGAACCTGCTCAATACAAAATATGTGATTCTTTCGCCCGAGGCTATGCCCATAACCAACCTGCATGCCCTGGGAAATGCCTGGGTAGTATCCGGTATCCGCACGGTAGAGTCTCCGCTGGAAGAACTGGAGGTGCTGTCACAGACAGACCTGCGCACCACCGCCGTCATGCAGAACCCGCCACCGGAGTGGCTCGAGGCCGCACCGGACACGGTTGTTCCCGATATATCGACCACTGCTGCTGATGTGACGTTGGTATCGTATTCACCCAACACCCTGGAATACGAAGCTTCTATGAAGCAAGACGGAGTGGTGGTCTTTTCAGAAATCTTCTACCCAAAAGGCTGGAAGGCCTGGATAGATGATGTGGAAGTTCCTATCCTGCGGTCTAATTTTATCACGCGCACCTTGCTGGTGCCGGCCGGAGACCACACCATACGCTTTACCTACAAACCCGCCTCCTATACCACAGGCGTTCTGGTATCCCGCATCAGTTCCTCAGCCCTGCTGGCTGCCTTGCTGCTGGCTGTTATTCTGGGCGTCGTTCGTACGTTACAAAAGAGAAAGGGTAAGGAAATGTAGCCCCTCGCGGTTGGTCATCACGGGCCGTTTCCTGCCATACCAAAGGATCTATTTCCGGAAAAAAGACGTCTGCTCCTCCCTCGGGAAGGGGCGCCTGCACGTGCGTGATGTACAGCCGGTCGGCCAGGTTCATGGCCTGGCGGTATACCTCGGCCCCGCCAACAACAAACACCTCGGCTTGCTCCTCGGCTTGTGCTTTTTCCTGAACCAGTGCCTGTTCCAGCGAGAGGCCGCTGCGCGAAAGCACCACGTTCTTTCGGCCGGGCAGCGGTTTTCCCAGGGATTCAAAAGTTTTACGCCCCATGATGATGGTGTGGCCCATGGTAAGGGCTTTGAAATGCCGCAGGTCTTCAGAAATATGCCACAGCAGGTTGTTGTTGGCACCCAATTCTCTTTGGGGGCCAATGACGGCAATGAGGGCTAACACAAACGGTTTTTCTGTTTTCATGAGCATGTAAATGTTTATACAGCTACGGGGGCCTTGATGGCCGGGTGCGGGTCGTAGCCGGTCAGGCAAAAATCTTCGTAAACAAAGGAAAAAATGTCTTTGCGTTCGGGGTTCAGTGTCATGACAGGCAATGACCGGGGCGTACGGGAGAGTTGCAGGAGTACCTGCTCCCGGTGGTTGTTGTATATATGCACGTCGCCAAACGTATGTACGTATTCTCCGGGGGCATACCCGCATACCTGCGCCACCATGAGCGTAAGCAGAGCGTACGAGGCGATATTGAACGGCACCCCCAGAAACAAATCTGCACTGCGTTGGTACAACTGGCAGGATAACGTACCGCCGGCTACGTAAAACTGAAACAGCGTATGGCACGGGGGTAACGCCATTTTATCAAGTTCCCCTACGTTCCAGGCACTTACAATGTGGCGGCGTCCGTCGGGGTTGGTTTTCAAGCCCTCTATCAAACTACTTATCTGGTCCACGGTATTTCCATCTTCCGTTTTCCAGGAACGCCATTGCTTTCCGTAAACCGGTCCCAAATTGCCGTTTTCATCTGCCCATTCATCCCAAATGGTAACTTTGTTCTTATTCAGATAGCCTATGTTGGTGTCTCCCTGCAAAAACCAGAGCAACTCATAAATAATGGAACGCAAGTGTACTTTTTTGGTGGTCAACAACGGAAATCCTTGTTGCAGAGGGAAACGCAACTGCCTGCCAAATACCGAGCGGGTACCTGTACCGGTTCTGTCGCTTTTATCGGTACCGTTATCCAGAATGTCTTTCAGGAGGTTTAAATAGTTTTGCATACCTCACAAAGGTAGCTTTTTTCTCCTTACCTTTGTAGTTTAAACGTTTAGCCATGTACAGAAATCACACTTGCGGAGAATTGAATCTTTCCCATACAGGCCTTCAGGTTCAGCTGGCCGGCTGGGTACAGCGAATACGGAAATTGGGTGGAATGACTTTTATTGATTTGCGGGATCGGTACGGCATTACCCAGCTTGTTGTAAAAGAAGATTCACCGGCCGAGGTTAAAAAAATTGCCGAGGGGTTGGGACGAGAATTCGTACTCTCAGTTCATGGAACCGTGGTGGAACGAAGCAACAAAAATCCCAAGCTGCCCACCGGGGATATTGAACTGGAGCTCTCTGCCATAGAGGTACTAAACGCCTCGGAAGTACCGCCTTTTACCCTGGAGGAAGAGTCGGACGGCGGGGAGGAATTGCGTGCCCGGTACCGGTACCTGGACTTACGCAGGTCGCCTTTGCAACAAGCTGTACGGTTGCGTCATACTATGGCACAAGAAGTACGTCATTACTTGAGCGACTGTGGGTTTCTTGAGATTGAGACTCCTTTTTTAATCAAATCTACGCCGGAAGGAGCCCGCGATTTTGTGGTGCCTTCACGCATGCACCCGGGACAATTCTATGCCTTGCCGCAAAGCCCGCAAACGTTTAAGCAATTGCTGATGGTAGGCGGTTTTGATAAATACTTTCAGATTGTCCGCTGCTTTAGGGACGAAGACCTGCGTGCCGACCGCCAACCGGAATTCACCCAGGTTGACTGCGAAATGTCTTTTGTAACGCAAGAAGACATTCTGGTGCAATTTGAGGGACTGGCCCGCCATCTGTTTGCTACCGTTCTGAACGTAGAAATCCCCAACCCCCTGCCCCGGCTTTCATACAAACAGGCCATGGAGCAATACGGGAGTGATAAACCCGATACGCGTTTTACCATGCTCTTGCACGACCTTACTCCCCTCACCCGGGATACCGGGTTTGCAGTTTTTCGCAACGCAGAATATGTGGGTGGCCTTTGCGTTCCGGGGGCAGGCTCTTATACACGCAAGCAACTGGACCACCTGACCGAGTGGGTCAAACGCCCTCAGGTAGGTGCAGCAGGACTGGTACACGTCCGTTGTACAAAAACAGAAGATGGCGTGATGGAATACAAATCTTCTGTGGACAAATTCTTTGACCAGCAAGCCTTGGCCGTGTGGGCCGGGTTGATGGGTGCCGGAGACGGCGATTTGATGCTCGTTATGAGCGGTTCGCGTGAGAAAACACAGGAGGCACTGGGAACCTTGCGCCTGGAAATGGGTGACCGTCTGGGCCTGAGGCCGTCGGGAACGTACGCCCCTCTTTGGGTATATGACTTCCCCCTGCTGGAATGGGATGAAGAAACGCAGCGTTTTTACGCCAAACACCATCCGTTTACGGCTCCCAAACCGGAAGATATGGAAGCCTTTTTCAGCGATGACCGCCAGGCCCTGATGGGTGTAAATGCCAATGCCTACGATTTTGTAATCAACGGGACCGAGGTGGGCGGAGGATCCATCCGCATCCACAACCCGCACATCCAGGAACGGATGTTCCGCGTGCTGGGGTTAACGGAAGAAGAAGTGCAGACGAAATTCTCTTTCATTATAAACGCCTTTCGCTACGGAGCCCCTCCGCACGGCGGAATCGCCTTTGGCTTTGACCGCTGGTGTGCTTTATTCGGAGGCTCGGACAGCATCCGCGATTTCATTGCTTTCCCAAAAAACAATGCCGGACGCGACGTCATGCTGGACGCCCCCTCCGGCATAGATGCAGCCCAGAAAAAAGAACTGGGGCTGTAACTTCTATAAACGTTACTGCAATTTTACTCAATAAAAATTGAGTACAGCGCATCAATCACGTCTGTTTGCACAGCCAGGAAGCCGTTGTCTCTGCGCGGAACGGTGGTGTCATAGCCGTTGCACAACACAATAAATCCAAACTTCTTTTCTTTTTGAAAGAACATGGCCGAGTACAAACCGTAAGCACTTCCGGTGTGTCCAATCATAACCTCACCGTCTATCAAAAGATCTGTTTTTTCCAGCGCAAAACCGTAACCAAATGGAACAGCATCCTCGGCAGCATCCTCGACAGCATCCTCATTGTCACCGCTTAAAGCGCGGCCTCCGGCACTTTTCGGAGTTTGCATAAGGGCAACACTTTCGGGTGAAAGAATTTCCACCCCGTCTAAAGAGCCGTCGTTCATTTGTACCAGGGCGTGTCGGGCCAAATCGGGGGCACTTATTTTCATACCTCCGGTTGGAGAGAAAATAGGTGCAGAATACCCCATAACGTAATTTTCAATTTCTTCTATCCGAGGATTGTATGCCTGGGGCGAAGGAACAAAAACGCCGTCTTCAAATTCATAAATAACCGCGAAATCTGAAGCATCCAGGTCGTTTACATTAAATGACGCATACAGCCCCAAAGGTTCTAAAATATTGTTTTTTACATACTCGTCAAAACGCTCTCCGGAATGAATCTCTACCAGGGTCCCTAACATATTGAAGCCCAAATTGCAATACTGGTACTCTGTACCCGGCGCATACGTGTTGAAAGAACCCGACACGTCCTTCTCTTTCCCTTTCGGATTGATTACATCCAGGGAAAAATACCCGCCTTTATCACTCAGGCTTGAAGTATGGGACAACAGCATGCTATAGGTAATGGGTATTTCAGGATATTGTGGGTTTCTTACAGGAAATCCCAGGGCTTTCCCAACATCATCTTCCAGATCAAAACATCCGGCCTCGTACAGTTGCATAATAGCTGTTGCCGTAAAACTCTTGGAAATAGAAGCAATACGCATAAGGTCCGATACCTGTAACAGTTCTTGTGTTTCCAGGTTTTTGTACCCCGTTGCTCCCGTATATACTACCCGGTTGTTTTTAATGACGGCAACCGATAAACCTACTGCATTCAGCTCGGTTCTGAGCTCTTCCAGGCAGTTGTCTGCTTTTTGTGCGGTCCGGCCGGCACACGAGGCAAGCATCAATACCGCAGTTGTTAGGATAATAAATTTTTTCATGGTTGGATTATTTGATTTTTATAAAGGTATAAAAATCTACCTTTGTACCATGCATGTACGACCAAAAAAGGCATTGGGGCAACATTTTTTGCACGATTCTGCCATTGCCGCACGCATTGTTGAGGCTTTATTGTCACATTGGCCCCTGCCGGCAACTGAAACAGGAGTGACGGACGGGGCAACTGAACCCGGTGGCCTGAGGTCCGTTGTAGAAGTGGGACCGGGAACAGGCGTACTCACCACCCTGCTGCTGCAAGAACCGGGTTTGGATTACTACGCAGTGGAGCTGGACACAGAATCCGTTGCCTATTTACATACCCTGTATCCCGGGTTGGGAAATCGGTTGGTATCAGGAGATTTTTTAAAGCTGCCTGCAGGCACTTTCCCGGAACAATTTGCTTTAATCGGCAATTTTCCTTACAACATCTCGTCGCAAATCTTCTTTAAGGTGCTGGAATTGAAAGACCGCGTTCCCCTGGTGGTAGGCATGTTGCAAAAAGAAGTGGCCGAGCGTTTCTGCTCCCCCCCCGGCAGCCGCGCATACGGCATCCTGAGCGTGCTGCTGCAGACGTGGTATCGGGCCGAGTATTTGTTTTCCGTAGCCCCCGGAGCCTTTACCCCTCCACCCAAAGTGCAATCGGGCGTCATCCGCCTGGTCAGAAACGACCGCACCGCGCTGGACTGCCCGGAAGACCTCTACCTGAAGGTCATCAAAACGGCCTTCAACCAAAGACGCAAAATGCTGAGCAACAGCCTAAAACCACTATTTACCGACCATTTTCAAGGTGGTTCCGGCACCATCCCTATAGACGGCCTCCATCGCCGCCCCGAGCAACTGAGCGTAGAAGATTTTATTGTACTCACTCAACAGATAGCCGCTCTGTAGTGCCCTGCACTCGGCCTGTCGCTTTTTAATTTTTCACGCAGCGAACAGAAAGACCTTCGTCCTTACGCCAGTAATTATAAAACAAGATATTATAACTGTTTTGTAAGAGCCTTAACCAGGCGTGGTCGTAATTGAAATCAAAAACCTGATACTCGGTAGCACTCCACCAGCTACCATTAATACCTAAATCGCCAAAAGTCCCATAGGAAAAACGGGCTCCACTCGGAAGGGCAGAAAAACCGGACTTGTTTTGATACTCAGGGTAGTCGGCATTTCCAACAGCTCCTTCCGTATCTGAGCTTTTCCAGCCATCAGCCGTGGCCATGGATTTTCCAATTTTTTTAAATGTATTTTCTTCCCATCCTATGGAGCCATCGTAATTGTGTCCGTTATCAGCCAAATAACACTCTAGCTGTACCCACTCTGCCTGACCAGGCAAATGCCAGCCATCAGGACATACTCCCTGAACCTGACCTTGAACGGCTGCTTTGGTACCGGCTGATACAGTTCCATACAGGTTAATTGTAGTTGTAGCGGCGCACCAGTTGTACAATACACCGTAAGTCTCGTACATATTGACACCTTCATAGATAAAGTCTTTAGCCTCGGCCACGAATGAACCATCATATCCGTAAACATAATAATGCGGTTCTTTCTTACTTCCGTATATAGGTTTACTGACAGACGGTAAGAATTTTAGATTTTCTGCCATCCAAATTTGCTTACCGATTTTTACCGTTTTATACATGTTACCATCACGAGCATCTGTAAAAGTACCCGTTGTTCCGTCCGGTAAAGTGTCCTGTGAGTTAAGGTTGTCTTGCGGATCACATGCTACAAGCATAGCTCCTGCAAAGATTAAAAAAAGCCATTTTTTCATCTGTAGTTTTATTTTACACTTTAGGGGTATGTTTACTGCTGGTTCATAGCGTCCACAGGATTCATGCGGGCTGCCTGCAACGAGGGGATAAGGCCGGCCACAACACCCACAACACCGGACACCAGTACGCCTCGTATAATATTCCTGAGAGACATGGTCAATTGAAAATCGTAGTGATTGCTGACAAAAATTGCCAGCAACCAAACAATCAGGATGCCAATCACCCCTCCTACCAAGGCAAGCAGGACCGCTTCGAAGAGAAACTGTGCAAGTATAAAAAGGCTTTTGGCTCCCATAGCTTTTTCTATTCCTATGATATGTGTTCGTTCTTTAACAGATACAAACATAATGTTGGCGACTCCAAACGCCCCGATTAAAATGGAAAATCCGCCAATAACCCAACCGGCTACAGCTATAACATTAAAAAGCTGGGACAAAGCGTCATCCAGAAAAGACATTTTGTTAAGGGCAAAATTGTCGTTCTGAATAGGTTTCAGACGACGTACAGCGCGCATGGTGTTTCGCAACTGTGCCATAAATTCTTCTTCGTCTGCCTGCGGATGCTTGTGCACTACTACGGTGGGCGATGTGCGTTTAAGATCTATAAAATTTCGTATAAAAGGCAGGGGAATGATGATGGCATCGTCATAGACAACCGGGTCAAACATAGATTCTCCTTTCTTCTTGATCAGCCCTATAACACGGACTGTATAGCCTCCAATCTTAATGTTGCTGTTAACAGGAGATATCCCGTCCGGAAACAATTCTTCCGCCACATTCCTTCCTATAACGGCCAGGGGGATGTTTTCGGCTGTTTCTCCCGCTGTAAAATACCGACCCTCATCTACTTCAAAAAAAGATATCTGATTCCAATCATACGTTACTCCATACACCGTTGTGTTTTTAAGTGTATTCCTGCCGTATTTGACACTGGAACTTGTAATGGCAGCAAGGGCCATTTTATCTGCCAGGGTTACATTTTTCTGCAAAAAAAGAAATTCTTCGTAGGTATTGTTGGGTCGTTGCCTAAACTCCCACCACTTGACCTCTTCTCCGGACGCAAACGATTCCCAGGACATTTTGTCAACATAAACAACATCGGTTCCCAAGGAAGAAAACAGGTTCCTTACGTTACTTTCCAGCCCTTCAATGGCGGTAAAAACCGCAACAATGGAAAATATCCCAATGGTAACTCCCAGCAGGGAAAGAAAAGCCCTGAACTTGTCACCTTTCACAGAATCGTAGGCAAACACAAAACTTTCTGCCAGAAGCTTAAAAAAGATATTGACGTTTTTAATGATTTTTTTCATTCTTTTTGTCCTATTTTTCTTTTCAATTCCCTTAAGGCATCAAAGGCTTCTAAGGGTGTTATTCCATTGAGGTCCAGTAGTTCAATGTCTCTTTTAAGTGCCTGCAACAAGGGGTCTTCCAATTGGAAAAAGGAAAGTTGCCTGGGCCTTTCCGGGGTAGGTGGCTGTTCTTTTTCTGCCTCCATGTTTTTTAAAATCTCTTGTGCCGTAAGTATTACCCTACGTGGCATACCTGCCATTCCCGCTACGTGTATCCCAAAGCTATGCTGCACACCCCCTGTAATCATTTTGTGCAAAAATAGCACCTTTTGGCCGCGTTCTTTTACGGCAATATGAAAATTCTTAACACGGGGGTATTGTTCTGCCATCTGGTTCAGTTCGTGGTAATGCGTAGCAAAAAGTGTTTTGGCACGTGCTCCAGGTTTTTCGTGTATGTATTCAACAATAGCCCAGGCAATTGATATACCATCGTACGTGCTGGTACCGCGCCCGATTTCGTCAAAAAGCACCAGGGAATTATCTGTAACATTGTTCAGAATGGCGGCCGATTCCAACATTTCAACCATAAAAGTGGATTCCCTGCGGGCGATGTTATCCGAGGCTCCCACGCGGGTAAAAAGCTTATCTATAATGCCGAGGGTGGCCTCCTCTGCCGGAACATAGGAGCCAATCTGCGCCATAAGCACAATGAGGCCTGTCTGGCGGAGCAAGGCAGATTTCCCGGCCATATTGGGCCCCGTAATGATAATGATTTGTTGTGTACTGTTGTCCAGGTATACGTTGTTGGGCACGTATTTTTCACCGGGGGACATGAGGGTTTCCAGAACCGGATGCCTGCCCTGCCGGATATCCAGTACGTCTGAATCCTGCATGACGGGACGTACGTACTTGTTTTTTTGTGCCAAAGTGGCAAAACTTAGCAGGCAGTCCAGTTCCGCCAGAATGCGGGCGTTTTCCTGAATGGGACGAACCCAGCCATGTATTGTGTGTACCAGGCGGTTGAAAATATCCAGCTCCAATTGGGCAATGCGCTCTTCGGCACCCAGTATTTTTTCTTCGTACAGTTTCAACTCCTCTGTAATATACCTTTCAGCACTTACCAGCGTTTGTTTTCTGATCCAGGAAGGAGGGACTTTGTCTTTGTGTGTGTTGCGTACTTCTATGTAATAACCAAAGACGTTGTTAAATCCAATTTTCAAAGAAGTAATACCTGTTTCCTGTACCGCTTTGTGCTGCATTTCCTGCAGGTATTCTTTGTTATGGGATACAATATAACGCAATTCGTCCAGCTGTGCATCAAATCCGTCTGCTACTATTTTTCCTTTACCCGGCTGAGCCGGAGGGTCCTGTGCCAACGTAGTCCGGATGGTTGCAACCAATTCACTGCATCCGTCCAGAGCTGTTACCTGTGGCATAACAACCTCTAGTTGCGGTATTTGCAATACGTGCTTCTTAATTTCTCCGGCCCGTTCCAGCCCGTAGCCCAGCTGCGCTGTTTCCCGCGGGTTGATTTTACCGGCAGAGGCTCTGGATACCATCCGTTCCATATCGCCTGCCTGCGCAAGTAGTTTTTGTATTTTTTCTGCCGGCTTGGTGTGTTCAATAAACGCAGCAACCACATCCTGTCGCTTTTCAATAGCTGCCTTGTCTCTGAGAGGCATGACAAGCCACCGCCGCAACAGCCTGGCTCCCATGGGAGATTGTGTTTTGTCCAATACTTCCAAAAGACTGGCTCCTTTTTGTGGGTTTTCCCGGCGGGGAAATAATTCCAGGTTACGTATGCTATACTTGTCCAGCCACATAAGGTGCTGCGGATCTATACGTTGCAAGCTGCACAAGTGGTCATAATCTGCATACTTGTTGGTTTCCAGGTAAAAGAGCATGGCCCCTGCTGCACAGATGGCAAGGGGAAGCTCCTCGGCTCCGAATCCTTTCAAACTTTCAACACCAAAATGCGTTTTTACTTTTTCTTCTGCAGCCTCGGGCACAAAGGCCCAGGCATCTATAGTAGAAAAATATGCCTGATCGCCGGTTCTGTTTTTCCAGTCTTTTTCTTGTCCGCGTGGTACCAGAATCTCTTTAGGAGCGTATTGTGCCAGCAGGCTTTCTATATAAGACAGATTGCCCTGAGCTATTTGAACGGTCCCGGTGGAAATATCTGTAAAAGCAATCCCTGTTGCTGAATCAGGGCCCCCGTTGGAGGAGTATATACTGGCCAGAAAATTGTTTTCCCCCGCTTCCAACAATTGGGGATTGTAAGACAATCCGGGGGTTACTACTTCTGTAATCCCTCTTTTAACCAGCTTTTTTGTTTGTTTGGGGTCTTCCAGTTGGTCACATACAGCCACTTTGTATCCTGCACGTACCAATTTGGGCAGGTACGTGTCCATAGCGTGGTGCGGGAAACCGGCCAGCTCAACAGAAGAGGCTGCTCCGTTGGCCCGCTTGGTCAAGACAATGCCCAATGCTTTGGAAGCCTGAATGGCATCTTCTCCAAATGTTTCGTAAAAGTCCCCTACCCTAAAAAGGAGCAAAGCATCCGGATGCTCTGCTTTAATAGCAAAGTATTGCTTCATGAGAGGGGTGTTTACCGGGCGGTCTGACATAGCCGGTAAAGTTAATAATTTTTAGGCTTATGGGAAGGTGGTCGCTAATTCCTCCTTTATAGGCAGGCCCCAGGTAAGTGCGTCTGGGTTTAAGACCCATATAAGTAGCATCGGGCTCTAATAAAAAAGGAATGCGGTTTACTTTAACATAACTTAAAGCGTCTTGTACAGAAGAACTTACCAAAAACTGATCTATGCAGCCCCATGATCCTTGAAATTTGTAGGTATCACCGGCAGACACATTGGTAAGGGAGCCCTGTTCCAGGTAGCGTACCGCCCGGGAACGCGGAGAATCGTTAAAATCTCCCATGACTACAATGCCGGCGCCCGGTGTGTCTGTAAGGATGCTATCCACTGCTTGCAACAATACCCGGGATGCGTGCAGTCGCAGTGCTTGTGCAGCAGCTCCGCCCAGTTTGGAAGGCCAGTGGTTGACAAAAAAATGGAGGGTATCCCGGTTTGCATAAATTCCTTTAACGTACAATATTTCCCGAGTTGCTACCGGTGTCCCGTCTTCATGGGAAAGGGTATAAAAACGTTTCTCCAGAAGGTTAAAGTCTGTCTTTCTGTACAATAGGGCTACGTCAATACCCCGGGGGTCCGGAGAGTCCCTGTGTACAATCCCGTAACCAAGAGGCGCCAGCGGAGAGTCCGTGACCAATTGGTGCAATACAAAAAAATTTTCCACCTCGCAAAGCCCGATAATACATGGGGCCTCCCAGGTGCTGTTGGCAGAGCCGTTGCCGGAGTTGTTGGCGGAACCGCTACCATTGCCACTGTCGTGCTGTCCACAGGCAATCAACACTTTGGCAAGGTCGTTGCGCTTTTTTAGAAACCTTTTCCAGGTCCACGAATAATAGCCTTGTGGAGTAAAGTCGTTGTCATTTGTCAAAGGGTCGTCAAACGGATCAAAGTAATTTTCCACATTCCAGAAAACTACCAAACAAAGTATAATACGAATCATTGTGCCAAATAAGCACACTTGGTTGGAAAAAAAAGGACAATTCGTAAAAAAGTTCTTAGTTTTGTGGCTCTGAAAAAGTAAGAATTGGTTCATGGCGCTCAGATGTGGTATAGTAGGACTTCCTAATGTTGGAAAATCCACCTTGTTCAATTGCGTGTCTTCCGGAAAGGCACAGGCGCTCAATTTCCCTTTTTGCACCATTGAACCCAATTTGGGGTCTACACAGGTGCCGGACCACCGGCTTGAAGACCTGGCCCGGTTGGTTAATCCCAAACGCATTGTGCCGGCAACGGTGGATTTTGTAGATATTGCAGGGTTGGTACAAGGTGCCAGCAAAGGAGAAGGTCTGGGAAACCAGTTTTTAGCCAACATACGTGAAACAGACGCTATCTTACATGTAATCAGATGTTTTGATAATTCTGAAGTAACACATGTGAGCGGCTCTGTGGACCCCGTAAGGGACATGGAAATTATTGAGACCGAGTTGCAAATTAAAGACTTTGAAACTGTTGAGAACCGTCTGGCTAAAGTGCAAAAACAAGCTATTGCCGGGGGCGATAAATCTGCTGCACGTCTGGCCGCCCTGCTTGAAAGATACTACCAGACTCTTTCCCGGGGCAAAAGTGCACGTACGGTAGAGTTGCTGAATCCGGAAGAAAAACAGTTGGCACGTGGCCTTTTTCTGCTTACCAACAAGCCGGTTCTCTACATTTGTAATGTAGATGAAGATGCGATAAACAAAGGAAACAGCCATACATTGCGTCTTACAGAAGTTCTGGAGAAAGAAAAGTTGCCCTACCTGTTGGTTGCAGCAAGTGCCGAGTCCCAGATAGCCAAAATGGAAGACCCCGACGAAAGGCAGCAGTTTCTTGCCATGCTTGGCATGGAAGAATCCGGGGTTTCACGGTTGGTGCGTGCTGCGTATAAGCTGCTGGGCCTGGAAACTTATTTCACCGCCGGACCGGACGAAGTCCGGGCCTGGACTTTCCTTAAAGGAACAAAAGCCCCGCAGGCTGCAGGGCTTATTCATTCTGATTTTGAGCGTGGATTTATTCGTGCAGAAGTAATCAAATTTGAGGACTATATGCATTACGGCTCCGAATCTGCCTGCCGCGAAGCAGGGAAAATAGCCGTAGAAGGGAAAAATTACGTGGTACAAGACGGGGATGTGGTGCACATCCTGTTTAGCCGTTAGAAGAAGCGAGCTCGCCTGTCTTCTACTTTAGCACTTTCCTGCAACACCAAAGGGATCATCTGAATCTGGAAGTTGGCCAGGTTGTATGCCATCTTAAGTGCATCGTTCTCGGTATAAAACGCCCCATCCAAACGTTCATCAACACGGAATACATACACTCCTATTTCTCCCACAACCGGTCCGCAGAGCTGTTGCTCCGGAGCCACTGCCACAGCACCGGCAAACCTCGGGTCTGTTTGTCCGGGAGCCCCAAAGGCTATGCCTGTCTGTTTGGAAATAGTGCGGTTGGTTGCCTGAGACCAGGATTCAAGCGAAGGGTATTCGACCAGCTCTTCCTTGATGTTACTGTAGAGGCGCTCCTGCTTCTTTTCCTGTGTAAGACGGGCTTCTATCTCGGCTTGTTTCTCTTTGAGGGTAGCCGTTCCTTTTTCGTGAATTCCGGTAACCGTTGCTACAAAAAAGTACTTGTTGTCCACAGAAATTACCGGAGACACGTCTCCTTCCTTAGCTTCAAATGCCCAGCGGACCAATTCCCGCATGTGGGGGTAACCGGCAACCGTTTTGGCGTCTTCCCGAATTCCCATGGCAGGGGTGGCAAATAAGTTACTTGCTATAACTTCTTTGTCAAATTCCTCCCTGTTGCGGCTCTTGGTGGACAAATTGTTTGCTTGTGAGTAAATGGTCTGGTATGTTTCTTTTCCGGCAACAGCTTCTTTGACCAATACGGCCAATTGCACTTTTTTGTGTAGACGTGTTCTTTCAGAAACCTTTACAATATGAAGTCCGTATTGGGTTTCCAGAATATATGGTTTGTTTGGAGTCGCTTCAAATACAGACTCCATGCCGGGGACCATACCGTTGTTTGAAAACCAGCCTATGACTCCGGGCTCTACGTTGGGGTTCCGGTCTGCTGAAAACTCTAAGGCCAATTCCTGAAAACGACCCGGGGCACGGTTTAAAATACCCAACAGGCTGTCTGCCAGGGCTGCTACCTTATCCGGAGCATCCTGCAAAAGTATGTGGTGTACAAAAACAGAATCCGGCAACTGTTTGGTATCTATTATACGGGCTGCACGGAATACGTCGCCTTCCTGATATACGGGCAGCACGTCACGTGTTGTTGCCCGGAAGGCAAAGCTGTCCAGCTTAGCAGATATGGAAATCAATTCGTCTTTTTTGTAATAATAGGTGTCTAACGGTTTATCTGAATTGCGTGCCAGGAATTGCCTGAGGTTTTGCGTTGTCACAAATTCCGGATATACTTTTTCTATATCATTCCGGGAAAGGGATACGTCTTTTAAAGAGGGAGAAATAGGGAATACCACATATTCAATATCCCTTGCTGCCTCTTGTTTGTACAAGTGTTTGTGCTTATCGTAATATTGACGGATTTCCTGCGAAGTGATTTTTATGGATGTGTCTCTTGCAAAGGAAATGGGAGCCAGAACAAAGCTGACGGAAGAAGTGATGTTGTTTTCTTCCATGCTTCTACGTAATTCCACTGCATTAACAATATTGCTGCCGGCAAGCAAGGAGCTGTATTTAGTGAACATCCTGTCTGTTTCCATGTTGTCCTGCATATAGTCCCAATACATAGCTGCTATGCCTTCGGGTTCTGCCACAGCACTTTGTACAAATTGTACAAGCCGGGAGCGGTCAAACATGCCGTCTTCGTCGTGGAAAAGCATATCGTTCAACAACAGGGGTGAAATGTCCCGCCCTTGAACCATATCAAATTTTTCATCATTCCCCAGGCGGATACCTGCTTTTTCCAAGGCCGGCATATAAACAAGGTCTTTCAGGAAAGCCTGCCAGGTACCCTGTTCCGCAGCTTCCTGACCTTGTTCATCCAAGGCAGAACTGCCGGCAAGTGCCTGCTGCAGGTTTTTTATAGACTCCAACCTTTTGCTGTATTCCATGTACGTGATACTTTGTCCGTTCATCTTTCCCACATCGTTCTTTGAAGAGAACATAGACACGGCAGATTGCAGAGTGCCGGGGTCAATAATAAATGAAATTAAGGCTATTGCAATGAGTACAGTGATAAAAACGCCCATCTGTACCCGTATTTTTTCCAGAACTGCCATTGTGTTTATTTTATGTTTTTTTAATCTATAACAGGGCGCGAAGTTAATTCTTTTTCTTCATTGGACAAAGTGTCTTGTTGAACGTATCCATAAGAATCGAAAGGTTTTAGGATTTTTGCATTTGCTGCTCTTTCATCAGATTCCATACCGTAACCCTGAGCATAAAAATCCGGAGAGTAGAGCTTCACATAACAATGTGTATAAATGGTTTTCTTTTGCTGGTCCCAGTATAGCGTATCTGTTTCCATAGTCTGCTCCTTCAACAGATTTTTTACGACAACGTGGCCCGTGGCAATCCAGACTTGTTCTTCTCCCGTATAATGTACGGCTTTGGCTGCTGTTATAACCGTTTCTTTTTCGCCTTCCGGAGTATAGGCTTCTACAAGAAAAGAATATGGGAAAATCTCATACGGGTTACTCCCCCGGGTGTATTTTTCCATATACGGGGCTGTCAACCGCCCACGAATGATCCCATTCTCTACCTGCCAACCCTCCATGTTTTCAACCTTTTGAGTAGGAATATCATCCGGATTTTCCAAAGAATCTACCGTTGCCACCTGACTCTTGCAGGAGACAAAGATGGTAGCAAGGGACAAGCCCATTGCTACCATAATTCGTGTAGATGTTTTCCTTAGTTCTATTTTGCAGTTCTTACTGTAGTTGTAGCCGACAACCCGTTGGCTTTTACCTGATAGGAAGAGCCTTCCTGAAGGTCATGCATAAAGACTTCTTCCGCCGTTGGAAAATACTGTCTGTATGTAGAAATGAGACGGTCACATTCTTCTGCTAAAGATGCATCTGCCTGTTTTGCACGTACAAAATAATCCACGGCAACCCAGAAATTGGCACGGTCGTCTATTTCCGGCGTTTCGGTATCCGTTACTTTGGCAATAGCCCACAAATGACCCAAAAGCAAGTATGCCTTTCCTTTAAGATCTTCGTTAAACGTAAAAGAACGAAGGGCATTTTTTGAAGCTGAGTTGCTGTTGTTCATCCTCTTAAAATAAAACGTTCCCAGTTCCAGCAGGTAATCACCCTTCACTTTGTCGTCTATAGAGTCTGAATCAATGGCCTGTTCCAGGTATTTAACAGCGTTCCCATAATTTTCCCGGGCAGAGTAGAGCCTGTACAAATAATAAGCAGAGTTGTAAGTGGGGTCCATCGCATAAAGGCACTCCACAGCTTTAAGAAACAAATCGGATGTTTCACAACCGGCGTTAGAAAGAAGCTGTACTACGCGTCTTACATAAACGGGATCTGTTGCATTCTGGTCAAAACGAGGTCCGAATAAAGCCAGCAGGTTTTCACAATCAGCTACTCCGCTAATAGCAAACAGTGTTTCAAAACTGTTGCGTGCTTCGTCCAGTGCTTCGCTGGGAGCAATCCGAACTTTCATATCAAAAATATTGCTGATGTTTTGGTACACATTTATGACATCTTCTGTACTCAATTTGTCTTCTTTGAACAGCGAAGTGGCATATTTCATATTCAGGACCAAAATATTTTGATCTGTATTTTCCTGGCCATATTGCACTACGTCCTGAAGGGCCTTGAATACCTGAGCATCGTCCTCTTTGTAGTAGGTGATCATATCATAAGCCTTAAATGTATGAGCACTCAGGCAGGATTTAAAAGCAGGAAATTTTTCAATCCTTATATCATACATCAAAATAAGGGAGTCAACCAGCTCTTTCCTGCGTTGGGGGTCGTTCGTCTGATTGATCAGGAATTTTATCATGTTTTGTCCATCCTGATATAAAGCCTGCGTTACCCCTACAGGACATTTTTTTAATGCTCCTCGCCACGA
>JGI24711J26586_10000041_pt1 | contig 82082 bp, 83 predicted proteins | sample BioPla3DNA1_FD_26586 | JGI IMG/M metagenome (IMG submission 26586)
TACAATAATGCTTTCGTTTATCGTGGTGTGGGTAACACGTATAAATTCTGAGTGTAGCGAAGAATCTCGTTTTTAGGCCATTTGAGATCCTTCGCTTCGCTTAGGATGACATTTTTCACACAGCCTGACGTCCCCTTTTGTCACAGGTGCAGATTTAATCCTTAGCGGACATATCCATGGCGGCATGATACGAATCCCTTTTTTGGGTGGCGTTTATTCCCCTGAAAAAACCTTTTTCCCTGAATATGATGCCGGGTTGTATTCTACTATGGGTAAAAAGATGGTCCCTGAATAAACATTTTCCTATATTCCTTTTTTATTTTGTAAAAATAACAAGCATAAAGTTTCGTGGGTTTAAATATAAAATAGTGGAAGGAATAAAGTATGTGTTAGGTCATATTATTGGTATCCAAGCATATATTTATAATATTAAAGACATGGGTGGGCTATTCAATATTGACTGTACAGGGAGGGGAAAATCATGGAAAGATATGATGTTTATAGAGACATTGCCAAACGTACACAAGGGGACATCTATATAGGCGTGGTGGGACCTGTCAGAACGGGAAAATCAACCTTTATAAAACAGGTTATGGAATTGCTGGTGTTGCCAAATATAGAAAATACCTATAAAAAGGAAAGAGCAAAAGATGAACTTCCACAAAGTGGAACAGGCAAAACCATTGCTACTACAGAACCGAAATTTGTGCCAAATGAAGCTGTTGAACTTGTTTTGAGGGAGCATGCAATATTTAGGCTTCGAATGATAGATTGTGTGGGGTATTTGGTAGAGGGTGCTATCGGACATGAAGAGGACGGAAAGCCAAGAATGGTAAACACACCTTGGTTTGAAAATCAGATTCCCTTTGAGGAAGCTGCTGAAATTGGAACCAGGAAAGTAATTCAGGAACACTCAACCATAGGGCTGGTAATAACCACAGATGGCAGTATCACGGAAATACCAAGGGAAAACTATGTGGAAGCTGAAGAAAGGGTTATTAATGAGTTAAAGGAGATTGATAAACCTTTTATAGTAATCCTAAATACTAAAAATCCTGACGCTCCGGCTACATATGAATTGAAAATCGAATTGGAAGAAAAGTATGGTGTACCTGTTATTATAAAAAATTGTGCCAAACTCAACATGAATGATATCCATGAAATATTAGAAAATGTGTTATTTGAATTTCCGATTACGGAAATCAGTATTAATTTACCCGGGTGGCTGGAGAGCATAGAATCCAGTCATTGGCTAAAAGGTTCAATACTGGATGCTATAAAATCTGCTGTAGTAGAAATCAGAAGGTTAAGGGACATAAATGCACTAGTCAGTAATTTGAATGAGGTAGAAAACATCAGAAAAGCGAGCTTGGAAGAAATAAAAATGGGTGAAGGTTCGGCCCTAATAGAGCTTATGACACCTGAGGAACTGTTTTATACGATTGTACAAGAGAAAACCGGTTATGAGATAAAGGGTGATTATCAATTAATAGGACTCATTACAGAACTCGCAAAGGCCAAGAAAGCATATGACAGGGTAGAGAAGGCATTAGAGGACGTAAGGACTATCGGTTATGGCTTGGTGCCCCCTACATTGGATGAATTAACACTCGAAGAACCCGAAATGTTCCGCCATGGCAACAGGTTCGGTGTAAAACTCAGAGCAAATGCTCCATCCCTGCATTTTATAAGGGCGGATATAGAAACAGAAGTTTCTCCTGTGGTAGGCACAGAAAGGCAGAGCGAGGAGTTGGTAAGGTGTTTATTAGAAGAATTCGAGCAAAGTCCGGAGAAGATTTGGGAAACAGATATGTTCGGAAAGTCCCTGCATGATCTGGTAAAAGAGCAGTTACAGAACAAATTGCAAATGATGCCGGATGACACCAGGGAAAAACTTCAAAAAACAATACAGAAAATTGTCAACGAGGGCAGTGGTTTAATAGCTATCATATTATAAATTACAGAAGGGTGTATGTATGCCCTTCTCTCTTATTTTTGGTTATAGGACAAACCCCGATGGTTTTAGGTAACATATTGGAGTAGCTTTTGCAGTTTTAATATGGTATAATATATACAGGTTCGGGTTCCTATTACGGGGTGTAGTTCAGTTGGTAGAACGCACGTCTGGGGGGCGTGAGGTCGTAGGTTCAAGTCCTATCACTCCGACCATGTTAAGTGGGATTATGAAATCTGAGGATTTCATGATTCCACTTCATTTTTTATCCGGTAATTTTCCTATTGGTAAACCCTAGGGAACGGCCTAATAGCCTAATGCCTGGCATTATTTAGTAAAATAAACGAAGTCATCGGATAAATATCGATACCATATGTTATAGTAATATTATATTATGGGATATCAAAACATATTTCGATAGGTATTTTTATTTGTATCGGGAAAAAAGAAAAGAGTTCAAAGGGGGACAGTTGTTATGCCATTTAAAATAATAAGAAATGATATTACCAAGATGAAAACAGACACCATAGTAAATGCTGCGAATATAAACCTACAGATGGGCGGAATAGACAAGGATTACAAAAAACGTGGGGGTAAGCATAGGGGAGATAAATTTTAAATGGGTATAGCTAAAAATGTAACAAGAGATTTTTTTGTCCAATATAAAGAAAAATATTCAGACCTAAAAGAATATTTAAAAAAAAATGACATATTTATTGAAGAAACCAAAAAAATGGGGCTTGAGGTCGAGGGATTTGCCGAACAGTTTGCAAAAAAATTGATGGGCCAGGTTGCTTTTCTCTATTTTTTGAGGAAAGGGGGGCAACCGGGGAATAAAACACTTCGGAAAAATGAAAATAAAACATTTGTTAGGGAAATTTTTGATTCTTGTATCGACAACACAGATAAAAACTTTTTTAAGGATTATTTAGAACCATTTTTCTATAATACATTGAATACCAAAAGAAAAAATCACTATTACAAAGAATTCGGTTGTAAAATTCCATTTTTAGAGGGAGGCTTATTTGAACCGATAGAGGGCTACCATTGGGAAAATGTCAATTTTAGAATACCAAACAAACTATTCTCAAATGAAAATGCGGACGGTATATTGGATGTATTTGACGGGTTCAACTTCACCATAAGTAAAAATGAATCTTCAGAGAAGGAAGGTGCTGTTGAACCCGAAATGTTAGGAAGAATTTTTGAAGACCTTTTGGAAATCAAGGACAGGAAATCAAAGGGTGCTTTTTATACGCAGGAGGAAGTAGTGCAATATATGTGTCGCGAGAGCCTTATCAATTATCTGGTTGGCAAAATCAATGTTCCATATGACGATATAAAAAAATTTGTTTTATGTGGGGAACCGCCAGAAAATCANGACGACAAGAATGGGAAAAAAGATACTAAAGACATCAAAGGAAACAGGTCCATACCCCAATCAATACATGATAACATAGTACAGATAGACGATTCTTTAAAAAACATCAGGGTAGCGGATCCTGCAGTTGGATCAGGGGTGTTTCCCCTTAGTATGTTAAATGAAATTGCAAGAATTAGAAACAACATTACAGAATATATCATAAGAAAAGACAGGGAAGATGCATTTGACCACAAATATGAGGAAATACCCGTAAGGAAACTACGTTCACTCTATAGAATAAAACTGGAAACCATAAAAAATTGTATTTTTGCGATGGACATAGAACCCGAAGCGGTGGATGTCACAAGATTGAGATTGTGGCTTTCTTTGATAGCGGAGCAGAGAATTGGCGATGGGGGTTCGGAATCTTACCTACCGGATTTGGACATGAATGTATATGTAGGAAACAGTTTAATCGATGGATGGGAATCAAAATTTCCGGGGGTTTTTGAGGAAAAGGGCGGGTTTGATATTGTTATTGGAAACCCGCCATATATCGGTGAAAAGGGAAACAAGGAAATTTTCAGGTCTATTACCAAAACAACATTCGGTAAAAAATATTATCAGGGCAAGATGGATTTATTTTACTTCTTTTTTCATAAAGGGATTGATATATGTAAAGATGGCGGGATCATAGGATTTATTACAACCAATTATTATACTACGGCAGATGGGGCAGTTACTTTGAGAAAGGATTTAAAAAGCAGGACTGATATATTAAAGCTGGTCAATTTTAATGAATTTAAAATATTCGAATCCGCTTTGGGACAGCATAATTTGATTACACTGCTGAGAAAGGGTAATTCGGAAAGGAAATCCGATACTAAAATAATAAATGTCAGAAAGTCAGGATATACAACAAAAAAAGAGTTAAAAAATATCCTGGAGGGAAGATGTAACGAAACAGATTATTTTTTTCAGGCCTATGATAAACTGTTTGACGGCGACCAAACATATATCAGGATTATGAAGGACACAGACAACATATTGGAACCGATTTTGAATAAGATTTCTAAAGGGACAAAGATAGATAAGATTTGTAATGTTAACCAGGGAATCGTTTCAGGGGCAGATAAACTAACAATCAGGCATATCAATAAATTTGGTATTAAGGGACAAAAAGGTGAAGGGATTTTTGTATTAACTGAAGATGAAATAAAAGATAAAATGTTTGGACCGGAAGAAATGGAACTGTTAAAACCTTTTTTTAAAAACTCTGATATTTCAAGATATAGGTCCAACATTGTAACCGATAAAGGTATTATTTATATAGACAGAGGTTTAAGAAAAATAAATGACAAATACCCTAACATCGAAAAACATCTCAGCAAATATTATCCAATATTATCCCAACGGAGAGAAACTAGAAATGGGTCAATAGAATATTTTCATTTGAACTGGGGAAGGAATGAAAAAATATTTAAGGGAGAAAAAATAGTTGCTCCGCAGAGAAACAAACTAAATACATTTGCATATAACAATGTCTCGTGGTATTCCAGCGCGGATGTATATTATATTACACCCAAAGATAAAAACACGAAACTAAAATATTTACTGGGGATTTTAAATTCTAAGTTGTATTACATCTGGTTTTACTACAGGGGCAAAAGAAAAGGTGAAATGCTGGAATTATATCAGACCCCATTAAAAGAAACACCTGTTGTGTTATCTGAATGCAAAATGAATATAATGATCGAACTGGTTGAAAAGATGCTCAATGAAACTAAAGAACAAAAAATAAGGTCATTACAGTCTGATATAGACAAATTAGTCTACCGTATTTATAAATTGGATAATTCGGAAATTCAATGGGTAGAAAAGCATTCATACCCTTCTTAATTATTACGTTATGGCAAATTGAAGCCGGGATTTGGACATTAAAATAAGTTAAAATGTTGATCCATCATACAACACAGGGCTTCTGTTTATCTTTTGGCGACAATTAGTACACATTTTATTGAAATACGCCTGATAATTATTTATAATTAAATTCATAATGCTCAGTGATATAAAAAATAAAGGATTATTTGGCTTTTAAAAATAGCAGGGGGGATGAAAATATAATGAGAAGCGACTGCGTGACGAAAGGTATACAACAGGCGCCACATCGTTCTTTATTCAATGCACTTGGAATGACAAACGAAGAACTCAATAGACCGTTAATCGGTATTGTTAATTCTCATAATGAAATTGTGCCGGGACATATAAATCTGGATAAAATAGTGGATGCAGTGAAATTAGGAGTGGCCATGGCCGGGGGTACACCCATAGAATTTCCGGCAATTGCAGTATGTGACGGTATTGCCATGGGGCATCAAGGAATGAAATATTCCCTAGTTACAAGGGATCTAATTGCTGATTCAACGGAAGCAATGGTGATGGCGCATGGTTTTGATGCATTGGTCATGGTACCAAACTGTGACAAAAATGTGCCTGGGCTTCTGATGGCAGCGGCAAGGCTGAATATTCCAACAATATTTGTAAGCGGAGGCCCGATGTTGGCCGGAACGATAAATAGAAATAAAACAAGTCTATCTTCTATGTTTGAGGCCGTAGGTGCCTATGCGGCAGGAAATATGACACTTGAAGAAGTGGAGGAATATGAAAAAAGGGTGTGTCCAACATGTGGTTCTTGTTCCGGGATGTATACGGCGAATAGTATGAATTGTTTAACGGAGGCCCTGGGTATGGGGCTAAAGGGCAACGGGACCATACCTGCAGTGTATTCCTCAAGAATCCAACTGGCAAAACATGCGGGTATGCAGATTATGGAATTATTAAAGAAAAATATCAAGCCGAAAGATATTATGATAGAGGATGCTTTTACGAATGCGTTGGCTGTAGACATGGCACTAGGCTGCAGCACAAACAGTATGTTGCATTTACCCGCTATAGCTCATGAAGCGGGTATAGGACTGGATCTGGATATTGCCAATGAAATCAGTGCAAGAACACCGAACCTATGCCATTTGGCACCTGCAGGACCCTCATATATAGAAGAGTTGGATGAGGCCGGGGGCGTATATGCCGTTATGAACGAATTAAACAAAAAAGGTCTTCTGAAAACGAATATTATTACATGTACAGGGAAAACTGTGGCAGAAAATATAGAAGGCTGTATCAATACGAATCCTGAAATTATCAGACCTATCGAAAATCCTTATAGTGAAACCGGTGGAATCGCAGTATTAAAGGGCAATTTGGCGCCGGATTCCTGTGTTGTAAAACGTTCCGCAGTCCTGCCGGAAATGATGAAGCATGAAGGGCCTGCAAGAGTGTTTGATTGTGAAGAAGATGCGGTAAAGGCCATTAAAGGCGGAAAAATTGTTGCTGGAGATGTGGTTGTAATCAGATATGAAGGCCCAAAAGGCGGTCCGGGTATGAGGGAAATGCTCAATCCAACCTCTGCGATTGCAGGCATGGGTTTGGACAGCTCAGTGGCACTTGTAACGGACGGAAGATTTAGTGGTGCGTCAAGGGGTGCATCTATAGGGCATGTATCCCCCGAAGCGGCGGTAGGTGGTAACATTGCATTTGTTGAAGAAGGGGACATAATTAAAATAGATATTGATGCGAACACGATAGAAATTGACATAACAGATGGGGAATTAGAAAAAAGAAAGACAAATTGGGTGCCAAGACAACCTGAAATTACGACAGGTTATCTAGCGCGTTATGCAGCTTTGGTATCCTCAGGTAATAGGGGCGCCATACTGGAAGTTCCCGGGAAATAAGGAGCACGTTTGGAACATTTATAATTTTAAAAAATGTTCTGTCAATTAATTTTAAAAAATGTTCTTTACATAAAACGTATGTTCAGATATAATAATAAAAAGAACATATGTTTGATTGGAGGAATAATATTATGAAATTTTTAATATTTGTTGGAACCATAAAGGAGTTAAAAGAATATTTGATTTCATGGAAAAACCCGAGATAATTGACAAAAACTCTAAACAGGTATAAATATATGTGTAATGAACATAACCATATATGGACACCCGTATGGGGACGAACTGTTTTGGTACCGGTAAAAATAATGCTAAACTCAAATCTGTTTTGGATAAACAGGTCTGTTTTAGATAAACAGGGACTTAAGACCTCAATAAAATTAGACAAACTCTGGACTAAAAGAAACAACACAACATCATAAGCGACTATATTCTAAAGTCATGTAGGTATATAGTAGATTACTGCAAAGCAAACGATATTGGCACTGTTGTCCTGGGTTTTAACAAGGATATGAACAGAAATATCAACCTAGGTAAAAAGAACAATCAAAACATAGCAGTCCTCCCGATGGGCAAAATAAAATCAACCTTGGAATATATGTGTAAGCTGGAAAACATCGACCTTCATATCCAGGAGGAAAGCTATACATCCAAAGCATCTTTCTTTGATAAAGATAATATGACAAAGGATACTGTATTCTCCGGCAGAAGAATTAAAAGAGGACTATATAAAACTAAAACCGGCAACATATTAAATGCCGATATAAATGCAGCACTTAATATTCCCAGAAAAAGTAAAGTTGTAGGCCTGAGTGCCTTATACACTAGAGGTTTTGTGGATGTACCGAAAAGAATAAGGCTAATTTAGCAATCTTCTTTTGAAAGAAGCTCCATCCATGAAATGGTTGGGGTCATTCACATGTAGTATAATATGAATAAATACAAAATGACTGAAACGGAAGGCACATATAAAATTCAAATGACTGAAACCGGGAATGGAGAAACCTTCCAAGATAGGTTGTTCCATTATAAAACATAACATAATATTAAATACTATGTAATAGTAATCAGGCCCGAGTTACAATTAAGGATGTGATAAAAATAATGATGGACAATTTAATTTCCATATCTATTATTATGTTTGTGTTGATGTTCAGTGGTTATATATTTGCCACCTTAAGGGAAAAGATTAATTTGAATAACAATATTGTTTATTTAGATAGTAAGGCCTTAGACTCCGATGATTTGGAGGGCCTTGATATTAAGCATTTTATGTTGGGAAACATAGAAGTTATGGTGGGAGATGAGGTCAGGATAATATTAGAAAATGACAATAAGCTTGTTGGGGTTGTACTCGGTGCCAATAAATCAAATAACATCATTGCACTCGTTACTAAGAATACTGACATTGTTAAACTTAACATTAAATCTATCAGGAACCTTAAGGTTATCAGCAGGTATGGCAAATTTTTTACCAGATTTTAAAGGTTTTTATTTATAGAAGACCCCTAATTCTTTAAGGGTCTTTTATAATGGTAAAAAAGTCCCAAATAATTTTAATATTTGGATGTTATAAAAATAAATAGGACACATTTGAAGGGTTTTTTAGGAAAATGGAGAACTATATGATTAATATTATTTGTGGGTTTGGTGGGTGATTTTTTGAGAAATGTCAAGAAATCTAAAAAAACAAAAAGGCGTAGAAGTAAGGGGTTTTGTCTAGCTATTTTGATTATTGTTCTATACTTTGGTTCACGTATGGTGCCTTTATTGAATGCATCGGCTCAAAGTACCTGCGTAATCGAGTATGGCAAAATTGAAAAATCTGTAGAATCTGTGGGTTTTGTTGCAAGGGAGGAAAAAATACTCACGACTATTGGCGAGGGGGATATAAAATATTTTGTTTCTGAAGGAGACAAAGTTGCAATGGGCCAAAAATTGGCTGAGATTCATTTAGAGCAGCTAGATGAGAAACCCAAAAAGGATCTTGAATCAATTAATCTAAGATTACAAAATATTAAAGGAAAACGGGATGAGCAGGATTTTTTTAAAGATGACATCCAAAAACTTGAAAAACAAATATCAGTTCTGGTAAAATCCATACAGCAAGATTTGAAGGAAGAAAGATATGAAAGGATAACCAATCTTGGGGAGGAATTAAAGGAACTACTGGACAAAAAAAGCGTTATTGCCGGAGAAAGAAGTTTTTCAGGTAAAAATATTACCCAATTAGAACAACAAAAAAGCCGGTTGGAGAATAAAGTTAATTCTTCGGTTCAAACTATTTATAGCGATTCACCTGGTTTTGTTGCCATGAGCAGTGATGGTCTTGAGGAATTATTAAATTATAAACTACTTCACGAAATCACCGGTAAACAATTTGGGTTTTTAAGAGATAGTAATTTAAATTTATCCCCGGAAGAGGTCCGGAACAAAGGGTCTGTCATCAGAATCATAAAAAATCACAAATGGAGTATTATCGTCGAAATAGACAAGGAGCAAGCAAAGGAAATAAAAAAAGGTAAAAATGTTCGGATTAGGACTGAGGAACAAAATAAGGAATTAAAGGCTGTTGTGCGCAACATTGTAGATGAAAAAGATAAGAAAATAATCATTTTTGATCTAGATGAATTTATAGCTGATTTTTATAATGTGAGAAAAATAACGGTAGAAATTATACTGAGCCAACATGAGGGAGCAATAGTTCCCAATTCTGCCATAGTAGAAAAAGAAGGCATAAAGGGTGTATATACCGTAGATGTTAATGGTATTCCTAATTTTAAACCGGTAAAGATCAGGGTTTCTAACAAAGAATTCTCCATACTTTATGATGGTTGTTTTGAACAGAAATCAAAGGACGACCCAAATGATACGGAAAAGATAAAAACGGTTAATTTATATGATGAAATAGTGATGGATGCAGGTAAAATAAAAGTAAAAGAAGGTAGAAGAATAAGATAAGTAGGAGTGTTTGGATTGGCGTTAAAAGAAAATATTGAACATGTTCTGGCTAGGGTAGAGGATGCAGCGATTATCTCCAATCAAAAATTATCTGACATTAAACTTGTAGCTGTTACCAAAACTGTTGATGTGAATGTTATAAAAGAAGCTATAGGTTATGGTATTTTACATATAGGTGAAAGTAGAGTACAGGAGTTATTAAGAAAGTATGAACAGATTGGAAATGCTGTTAAATGGCATTTAATCGGACACCTTCAGCGTAACAAGGTCAAATATATTATTGACAAGGTGGACATTATACATTCACTCGATTCTTATAGGCTGGCAAAGGAAATTAACAAAAGGGCAAAAAATATAAATCGTATGATTGAATGCCTGTTACAGGTAAATGTTTCAGGNGAGGAAACTAAGTATGGCATTAGTCCGAATGATATAAAACATGTTTTAAAGGAAATTGCGCCTTTGAACAACATAAAAATTGTCGGTTTAATGACAATAGCCCCCCATGTTGGTGACAAGGAACAAGTTAGACAATGTTTCAGAACACTTAAAAACATATTCAACCAGGTTGTTAAAATGGAATTATCAAATGTTAGGATGAAATATTTATCTATGGGGATGTCCAATGATTTTGAGATTGCTATTCAAGAGGGTGCAAACATTATACGTGTCGGTACCTCTATATTTGGTGAAAGGGGCTATTCAAAATAAAAAATTAAAGGAGGGTATTTGCTATGTCGGCAAAATTAATTGATAAGGTAAAAATTTTCATGGGGTTTGATGCGTTTGAGGATGACGAAATTGAAGAGGAATTTTTGGAGGAAGGTGAGGAAACGGTTCCTGTTGTGGGAAGGAGGAGAAATAAGGTTGTTAACATACATACTACCACGCAAATGAAGGTTGTGCTCTATGAACCGGATAATTTTGAAGAAGCACCGAGTATTGTAGATGATTTAAAAAATAGAAAGCCTGTAATTGTTAATTTGGAAAACACAGATTCCGATCTCGCTAAAAAATTTTTTGATTTCTTAAATGGGGCAATATACGCGTTAGATGGGAATATTCAAAAAGTTTCTACGGGGATTTTTATTTTGGCACCGAACAATGTTGACATTTCCGGTAACATAAAAGAAGAACTAAAAAACAAGGGAGTGTTTCCTTGGCAAAAATAAAAACAAACAGTAAATGTATGGTGTTTAATTGGGATCAAAAGGGTTGATTGTAAAAATGGGAGATGATGGGTTTTGTTTACTTCACAAGTAATAACGGATACGTTAGGGCATTTGGTAAAATTTATTAATATATTAATTTTAATCAGAATTGCTCTACAGTTTTTCAGAGTTAATCCACTTAACCCTATCATACAATTTATATACAGTGTAACTGAACTTATTTTGGCACCAATACGTGACGTTATTAATAATGTATTCGGTTATTCGGGGTTTTTGGATTTTTCCCCCTTGGTGGCAATAATTTTAACACAAGTAATATATAATATGATTATAAAAATACTATAGCCCAAATTCGGTAATGTTTTTTTAAACAAAAATACGGGGCAACTATATAGGTTTAATATAAATTAGGCTTTAAAATAGTAATGAGCCTGCATAAACCTTTTAAAATAGATGGCGGGGGTGGCAAAACAGGTATGATAACACCTTTAGAGATACAGAACAAGGAATTCAGAAGAGGCATTAGGGGTTATAAAGAAGATGAAGTAGATGAATTTTTAGATAAAATAATAATTGACTATGAAAAACTTTATAAGGAAAATCTAGAATTAAAAGATAGGCTGGAAGGAATGAACCATCAGTTAGAACAGTATAAGGAAATGGAAGAGTCACTGAAAAAGACCTTAATAATAGCTCAAAACACAGCCGAGGATGTAAGAACCAATGCACATAAAGAATCGGAGCTTATCATACAGGAAGCTGATGCAAAGGCTAAAGAAGTTGTCATTAAAGCGAACAAAGAGGTGGAAAACATTAGGGGTGAGTTTGAAGATATAAAAAATCGAACACAAATTTTTAAAACGAGACTTAAGGCATTACTGCAATCACAATTGGATTCGGTGGATAAGATGTATGACGATTTGGAAAAAGAGAATCAAGGCAATTAAAAATAAAAGTCGCATTCTGTGCGGCTTTTGTAGTATGATCCGGACACAATTATATATGATTGGTGGGATTTTTATGAATAAAATAGGAATAATAGGTGCTATGGATGAAGAAATATGTATCTTAAAAAGTGAAATGGAAGACGGGGAGACAAAAACGGTTGCTAATATGGTTTTTCATATAGGCACTATCAAAGATAGGGAAATAGTTCTGGTCAGATGCGGCATAGGCAAGGTAAATGCTGCTATATGCGCTCAAATTTTAATAAGTGTGTTTGATATAAAAACAATTATAAACATAGGGGTAGCCGGTGCGATAAGGGATACTTTGGATATACTGGATATAGTCATTTCTACAGATGTACAGCAACATGATTTTGATGCTACCGGATTTGGATATAAATTAGGGGAAATTCCCAGAATGGGAAAATCTATTTTTCCGGCAAATGAAACCCTGATAGAAAATGCACTGGGCGCCTCCAAAAAGGTGTTGACCAATAACAAAGCAGTAAAGGGGAGAATTGTTTCGGGGGATATATTTGTCAATGATATTAATCTGAAACAGGATTTATTGAGAAATTTTAATGGTTATTGCACGGAAATGGAGGGTGCAGCCATAGGCCATACTTGTTATGTTAATAATATACCTTTTGTTGTTATTAGGGCTATATCCGACAAGGCAGATGGTTCGGCACACGGCAATTTTAATAGGTTTGTTCATGAGGCGGCCAATCATTCTAAGGACATTGTAAAAATAATGCTGGAAACACTATAGGAACATCAGACGGTGTGAAAAATGTCATCCTGAGCGAAGCGAAGGATCTCAAACGGCCTAAAAACGAGATTCTTCGCTACGCTCAGAATGACAAAAAGCGGGAAAAGTGCTTTTTCACACAGTCTGACACTACCGGGAAGAATATAAAATCGGTAAAAAATAAAAACAAGACTCTCGATGTATACCCTGGATAGAAATTAATTTGGGGGATAAAATAATGTTGGAGTGGTAACTATGTCTAAAAATGAGTATGATCTGGACAGTAATAAAATATCCGGCAAAATGGCCGGTATAGACAAGGTAAATGAACTATCAAAGAAAATGGATAATATGAGAATGGCGGAATACGTTGAAATGATATACAATCCTAAAAGGGTTGTTCTTATGAATTTCGTTGCCGGATTGATTAGAGGGTTGGGAATGGGTATTGGTTTTACTATTTTGGCCGGGGTTGTGTTGTATATGATGAGGAGCTGGGTCAATCTGCCTGTTGTTGGCAGGCTTATTGCCGAACTGCTTGATATTATTGATACTTATAGATAGGAGGGTCTTGTTGGACAAAGACAAAATAGAACATTATAAAGAAAAGTTATTAAAGGAAAAGGAAGATGCTATGAACATCCTCAGGACAATGGAAGAACGTCACCCTACTAAAGAGTCTATGAAAGAATATATACAGGAACTTTCTTTTTATGATAACCACCCCGCGGATATCGGCACGGAACTGTCTATGGCGGCAATGCAAGCAAACCTGGAAAATCACCAACGTTACAGAATTACGGAAATAGACAGAGCTCTTGAGAAGATTGAAAATGGTACCTATGGCAGCTGCCAAATTTGTGGAGCTGATGTGTCGGAGGAGAGACTGGAATTGATGCCTGAGGCTAACATCTGTATAGAGTGTGCAAAAAGTAAGCTGGAGGCATATAAATTGGATACAGACAGACCTGCAGAGGAGGACGTGACTTCCCTCTGGTATAGAAAAGGCTACAGGGACTATGATGGTTATACGGGGTTTGACGGGGAGGATACATACCAGGCCGTTGCAAGGTTTAATGAGGTAAAAGATGATCCCTCGCATCTCACCGGGGATCATTTGGGTATATTTGATGATTACAATATAGGAACCGTTGAAGATGTTGAAAATGTAACAGGAGATTATTACGAATCCCAGATATCCTATACAGGAGATGGGATGATGGATTCAAAAGAGCAGGAAGATGAAGAAGATGAGGAAATGGAACGGTAAGAAAGATACGTATGTATCTTTTTTCTTTTAACAATGGTATAATCATTTATTAGAAGAAAAGGCGGGGAAAATATATGAATTATATCTTTGTAATTATTGTGTTAGTATTAGACCAATTGAGCAAGGCTTTAGCGTTGAAATATTTGGCGTTGGTTGGCAATATTCCCATTATTAAAAACATATTTCATTTGACCTATGTTGAAAATCGTGGCGCCGCCTTTGGCATCCTGCAAAATCAGAAATTATTTTTTATTATTTTTGCTTTGCTTGTGTTGGGTTTTATATGGTTCTATGCACATAGTAATGAATTAAATAAAACTATGATTTATGGATTGAATCTGGTGGCAGGCGGTATTATCGGAAACCTGATAGATCGGATTAGATTGGGTTTTGTTGTCGATTATTTACATATTATAAATTTTCCGGTATTTAATATAGCTGACTCTGCTATTGTTATTGGCATATTTTTAATCAGTATTTTTATATTAAGACATGGATAGCTCGGTCCGGGGGGAGGAAATATTTGAACAGAAAAAGCCTGATGGTAACAGAAGAAGAAAGCGATAATCGGTTAGATAGCTATTTAGTAAAACAGTATAAAGAATTGAGCCGCAGTTATATACAAAAACTTATAAAAGAAAACCATATAAAGGTTAACAACAGGTTTGAAAAACCAAGTTATATTATTAAATTCGGGGATAAGATAGAAATTGATTTGCCAAAGATTGAGAAACCATCAGTAAAACCGGAAAATATTCAAATTAATGTTATATATGAGGATGACGATATAGCTGTTGTTAACAAACAACAAGGTATGGTGGTACACCCAACCTCCGATACTTTTTCCGGTACTATGGTTAACGGGTTGTTGTATCGTTATGGCTCCGAACTGTCTGATATTAATGGTGCAATGCGGCCCGGGATTGTCCATCGTATAGATAGGGATACCTCGGGACTGCTGGTAGTAGCCAAAAACAATGGTTCCCATAAGATACTGGCGGAACAATTCAGGCAACATACGGCTAATAGGAAATACCATGCTATTGTTTCCGGTGTTATAAAGGAAACAAGTGCAACCATAGATGCACCTATTGGAAGGGATCCTATGAATAGGCTTAAAAGGACGGTTATAGGTGGGGGCAAACAAGCCGTTACCCATTTTAGGGTGCTGAACAGGTTCAAGGATTATACGTATATTGAAGCTACACTGGAAACAGGAAGGACCCACCAAATTAGGGTGCATTTTTCTTATATTGGGAAACCCGTTCTAGGGGACCCTATGTATGGGTATAGAAATTCAAAATTCAGACTAAAAGGTCAGGTTCTACATGCTAAAACCTTGGGTTTTACTCATCCTACAAAAAAAAAATATATGGAATTCACTTCAGATTTACCCGGGTATTTTAACAAATTATTAAGAGTGTTAGAAAACAGTTATTTCAGGGAGTAATAATTTGTGGAGGTTTTTGAAATGAAAAGTCAGGTTCAACTCTTAGATGAAAAGGCCATCAACCGTGCTATTACTCGAATTGCCCATGAAATTATTGAAAAAAACAAGGGAGCAAAAGATATTGTTTTAGTGGGAATAAAAAGTCGCGGGGTACCCTTGGCTAGCCGTTTAGCCGAAAAAATTAAAGCCATAGAAGGTAGACAAATTCCTGTGGGTGTTTTGGATATTACACTATACAGGGACGACCTGGCAAAGGAGCGAACAGAGCCCGTCATTTACAGTTCGAATATTGATACAGATATCGATCATAAGACTATTATTTTAGTTGACGATGTGCTGTATACCGGAAGGACGACAAGGGCTGCTTTGGATGCATTGACAGATATAGGGAGACCGAGAATAATTCAGTTGGCTGTGCTTATAGATAGGGGCCATAGGGAACTGCCGATTAGGGCAGATTATGTGGGTAAAAACGTTCCAACCTCAAGAAGCGAAATTATAAAGGTGCATCTAGAGGAAACGGATGGGAATAACAGTGTGACCATTGAAAAAAAATGACCATGTCCGATTATTCCCCGGCACTGACACCCCTAAACGCCGTTTTTTCATCACTATCGACCAATATGGTGGAATAATTATCATAGGTCACCATGCCGGGTTTTGCACCGCGCTGTCTTTTAACGTTCTTCCTTTGGGTATAGTCTACTGCCACCTTTGCGGAGTTTCTGGCCTTACTGTAATAGGCTGCCAATGTTGCTGCCTCCAGCACGGACAGGTCCCCGGGTATCCTGTTTTCTTGTCTCAACACCACATGGGAGCCGGGCATATCCTTAACATGGAACCAAATGTCTTCTTTAGAAGATATTTTGAAGGTGATATGTTCATTTTGTTTGTTGTTTTTACCTACAAGTATTTCAAATCCTTCCGATGATATATATTTGAGATAATTCGGCCTTTTATTGGGGGTGGAACCTCTTTTGGTAATCTTGCGTTTTAGGATTCCGTTTTCTTCGAGTTCTGCACGTATTTCCTCGATATCCGATATACAGGTGCATTGTTCGATACTTACTATAATTTGTTCCAAATAATCAATTTCCTGTTTGGTTTTTTTTATTTGATTGTTAACTTTACGAGTTGCGGTTTTGGCTTTGCTGTACATTTTAAAATATTTTTGCGCGTTTTGGGCGGGAGTTAACCTTCTGTCTAATGGGATCAAAACTGTGCTATATTTTTCATCATAAAAATTGACGAGTTCAATTTCGTCTGGATTGTCTTGAATCTGGTAGATATTGGCAGTGATTAGGTCTCCATAAAGCCTGTATTTTTCGGCATTTCTCCCCTTTTTCAAATCCAGGTCCAGATTATTCAGCTTATTGTACATTCTGTTCAGTTTTGTACGTATATTTTTACGCAGATCGTTAGTCCTTTGTTTCATTCGTTCCCTGGAATCTCTTTTAAAATAAAAGGTTTCCAGCATTTCGCTTGTGGATTTGAACAAATGTTTTTCATAATAATCGAGATGGCTGATACCGATACAACTAAAATCAACATATTTTTCGGTTGTATTATCGTAGTAAATGGTTGGGATAAAGTTATTTGCCTTTATTTTATTAATTATATATAAAAAATTTTCACAAATGTTATGAATAGTTCGATTATCCAGGCTGGACAGTATTAGATCTTCATCTACTGAAGATCTATAACAAGTTTCCCTTGAAAGAAGAGGGGAAATACCTGTAAAGCTTGTATATATGGCCTCATATATGGAAATGCGTTTGCCCTTATTTTGAACGGTTGAAATGAAATCATCTTCGGTATCGATTTTCAAAGGATTAATCTTGTTTTGTGAAGGGGGCATAGCATATTCGATTCCTGGGAGGACTTGTCTGTATCTGCTGACAGAAGAGGGAATATGTTTTATGCTGTCTATTATTTTGTTGTCCGTACAGTCTGTCAAAATTATATTACTATGTCTGCCCATCATTTCTATTATAAGTTTTTTGGTTCCCGACACATTAAGTTCATCTAGAGTCTCTATAACCAATTCAACCATTCTTTCAAATTGGGGCTGTACGATATCTATAATTCTGCCTCCAAGTAGGTGCTTTCTAAGAACCATACAAAAATTGGGCGGATTCATTGGATTTTTCTTATCAAGTTTAGTAAAATGGATTTTAGGGTGGTTACTACTTGCAGATAGTAAAACCTTATGGTTTTGTCCATTGTTTCTCACTGTAAGAACTATTTCATCAGTCTCCGGTTGGTAAATTCTATCTATTCTTCCGGTGTATAATTGGGACCTCAATTCATAGGTTAAGGCAGCTATAACGCTTCCATCCAGTGCCATCGGGCTTTCACCTCCTGTCTAATTCTTAATCATAATAGCACAATTTAGTAAAGTATGCAAAATAGGATTATACAAATAATACTAAAAAAACATAATCATAATATATATGGAGCTTTGTCATATTTAAAAATATTTAATCTATCACTAGACAGTTTGCCTTTGAAATTTTATACGAGTCTAACAATTAAAAACTGCTTATGTGTTGTTGCTCTATGTGATAAATTCGTTAATTTAGATATTAACAAATTCATGAAGTTTAGATTGAATTATATTGGCCGGAAATATGAAAACTACTTGTAATTATGGGTATGTAACTATAGAATAATAAAAGGAAACATAAATGGGGGGAAGGGCTATGATAAAAAGTATGACCGGCTTTGGCAAGGGCGATTCCCGGGTTGGAGATAAATATTTTCAGGTAGAACTAAAATCTGTTAATCATAGATATATGGATATTAATATAAGGCTACCCAGAATGTTCACTTACTTGGAGGAAGATATAAGGAGTCTCATAAAATCACACCTACAAAGGGGACGCATAGAGGTTTACATTAATTATGAAAATGTCAATGGTGGAGATGTTAAAGTGGTAATAGACATGTCCTTGGCCAGGGCATACCTGGATTCATTGTTAAAACTGGAGGAGGATTTGCCGGTACAACGTGATATTACCACATCCCTCATAGCAGGTTTCCCGGATGTAATAAAAACGGAGAAAAAAGAAGAAAACGAAAAAGAAATTTGGAAGTGTTTACAAAATGCACTTGAAGATGCCCTAACTGAATTGGTGGGGATGAGAAAAGAAGAAGGAAACAAATTAAAAGCGGATATGTTGAAACGTTTAGATAAGATTAACGATTTGCTTACATTGATAGAAGCCAGAGGTCCTATAGTTGTACAAGAGTATAGGCAAAAGTTAGCAGACAGGATCAACGAATTATTGGATGAGCAGTTTGATTTAGATGATACTCGTATAGCGATGGAAGCGGCATTGTTTGCCGATAAGAGCAATACAACGGAGGAAATAGTAAGGCTATACAGCCATATAAGACAATTCGCCAAAATTTTGGGAGAAGAGGATGCTGTCGGAAGAAAACTGGATTTCCTTCTTCAGGAGATGAACAGAGAAATCAACACAATTGGCTCCAAGGCAAACGATTTGAATATAGCTAATTTGGTTATTGAAATAAAAAGCGAACTTGAAAAAATGAGGGAGCAGGTCCAAAATATTGAATAAAGGGGTGGTATTAATGGATATAAGGTTAATTAACATAGGTTTTGGTAATATAGTATCTGCGGGTAGGATTGTAGCCATTGTGAGCCCGGAATCGGCTCCTATAAAGAGAGTTGTTCAAGAAGCTAGGGATAGGTCTATGTTAATAGATGCTACTTATGGAAGGAGAACAAGAGCGGTGATTGTAACTGACAGTGATCATATTATTCTTTCCGCCGTTCAACCTGAAACTGTGGCGTACAGGCTGGAATCTAAAGATAATTCGAAGGAAACAGAAAATACTATCTAGGACAACAACATAAAACAGGAAAAGGAGAAAGACATGGTCAGGAAAGGTTTGCTAATTGTTGTATCAGGACCGTCCGGAGCAGGAAAAGGAACAATTTGTAAAAGGCTACTCGAAAACAATCCCCAAATGAAGATTTCTATATCGGCTACTACCCGAAAACCAAGGGCTGGGGAAAGAAATGCTGTAAATTACTATTTTATTTCCGAAGATAAATTCAAACGTATGATATATGAACAAAAATTTTTGGAATATGCAATCGTATATGATAACTATTATGGTACACCTGAACAGTATGTTATAGACAATTTGCAAAATGGTAATGATGTTTTATTAGAAATAGATATTGTAGGAGCTTTACAAATCAAAAAAAAATTCAAGGACGCGGTGTTTGTTTTCATTCTACCCCCCTCATTGGAGGAATTAAAAAACAGAATAGTAGGCAGGGGAACAGAAAAGCTGTCTGATATTGAAAAGCGTTATGATGCCGCTATTTCTGAAATCAAACAGGTAATGAAATATGATTATGTTATCGTTAATGATAATGTGTCCGAAGCTGTGCAGGATATTGAAGCCATTATGAGAGCAGAAAAACGTAAGGTTTTAAGAAATTATGAAGAAATATTATTAAGATTTTAACAGGGGATGATAAGATGCTATATCCATCAATTAATGAATTGTTAGAAAGGGTAGACAGCAGGTATACCTTGGTCGTAGTTGCGGCAAAAAGGGCGAGACAGATAATAAACGAAGGCAAATTAGAAACAGAATCTCGTTTTAAAAAACCGGTTTCAATTGCCACCCAAGAAATATTTGAGGGAAACATATCCTATAAGAGGGAGGAAGAATAGGGATAGGAAGGTGATGACTTGTTAGAGGGTATAAATGTCTTACTTGGCGTAACAGGGGGAATCGCAATATACAAGGCATGTGATATTGTCAGTGGGTTAAAAAAAGTTAATGCAAATGTGGATGTTATTATGACCGAATCTGCAACTAAAATGATAAGGCCCGGTACATTCCAAGCCTTGAGTCAGAATGCGGTAATTACAGATACATTTGAAACACCGAGATATTGGAATATTGAGCATGTTTCATTGGCGCAAAAAGCTCATGTTTTACTTGTAGCTCCCGCAACTGCTAATATCATTGGTAAAGTTGCCAACGGTATTGCAGATGATATGCTCTCTACCACAATTATGGCCTCCACGGCAAAGGTTGTTTTCGCACCTGCTATGAACACAAAAATGTATGAAAACAGGATAGTACAGCAGAATATAAAAAAATTAATTTCTTTAGGATACCGGTTTATAGAGCCTGCTTCCGGACGTTTAGCATGTGGAGATGTAGGAACGGGTAAATTAGCTGATGTAGACAAAATTCTGGAATTTGTGATAGATACAGTTAAGCCAAATAGGGATTTTGTAGGTATTAAAATTTTAGTAACGGCCGGACCGACTAGGGAGTCCATTGATCCGGTTCGTTTTATTAGCAACCATTCAACGGGCAAAATGGGATATTCTATCGCGGATGCTGCATCTGCAAGGGGTGCGGAAGTAATTCTTATAAGCGGGCCTACAAATCTTCTTCCGCCTGTAGGGGTTAAGTTAATTAAGATAAACACTGCTCTGGAAATGTATGATATGGTGATGAATAATTTTAAAGAACAAAATGTTATTATTAAATCTGCTGCTGTTGCAGACTATAGACCCGAAACCATATCGGCGCGTAAAATAAAGAAAAGAGGGGACAATCTAAATTTAACCTTGGTAAGAAATCCTGATATTTTAAGTGAGCTCGGAAAATTAAAAGAAAACAGGATATTGGTCGGTTTTGCGGCAGAAAGTGATAACATTATTAAAAATGCAAAGAATAAAATTCTGAAAAAAAACCTGGACTTTATTGTGGCAAATGACATCACTGAAGAAGGCGCCGGTTTTGGAACTGATACAAATATTGTTACAATAATAGACAGGAATAATAAAATAGAAAAGATAGAAAAAACGGATAAGATGGACATTGCGCATCTCATTTTGGACAAAGTTAAACAGATAACAGAACATAGGGTTTAGTATAAATCAGGCCATTGGAGGTGAAGGGTTGGGAGACAAAATAACGCAAGTTGTGGTAAACAATAACAGTTATCAAACAGATAAGCTGTTTGATTACAAGGTCCCCCCTCATCTATGCAATAAAATAGCTCCGGGGATGCGGATAATTGTCCCTTTTGGCAGAGGAAACCGAAGGCTTGAAGCATATGTACTTAACAATACGGACAAACCTTCAAATAAAAATATAAAACTAAAAAATGTATTAGCTGTTATAGATGAAAAACCTATTTTATCGGAAAAACAGTTAAAATTGATTTTTTGGATGAAAAATCAATATCTATGTAAGTATATAGAAGCCATACACTGTTTGATACCTAGGGGTATGATAAAGACAGAAAGAAAATTGATTACTTTATTAAATGCTGATTGGGAAAAATTAGTTTCAGTTAACCAACAAAAATTACGAGGGGTGCTTGCTGTGCTGGAGAAACTTGGGGGAAGTGTATACCTAGACTTGTTGACCCAGCATATAGATTATAGGGAGGTTAACAACATTATCAGAACCCTTCTGGAAAAAAACATAATTGATATCAAGCATGAGTTTGACAGTAAGATAAATGTGAAAACAGAGCGATATGCATATAGTATTGTGAAGGAGGAGAACTGGGATACAGCCATAAACTCACTAAAAAATGCACGAAAACAAAAATTATGTTTGGAAACATTAAAGCAATATGGTAAATGCAGTGTCAAAGAGTTATTGGATATAGCTGATACCAGCAGAAGCACCCTGAATAGTTTACAAAAAAAGGGGTATATAAAATTTGTTGATGTGGAAGTTAAAAGGGATCCCTTCGTTAACAAGGATTTTGCGGTTTTTCCAAGACTTGCTCCAAGTAGGGAACAGAAAGCGGCAATAGATGAAATAAGCAGTTGTATAGAAAATGATATAAATGATGCTTATCTTGTACACGGAATCACAGGTAGCGGCAAAACGGAAATTTATTTACAACTCATAGAAAAGGTAATAAAAAGAGGCAAACAAGGAATTGTGCTGGTACCTGAAATTTCTCTTACACCTCAAACCGTTGCCAGATTTATGGGAAGGTTCGGTGAACGAATAGCTGTGCTTCATAGCGGTCTGTCTGATGGTGAAAGATATGATGAATGGCGAAGGATTGAAAATAATGAGGTTGATACCGTCATAGGCGCCAGATCCGCTATTTTTGCGCCACTTAAAAACCTGGGGATAATTATTGTGGATGAGGAACATGAACATACGTATAAATCTGAGCAATCGCCAAGATACCATGCCGTTGATGTTGCTAACTATCGCAGACAATCGGAAGGGGCCGTATTGGTGCTGGGCTCCGCTACCCCATCCATAGAAAGTTATTATAAGGCGCTAAAAGGACAAATAAAATTAATTAATTTAACGGAACGGGTAGTGAGTGCCGGTTTGCCTGAAATAAAAGTGATTAATATGGCGGAACAGTTGGGGATAGGACGTAAAGGGATACTCAGTCATGAACTGATAGAAGCCATGGACGAAAGTCTCAAAAAGGGAAAACAGATTATTCTATTTTTGAACCGCAGAGGATATTCGAATTTTATATCATGCAAGGTTTGCGGTTATGTGGAAAAGTGCAACCATTGTGATATAACAATGACCTTTCATAAGGCTGAAGGGGTGCTCAAATGTCATTACTGCGGACAAATAAAAAAGGTATCCACAATATGTCCTAATTGTGATCATGAAAGCATTGAGAATTCCGGAATCGGAACCCAAAAAATTGAAGATTTGGTTAAAACCTATTTCCCAAAGGCAAGGGTAAAACGGATGGATACGGATACAACAAGTCGGAAGGGTTCCCATGGCAAGATCCTTGAGGATTTCAGAAAACAGAAGTTGGATGTTCTCATAGGTACCCAGATGATTTCCAAGGGTCTGGATTTTCCTAATGTTACCCTTGTGGGTATTATTTTGGCTGATTTAACCCTGAATTTACCGGATTTTAGAGCAGCGGAACGAACCTTTCAGTTAATTACCCAGGTAGCCGGCAGGTCAGGAAGAGGCCGGGAGGAAGGTAGGGTAATCCTGCAAACCTATGAACCGGACCATTACAGTATTGTATTTTCAAAAAATCATGGTTACAGGGAATTTGTTAAAGATGAGTTGATTGTCAGAAAAGAATTTCATTATCCTCCCTTTTCAAACCTGATTTTCTTAGGTTTTTCAGGCAAGGATGAAAAGGATGTTGAAGATACAGCTAACTCAATAACAAATCATATAAAATATATTTTAAATTCACAGGGGTACAAGACATTCGGTGATATCATTTTAGGACCTAACCCGAGCATAATAAGCAAAATAAAGGATAATTATAGGTATCAGCTCATATTAAAGGATGTTGGTGTACCTTTCAGGCTGTTAAAAAAGGCTATAAAATACTTATTAATAGATAACAGGGGTAAATATGTTCCAAGGAATATACTGTGTAATATAGACATAAACCCATGTACTATTGTTTAATTTAGGAGGCAGGCAGTTATGGCGATCAGAATTATCCGCAAAGAGGGGGACCCTATATTAAGAAAGGTCTCCAGGGTAGTAGATAAAATTGATGACAGAATTATTACCCTGTTGGATGATATGAAAGAAACAATGCACGATGCAGAAGGGGCAGGATTGGCGGCGCCACAGGTTGGGGTTTTAAGGAGGGTAATAATTATAGATGTAGGGGAAGGCCTGATTGAATTAATAAATCCGGAAATAATATTCCAAGAAGGCAGCCAGTGTGGAGAGGAAGGTTGTCTTAGCATACCCGGGGTTACCGGGGAAGTTATAAGACCGAGTGTAGTCAAAATAAAAGGTTTAAACCGCGAAGGTAAAGAAATTATTCTTGAGGGCGAAGAACTTTTGGCCAGGGCATTTTGTCATGAGGTGGACCATTTAAACGGAATATTGTTTATAGACAGAGCCGAAGGAGACAAAATTAAAAAGAACAAAATTAAAGAAGAATAGTGGTGATTTCGTGAAGATAGTTTATATGGGAACCCCACAATTTGCTGTTCCTTGTTTGGAAACTCTAGTAAATGGCAGGCATGAAGTAATAGGTGTTTTTACCCAGCCGGACAGACCGAGTGGGAGGGGCAGGAAAATAAATATAACTCCTATAAAAGAGAAGGCACTCAGCTACAACATCCCCATATTCCAGCCGGATACTTTAGAAAATGTAGAGGTATTCGAAAACATAGAGAAATTGGATCCTGATATTATTGTGGTTGTGGCCTATGGACAAATTTTACCCGAGGAAATCTTACGAATTCCCGAACATGGTTGTGTTAATGTCCATGCTTCTCTGTTGCCAAAATATCGTGGCGCGGCACCTATTAATTGGGTTATTATTAATGGGGAGGGGAGCACCGGCATTACTACAATATATATGGATACCGGGTTGGATACGGGAGATATATTGTTAAGGAAAGAAATTAAAATATATGAGGATGAGACTGCAGGGGAGCTCCATGACCGTTTGATGGATCTTGGTGCCGAAGTTCTGGATGAAACAATAGATCTGATAGAGGCCGGAAAAATACAGCCGACTCCGCAAAACCATGAAGAAGCCTCTTATGCTCCCATGCTTACCAAGGAACACGGCAGAATAGATTGGAACAAATCAGCCCGGGAGATTAAAAACCTGATTAGGGGCACAGTTCCATGGCCCACATCTTATACTGCATATGATGGAAAGACCATGAAGATATGGAAGAGCAGTGTGATTAACAGTAACAAGGACTATAAACCGGGTATAATTTTGGAGGTAAAAAAGGATTGTGTTCTTGTAGCTACAGGGAAGAACATTTTGTCTATAGAGGAACTACAGTTTAGCGGTAGAAAAAGGATGAGTGTAAATCAATATTTAATAGGGAATAATATTGAAGCAAACAGAATGCTGGGTGGATAATAGGGGTTACTGAAGATGTTGATGTAACCAAAACAGCAATAGAACATTTTTTGTATAAGGAGTGATAATATGTTTCCATTCGGGTTTGGATTTTTTGATCCAACCATGATTTTGTTGGTCCCATCCATTATACTTGCTATGTATGCTCAAGCAAGGGTGAGGTCGACTTTTATGAAATATTTAAGGGTAAATAGCAAAAAGGGGTATACAGGATACCAGGTTGCTCGGTTTATACTGGATAATAACGGAATGAGGGATGTTCCGGTTGAAATGACAAGGGGCCAACTTAGTGATCATTATGATCCAAGAAGAAGGGCAGTTCGTCTCTCTAATGAAACATACCATGGACATTCCATAGCATCCATCAGTGTTGCTGCACATGAAACCGGCCATGCGATCCAACATGCCAATGGATATATTCCTCTTAGCTTCAGGAATGCCATTTTTCCGGTGGCCAGTTTCGGTTCAAGTGCGGCTTGGATTTTTATCATTTTTGGACTTATAATGTCAATGCCTTCTTTATTGGATTTGGGAATATTATTGTTTTCTGCAGCCGTATTGTTTCAGATTGTTACACTTCCTGTAGAATTTAATGCAAGTAGTAGAGCAATAGAGTTGTTGGATGAGGGTGGATTTATCGTAAGCGATGAACGAGAACATTCCAGAAAGGTGCTGAATGCGGCGGCGCTCACCTATGTAGCGGCCATGGCCACAGCAATATCACAACTTGCCCGGTTGCTTCTAATAAGGGGCAGGAGAAGAAATTAAAGGCGTGTATACGCCTTTTTATTTTTTCCGGACGGGTCCTCCTCAAGGTCACTACAAATATTATTTGACGATGTATAAGAAAAAAGGGAGGGAGATGGATGAACGCAAGGGAAGGAGCGCTATTAGTTTTATATCAAATAAACAAAAAGGACGCTTTTTCAAATATAGCCTTGAATAAAGAGTTAAAGGACAAATCCTATAAACAGTTAGATAAAAATTTAATCACGGGACTTGTCTATGGTGTTCTGGAAAATCAGATTTATATAGACTATGTAATAAAGCAATTTTCGACTTTTAAAATAGAAAAAATGAATCCATATACATTGAACCTATTGAGGCTTGGGATATATCAGTTGCTTTTTTTAGATAAAATACCGGGTTTTGCGGCTGTAAATGAAACCGTAAATTTATCGAAAAAATACTGCAAGAAAACCACAGGGTTTATAAACGGGGTCCTAAGGAATATTCAGAGAAACAAAGAAAATATTAAACTTCCTGACCCCAAAAAGGACATCGTTAAATATCTATCGATAAGGTACTCACATCCTGAATGGTTGGTCAGGGTATTCCTGGATAACTTTGACAGGGAATTTACAGAGGAGCTCCTAAAGGCCAACAATGCCGAACCGGATTTATATGTACGTATAAATACATTGAAAATAGATATAAATGATTGTATTAAATTTCTTATTGATAAGGGCTATGCAATAAAACAAAATCCGTTTATAAAAGAGGCGGTTATCATCAGGGGGTTACATAACATAGAACAATCTGATTTATATAGAAAGGGATATATTCAAGTACAGGATTTTAGTTCAATGTTGGTTTCCAAAATATTAGATCCCCAAGAAGGGGACTTTGTGATAGATGTGTGCAGTGCTCCTGGGGGAAAAACTATGCATATGGCTCAATTAATGAACGATAAAGGGGTTATAATTGCAAGGGATATTTACGATCATAAATTGAAGTTTGTTGAAGAAAATGCTGAAAGGTTAGGTATAACAATAATTAAAACGGAAAACTTTAATGGCAAAGATCTGGACGAAAAGTTGCTGAATAAGGCCGACAAGGTTTTGGTAGATGCGCCTTGCTCGGGTCTTGGAGTTATTCGTAGAAAACCTGAAATAAAATATCAAAAACAACCCGATGATATAAGGTCCATTACAACCTTGCAATATGATATACTTAAAAATGCATCAAGATATATAAAACTGGGTGGAAAATTAGTGTATAGTACCTGCACCATAGATCCTAGGGAAAACGAAAATGTTATACAGAAATTTTTAAATTATAATCCGGGTTATGTTTTAGTTGATATTGGTGAAAGGTATAAAAATTTTGTTCCGGGTAAGCATTTTAAAAACACGATCCAACTCTATCCTAATGTACATAATGTTGACGGATTTTTTATTTCAAAGATAAAACGTGTTAAATAAGGCATTTAGGGACAATTATGTAAAAAAGTTATCGGGTTTTTCTATGAGTACTAAAAATTATCAAACCGAATGAATAAATCAAAGTCGAAAGATGTCAATTTTGGAGAAAATATTTACAAAAGCAATAAAAATGATTAAAATAATATAAACAAAGGGAACATGCACAAGGGGGGGAGAGGATGAATGTAGGGGCCATATCACATATTGGGAGAGTTAGGGACATAAATGAAGATAGTTACTGTGTTTTAGAAAGGGATTATGATTTACTTATTGTTGCCGACGGTTTAGGTGGCCATAGTGCCGGAGAGATCGCCAGTTTTCTCGCCGTTGACAATATCGGAAATCATATTATTAAATATATCTCTGTTAACATGGAGGAACAATTAATCAAAGGAATTATTTATGAGGCCTTTAATAGAGCAAATGAAAGGATCTATGCATATTCCAAAGAAAATTTGTTTTGTGATGGAATGGGGACAACCGCTACACTGGCATTAAAAATCAATTCTACCCTCTATATAGGCCATGTGGGAGATAGCAGGGCCTACATTATAAGGAAGGATAACATACAACAAATAACATCAGACCATTCCTTAGTTGCAGAATTAGTCAGAAGTGGCAATATTACCGAAATTGAGGCAGTAAAATATCCCTGGAAAAATATCGTTACAAGGGCTTTGGGAATAAACAAAAATATTAAGGTTGATATTTTTACAACCAGTTTTCTGCCTACAGATATACTGGTTTTATGTACAGACGGTTTAAGTAATTTTGTTGATAAACATGAAATTAAAAAGGTTGCACTTGAAACAAAAGATAGTAATAGTGTATGTGAAAGGTTGGTTTCTATGGCAAATAAGAGGGGTGGCTATGATAATATTACTGTTTTGGTTGCAAAATGTGACGAAGGAAGCTTAGAAAGCAGGTGAATATATGATTGGTAAAGTATTAGGTAAAAGATATGAAATTGTTGAAAAAATAGGCGGAGGTGGGATGGCTTTAGTATATAAAGCAAAATGTCAATTATTAAATCGTTATGTTGCAATTAAGGTATTAAGGCCGGAATTTATCAGTGATAAAAACCTGTTAGACAAATTTAAAAAAGAGTCCCAGGCTGCGGCCAGTTTATCCCATCCTAATATAGTTAATGTATATGATGTGGGTGAAGAGGACAATATTCACTATATTGTCATGGAATATGTGGAAGGCAAAACCTTAGAACAGTTGATTAAGGAAAAAGGAAAACTTTCTACAGGTGAAATAGTAGACCTTACAAAACAAATAGCATTAGCATTAAAACATGCTCATTCTAATCATGTTATTCATCGGGATATTAAACCCCATAATATTTTGATAACAGAAGATGGAAGAGCCAAAGTTACTGACTTTGGTATTGCCCTGGCGGCAACATCATCTACTATTACCAATACCGGAAGTATAATAGGTTCTGTTCATTATTTTGCCCCGGAGCAGGCCAGGGGAGGTTATACCGATGAAAAATCGGATTTATATTCCCTGGGCATTGTTATGTATGAGATGGCTACAGGCAGGTTACCGTTTGATGGCGATGCACCGGTTACAATTGCTTTGAAACACATCCAGGAAAAACCGGAATTGCCTTCTGAACATAATCCCTCTATTTCAAAGGACCTGGAAGCCATAATTATGAAGCTGACCCAAAAAGAACAATCGGCAAGGTACGCTAGTGCCGCGGACCTAATAGAAGATTTATATAGAATAAAAAGTAATATTGAATTGGGCAATATAGACAACACCCTAAAAATAGAAGATTCCCCGACACAAGTTATACCTCCTGTTACTGTCAACGAAATAAAAGAACTGATAGAAAATAATAATGATTTAAATTCCGGGGACAGGCCGCGCGGGAAGAATAAAAGACACAAACTTTTAATAGGTTCTGCTGTTGTTGCTGCCCTGGTGGCTGCCTTGTTATTTACGTTTGCAATTCTTCATTTAGCTAATTTTTTTAGGGTTGAAGATGTGGAAATGCCGAATTTTGTGGGTTGGAATATTCAGGATGCCGAGAAGGAGGCAGAGCGGATAGGGCTTAGGTTGAGCGTGACCATGGCAAATGACAACAATGTACCGAAGGATAAAATAATTAAACAGGATATCCCTGAGGAAATGATAGTGAGAAAAAACACCGTGGTTAAGGTGACAGTCAGCAGGGGTGGTAAACTGGCTGTAGTTCCGTATTTAATTTATGAGGATGCTGTGAATGTTGAACAACTGTTGAAAGATAAGGGTTTGGAGGTAGGAACAACCAGAGAAGAGTTTAGTGAACTGCCCATAGGGACTGTTATAAGCCAGGAACCGAAAAATGGGGAGGAAGTACCACAAGGTACTAAGGTTAACTACGTAGTCAGCAAGGGATTGGAACAGCCCGAAACCGTATTTATGCCGAGCCTGGTTGGGAAATCTCTGGAAGAGGCCAAAGATATAATAGTGCGGAATGGATTAAATTTGGCAGAGGGATCTATCGTAGAAAAGCATAGCGATATATATATAAACGGATGTGTCATTGAGCAAAGTGTTCTGCCAAATACGGAGGTCGATATAGGGACTGTTATCAGTCTGGTGGTTAGCAAGGGCAGTGATGCACCGGATCAAATGGAAGACCTGGACGGATACGACCAAAATGAAGAGGAGCAACCCGATCCGGATAAAACATCGACCGCAATAATTGATTTTACCCTGACACAACACAGTGGCAAGGTTGATGTCGTAATTGAACAAATAGGCGGGGACGGGAATAAAATAATATATAGCAAAAAGCATGACCTGGACAAAGAAGGTAAGGATATCAGTGTACCTGTAAACGGAACAGGACAGCAAAAATATGATATATATGTTAATGGGGAACTGTTAGGAACAAAAAAGGTAAATTTTTGAGGAGGTGTCTGATGCAAAGGGGCAGGTTGATAAAGGGGATTGGTGGGTTTTATTATGTTGATGTAAATAGCGAAATATTTGAATGTAAACCTAGAGGGCTCTTTAGGAAAAAAAATATTGTTCCTGTAATTGGGGATTATGTTAAAATAGATATTTTAGATTATGAAAACAAAAAGGGTGTTATCGAAGAAATAGAAGCCAGACGTAATGAGCTAACCAGGCCCCCCGTTTCCAACGTGGATCAGGTTATAGTTACATTTGCTGTAGCTCAGCCGGAGCCTCATTTTTTCCTTTTAGACAGGTTCTTAGTTTTGGCAGAGAGCCAAAAATTAAAAATAATTATTTGTTTCAACAAAATTGATTTGTTGGATGAAAAAGAGTACCGAGAAATGATCGATCTATATATCGCTATCAGCTATAATACAATATTAACCAGTAGTGTGCAGGGCAGGGGCATAGACGACCTGAGTAAGGAGCTTAAAAATAAAACCACAGTGTTCGCCGGGCCATCCGGAGTCGGTAAATCCACCCTCCTAAATCACATTTTTCCTGATTTACAATTAAAAACAGGGGAAGTGAGCCCAAAAACCGGAAGGGGGAGACATATTACAAGACATGCGGAGCTTATAGGCATTGGGGAAAATAGTTGGGTTTTGGATACCCCGGGTTTTAGTTCCCTGGCTATTGATTTTATAGATGAGGGAGATCTGCATTATTACTTTCCGGAATTTTTGCCTTTTATAGATGCCTGTAAATTTAATTCTTGCAGACATATAAATGAACCTAATTGCGGGGTTAAGGGAGCTGTAAAATCAGGAGGAATTTCACAACAAAGGTATGATAGCTATGTTCAACTAATTGATGAAATCGGTAAAAGTAGGAGGTATTAAAATAATGAAATTAGCTCCATCCATATTATCAGCAGATTTTTCCAATTTATTAGAGGATATAAAAACGGTTGAGAAGGCAGGGTGCGACATGCTTCATATAGATGTAATGGACGGACATTTTGTACCCAATATTACAATAGGCCCCCTCGTAATAGAAAGTTTAAAAGGGAAGACCGATCTGCTCTTTGATGTACACCTGATGATAGAAAATCCCGATAAATATATTCCACAGTTTGTAAAAGCAGGTGCTCATATTATATCCGTTCATAGCGAGGCCTGCACTCATTTACACAGAACCATACAATTTATAAAGGATCATAATGTAAAGGCAGCTGTTGCACTAAATCCCGCCACACCCCTATGCGCATTGGAATATGTACTGGAAGACCTGGATATGGTGCTTTTAATGACCGTCAATCCCGGCTTCGGGGGACAGGATTTTATAAAATCCGGTTTAGCTAAAATAAGGGCATTGAAAAAAATGATAGACGATAGGGGGCTGGGTATAGACATTCAGGTAGACGGTGGCATTAAAACGGATAATGTGGGAGAAATTGTTGAAGCAGGTGCCAATATAATCGTTGCCGGTTCCGCCATATTCAACAGTGGAAACATCGAAGGCGCCATAAAGCAGTTTAGAGAAAATGCTGAAAGGGCTAAAGGATGAAAATAACATGGAGATAACAATAGTGGCCAACGGATATATTGAAGATATGGCTTTTTTACGATCTGTGATTGAAAATAGCAACCTTATTATTTGTGCGGACGGTGCGGCTAAATATCTTATGCATCTAAACATGTATCCGGATTTATTGGTAGGCGATTTTGACTCTATTGATGAAAAAACCCTGAGATGGGCAAAAAGAAATAATATAGAAATCCGGCAGTTTCCCAGGGAAAAGGATATGACAGATACGGAACTAGCTGTGGAATTTGCCCTGAAACGAAATCCCAAAAAAATAACTATTATAGGTGCCATGGGTTCACGTTTGGATCATAGTTTGAGCAATATAATGCTGTTATATAAAATATATAAAAAAGGTGTAGATGGGGCAGTTGTTGACGAGTTGAATTATGTTGCCATAACAAGGGATGTTTTAAGGATGAGGTGTCAAATAGGGCAAACTGTTTCAATCATACCTATCGGGGGAAATGCGGAAGGGGTTACCCTCAAGGGCCTGAAGTATTCCCTGGTTGATTATAATATTGAAATGGGCAGCTCTTTAGGGATCAGCAACAAATCTGTAGCCGAAGAAGTTGTCATATCAATTAAAAATGGGACCTTGCTAGTCACTAAGGTTTGTTCTGAAGAATAAAAAATGTCATGAAATTCAGGGTATTTTTGTGACATTTTTTATTATTTATGAATAGTATAGTAATATAATATCTTATAAAGTAGGTGTAGGTATGTTTAAGAGAAGAAGGAGACATTCTTCACTCAAACTTATCGGGCTGATAACTGCACTGATTGGGATAGTAATATTTTTATATACTATTCCCTTACAAATATGGTTTTTATTAGTAGCCAGTCTGCTTATAGCAATAGGGTTATTACTGTATAAGACAGGCTGTTAAATATAAAAAGCCACCAATCAAATGGGGCTTTTTTATATGAATTATAAGGCTCTTTTTACCCTACCGGAACGTAGACATCCTGTACATACGTTAATTCTTTTCACTGTGCCATTTATCATGGCCTTAACTCTTTTTAGGTTAGGCTCCCAAGTTCTTCTACTGTGACGGTTTGAGTGACTGATTTTATTACCTGAAACTCTACCTTTACCGCAAATTTCGCATGTTCTCGCCACCACGAACACCTCCCTTTAGCCTAATTCATCCTCCAAAACACAATAATACTATCATATATAGCATATTTATGCAATATTAATATTAAAAAAATAACATAAAATCCTGCAGATTGGGAAACCCCGGCGGGGTTATGGAATGATGGTTTGCTATTGAACTATCCGTGATAATCATATACAATGTAATATTATATTATATATGATTACCACCGGAAACTATATTATAATGAAATAGGGAATAAATATAATAAAGAAGAAACAAATTAGGGAGGTTTTTTGATGCCTGGTAAATTGATTAATAATTTGGGCACTATTATAATAGATGATTATGTCTTGACATCCATTGCAGGTGTTTCAACTATGGAATGTTATGGCGTGGTAGGTATGGCAGCCAGGTCTGCTGCAGGAGGACTTGTAGAGCTTCTCAAAAGGGAACAATCAGGAAGAGGCGTAAAGGTACACATTGAGGAAAACGAAATAACAATAGATATATTTGTAATCGTAGAATTCGGTACCCGCATATCTGTAGTCGCAAATAATATTATAGAAAAGGTAAAATATAACATAGAACATTTGACGGGAATGAATGTTAAGAAAGTTAATATCAATGTTCAGGGAGTCAGGGTTCAGAAGTAATCTAAGGAGGTACCAACAGTTGGAAATAGAATATATTGATGGACCACTATTAAAGAAAATGATACTATCAGGTGCACAATTTCTAGAAAAAAACAAGGATATAGTCAACTCCTTAAATGTATTTCCCGTTCCCGACGGAGATACCGGAACAAATATGTCGTTAACCATGCAGGCTGCGGTCAGGGAAATAAAAACAGCGAATACAGATACATTAGAAGATATTTCCAATGCTGCCGCCAACGGATCATTGATGGGTGCCAGGGGTAACTCTGGGGTGATTTTGTCTCAGTTTTTTAGGGGGTTTGCAAAGGGAGTCAAAGGCAAAACCAGAATTAATACAAAAAGTTTAGCTGAAGCCCTTATGACCGCCTCTGATGTTGCGTATAAGGCGGTTATGAAACCGGTAGAGGGCACTATCCTAACAGTTGCCAGGGAAAGTGCAGAAGCGGCATTAACAATTGCAAAGACCGAAAAGAGTATAAAAACCTTTATGGAAAAGGTCATTGTGGAGGCGGAAAAATCTCTTGATAGGACACCGGAAATGCTCGGGGTACTGAAGGATGCAGGGGTTGTTGATTCCGGGGGCAAAGGGTTAGTATACATATACTCAGGTGTGTTGACTAGTATCACCAAAGATGTGCATATATTAGAAGAGAGTAGTATTGAGGATAACGGTTATACCCATCATATAGAAAAAATTGATGGTGAGATAAAGTTCGGGTATTGCACAGAATTTATAATTCATGCTGACAATATGAACACCGATAAATTTAAGAAAACTATAGAAGAATATGGAGATTCGATGTTGGTTGTTGGAAATGATAGTGCTGTAAAGGTACATATACATACTAATCATCCGGGAAGGATAATAGAGCACGCATTGGAAACGGGGCAATTAAGTGACATAAAAATAGATAATATGAGGCTACAGCATAGACATGAAGTATTCAGGCAAAATGAAGAAGGGGCTAATATAGGAAATAAAGAGGAAATAGATAAATATGGTTTTATCGTGGTTACAATGGGGGAAGGGTTGATTAGAATCTTCAAAGATTTTGCTTTTGTCCATGTAATTGAAGGTGGTCAGACCATGAACCCAAGTACAGAGGATTTTGTAAATGCCATTGAAAATGTCAATGCCAAAACAGTAATTATTTTACCTAACAATGGCAATGTATTTATGGCAGCTAATCAGGCTAGGGATATTTCAGATAAAAATATCATTGTAATTCCTTCAAAATCCGTGCCGCAAGGGCTAGCGGCTCTGTTGTCCTTTGATCTTGAAGCTACCCCGGAGGCCAACGAAAAGACGATGATAGAATCAATCAAAATGGTTAAAACAGGTCAAGTTACCTATGCTATCAGGGATACGGATTATAATGATCTGAAGATTCTTGAGGGGGACATTTTAGGGATTTGTGATGATGAAATAAAATCCGTAGGAAAAGATGTTAAACAGGTATGTATAGATCTTGCAGAAAAAATGGTAACAGATGAAAGTGAAATCATAACTATTTTTTATGGTTCCGATATAACTGAAAAGGAAGCCAATGAATTACTGGAAGAGTTAACCAACAAATATGAAGATATAGATATCGAATTATATTATGGAGGACAACCATTATACTATTATATACTTTCTGTTGAGTAAGGACGCTTTGAACCACATTGGCATGTACTATTCGATAGGTTTTAATCTGTTCTCAGGCCTATGGGTTCTTCTTAGTAAAAGCAAAAAATATTTGGAGTGTTAGTAAATGGATAGGTTAGAACAAGACATTCAATATATTAAAGGGGTCGGCCCTAAAAAATCCTACCTTTTGAAACGTCTTGGTATTAACACTGTGGAAGATATGGTGTGGCATATGCCAAGGAGTTATGATGATAGAAGAAACATACAAAAAATTATTAATTTGAGACCGGGTGAAAAAGCGACCTTTTATGGAAAAATATCTGGGAGAGCTAATGTACTGAGACCGAAAAAAAATTTGTTGTTAATCAAGTTCAATATTAGGGATGAAACCGGTGATATTGAAATTGTGTTTTTTAATAAATCATATTTAAAAAGGGTACTGATCCCGGGACAGAAGGTAATGGTCAGCGGCGATGTTAAAAAAGGTTTCAAGGGATTACAGGTAGCTAACCCTATTATAGAAAAAGTGGACATACATGGTGGTAACAGACAAAGGATAACCCCGATATACCCTTCAACTGAAGGTTTGGGCCAAAAAGAGCTCATTTCGATACAGAAAAGGGCACTCCAAATAGTGGGAGATTCTGCAAGGGAATATTTGCCTAAGGGAACTATACAAAACAATAAACTTTGTGGTATCAAATTTGCATTGCACAACATACATTTCCCGGCCTCGGTACAAGCATTTAAAATAGCTAAATATAGATTGGTATTCGAAGAATTTTTTCTCTTACAGTTAGGGCTGTTTAGTATAAAAAAAGGGATGTTGCAAAACAGAAAAGGAGTAGCTCTTAAAAATAATGATAAGATAAATGAATTTGTTGAAGGATTACCGTTTGTACTGACCGAGGCTCAGGAAAGGGTTTTCAAGGAGATATCCCAAGACATGGAAAAAAACATACCGATGAATAGGTTAGTGCAGGGAGATGTAGGTTCAGGTAAAACAATTGTGGCTGTAATGTCTCTATTAAAAGCGGTAATAAACGGCCATCAGGGTGGGCTTATGGCGCCGACCGAAATATTAGCGGAACAGCATTACTTGCATATAAGGGAATTGCTTGGGCCTTTTGGAATTAAGGTAGTGTTCCTGGTGGGAAGCTTGTCAAAGAATGAAAAAAATAAAATATTACAAGAAATAGAATCGGGTGAGGCGGACATAGTGATAGGCACACATGCGCTTATCCAGGAAGGTGTGAATTTTTACAGTCTGGCTCTGGTAATTACAGATGAACAACACAGGTTTGGGGTGAGACAGAGGGCCATGTTTGCCAACAAAGGAAAAAATCCTCATGTTTTAGTCATGACGGCAACACCGATTCCCAGAACCTTGGCATTGATTTTATATGGCGATCTGGATATATCAATCATAGATCAACTGCCGCCGGGAAGGAAAGCTGTAAAAACCTATAGCCGTACTTCTGATAAAAGAAACAATATTTATGATTTTGTGAAAAAACAGCTGGATGACGGGAGACAAGCCTATGTAGTTTGTCCTTTGATAGAGGAATCGGAGCATATGGATGTTCAATCGGCCGTAGAAATTGCCGACGAGCTTTCTATGGACTTATTAAGAGGCTATAATGTTGGACTTCTTCATGGAAAAATGTCAACTAAGGAAAAGGAAAAAACAATGGATGGTTTCAAGAAAGGTGACATAGACGTTTTGGTCTCAACTACTGTTGTGGAAGTAGGGGTAGATACTCCCAATGCAACCGTTATGGTGATAGAAAGTGCGGAACGTTTCGGCTTAACTCAACTTCACCAGTTGAGGGGAAGGGTAGGGAGGAGCAATTATCAATCATATTGTATTTTAATAAACAACAGTCAATCGAAAATTTCAGAGCGGCGTATGGACATAATGCAACATACTACGGACGGATTTGTTATATCTGAAAAGGACCTGGAAATCAGGGGACCTGGGGAATTTTTCGGAACCAAACAACATGGTTTGCCGGAACTGAAGATAGCTGATTTATTTAAACATATAACTATATTAAAAACAGTGCAAAAAGAAATAGAAAAAATAATGATGATAGACCCCGGCCTGACTTTGGATGATTATCCAATGCTCAGAAAAAAACTGGAGCAGAGGTTTTACCTTGAGGAGGAACACTTATCATTTAGCTGAAAGCAATAACTATATGTTATTATTTTAACAGATAAAAGGGTTGGGGATTATTTAAAAGGGGATAACGGCATAAAGGCTTGGAATGGGGGATTGATTCATATGAGGGTTATTTCGGGGAAAGCAAGGGGTCACACCTTAAAAACATCCAAGGATTTAAATACCAGACCTACTACTGATAGGGTAAAGGAATCCATATTTAATATTATTCAAAGAGAGTTATGCGGTAGTGTTGTAATAGATCTGTTTGCAGGGAGTGGTGGTTTAGGCATAGAAGCCTTATCAAGAAACGCAGACAAGGCATATTTTATAGATAGTAATAAAAACAGTATTCAAATAATTAAGGAAAATCTTAATAAAACTGATTTAATTAATAATTCTAAAGTAATTCGGGCAGATGTATTAAATGGTATAATGAAACTGAGCCGACATAAAATAAAGGCCCATATCATATTTTTAGATCCGCCATATTCAAAAGGATTTATAGAACCTACCCTGGAAGCAATCCTTTCTTATAATATATTACAACCGGATGGTATAATAGTTGTGGAACACGACGCAAAAGATGGGGCTCCGAACAACATACATAAATTAAAAAAATATAGAACTAATAGATATGGGGACACAGCGGTTTCCTTTTATCGATTAGGGGAGGAGGATTAAATGAGGGTAGCAATTTATCCCGGCAGTTTCGATCCAATCACTAACGGGCATCTGGATGTAGTTAAAAGGGCCTCTAAAATGTGTGAACATTTAATTGTATCTATAATATATAACCCGAACAAAACCCCTTTATTTACCTTGGAGGAGAGATTCAGGCAGGTTAAGGGTGCTGTAATGAATTATTCCAATGTGACAGTGGACACCTTTACAGGACTGTTAGTGGAATATGCACAACAAAAACAGGCTGTGAGTATTATCAAAGGACTAAGGGCAATATCGGATTTCGAGTATGAATTTCAAATGGCTCTGATGAATCGAAAACTGTGTCCTGATATTGAGACAATATTTTTGATGACCAGCAATGAGTATTCCTATTTAAGTTCAAGCATAGTTAAAGAGGTTGCCAGGTTCGGCGGGTGTATAAAAGGACTAGTACCTGAAAATGTTCGCAGGGAGGTAATTGAAAAATTTTCAAGTTAGACTGAATGGTCATATAACAAGGGGGACGGTGTGATGAATGTATTGAAACTTCTTGAGGAATTGGAAGATATAATTGAAAACTGCTCATCTGTACCTTTCGTACAAAAAGTGCTGGTTGATAAGGGGGAAATACTGGACATTATTAAGGAAATCAGAATCCATCTCCCGGACGAAATTAAACAGGCACAATGGATTAAGGAAGAAAGGCAGCGTATATTGGCTGAAGCTCAGCAGGAAGCAGACACGATTTCGGAAGAGGCAAACAAACATATTTTATCAATGGTTGAACAGAGTGAAATTACTAAACTGGCCAATGACCAGGCAGAAAAAATAATTACACAAGCGCGGGATAGCGCCAAGGAAATGCGATTGGGTGCAAAGGATTATGTTGATGGTTTGCTGGAATCTGTTGAGCTGGATTTAACAGATTTGATCAATACCGTCAGGGAAAATAGAAACGAACTAAAAGGAATGAAACAATAATTATCTTATTCTTTTTCTACGGGCAAAGTAATTTTGGATTTTTAACAGGGATGCAATCATTAGGGATAAAAAAAGTAAACCTATTAAAACTACAATAAACAATTCAATCGATAATTTGCAGTTATATAGAAATCTTTTATAGGGATCCGTTAGTTGATACACACTATATACGGAGCATGATATGGAAAAATAGTTGCTGAAAACGGGAAAAAATATATATGCTGTCAGTGATGATAATAATCCATGTAGGGTTTTAGAAATTATGTATATATGTGATTTTATACCGGTATTTTCCAGGATATTTGCAACTTGTGCATGGATGGAAAAGCCGCTCCACCCTATTATGAAACTGGTAATGGCAACCTTGGTGGACAAATCAATACCCATACTGTCCGCAATGAATTTTGTTCCCGTGGTTATTTCTAGAAGCCCGGCAATCAGTGAATGGATAACTGTTGAAGGTATTTTTAAGGGGGATAATAGGGTCACAATAGAAGCGGCCAAATCTGCTATTTTCAGAAGTTTTAACATACGTATAATAACGGCAAACAAGGTTATAAAACCCCCTACCATCAATATGGTGTCTAGTGAATTTTTGACAGCATTGCCCAGAATAGCTCCTATGGGTTGGTTTTGGCTATAACTTGTTTTTATCGTGGAAAAAGCTCTTTTAATTAAATTTTTTCTTTGTTTGGTAGGCTTATTATCCCTAGGTGATTTTTTATAAAAACTGAATATTATACCGACCATAATGGCTCCCAGATAGTGACAAATGGCTATAAACGCGCCCAGTTTTGGCGACTTGAACATGCCTACAGATACCGAACCGATCATAAATAGGGGCCCGGAAGTGCTACAGAATGATATTAATCTTTGAGCTTCAATTCCGGTCAAAATTTTATCTGATTTAAATTTAGAAACAATCCTAGCCCCGACCGGATATCCTGATGTGATGCTCATGACGAAGGCAAAGGACCCCTCTCCCGGAACATTAAAAATAGGCCTCATTATCGGTTCCAATATTATACCTATAAATTTGACAATACCGAGGTTAATCAACAGCTCCGAGCCGATAAAGAACGGCAACAGGGCCGGAATTACCAGTGTTGCCCATGTAACGAGCCCATTATAGGCCGCCTCCACAGATTGTGCCGGATATACCATTATGGTAATCACCAATAAAAGTACGATCAACATAACTAAGCAATCAGAGAGGGTCTTATATAATCTATAATTTATAAATTTTCGAAAATATTTTGCAATAGGGATACATATTAATATAAACCCGACAAATAAGATAACATCTAAAAACATAACACCCCATCCTTGTGATTGAATTTATATAGGAAACCTGAGACCAGGGGTCAAAATGCTGAAAATCCATGATATATCGGCACATTGATTTCTGACCTCTAGTTTAATATATATTTTATAGGTCAGGGTGTTATTCATATTGCGGTAAATAACAGCTTAGATATTTTCATAGTAGGGCTTTGTGGTATAATCCAGAGGTCCCTTAATAGCCGATCTATTTTTAAAGGCCAGGGAATATATATTTGTTGCACGTATATCTATACCTAGCATTTTATGTGCAGACCTATTTTGAGGATGGTAGTATTTTAGGTTAGATATTATGGGAATGGAGGAAGCAGTCTTCAGAACCCTGAGTATTTCCCGTCCTTTTGTGTTGAAGGCCAGTATACGAGCATATTGGGGGCCACCTTTATCATTACAATAAAAAACGTCATTTTTATCCACGTTTAATAAAATATGCATCAGAATTCGTTGTAGTCTTGTTAATGTATAACGTTTACTTTTAATGCAACTATAAAGTTCTGCCAGGGTGCTTACATTAACAGAACATCGATAAATTCTGTTTTCCAGTCCCTCTACAACATCAAAAACGTTCTTTATATCGTTCAAACTGCTCCTCCTTAATATAGTAAAAATGGATTTTTCAAAATCGGTGCTGAAAATAGGTGCTAATCCGGCATTTATGTTGGATGATAAAATATCAAACGTTGAGTTCGGAATGACATGGTTGATGTCTGACAAAGGTTTACCGGCAAACATGTGTTTTCTTATGGCGGTAGCACTTGCAATTGGGCCCGAATAGATTTTTTCGCTGCCATAACAGGTTGTTTTTCTGCTGATAGTATAAGGAGTAATTTGACTACCGAGTTGTTTAATTGCTTTCAGGTATTCTATACCTAAAATATTGTTGGGGTTTTTCATAATGTTGTCTATCAGAACCAGTTTGTCGGTTTTATAATGTTCTATTTTTTTAAAATACATGGTTATTGCTCGGGAACGGGCAACGGGAAACATGAGTCCCGAGTCAATATACTCTTTTAGTATTGTTGAAAATTGGGGTGGAGGGTTAGCTAATATGTTGGCGATTTTCGAAAGTAAACTAAGGTTTCCTATTTCGCTGCCAAAACTGATGTGGTTAATAGCTCCCAGATTGTCAAGTAGGCTGATGGCTCCGAAAGCAAAAATCTCCGCTGTTGAACAGGCGTAAAGGGTAGGAAGTTCAATTACTAAGTCAACACCGGATTTTATAGCCGTTTTTGCACGTGCCCATTTGTGCATAATGGCAGGTTCCCCTCTTTGAAGAAAGTTGCCGCTCATTATTGCTACAGTATGTGTTGCATTGCTGATTTCCTTGGATTTATTCAAGTGATATAGGTGCCCATTGTGAAAAGGGTTATATTCTGTAATTAGACCTAAAATTTTCATAATACCTCCAAAAAAGTTTTCTTACTGTGTATTTTAATATATATTACCGATTTTGGTAAGATTTTTGTTCAAATATATTCTTTGTTAAATTTTAAAAATTGATTAAATAACTTGATATTTTTCCGAAAGTTTATTATGATTAGTAGTAATATTATGATTAACAATAATATAGAAGGGGTAGTAGTAGTATAAATATTAAGGAGGTTTTAGTATGAAGATTTTAGTAATCAATTGTGGAAGCTCATCATTAAAATATCAACTTATCGACATGCAAAATGAAGAACTTCTTGCAATAGGTCTGGCTGAAAGAATAGGAATTGATGATTCATTCTTAACCCACGAAACAATTGGTAAAGAAGAAGTCGTTATAAGGGAGGACCTGAAGGATCATAAGGTAGCACTAGGAATCGTAATGAATGCGTTGGTTGATCCCGAATATGGAGCAATTAAATCAATGGATGAAATATCGGCAACAGGCCATCGTGTTGTTCACGGCGGTGAGGAGTTTACAAGTTCCATACTTATAACAGATGAAGTAATAAGTGAGGTAGAGAGATGTGCTAATCTTGCACCGTTACATAATCCTCCAAATCTTTTAGGGATAAATGCTTCTAAAGAATTGTTGCCGGATGTTCCGATGGTAGCAGTATTCGATACGGCATTTCATCAAACAATGCCTCCGGAAGCGTATATATATGCACTACCTTATGAATTATATGAAAAACATGGTGTCAGGAGATATGGATTCCATGGTACATCCCATATGTACGTAGCACGAAGAGCAGCCGAAATACTTGAAAAACCGATTGAAGATTTAAAAATTATTACTTGTCATATAGGCAACGGTGCCAGTATAACCGCCGTAGATGGAGGCAAGTCCGTAGACACAAGTATGGGACTCACTCCGTTAGAAGGTTTGGTAATGGGTACGAGATGCGGAGATATAGATCCTGCCATCGTTCCATTTGTGGGGCAAAGGGAAAATCTATCACTGCAGGAAATTGATAATTTGATGAATAAAAAATCCGGGCTCCTCGGAGTATCGGGGATAAGTAATGACCTAAGAGATATACTTGAAGCTGCCGAGGAAGGCAATTACAGAGCACGGCTGGCGCTGGATCTATATAATCGAAGGATTAAAAGATATATAGCTGTTTATGCTGCTATGATGGGCGGTTTGGACGTCATAGTATTTACAGCCGGTGTAGGAGAAAATTCTATAGACACCCGTAAAGAATCTTGCAGCGGTTTGGAATTCTTAGGAATAAAGATTGATGACGAGAAAAATAATACAAGAGGAAAAGAAGCGATAATATCCTCAGATGATTCCAAGGTTACAGTAATGGTAGTGCCTACAAACGAGGAGCTTGCCATTGCGAGGGATACTAAAGAAATAGTGGAAAATCAATAAATTTTAATAAATATGTAAATACTAAGAGGTAGGCGTGCCTACCTTTTAATATTTTTGTGCAAAACATAGGAAATAGTCATAGGCACGTTCTATCTATTTTTCTTATGACAACTTAGTACCGTGGAGTAAAATACTTGACAAATAAAAAAATCATTTATATAATCTATCTTAGCAATTTACTCGAGGTGATAGTTATGAAACTTGACATCGATAGCATAAGAAAAGGGGACAAGAACACTCTGAATCTGGACTTTGCCCTTGCTCTTGACGTTGTTGACTTTTATGGTGATAAGATATATATAGTATCGCCTGTCGATGTTAAAGGTAAACTACATGTAATCGATTGTAGGCTATATATAACTCTGGAGATAACAACAGACATGCAAGCAAATTGCAACAGGTGTCTCGAGCCGTTTATATATCATTTTAATTCGAGCATTAATGCAGAAATTATTCATGAAAATTTGTTTGAACATGAGGAAGATGATCAGGTAGACGACGATATAATTTATTATAAAGATAACGTGGTTGATTTGGCGGAGTTGATAAAGGAGCATATTATAATGAATATTCCTATTAAACTCGTGTGCGATGAAGCATGTCAGGGTCTCTGTCCAAGATGCGGCAAAAGGCTGGAAAATGGTTCATGTGATTGTGACCATGTGAAGTTTCATGATGACGATATAGATCCCAGATTGGCCAAACTCAAGGAGCTTTTATAACATGGATAAGGGGGTGTTGATATGGCAGTACCGAAACGTAAAACAGGAAAATCCAAAAGGAATATGAGAAGGGCTTCCAATTCGAAATATACCGCTCCGGGCTTTGTAGAATGCCCACAGTGTCACGAACCGAAGTTACCTCATAGGGTATGTCCCGAATGTGGGCATTATAAAAACAGGGAGGTTATTTCCAAATAATTATTATACAGGCATGTGGGAAAAATAATGGTACACAATTGATAAAGAATAATGGAAAACATGTTGATAAAAAATAATAGTGAACACATTTATAAAAATAATAGTGCATGCATGAATAGGTACAATGCATTATTATTTTTTGTTTTTTCCATACATTTTGGAATGATGTAAAGGCACATCCTACCCATTTTTATACGGATTTGGCGTTTTTAAATTATCAAATTAATTATCAAATTAATGTTGACAAAAATAGTAGGATATACTATAATTATCGGGGAATCCCTATCATTTTACTTGGAATTAAAGGAGGGGAGAAATGAAACTTTCTACCAGAGGAAGATATGGTTTGAAAGCCATGTTTGATTTGGCGGTACATGATGGAGAAGGGCCTGTTCCTCTTAGGAGCATTGCCGAAAGGCAAAAAGTTTCCGATCATTATCTAGAACAGTTGATTGCCGAACTCAGAAAGACGGGGCTGGTGAAAAGCGTAAGGGGAGCGCAAGGCGGTTACATGCTGGCACATAAACCGTCTGAAATAACGGTAGGGGATATTATTAGGGTTTTAGAAGGTCCTTTGGGCCCTTCCGATTGTGTTTTAGAGAATAAACCCATACTATGCAATAATGCCGACCACTGCATAACCAAAATGGTGTGGGAAAAAATACAAGTAAGTATTAGCAATGTTATTGATTCTATCACTTTGCAAGATATGCTGGATGAGCACAAAAAAAAGGTTTGATTTTTTGGTTTATATACCTTGGATATACAAATATACACTATAGGGAGAGGATCAGATGTGTACACAATTTTACTTTGATTATGCTGCAACTACGCCCGTGAAAAAAGAAGTATTGGAAGAGATGCTACCGTTTTTCAGTATTAATTTTGGTAATCCATCAAGTATTTATAATATAGGCAGGCAAAGTAGGGATGCACTGGATGTTGCCAGGGACAGGGTCTCGAAAACATTAAATTCTAAATCAGAGGAAATTTTTTTTACAGGTGGAGGATCTGAATCCGATAATTGGGCCATAAAGGGAGTTGCATTTGCAAACAAAGATAAAGGCAATCATATTATAACTTCTAAAATTGAACATCATGCGGTATTAAATACATGCGAATACTTAGAAAAGAAAGGTTTTGAGATAACCTATTTGGACGTTGATAAATATGGTTTGGTAAGTGTGGACGATTTAAAAGGTGCTATTAGAGATGATACCATTCTGGTCAGTATTATGTATGCCAATAATGAAATCGGCACAATGCAGCCAATTAAAGAACTTGCACAAATAGCAAGGGAAAAGGAGATTATATTTCATACTGATGCGGTGCAGGCTTACGGGAATGAAATAATCGATGTAAAAGACCTGGGTGTGGATTTATTATCTATTTCCGCTCATAAAATATACGGGCCCAAGGGCGTGGGTGCGTTATATATAAAAAAGGGCACAAAAATCCATCAATTAATACACGGAGGAGCCCAAGAAAAAAAGAGGAGAGCGGGTACTGAAAATATGCCGGGGATTGTGGGACTTGGTAAGGCGGCAGAAATGGCATATGAAAATATAGAGGAACATATTGACAGATTAGTTAGGCTGAGAGACAGGTTAATTAACGGGATTATGACAAAAATACCTTATACAAAATTGAACGGACATCCGACAAAAAGGTTGCCCGGAAACGCAAATATTTCTTTTGAATTCATAGAAGGTGAATCACTTCTGTTGAGTTTAGATATAGAAGGCATTGCCGCATCAACCGGTTCAGCTTGTACATCGGGGTCTCTGTCGTCTTCACATGTCCTGATGGCAATTGGGTTAACCCATGAAATGGCACATGGTTCATTGAGACTGACAATAGGTGATTTTACCACAGAGGATGAAATAGATTATGTTATAGAAAAGTTGCAACCGATCGTAGATAGGCTAAGACGGATATCACCGTTATATGAAAAGGTAAGGGGGAAATAAGCAATGTATAACGAAAAAGTGATGGACCACTTCATGAACCCCAGAAATGTCGGGGAAATAGAAGATGCGGAAGCAGTGGGCCAGGTAGGAAACCCAAGTTGTGGGGATATTATGAAAATGTATTTGAAAATAGATAAAAATGAAGTTATCACAGATGTAAAATTTAAAACTTTCGGATGCGGTTCTGCTATAGCTACATCGAGTATGGCAACGGAAATGATAAAAGGTAAAACTGTAAAAGAAGCGCTCCAATTGACTAATAAGGCTGTTGTGGAGGCTCTTGACGGACTTCCCCCTGCAAAGGTGCATTGTTCTGTTTTAGCGGAGCGAGCGGTCAAGGCAGCGATATATAATTATGCTAAGGAAAGAAATTTGGTTTATGAGGAATTGGTTGGGTTTGATCCAAATGATGATCATGAACATGATGAATATGAAGAGGGATAGAAAATGCGGGTAATACTCGCATTTTTTATTTTTTTTTCCCGACAAATAAATGATTGAAAAAATTACTTGGTATAGATTTAAAAAACTAACAGAATATAATAATAGACACAAAACTATAATTTTGTTCATAGGCCAATTGAAACCCATTGTCCGGGATGATAATTATTGTACAGTCTGAATATGTTCCGGATTGAATAAAATATAGAAGGAGTGAAAGTATGAGCAAAAAAGCTGTTAAAGGAATTGTTACAGGCGGGATATTGGGTGCAACAATTGTTACGTATATCCTTGGTAGAAAATTTCAGAAAAGGAAGGCAATGAAAAATAAGAGAAAGGTTCTAAACCGTATTGTGGCTGTTATGAAAGGGTTCAATATATTTTAATATAGATTTATAGGTACATGGATTCAAAATTTGCTAAGGGAAGTAACTGTACCCTGCAAGTATAACCCGTAATATTTTTGCCAACCTCACGGGTTGTTTAATTAAGATGCAGGCGTTTTTATTTTTGGGTGATAAATACCTTAGCCCGTTAATGGGGTTTTATCACCTAATATTTATAATATTAGTGAGCCCCTATTTACATTTACCTTTCAACAAAAATTTTGTTGTGTTATGATTGTACATTTGATTGATATTATGTATCCAAACAACAAGGTATAAATATACTGCATGGGGGTGGAAAAATGGGAAAAGAGAATGCGATACAGGTCTTATCCGGAAATTTTGGGAACCTGGCTGAAAACAGCATCTTAGCCGGCATCATAAAGGTATTCACACAATTTTTGATTGTTATGCTGCTATCCCTGACTATCCACTTTCTCATACATATTGGCAATAGATTTGTAGAACCTAACAAAAAAATTAATGTTGGGAAACGCCAAATTACCTGTTTTTTATCCCTATTCATGCTATTAACCCTTATTATTATAATAGTAAGGTCGGGAGGCCTAGTATATGAAATACTGTCACCATTTATATTTGCAATTATACTGGCCTATATTCTGGATCCCCCGGTCACCTACATTGAAAAAAAAGGTATAAAAAGATTATGGGCGATATTTATTACGTACCTTGTAATCGGGTTAGCCATATCAGTGCTTTCCGTTACATTATTTCCAAGATTGATGTTTGAAATAAAGAAATTGCTCAATGATTTGCCGCAAATCGGAAATAGTTGTTATAATTATATACATAGAATATATGAAAAATACAATCGAAATATACAGAACCTGCCTGACGAGTTCGATGGGATAAAAAAGGCGTTCAAGCCTGATATTCTCAATGTTAACAGGGTTGAAAAATTTATAATACAGGGTATATCCACCTTGACAGATTTTTTGTTGTCTATGTTTTCGGGGATTATAAACATAATCCTAATCCCTATTCTAGCCTTTTATTTTCTGAAGGATGCCGGGAAATTTAAAAATATATTGGTTTCAACAGTACCGAGATTCTGTAGGCAGGAAGTAATCGGTACTGCCAACGGCATCAATGAGGTATTGTCAGGCTTCATAAGGGGGCAACTGGTGGTAGCCCTATTTGTGAGCGTTTTAACTATAGTGTCCCTTCTCATCTTAAAAGTGGAATTTGCGGTAACGGTTGGTATGGTAGTGGGTGTGACAAATGTAATTCCCTATTTTGGTCCAATAGTTGGAATAATTTTTGCAATAATTTTTTCGTCCCCGGGGGGAGTAAAGAAAGTCTTGTGGGTGACACTGGTGCTCCTGATTATACATCAGATAGAGGGCGGCATTATTTCACCAAAAATTATGGGCCAAAATGTAGGAATTCATCCTGTGGTTATAATTTTATCACTGATTGTTGCAGGGAAATTTTTTGGGGTATTCGGACTTTTAATCACTGTGCCTGTAATCGGAATAACAAGGGTTATTGGGGAACATCTTATAGGACTTGTTATAAAACTCCTGGACGGCACAAAATAGATATAGATAATTATTTTTGTCACCCTGAAACGGATAGTGGAAGTTTAACCCATGAACCCGGCATCGATTATCCTTCCCGCATCAATATCTGCACCGATTTCCGCACTGATTATCCATTGACAAAACACAACATGTTCTATATAATTCATATAGAAATTAATTATCTATAATATATTGTTACAAACTATGAAGGGAAGAAGTAGCATATTATAAGTTACTGAAGAGAGGAAATTCCAGGCTGAAAAATTTCCACATATATATGCGAAGCAGTCTCTGAGTAATAACCTTGAAACTAAGTAGAGGTTATCGGCTAAGCCGTTATACTGTTTCCCCAGAGTGATCGTTATTTTAAACGATAATTAGGGTGGTACCACGAGAATACTCTCGTCCCTACAATTATATTTTGTATGGATGGGGGTTTTGTTTTTTAAAAAACTAAGGTTAAAGGTTATAAGAAGAGGTGTTTTATGAAAAAGTTGAGTTCAAATGAAATAAGAAAACAGTTTTTAGATTTTTTTAAATCAAAAAAGCATATGATCCTGCGGAGTTTCCCCTTAGTGCCCCAGAAGGATAAAAGTTTGTTGCTAATCAATTCCGGGATGGCGCCGCTTAAGTCATATTTTGCAGGGTTGGAGGAACCTCCCAGCGTGAGGATAGCTACCAGCCAAAAATGTATCCGTACAGGCGATATAGAGAATATCGGTAAAACAGCTAGGCATGCCACATTTTTTGAGATGCTGGGCAATTTTTCTTTTGGAGATTATTTTAAAAAGGAGTCCATTGAATGGGGCTGGGAATTCGTAGTTAAACATTTAAATCTTCCTGCCGATAAATTATGGGCTACCATATATTTGGAGGACGACGAGGCCTTTGAAATTTGGAACAAAGAAATTGGGTTGCCTGAAGAGAAAATCATCAGGCTGGGGAAGGAAGATAATTTCTGGGAGATAGGTGTAGGTCCTTCCGGTCCGTGCTCTGAATTATATTTTGACCGTGGCGAAAAATATAGTTGCGGACATAAAGATTGTAAGCCCGGTTGTGAATGTGACAGGTATGTTGAATTTTGGAACCATGTATTTACACAATTTAATAGGGATGAGGCCGGTAATTATACCCCCCTCCCAAACCCTAACATAGATACGGGAATGGGCCTGGAAAGAATAGCTTGTATTATGCAAGGGGTAGAATCTATTTTTGATATTGATATAATCAAGCCCATACTGGATAGGGTATGCGAAATTACAAATAAGGAATATAGAAAAGACGAAATAACAGATATGTCCATCAGGATCATAACCGACCATGTACGTTCCATATCTTTTATGATTGGGGATGGAATACTGCCAAGTAACGAGGGCAGGGGATATATCTTGAGAAGGCTGCTTCGGAGGGCTGCACGGCATGGCAAATTACTTGGGGTGCAAGAAGCATTTTTATATAAATTGGTTGATGAGGTGGGTGAAGGTTACAAGGAGGCTTACAATGAACTGATAGAAAAAAAAGAATATATTAAAAAGATAATCCAAGTTGAAGAAGAGAGATTTATGGAAACAATAGACCAGGGCATTGATATTTTGAATGAACATATTGAGGAATTATTGAATGCGAATGAAAAGGTGTTGAGCGGGTTTGATACCTTTAGACTCTATGATACCTATGGTTTTCCGATAGATCTGACCAAAGAAATATTGGAGGAAAAAGGTTTATATTTAGATGAGAAGGGTTTTGAAACAGAAATGGAAAAACAAAGACAAAAGGCTCGTGATGCAAGAACAGGGACAGATACCGAAGGCTGGGAAGAAAAGGTCTTTTCCGAATTAGATAAAGATATCCATACAGATTTTAGGGGTTATGATAGTCTGGAACTGGAAGGCAGGGTATTGGCAATTGTAAACAAGGGCAATCTGGCAGATGTAGGCAGAGTTGGGGATGAAGTGATTGTTATCCTGGACAAAACTGTGTTTTATGGTGAAAGCGGGGGGCAAGTGGGGGACATCGGTGTTTTGTATAATAAAACAACAAAGGCGGTAGTAATTGATACCCAAAAAGGTCCCCATGAACAAATTCATCATACAGTCAAAATTGAAAAAGGAGAACTGCGTGTAGGGGACATCGTTAAGGCTCGGGTAAATGCTGATCTCAGGAAGGATATTGCTCGTAACCATACAGCCACACATCTGTTGCACAGAGCTCTTAAACAGGTATTGGGTGAACATGTTCAACAGGCAGGCTCACTTGTGGCCCCTGAAAGGTTAAGGTTTGATTTTACCCATTTTGAGGGATTAACAGCCGAACAGATTAAAAAGGTTGAAGAAATAGTTAACGAACAAATATTGAATGGTTTAAGTGTATGTGCTTTTGAAACTTCTATGGAAGAAGCTGAAGATATGGGTGCGGAAGCTCTGTTCGGTGAAAAATATGGTAACATTGTCAGGGTTGTTAAGATTGGGAATTATAGCACGGAATTATGTGGGGGAACACATGTAAACAACAGTGGTGAAATAGGCATGTTAATTATATTGAGTGAAGGCGGGGTGGCTGCCGGGGTAAGGAGAATCGAGGCTATTACCGGTGTTGGGGCATATAGACATGTACAAAAAAATCAACAGTTAATAACACAAGTAGCCGATATATTAAAGGTTCAACCCCAAAATGTGCTTCAGCGCGTAGATGATCTAACACATGAAATAAGGGAAAAGGACAAGGGATTAAATAAGCTCAAGGACCAATTAGCAGGCAGTTCTACCGATGATCTTCTGAGTCAAATACAAATTATTGATGGTGTGAACACAATTATTCAATTCATAGATAATCAGGAAATGGATGATTTAAGGAAAATCGGGGACATTCTGAAGGATAAACTGGGTTCAGGAGTAATAACATTGGCATCCAGCAATGGCAGCAAAGTTAATTTCATTGCTACAGCTACAAAAGATATTTTAGCAAAGGGAGTGCATTGTGGTAATCTGATTAAGGAAGTTGCCAAAATTGCCGGAGGCGGGGGCGGAGGAAGGCCCGATATGGCACAAGCAGGAGGAAAAGATCCTGATAAGATCGGGGATGCTCTGTCTGCTACGAGAGAGATATTGGAAAAACAATTAAAGGGAGCAATTTAAAAGTTGGGGCATGGGTTTCCATGCTCCTGTTTTTTTATTAATATATTGTAACATTACTTAATATGGGCAGCGCAATATGGTAAAATGATGTCAAGTAATCATTTTACATTATCATATATAAAATAGTACTAAGTAAATGGGAGAGGAGCACAGTTATGTCAGATAAAAATAATTTTACAGTAGAATTTAGTTTAGACAAGGAAAAGGAAAAAAAGGCAAAGAATATAATTTTAAATGTATATCAAGCACTGGAAGAAAAGGGATATAACCCTACAAATCAATTTATCGGGTATATTTTATCCGGGGATCCCACATATATTACAAGCCATAACAATGCCAGAACATTAATCAGGCAGATTGAAAGGGATGAGTTACTGGAGGAACTGTTAAGAACATATTTGGATAAAGAGTAGGTGGTTTCAAGTTGAATATAAAAATAGAACGTTTTATTCCCACACTAATTTTAACAATTATTTTGATGATAAATATAAGCTATGGATTAGAAACACGATCACTCAATCACGACGGTACGAGGGTAATAATGGTTATAATTAATCGGATAGACTTTAATGATCTGGAAAAAATGCCCTATACGAAGGAATTAATAGGCAGGAGCTCCATTGCTTTAATGAACACAAGGGCTTCCGGTAAAAATAGTGAATTTAAATCCTATGCTACCCTAGGGTGGGGCACGAGGGCGGAGGCTTCACACACTACATCCCTTTTTTACGAAATCGATGGTGATGTAGGCTCTACGTATGAAAGGCGGACCGGAAAAGGAATACCCGAAAATGGTATTATTAATCTGGATATTAACAGATTGATTATTCAAAATTTGGAAGGTGAATATGGTTCTATACCCGGGATTTTGGGTCAGATGCTCGACGAAAATGGGTATAAAACCGCTCTAATAGGCAAAGGGGATACAATCGATATCCAGTTAACGCAGGCCGGATTAATAGTTATGGATTCGGACGGATACATACATTCCGGTGATATAAGCGATAGATTAATTGAAAAGGACAATGCAAGACCGTTCGGGCTAAAAACTGATTATAAATTATTATTAGATAAGTTTGAGGAAGAATATTTAAACTCAAATTTAATTGTAATTGAAACCGGAGACACTATGAGACTTGAAAGATATAGAGAAAATCTGCGTCCAAAAATGTATGAGAAACATAAAATAGATATATTAGAAGAAATAGATGAATTTATTTACAGTATTGTTAAAAATCTTGATAAAAAGAATGATAAACTCATAATTGCTACCCCATATCCATCTACTGAGGCGGCAAATCGGGGTAGCAGGCTGACCCCTCTCATTATTTATGAGGGGAACGACAAAGGACAGGTACTTTATTCAAAAACTACCAGGAGGGAAGGAATTGTAGGTAATGTGGATGTTGCGCCAACTATTTTATCTTATTTTAATTTAACTACTAATAAAATGACGGGCAGAGTATTGCAATCCGTTTCACAGCAGGGCAACCTGAATTATATACATAATTTAAACAAGAGAGTAACTAACACATCTGCCCAAAGATATAGGGTTTTATACAGTTTTGCTGTATATCAAATAATTACTTCTGTTTTAGCATTAGCCTTAATAATATTTAAAAACAGGGTACCCGTCAGATGGTATAAATATATATCGTTAGCCTTGATAGGAAATATGGTTGTCCCCCTCACCTTATTGCTAATACCTCTATTCGGGGTGACGAATATTGTTACTACCTATTTATTATTGTTGGCGATCACCATGGCCATAATATCTGCGATTTATCTGGTGTCCAAGGGTGATTCGCTGAGCGTAATTTTATATGCCATGTTTTTATTGGTGTTCGGATTACTTTTTGATATTGTTAGTGGACAAAATCTGATTAAGAATTCATTACTAGGATACGATCCGATATTAGGTGCAAGATACTATGGAATAGGCAACGAGTATATGGGGATACTCATAGGGGCGGTTTTAATGCTCACTGCTGCATTGATGGAAAAGCATTATGTAAACAAGTATTTATCCATAATGTTTTATGGATTGGTTGCTGTTATTATCGGTTTCCCGGGACTGGGAGCTAACGTGGGTGGACTGATTACCGCGGTATTTTCCTTTTTATTTGTAACTGTCAGGTTGCTGGGGAAAAAGATTGATTTCAGAGGATTGGTATATATAGGTTTGGCTGTAGTATTTGTGGTAGGTGTAATGGCTTTGGTTGATTTATTTATTGTTGAAAACAAATCCCATCTGGCAGGAGCAATTAGCCAAATTATTTCAAATGGTCCAGTTGTTATGTATCAGATTATAACCAGAAAAATTTCCATGAATCTGCGTATTATAGGTGTAACCATTTGGAGCAAGGTATTACTGAGCGCGGTTGTTGTATTGGGAATACTTTTTTATAAACCCATCGGATGGTTTAGAAGAATATCTATGAAATATCCTAAACTGGCTTTAGGTTGGAGTGGAATTATTGTGGCTTGTGTTATAGGGTTTGTGGCTAACGACTCAGGTACGGTAGCTGCAGCCACAAGCATAATATTTTTAACATCAACAATGCTATATTTAATAATCGAGGATTTAAACTGACTGGGGTGGTCATATGGAAAAAAGAAAACTGGGAAACACAAATATAGAAGTCTCAAGACTATGTTTCGGAAGTTTGACCATGAGTCCTCTACAGACAAACCAGAGCCACCAAGAAGGCGGGGATTTGTTATTATACGGTTTTGAAAATGGGATTAATTTTGTCGATACAGCCGAATTATATGAAACCTATAAACATATAGGATACGCATTAAAATGTTATGAAAGGGATAAAATCGTAATTGCTACGAAATCTTATGCTTATTCCGAAGAAACTGCTGAAAATAGTTTAAAAAAAGCGCTAAAGGAAATGGACACGGATTATGTAGATATTTTTTTATTGCATGAACAAGAGAGTGAACATACCATACGGGGACATTATGAAGCTATAGAATATTTTTTAAGAATGAAGGAAAAAGGTTATATTCGTAGCGTTGGATTATCTACCCATACGATTGCAGCGGTAAAAGGTGCCTTGAAATATAAGGAAATAGAGGTTATACACCCGATAGTTAATATAAACGGGTTAGGCATACAGGATGGGACAATAGAAGATATGCTTTCAGTGCTCAACGATGCTCATAATTTGGGAAAGGGCATATATGGGATGAAACCCCTGGGTGGAGGGAACCTCCTGAAAAATTTTCAACAATGTTTTGACTTTGTGCTTGGTCTTTCCGTCTTGGACTCTATTGCTACCGGCATGCAGAGCAAAGAAGAAATAGATATCAATATATCCATATTCGAAGGCAGGGAGATAAACAAACTATCACTGGATAAGATTGAGGCAAAAAAGAGGAAACTGCTTATATCCGAATGGTGTGAAGGATGTGGAATATGTGTAGAACATTGTGGTCAAAACGCACTTCGAATAGTTAACAATAGGGCTGTAGTAGACCATGATAAATGTGTGCTGTGCGGCTACTGTTCCGGATATTGCCCCCATTTTTGTATAAAGGTTATTTAGGTATATAAGGGCAGACCTGTGTGTCTGCCTATCAGAGGTCAGAAATCGGAGGCCGGGGTTCCGGAGTTATAAAAGGTCCAGCACACCGGCAAACTGATATACGGCTTCCAGGTGGTAGGGGCAGACGACCCTGTCTGCCCAGGGTGGACAGAATCGTCCACCCCTACGGTTTTCGTAGCAATGACAAAAAGTAGAAATACTGCTTTTTTACACAGTCTGCTGTCCCTCTGTGTTATAAAGGTAATTTAGGACGAGGGTGTATATATATGTCAAGAATCATGGGTTTGGATGTAGGAGATAAAACTATAGGTGTGGCTTTGAGTGATCCCTTTGGATGGACCGCACAGGGTCTTAAAACTGTACAAAGGGTAGGAATAAAAAAAGATTTGCAAAAACTAGCAGAAATTATTAATAAATATAATGTCAATAAAATTGTTGTGGGTTTACCCAAAAATATGGACGGAACAATAGGCCACCAGGGCCAAAAGATATTGGAATTCAACGAAAAATTGGACGAGAAATTTAATAATATAGAAATTATTCAATGGGATGAGAGACTGACCACCGCAGCTGCTGAGAGAACCCTTATAGAAGCGGATGTCAGCAGAAAAAAAAGAAAAAATGTAATTGACAAAATGGCTGCTGTGTATATTCTGCAGGGATATCTGGACAGTATAAGCAAACAATAGAACCTTGTTCAGGGTAGCTTTGAATTCATTTAAAGGTTTTGTCAAATTCGAGCCCATATCGACGCAGCTCCGAATTTATTCGAAGGTTTCCAAAACATAAGCGGTATTTTTTATATAAGATTGGTACATAATACGACTATGGTAATGATAACCAAGAGGAGGATATAATAATGGAAGAAAACGATAATATAATTACATTGATAGACGAAGACGGACAGGAAGAGGATTTTGAAATAATAGTGACATTCGAATCAAAGGGTAATGAATATGTGATTTTAGCATTAGCAGGTTCAGATGAAGAATCAGATGCTTTTGCATTTAAGATTGTATACGATGACGAAAATAGTGATGAATTTTCACTTATTTCTATCGAAGATGACGAGGAATATAACGATGTGCTAGTTACGTATGAAACGTTAATGGAACAGGAAATGTAGTTTTGAATTTATTCAAAGAATACATCGTAAAAGGTTACATTAAACAAAAGCAGCCTCGCTGCTTTTTTGTTATGTTTATCATTTACCATTATGTAACTGACTGTATAAGTTCCAAACCCAACCGAGAGCTCTGTATTTTCAATTTTTCAATAGGGTTGACAATCCCACAATCTTTTATTATACTATTATTTGATAAACATTATTATTTGAGAAATGAGGGTGGGAAAATGGAAAACCTGGCTGATTCGTTAAAGGAAAAACTAAAGAGTAAAGGGTATAAATTAACCCCTCAGCGGAGAGCCATAATGGATACCATTATTGAGAATCAAGGTAAACATTTAAACACCGAAGAGATTTATAGTATTGTAAAAGAGAAATGTCCGGAAATCGGGTTGGCAACCGTATATAGAACATTACAACTGCTGGATGATATGTCGATGATTTCTAAATTGAACATAGATGACGGGTGCATGAGGTATGAATTAAACACCAACGAAAATGACCATCAGCATCACCATCTGATTTGTGAAGTATGTAATGCTATAATAGAGGTGGAGCTCGATTTGTTGGGATACCTGGAAAAAGAAATAGAAAAGAAATACGACTTTGTTATAAAGGATCGTAAGGTTAAATTTTTTGGTGTCTGTTCTAAATGCCAATAGTCTTGTAGAATTTCTACAGGGCTCTTCTACATATCTCGTCTGTATATGATATATAATTTTTAGTATTTAGGAAAAAATATATAAATATGGTAAAAGGACGTTTTTTTATTTTTGCTTAATATACAGATTCTATGTCGGATATACATGAAAAAGTATGTTGGATTTAATAGGTGCGAACTATTAATATATATTAGTATTGGAACAAATGAACGATGGAATAACAATGCAAAAGGAGAGATAATATTGTCTAAAGGAGCAACAAAATTTAAGATCATACCCCTGGGAGGATTAAGTGAAATCGGGAGAAACATGACTGCATTTGAATATAATGACGAAATATTGATAATTGACTGTGGTCTAAGTTTCCCGGAGGATGATATGTTGGGGATCGATATAGTTATTCCGGATATAACGTATCTGATCAAAAATAAGGAAAAGATAAAAGGGATAGTCCTGACCCACGGACATGAGGATCATATCGGTGCGCTTCCCTATGTCCTCAGAAAACTGGATGTGCCTGTATATGGTACCAGGTTGACATTGGGATTAGTGGAGATTAAGCTCAGGGAACACAGGCTTGATAAGGTACATCTACAAAGGGTGGAAGTCGGCCAAACAATTAAACTTGGTGAATTTACCGTAGAGTTTATTCGTATGAGTCACAGTATACCGGATTCCTGTTCTATAGCCATACACACCCCATTGGGTATAATCTTTCATACCGGGGATTTTAAAATAGACTTTACACCTATTGATGGCCAGTTAACTGATTTGCATCGAATAGCGGAACTGGGGCAAGAGGGTGTTTTGGTAATGATGGCGGACAGCACAAATGTGGAAAGACCGGGTGCGACAATGTCCGAAAGCAGTGTGGGCGAAACATTTGAAAGCATTTTTAGGAATACCAAACAACGTATTATTGTTGCCACATTTGCTTCTAATGTTCATAGAATACAGCAGGTATTTGACGCAGCGTATAAATATGACAGAAAGGTAGTGGTGTCCGGCAGGAGTATGGTAAACGTAATAGCGGTTGCCAGTGAACTGGAAGTCCTGGATGTAATGGAAGATTTGATTATCGATGTAAATGAAATGGACCAGTATGAAGACCATGAAATCCTGATTTTAACTACGGGGAGTCAAGGAGAATCAATGGCCGCATTATCAAGGATGGCCAGCTCGGAACACAAAAAACTGGATATCCAGGATGGGGACTTGGTAGTTTTTTCGGCTACCCCAATTCCGGGTAATGAAAAATCTGTTACACGTGTAATTAACCAGTTGTTCGAAAAGGGAGCTGAGGTTATCTATGAGAGTTTGGCCGAGGTTCATGTCTCCGGCCATGCTTGCCAGGAGGAACTGAAGCTGATGCATATATTGGCGAAACCTAAATATTTTATACCGGTTCATGGGGAGTATAGGCACTTGATGCGACATGGCAAACTGGCTGAAAGCCTGGGTATGTCAAGGGAGAATATATTAATCGGGCAAAACGGTACCGTTTTTGAATTTGGAAAAGACTATGGAAAAATAAATGGCAGTGTACAGTCAGGAAGGGTGCTGGTGGACGGGTTAGGCGTTGGAGACGTAGGTAACATTGTTCTTAGGGACCGTAAGCATTTAGCGGAGGATGGATTGATGATAGTGGTTGTCACCATTACTAAAGAGGATGGAAAGGTTGTAGCGGGGCCGGACATCATTTCAAGAGGATTTGTCTATGTAAGAGAGTCCGAAGACCTAATGGATGAAGCCAGGGAGATTGTGCGGAACGTTTTAGATGAATGTGAACAACAGAATATTAGGGAATGGTCGATGCTTAAGGGGGCCATCAGAGACGGTTTAAAGGATTTTTTATATCAAGAAACAAAGCGTAGGCCGATGATATTACCGATTATAATGGAAGTTTAAAGATAGACTACTGTGATCATTTAATTTCAGCAGGGCCTTATTGGTTCTTTGAAAATTGGAATTATTGGAAGGGCCCCGGTCTACAGGAAAGGGATTGCTTGATTTGAGTAATATAAATTTACCGTTTATAGAGGAATATATAAGAAATGTCTTGCCGGAAAACGGGGGACTTTTGGGAGAAATAGAAACTTATGCAGACGAAAACCATGTACCCATAGTTCATAAAGAGGTCGGGGCCTTGTTACAGGTGATTACAAAGGCAGCTAGGGTAAAAAAGGTGCTGGAGATAGGAACAGCTATTGCATATTCGACTTTATTGTTTTGTGAAGCCATGGGGGATGATGGGCATATAACTACTATTGAGAGAAACAGAAAGATGATTCCCTTAGCTAAAAGAAACATAGAGAAGGCGGGTAAAACTGAGAATGTCCGTATAATGGAAGGCGATGCTGTCGTAATTTTAAAACAATTAAAAGACAAATATGATTTAATTTTTTTAGACGGGGCTAAGGGACATTATAAATATTTTTTAAATGAAAGTATTGATTTGCTTAATTCAGGCGGGATACTTGTTTCAGATAATATTTTATATAAGGGTATGATTGCCACAGACAGACTGGTGGTGCGTAGACAAAGGACTATTGTAAATAGAATGCGGGAATATCTGCGATATATATGCAACCATCCGCATTTGGTGACCAGTATTATACCGATAGGTGACGGATTGGCTGTCAGTTATAGAAAGTAGAGGGAGTTAAATGGGAAGAGTGGAATTGTTGGCACCTGCAGGTGATTTGGAAAGGCTAAAAATAGCGATTATGTATGGAGCAGATGCTGTATATATAGGTGGGCAAATATTTGGGCTCAGGGCTGCTGCGAAAAATTTCAGTTCGGAGGATTTAAAAGAGGGTGTACGTTATGCACATGAAAAAGGGGTAAAGGTATATATAACTGCTAATATTATTCCTCACAACGAAGATCTCAAGGATTTTCCCGAATACTTGAAAGCCATCAATGAAATAGGAGTAGACGCAATAATTGTTTCTGATCCCGGCACATTCTCGATTGTAAAAGAAACAGTTCCAAACATGGAAATTCACATAAGTACACAGGCAAATAATACAAACTACATGACCGTAAAATTTTGGGGAGATTTAGGAGCAAGCAGGGTCATACTGGCTCGTGAACTCAGTCTGAAAGAAATTAAGGAAATCAGGGCTAACATACCTGATGGAATTGGATTGGAGGCCTTTGTACATGGTGCTATGTGCATGTCCTATTCGGGCCGGTGTTTATTGAGTAATTATTTAACGGGGCGGGATGCCAACAGGGGCGAATGTGCCCAGCCCTGCAGGTGGAAATACAGCCTAGTTGAAGAAAAGCGTCCCGGGGAATATATACAAGTGGTTGAAGATGAAAAGGGAACATATTTTATGAATTCAAAGGATTTATGTATGATAGAGCATATTCCGGAAATAATCGAATCCGGTATTTCGAGCCTGAAAATAGAAGGCAGGATGAAAACGACCTATTATGTGGCTATGGTAGTCAAAGCATACAGGGCGGCAATAGATAATTATTACGAAAATCCTGAAAATTGGCAATTTGATCCCAAATGGATGGAGGGGCTAAAAAAGGCAAGCCATAGAGATTTTACCAAGGGGTTTTATTTTGATAAACCGGGCTGTGCTGACCATCATTATGACAATAGGTCATATATAAGGGACTACAGCTTTATAGGTCTTGTTAAGGATTATAATGCATCTACTAAAATGGCAACAATAGAACAGCGCAATCGATTTTTCTTAGGGGATGATGTTGAAATTATTGGGCCCAAGGAAGAAGTGGCCATGACTATTACGGAAATGTGGGATGAAGACATGAATCCGATTGAAGTGGCGCCCCATCCACAGCAAATTATAAAGATTAAAATGGGGGAACCTATTGCGGAAAATTATATATTGATAAAAAATATAGAGAACCATGTGGATAGAGCATGTGATTAGTCTTTTTTAAAAACTATGGGGACAGAGCCTGCGGCCAGTCTTTTTTGACCGAAGGTCCTGTCCCCATGATTTTTCCCCGTGGTTTTCCTTTGCCACGTATGCCCCTTATATTTTCGGTTATAATATTAGAAAACACAGGGGGTTTTTTTATGTCCGAATTGAGACGCAGAAAAAGGGATGATAATCTAATCAGCAAAAAAAGGCTGTTATTTATGAGGGGTATATTTTTTTTTGTTTTATTGGCTTTGACTACTCGGTTATTCTATATACAGGTAATTGAACATGATTTTTATAATGCGGAGGTAATAAAACAAAGACAGGTCAACATACCTGTTAGTAGTGGTAGAGGGTTGATATACGATAGGAATTTTATTCGTTTAACTGATCGAACCCGAAAGAAAACAGTTGCTATTTTCCCCCAAAATTTTATTGTAAATGAAAACAATATCTCATTATTACGGGATATCACCGGAAGGTCTTATGATGAATTATTTAATAAAGTTAAAAACTCTAAATCAGTTTTGGAAATTCCTTTGGTGAAGGAACTGGATTGGGATGATAAAAATATTATAAATACCAAAGGTTTATTTATTATCGATAAAGCAATGCGTTACAACGAAAACGGATTTTTAAATCATGTAATTGGTTATATCAGCCAGACTGACCTCAAAGGAATGGCAGGAATTGAAGGTGCACTGGACGGGATACTGACGGAGAATTTAAGCAATTCCTTGATAGCCACCCTGGATGGTAGAAAAAGATTCCTGCCTGGGGAAGGATACATGGAGGTGAGCAGTATTAAGAAAAATCAAAATCTGAGGTTGACCATCGATTTTAATATTCAAAAAATAATCGAAAATGCAATAGACGAAGAAAAAAGGGAGGGCGCCGTCATAGTTTCCGATATACAAACGGGAGAAATCCTCGGGATGGTCAGTAGACCGAATTTCAATCCCGACAACATACAAGCGCATCTTAAAAGTAAGGGGGATGAATTATACAATAAGGCTATTCAGATGGCCTTTCCTCCCGGGTCCGTGTTTAAGATAGTTGTGGCACTGGAAGCCATGAGACAAAACCCCGAATATGCAAATGAAATTTTTTATTGCAATGGTTATGAGCTTGTAGGAGGGTTGGAAATTAAATGTTCGTCCTATGAAAAAGGGGGACATGGAGAAATAACAATGGACAGGGCATTTGCTGAATCGTGCAACTGTGCATTTATTCAATTGGCGGAAAAGCTGGGCGCGGAAAACATCATAAACATGGCGGAAAATTTGGGCTTTAATAAGATTGTGGATATTGGGATAAAGGAAGAGGATTCAGGCAACCTTCCCGAGGGGGACAGTTTGCTTGGTCCGGCCTTTGGAAATATAGCCATAGGCCAAGGTGAAATTTTGGTAACACCGTTGCAGATTAACCAGTTGACTCAGTTGGTAGCAAACGACGGACTGAAAAAACCTTTATATATCGTCAAGGATATTGTTGACAATAACTATATTGTTTTAAAAACAGCAAACGCAAAAGAAGAGAAACAGGTGGTAGATTCCGAAATAGCCAATCAGGTAAAATCATGGATGGAAAAAGTGATGACAGAGGGAACAGGACAACGGGCGGAAGAAATGTCCTATATTACTGCAGGAAAAACCGGTTCGGCAGAAGGAGCAGAAAAGGGGAAAGAAGTTGTTCATGCATGGTTTACAGGTTATTATCCATCGAATGAACCCAAGTATGCAATTACTGTTTTTATACAGAAAGGGGAATCCGGCGGAGGGATTGCCGTGCCCATTTTTGCGGAAATAGTAAAAGAAATGATAAATAAGGGATTTAAATAGAAAAAATTAAACAATTACGCAGGTACATGCACATATGTAGCATCTCAGTCATATTATTTAAAATGACCTACTATTTAATTTAGGCAGATGGCCTGTCTGCTTATTAGGGCCGGAAGCCAGAGGTCGGGGTGCCGGAACCTTCAGAAATCCGGTGCACCGGTAAGCCGGTATCTGACTTCTAGAAAAGAGGGGGAGATTCTACATGTGGGCGGTACTTTTTAATTTGTTTCCCATTTCGTTAAAACCTGTATTATTTTTAATGGCCTATATTTCGGGCAGTACATCCTTTCCACAACCACTGACACCGGAAGAAGAAGCAATATATCTAGAGAGATATGAACAGGGTGATGAAGAGGCCAGAAATATATTGGTTGAAAGAAATCTACGTCTAGTAGCTCATATTGTAAAAAAATATTCTAATGCCTGGAGGGACATGGACGATTTAATATCAATAGGTACTATCGGTTTAATTAAGGGGATATCTACATTTGACAGGGGGAAGGGGACCAGGTTAGCAACATATGCGGCCAGGTGTATAGAAAACGAGATTTTAATGACTATCAGATCAAATAAAAAAACAAGAACAGAAGTATCATTACAAGACACTATAGGTGTGGATAAAGAGGGTAATGAAATTTCGTTGATTGATATATTAGGAACCGATCCGGATGAAGTGATAAACCAGGTAGAATTGAAAATACAAATTAAAAAATTATATTGCAAAATAGCGAATGTACTAAAATCGAGAGAAAGAACAGTAATAGAGCTTAGATACGGAATTTGTAACGGGAGTACCAAGACCCAACGTGAAATAGCCAAAATGCTGGGGATTTCAAGATCATATGTGTCCAGAATCGAAAAGAGGGCAATAAAAAAACTGAATAAAGCATTCAATGTAAATAATTAAAGGTTGGTACCAACCTTTAATTATTTATGTGATACATCATATTAAGTTTTATCATAAATGATGATTATACAGACTATTATCAAAAGACCCAATAAAAAAACACATCTTAAAAGATCAACAATTTCCATAAATATGGTGCTATTATGGTATAATGTAAAATGATATATCGATGTTATGATGTAACCAAATCAAGGGAGATGTGTTCGGTGGATGAAAAAATTGAATTAAACATAACTGAAGACCAGTTTTCGCAGATAAAAAATGTTATAAGAAGATATGCAGGAGGATATAAAGAAATATGGGATAATAATAGGAAAAGACATGATTTTGAAAAGGAATTTGCAGAAATTAATGATATATTCAAGACAAATACACAAGCAATAGCCGAAATATTAAAAGCAATTACAGAGGAGGCAAACTGTCCTAATTATAAATTACTATTTGTAAGGCTATATGGACATATGCCCGAATATGAAGATGTTTTTTTGGAAATAGGCTATAAATAAGGGCAGTTAACAGTTAAAAGATAATAGTTGAAATATAAAAAACCATTAACTGTCAATCATAAATTATTAATTGCCGATTATAAACTATTAATCATTAATTATAAATTATAAATTATTAACTGTAAATGGGGATGAATATATGCTGAAATTGCTGACTCCGGACTTACATGTGGAATCAGTTTTCGAACTGAATTTAGAAAAGTTAAAGGAAAATGACATTAAGGGACTAATAATAGATATAGATAATACGCTGGTATCTTGGGAAATTAAACATGCCACCGAAAAAATAAAGGCATGGCTACTGGGCCTTAGAAAAGAAGGGTTTGGGATATGTTTGGTTTCCAACAATACAAAAGACCGTGTAGCTGTTTTTAATGAAGAATTAAAATTGCCCGCAATACATAGGGCATTAAAACCTAGGATAGGGGCCTTCAAAAAAGCTATGAAGACCATAGGCACAACAGCGGAAAATACAGCAGTTATAGGGGACCAGATTTTTACGGATGTGCTGGGTGGAAATCGCATGGGGCTTTTTACCGTGTTGGTAGTTCCCATAGTAGGAAAAGAATTTTGGTGGACAACCTTTATGAGAAAAATAGAAAGATACGTATTGCGAATAATTTTAAAGGACAACAAAGGCGATATATAAAGAAATAAAAAATATGCCCTGTATAATGTGTTTGTTATACAGGGCATATTTTTTTATACATGGTAAAACAGATACAAAATACGATTTGTAACATATGATTTGGAGCACAAAATTTTGAGAATATGGAACTGAAATGTAATATACAATATATATTTTTAATACAGAGACCGATTATTTGAATGGAGTAGCCGAAAAGCGGGACGTATAAATGCGAAATTTACGGAATTTTGTCTTATATTAGAAGGAAATTGTCCTTTAATGCGGAATATACCTATAAATAAATAAAATAGAAAACATAGTGTCGGTTAAGGGTTCGATAGATATAAAAATATTTGTTTTGTTTTTAATAAAATTTAAAACCAAATAAAAGATGGATCATATATTCGGATTTGGATGTTTTATGTGGATCAGTCGATGTAGCAACACAATCAGCTAACTTTATGTTTAATTAATATGCAGTTAGCTTTCTTGTAGCATAAAAAGAGGGATTAGATATGAATGAAGAAGCAAAACGTTTAGGAAATTTACTATTGGAAAATGGTCTGATTACGCAGGAACAATTAGAACATGTTTTAAAAACACAAAAATTTACCGGCAAAAAAATAGGAGAAATATTCATAGAAGAGGGAATTTTAAGTGAAAATCAAATTATAGAGGTATTAGAGTTTCAGTTCGGAATTCCACATATGGATCTGAATAAATATTTTATAGATCCTGAGATTCCCAGATTAATAAGTGAACGATTAGCCAGAAGATATACATTGATTCCGGTTAAAAAAGATGGAGAAAGATTAATTGTTGCAATGGCGGATCCGTTAAATATTTTCGCTATTGATGATATTAAAATAGCAACAGGCCTTGAAATAGTACCTGCAATAGCTACCAATCAGGGAATATTGGATGCAATAGACCAGCATTATGAAACAGAAAGCGCCGAAAGGGCTTTGGCGGAATTCAAACGGAATTATCAAGTAGAAAATATAAATGACATAGATAAGAAAATTTTAAGCGAAATCAGCAATGCCCCGGTGGTAAAATTAGTCAATTCAATAATTAGACAAGCCATTAAAATGAAAGCCAGTGATATACATATAGAACCTTTTGAAAAAATCATAAAAATAAGACTTAGGATAGACGGGGACCTGCAGGAGGTTATGGCACCTGCAAAGACGACCCATTCTGCCATAGTTACCAGAATTAAAATTATTGGCAAAATGGACATAGCTGAAAAAAGATTGCCACAGGACGGGCGAGTGGAAATGAACATAGAAGGCAAAGAAATTGATTTACGCATATCGACTTTACCGACAATACATGGGGAAAAGATTGTTATGCGTCTATTGGACAGAAGCAGTTTTTTGTTTACAAAACAACAACTTGGATTTACGGCACAAGATTTGGAAGCATTCAATAAAGTTATACAGAGCCCAAACGGTATTATTTTGGTTACAGGGCCAACGGGCAGCGGTAAGACTACAACCCTGTATACAATTTTAGGGGAACTGAACCGGGTAGACAAAAATATTATCACAGTAGAGGATCCGGTCGAATATCAAATGGATGGCATAAACCAGGTACAGGTAAATGTAAAGGCAGGGCTTACATTTGCTAATGGACTCAGATCAATTTTACGTCAGGACCCCGATATTATAATGATAGGGGAAATCAGGGATAGCGAAACCGCGCAAATCGCAGTAAGAGCCGCCATCACGGGGCACTTAGTTTTAAGTACTCTGCACACCAATGATACGGCATCATCGATTACGAGGCTTGTAGATATGGGAATAGACCCTTATCTCGTTTCATCCTCCGTGGTAGGAATAACCGCTCAAAGGCTGGTAAAAAAAATATGCGAAAACTGCAAAATTGGCTATACTGCAGATAAATTAGAGAAAAAAGTGCTTCAGATAGAGGATACTGCAGAAATTACGGTATTTAGGGGTAGGGGGTGCAATTTTTGCAACAATACGGGTTACAAGGGCAGAATGGCTATTCACGAAATACTGCCCGTAACCAAAGATATAAGGCTTTTAATAGATAGGGGTTTTGGTGTAGATAAAATTAAGGAGGAAGCTGAAAAACAAAATTTTGTTTCCTTAAGAGAAAACTGTATACAATTGGTTAAGGGGGGGATTACAACCATAGAAGAATTATTAAGGACAACTTATTCAATCTAGAGCAGGGGTGAAGAAATGAACTTTATGCAATTAGCGGAGGAAACAGTAAAACAAAATGCATCTGACTTGCATATTACGGTTGGGATTCCACCCTCTCTCAGAATAAACGGTAAAATACAACAGATGGAATTGCCTATTTTAAAACCGGAAAATGTTGCTGCACTTGTCAAACAAATTTTAAGTCAAGAACAATTAAAAATCTTAAATGAGAAAGGAGAAATAGATGTTTCCTTATCAAGCCCGGGGTTGAGTAGGTTTCGTATAAATGTATTTAAACAATGCGGAAGTTACGGAATGGCAGTAAGGATGGTAGCATTAAAGGTTCCAAAAATGGAGGAACTGGGAATTCCGCCTATAGTTGAAGAATTGGCAAGAAAACCGCGGGGCTTGATTTTGGTGACGGGGCCTACCGGGAGTGGCAAATCTACCACATTAGCTACTATGATAGACCAAATCAACAGAGAAAGAAATTGTCACATATTAACACTTGAGGATCCTATAGAATATTTGCACAGACATAACAAAAGTATAGTTAACCAAAGGGAAATAGGCCACGATTCTCAGACTTTTTTTAACGCTTTGAGAGCATCCTTGAGACAGGATCCGGATGTTATTTTAGTCGGTGAAATGAGGGACTTGGAAACCATAGGCACGGCTATAACTGCTGCCGAAACAGGGCATTTAATATTGTCCACATTACATACAATGGGAGCAGCAAAAACTATAGACAGAATAATAGATGTGTTTCCACCATATCAGCAGCAACAAATCCGTATTCAATTTGCCTCAGTTATAGAGGGTATCATTTCCCAACAGCTGTTAGCAAAGGCAAATGGTTCGGGCAGGGTGGCGGCCTTTGAAATAATGGTAGCTACACCTGCAATTAGAAATTTAATTAGAGAGGGAAAAACCCATCAGATACAGACAAATATCCAAACAGGTGCAAAATTTGGTATGCAATCTATGGATAATTCTTTACTGGAATTATATAGAAAGGAGGTAATAAATCAGGAAACCATTTTAAACCAGGCCATGGATATAAATTTAATAAAAAAATACTTGTAATGCATAAAACATATGCTTGAAAGACAGGGGTGATTCTTTGGCAATATATAAATATAAGGCAATCACAAGTGATGGCAAATCTTTGGAGGGTATATACAATGCTAAAAACAAGGAAGAAGTAATACTGATGTTAAGGGAAAATAGGCATTATCCCGTAAATATTAAAGAAGCCAAAGAAGAAAAAGATATAAGAAACCTTCAAATTTTCAGCAGAATAAAAACAAAAGATATAGCAATATTTTGTAGACAATTTTATACCATGCTCAATGCAGGAGTGACAATAATGAGTTGCTTGGATATTCTGCGGCAACAAACTGAAAATAAAAAGTTGAAACATATAATTGGAAAAATTTATGAAGAAGTGCAGAAAGGGTTGACTTTTTCAGAGGCACTAAAAAATCATAAAAATGTGTTTCCGGAACTGTTGATAAACATGGTGGAGGCCGGGGAGGTAAGCGGTAATCTGGATACTATAATGGATAGAATGGCAAACCATTATGAAAAGGAATTTAAAATAAACAGCAAAATAAAAGGCGCTATGGTTTATCCGATTATATTGAGTGTTGTTTCCATAGGGGTAGTAATTTTTTTGATAACATTTGTCATGCCGACATTTATGGAGATGTTTGAAGGGGGTGATACTCCGCTTCCGGCACCCACAAGAATATTGCTTTCATTCAGCGACATATTACAGCAATATTGGTATTTATTTATAGGTGGGATTATTCTGGTTGCAGTTGGTATCAATCAAGTATTGAAAGTTGAAAAAGGGAGACTTTTAGTAGATAAAATACAGCTTAAATTTCCAATAATAAAAGGAATTACAGAAAAGACAATTACATCAAGATTTACAAGGACACTTTCTACTTTATCTGCCAGTGGGGTCTCGCTTTTGCAATCTTTAGAAATTGTTGCAAATGTAGTGGGAAACAAAGTAGTCGGAGATGGACTGAATACAGCAAAAGAGGAAATAAGAAAGGGCGTAAGCTTATCTGATACAATTAAGGGTATTGGTGTTTTCCCGCTTATGGTTACATCGATGATAGAAGTCGGGGAAGAATCCGGTTCACTCGATGAAATATTGGAAAAGACAGCTGCTTTTTATGACGATGAACTGGAAGCTGCTCTTCAAAAATTGACAACCATGGTAGAGCCGTTGATGATTGTAGCTATGGCATTAATAATCGGATTTATAGTTATTTCAATGGTACTGCCTATGTTTGATATGTTTGGCACACTGGAGATATAAATATAAAATAAATGTATTAGACACAAAAATAAATATTTTTATATCAAAGGAGGGTTGAAACAAAACAGAAACTACCCTAATTTTAGGAATAATTTTAAGAAATATTTATATGAGGGGGAAATTAAATGATTAAATTTTTTTCAAAGCAACTGAAGAATAAAAAGGGGTTTACATTGGTTGAATTGATTGTAGCAGTTGCAATTTTGGGAATTTTGTCGGCAATTGCGGTGCCACAGATAGGAAAATTCCGTGTTAATGCTGCGATTGCCTCACATAATGCTAATGTCAGAACATTGGAAAGTGTAGCAAATATGTATATAACGGAAGGAGGAAACCCGAATAAAACCAAATTAGATAAAGAAGATTTAAAAGATTATGTGGGCGAATGGCCTGAAATACCGAGCATATTGTCAGGAAAAACATTTGGGGGCAAAGATGAGGAAAAGGTAAATTTTGAAATGGAAGATTATAAAGTTGAGATAGAAAATGGTAAGGTAACTGTATTACCTGGGCGGATAGTTGGAGGGGAAACTATCAATGAGGATTAGAGACAGGTTCTTCTTACTAATATATTTTTACAGTAACAGTTCCCCGTTTTTGTTTTCCCGAGAATACATGGACAACGGTATCAGACACTAATTTGTTAGTCTATTTAAACTTAAAAGGAGGGAAAAATGCCCGACCTAATTTTTATATTTATCATGGGTCTTTTGGTAGGTTCTTTTTTAAATGTATGCATTTACAGAATACCTGTTGCACAGTCGATTACATATCCTCCTTCCCACTGTACAAATTGCAAAACAAGACTTAAACCTATTGACCTGATTCCTATTTTCAGTTATTTGTTTTGTAAAGGCAAATGCAAATATTGTGAAGATAAAATCTCTCCACAATATCCTTTTATTGAAATTTTAAACGGATTTATATACATATTGATATTTATCATATTCGGATATTCCTTAAATTTTATGTTTTATTGTATTTTCAGCAGCCTATTGCTTGTTATCGGCGTTATAGATTATAAGCATACTGTTATTCCGGATGGACTCATTATATTCGGTTTAATAACGAATTTAATATATAGACTTCTTTTATCATTGTTTTTAAAATCGAAAATTTTGTGGTCAGACAGCGTTTTGGGGCTGTTGATAGGGGGAGGTTTTTTTCTATTAATAGCGATAATTTTTGATGGCGGTATGGGTGGCGGAGATATAAAACTGATGGGTATGCTAGGTTTTTTTCTCGGGTTGGAGAAAATAATAACGGTTGTTTTTCTATCGTTTTTTATAGGGGCCATATTTACCTTTCCCTTATTGTTGCTTAAAAAGAAAAGCAGGAAAGATATAATACCCTTTGGGCCATTTATAGCACTTTCGGCCTTAACCACCATGCTTTATTATCATGAATTATTGAATTTATATTTTAAAATTGTTTGGACACCATTGCCATAAGGGCCCTGTTTTTCATCAACTAAGACAGACAGAACAGGTTTGACCTCGGTAGAATCCATAATTGCATCTGGGATAATTGATAAAGGAATGGGTATTTCAGAGAGAAATTCCAATTCCATCGGAGGAAGATATAGAAGGACCTTCCTTCAGGGGAGTCAAACCTTATTACTGGGAATAGAGGAGAATCTATCACCCGGGGTCAGGGGATCTTGTTTTACAAGGCCATATTAAAATCAGACAAAGGGGGATGTTACATTTGAAATATAAAATATTAGATGTATTTAGAAAATCAATATTATCCGTTGATATCGGCTCACGGAATATAAAAATTGTAGAAGGAAAATATCACGCCGGTAAGGTGTTGATTAATAATGCAATAATTGTTTCAACCCCCCTTGGCACGCTTTATGACGGTAAGATTGTAGAAGGGGAAAAGATTGAACAAGCTGTGAGTGAAGTGTTAAAACGGGAAAATATTAAAACTAAAAATGTGGTTTTTACCTTGGAAAGCGCAGGTACAATCAGTAGGGAAATTGTTTTGCCCTGGACAAAATCCCGGGAGCTAGAGCAAATAATAGGGTTTGAAGCGGAACAACATTTGCCCGTCAAATTGGACAAATATATTTTACAATATAAAATAATAAACAAATTTGAAGAGGAAGGCGTAAGGAAGGTCACGGTTTTGGTGGTAGCCCTACCGAAATTAATCAGTGAAGATTATTTCAATTTAGGCAAAAATATGGGATTGATTCCCTATTATTTAGATACCCATTCCAATGCTATACATAAGCTGTTGTCCTCAAAAACCGTGGTTAATGATAGTTACTCTCTGGTAGATCAAACTATCGCGGTAATAGATTTAGGGCATCAGTTCATAAATGTAACTGTTATAAATAGGGGACAATTTGAATTTAGCAGGTTATTAAATAATGGTGGCGAGGATGTCGACATGGGTATAGATAATTTATTTAATCTTTCTTTGGAGGAAGCGGAAATTAGAAAAAAGGAAGCAGGAGATGTTAGCCGTGGTACAAAACCAAGCAATTCAACTATGTTAACGGATATGGTTAGGGAAACTATAACAGGTTGGCTGGAGGAGATTCAAAAAATCTTCAGATACTATACAAGCAGAGATACGAGTAATGTTATAAATAGCATCTGTATATATGGTGGGGGTTCCAATATTGAAGGCATTTCAATTTATTTTCAGAAATTTCTTAACATACCTACCTTTAAAATAAATAGTTTGAATAATGTAAAATTTAATAATAATTTGGAGGAAATTTCTATATCGAGTTTTGTCAATGCTATAGGAGCTGTTATCAGAAAGTAGGGAAGAAAGTGAAAGATTTTAACTTTTTTGAACCTTATTTAGATAAAAAAGAAATTTCAACTTATGATAGTTTAGTTTTGTTTGTTGTTGTTCCGATTATGGCGTTGGGCATGATTATATATCCTTTAATTAATGTTCTTAGAACAAATTCTCTAAACAAACATATTGCAGTTACGAAAACACATTTGGAATCCAGTGCTATTTATGAACGATTGGAAATTGTAGAGCAAAAAGAAGAAAAAGTATCCGAAATGGAAGAGAAACTTTCACTTTTCGAAAATGTTGATAAGGTTATTGAAAGCAAAAATTTTATAAATGATTTGCTTTTAAAAAAGATTACCAACAAAGTCCCGGAAGGTGTCTTTTTGAAATCCCTAAGTCTTTCATCGGATCAGATTCGGATACAAGGGGCAGCAGTTAATAACTTGGCTGTCGCTCACTTGGAAAATAATTTAAAATCCGATAAGGATTTTAAAGATATTTATATTCCCAGCATTTCACTGAGTGGGGGCTTATATGATTTTTCAATCAATTTTGCTTTAGAAACTACAGGGGAAGATAATATAGAGCAGGATGATACAAAACAGAACGGTGTAAAACATGATACAAAATATGAGGTGGAGTACGGTGTAGAGCAGAGGGATGTGGAACAAGGTGAAACTGAGTAAAAGGGAAAAAAATTTACTAATAGGCCTGGGTATTGTATTTCTGTTTTGGGGATATTATCATTTTATCATATCACCCCAACTTAAAAATTTAGGTGTAAAACAGAAAGACAAGACTTATTATGAAAATGAGCTGGTTAAGGCGCAGACTATCATTGCTTCTGAAAAAGAAATCGATAATAAATTTACATATATGAACAATGAAATAGAGTCATTATCTAAAAAGTACTTCCCCAAGATAGATCAGTCTCGGTTTATTTTTTTGATAAATGAATTATTGGAGGGGACTGATTTGTTTATTCAAAACATATCTTTTTCCACACAGAGAACAGAGGGAATTGGTGACGCACTCGTAGAAGCTATGTCGGTTACATTACCTTATGAGGGTGAATACTCTTCCCTGATTTTATTTTTAGAAAGGATCCGTGAATATAGTCCCAAAGCTATTATAAAAGATGTAAGTATCGGGATAAATGAAAAGAAACTATTATCCGGCACTATATTATTGGATTTTTATAGTTTGCCCGATCTTGTTGAAGATGTTTCTTCGGGGTACCTTTTTGATAGCGGTGAAATAAACCCTGATCCCTTTTACTCATTTGAAGATGATTTTATTATGGATGATGGATACTATGGCGGATTTTATAGGGAGGTTGAATTGAGCAATGTTAGAATAGGTTTTGATAATCCCAGGGTTCTTATAGAAGGATTTGATAATAAGGTTTTAGATTTCGTACCTTCCCATCCGAGTATAAAGGGTGAAACAGCAACAAATAAAAATTCAAAACAGGGCGATAGTTCTTTGGGATTGTATTACAGTTTTCCGCCTATTCAGGACACCAAACATGTCCACGTAGTTTTAAACAGTGGGGAGGGTGTTATTTTCAAACCTCCTGAAAGCATAGGTTTATGGGTGTATTCCTATGATTCAACCAAACATGGCATAAACCTCGGGATGAAGGATAAAAAGGGAGAAAAATATGATATAAGTTTGTATGACAATATAGATTGGGTTGGATGGAAACATTTAAGGGCGGATGTTCCCCAAGACAATTCTTTATATCCCGTGGAAATAGAACGTATTATAGTGGATATAGAATCTGTTGATGATGGCAAAGGCACCTTGTTATTCGATGCCCTTGAGGCATTTTATATCATAGACATTCCTGTTACTGACGACAGAAGCATCGGAAATCATAGGCTCTACGATGTTAGGGTAGGTGATACACTGGGTGGTATCAGCAAGGCTTTTTATGGTGATACATTACATCAAGATATTATTAAAAAGTATAATGGCATCAACAGCGATAGCGACCTTAAACCAGGAAAAATAATTATTATTCCAAATGTACGGCAGGAAAGTGATGATATACAACAGGAAGTCATTGACAGTGAATAGAAACAACCAACGGTTTTGTTGCCGATATTATCTATAAAAAGGGGGCGGGCAAATGGTACGAAGGGTAGCATTAACAATTGTTCCGGTATTGATTTTTGCAATTGTGTTTAATATGAATTTCAACACAATTGTTATGGCGGATACATCCGGTGATGGAAAAATTATATGGGACTGCAATATAGGGGATAATGAAGGAGATATTCCTACCGATATAACAATTGTTTTTAGGTTTAATGATAAAATCAAAATTGATGACAGGTACAGAATTACGTTGTACTCCGGTACATTCAAAAAGGTGGATATCACGGTAAAAATCGTTGGTGGTAACAAACTGCACATCAGCCCAGCAAAACGTTTAAAAAGTTCTACCCGTTATCTTTTGGAATTAGAAAAGGATTCTATTACTGTGGGTGATAATCCTATAGAGGAAATCTCTATTTCCTTTAGAACTGAAAAGGGATTTAATGACGAGGATGAAGAAGATTCAGAAGAAACGAGTGCGGAGGAAGGAGAAAGGCACGGTGAAATTTTCGGTGCTTTACTTGGGGAGATACATGGAAGAAGGGATTTTCATAACGGGAGGACAAACAGTTGGACCAGATGGTTGCCTTCCGATAGGGATATAATCAGGGAATACAGTTTGTCAAAAGACGATAGCGAATATTCAAAACCCTTTATCAAGGCCTTCAAGGAGGCGTATAAGGAAAGTTATATTAAATTTTTCAGAGAGGCAAATGTTGAGGGTAACAGAATTATAAAAGAAGATGGAATGAAACACGGGCAGATGGTTGGGGAACTAGAGGGGGAAACTCAAGGCAAGCACGATTATATAGCGGGAAAGGACAATGACTGGAGATCAAATTTACCCACTGACAGGGTTTTAACAGAAATATATAATTTAACCAGAGAACATGCTGAATATATGGAGAGTTTTTTGGTAGGTTATAAGGAAGGTTATAGAGAGGCATATGTTCAGGCCTTTCAAGGTGAAAATATGTGGACCGCTGTAGGCAATCTGTACACGACCCATATATCCATGCACGGTGGGGAGGCTAATAGTTTTGATGGGGAAGTGTGCTTACATGTTGAGCCGGGTTGTATATATGAAGAAACAGCTCTGACCATTGCAAAACTTAATGCCCCTAAACTGCTTATGGGCGTACATATAACACAGGCTACAGCCAGCTATAATATTAAGATACAAAATGTATCAAATTTTATGGATCTCAAAAAGCCTATTGTACTTGAATTTCAATACTATGGCCCTAAAACCGCGGGTATATACGAGCTGAAAGACGGTCAATGGCTTTATTTACATAGTGTAGTAGGTGATGACACAATTTCTACTGTTATAGATACGAACAGATACGTAGGTGGTACTTATGTTGTTTTAATCGATGAGAAGTATGAATCCATGGATGATATAGCAGGGCATTGGGCGGCAAAACCCATTGAAATCTTTCTGAGGAGAAATTATATTAACGGCTATCCCGATAGGACCTTCAGACCGGACCAAAGTATAACTAGGGCTGAATTTGTTAAAATATTGGATAATGTACACAATTGGAAAAGGCGTGTGCCCTTCATATATACAAACACATATTTTGCAGACAGTTCTATTTTCGGGGTTTTCGCAAACTCTATTTCAAGAGCGGCATCATTAGGTTATGTTGAAGGTTACGGAGATAATACCTTCAGGCCCCATATTCCTATATCCTATCAGGAAGTAGAATGGCTGATGCAGAGAATTACGGGTAAATCCGGTTTTAAATGGGATACTGTTGCCGAAAAAATTTTGAAAGACTATTATGTTCGTTCGAAAAGTTATAACAGTAAACAAAATTATATCACCCGCGGGGAGGTTGTCTATCTGTTATATCTATTTGAGGAAGGACTGATATAGCAGTGGTGGACCCTGAATCTCTGTCGTCCTATGAGGGACAGAATAAATCTAATCGACGAGGGAGCCAAATAACAATTATTAAACAATAATTAAACGATGATTTATAGTTAAACAATCGTTTAAAAACGGGGGAAATCATATGATTAAGAAGCCATATTATATTTTAACTGTGTTTATTATTTTAACGCTTTTGTTCGGTATTGTATTTGCGAATGTTGCACCCGATAAAACTGCTAGTGGCAGTAATATTGTTAACAATTCCCATAATACTATGATAGTAACCCTTAATATTGACTATGGACGCGCAAATACACAGAGCAACTATGTTACTTTAAACCTGAACGTTACAGGACAAGATGTAAATTTAAACAGTTTAAAAGTCCAATTTTCTTCGGATAATAAAAATTGGAAAGGCTATGATTCCTTTACACAAAAATGGGAGGATGGACTTTGGGGAACATATCAATCTTTTTATTCCGGTTTTTATATAGGCACCGATAGCGGTTTAAAAACTGTTTATACCAGGGTTATAGATACCAATGGTAATATAGGGTTGGCCAGCGCTAAAATTAATTACAGTCCCGATACTCACAATCCATACATTGCAAATCCTCAATCGTTAGAACTGAATGATTTCCAGGGCCCTTTAATCAGAGCCGGAATAAAAAATGGAAGCGGTTCTCTATATGATCCCTATATTATCTCAAGTAACAATACCAGACTTGTATTCAAAATGCCGAATGCTGCCGAAATATGTTATTACATGGATAAGGGAGCCTGGTCTCCTTGGTATAAAATAACCAACGAACAAGTCGATATCCCGATAGTTTTTAATAATGTGGAAGGGGTAAAAGAGGTACGGCTCAGGAGCAAAAATCAATACGGTGTGGAGGGTGATGCGGAAATTATTTATTATCTTTTGGATTATTCAAAACCCACGGTTCAATTGCACACCAATTATCATTCATTTATAGCTGTGGACGGCAAATTGCAGCTCGATTTAGAAATGGACGATAATTTATCAAACGTTTTGGATTTTGAAATAGAAATTTGTTCCGGCGGAAATAGTACCATTAAAAAGGGAAAGATTGAAAAATATGATAAAAATAAATCTATGACAACATCGGTAACAATAGAAGGATTACCTAAGGGACAGTTCGATGTTAAGGCCACCGTGATGGATGAAGCAGGGAATAGGGGTACGAGACGGGTTTCTGTTAATAGTCTATGATTTATTTTGCTGAATCTACCATAGGGTATCACCTTGAGCAAAATGTTGCAATAAATGGGGGTACTGTTCTCAAAAATAAATCCCCTGCGGGCCAGATTTATTCTGTTCATCTTGGGATGACAAAACTTGGAGGGACTGTCCCCCGGTGGGGTACCTGGGGTGAGGCGGGTTTTGCTCGCCCTTCTAAAGCAACCAGGTTATAATAATTGACCCGGTTGCTTTTGTAACGAAAAACTATTGTTATAACACCAGGATCCCCAAAAAATAAAGAAGGGAAAGCAGACCTCCCATAGAATAGATATAGAATATAAGAAATTCTACATTAATTGATATTTTATAGGTTGATTCTACAAAAAATTCTAGGAAATGATAAGTATGATTAGTAACAAGAATGGATTTACATTAATAGAGGTATTGGCTACGTTATTTTTATTCTCCATGATAACCTTGATTGTTGTTTCCCCCCCAAGCAACATGTATTATCGGCTCCTGTTAAAATCAACTGCCGTTGAAATTAAGGAAGCCTTATATTTATCCCAGCAACTAAGCTTAGATGAATGCAAGTCATACTGTGTTGAATTAATAGGGGGGAATAAATTCAGGATTAGGGAACATCTAGTTGGTGGAAAGGTTGTATTAATTCAAGAATTCAATAAGGGTATTTCTGTATCCGAAGAATCCGATGGTAGAATATCGTACACCAGAGCCGGAGAAACGAATTATGGAAAATTCGTATTGGTAAATGAAAAAGGCCAAAAAATCGATATAGATGCTCTGATTGGCACAGGAAAGGTGAGAATATCAGATATATATTGACTGAGGAATGATAGAATTTGGAAAACAATAGGGGATTAACATTGATAGAAGTGTTGCTGGCACTATTCATTTTTGCTATAGCAGCGCTAATATGCAGTAAATATTTCTTTATTATTAGCCGATCCTCAATTATAAATACAATAAATCAAGAAATAGGAGCGGTAGCTAAAAATAAAATGGAAGAAATCAAAACAGGCTATGTTTATATAGGCGATGAAAAACACCATCTTTTGGATTTGGAAGAAATAGCGAATTTTAAGGAACAAAGTTATAATATAAACATTTTCATTGAGCCTTTGCATGATTACGAAAATATTGTTTGTGTAAATCTGGTGGTGGGTGATGAAAAAAGGAACATCTCTTACAACTTGATCAGATATATTAATTTGCTCAAGATAATGGGGGTGGAGAAATAATAAAGGAGTTAAAAAATCAACAAAAAGGATTTACATTGATAGAATGTATAATATCTATTGCGCTTATTTCTATAATTATAATCAGTAGTTCATTATTGTTTTCTTTTGCACTTAACAGCTATAAATACTATACGGATACCTGGCAAATAAAACATGATGTGCATATAACCCTAAAATATATAGAGAAGAACCTCAGGGAATTTAACCAAGAAAATATTATATTTGACAGCAGCAAAAATATGTTTCAGGGTAAAAATTACAATAATGATAATGTTTTAATAGACTTGAGCGGGGAAATATCTCAAGTGAAAAATACATTGATATACTTTTGCAGGGCTGAAAAACAAACCAGGGTTAGCAAAAATAGGGAACATAACGTATTATGTGATAACATAGGTGATATCATAATAAATGAATTAATAGAGGGTCGACTGATAGAAATAGAGGTTATAGCGGATAAAATAGAATATTCCGCTAAAATAAGGCTGAATTTAAACTATGGGAGGAATTAAAATGAAAGCTTCCATATGTAATAATAGAGGTGCGGTATATGTGGGTATTATTTTTATATTATTGACCGTGCTTTTGTTATCAACCTCTTTGTTAAATATGTCAATTGATAGTATGGGCATGGTTATAAATTCTAACAATGACAGTTATCGTGCCAATTATATCATAGAATCCATTTTAGAATTAAAGATAGAAGAGATAATGGAACTATTCGATGGGGCGATAAGAAATTATATGGCTGACCTGCAGACATATAAAGTGGAACATAGCGAGGATATTGATGGTTTTTCATATGGGCTCCCTGATTTTTATAGTTATATTAGGGGTCTGGATTCTGATATAACAGGTTTGAGTGAATCGGCAAAAAATCCTTTTGGGGAATACAAGGAAAAACATTATTATAAAGTAGACATTAAATGCGATTGGGATAAAAAACGTGTCAACATTACATCCAGAGGTGAATATAAACAGGCTAGGAAATTTATCAATGTTGAATTGGAACTGCCTACAGTTACGAATGAGGGTGAGGATGAGAACGGCCTGCCTAAAATTGCCATATTACCTGCAAGGATAACACGATATTATCAAACGTACGGGTTATAAGACAAGACTGTTTTCTTCATTGGATTGATGGTTATATTATTGCGAAATCTGTTCAAGGCTAAAAAAATGTGATATTATTATATAGTAATTTACTAGTAATTTTAAATTATGGGGATTTTGGACAAGGCTTGTTAGGCAGGGTGAATAAATGAACAAAAATGTTGGCAGGGTCAGGTTGTTGCTGGAGGAAAAAAACTTAGATGGAATATTGATCCATAAGCCGGAAAATAGAAGATATATATCCGGGTTTACGGGCAGCACCGGGTATGTACTGATTACCAAAACAGATGCAAAATTTATTACAGATTTTAGATATACTGAACAGGCAACTGTTCAATGCGATGGATTTGAGATAATAGAAATTAGCAGTACCAAGACCATAACTGATGTTATAAATGAATCGGTTTTGCCCAGATTGGGCGTTGAAGAAGACTTTATGACCTATGGTGAATTTATAAAATTTACAGACAAACTGGTGGAAACAGATATGGTTCCCCTGGAAGGAGCTATCCTGGAATTAAGATCCATAAAAACACCGTACGAAATAAAGAACATAGAAAAGGCGGCCGGCATAGCAGATGAAGCCTTTAAGTACATGTTAGAATTTACAAAGCCGGGACTGGCTGAATTGGATATTGCTCTGGAACTGGAATTTTTTATGAGGAAAAAAGGAGCTGATAAATTAAGCTTTGAAACCATTGTTGCATCGGGTGCAAGATCCTCCTTGCCGCACGGTGTAGCAAGTAATAAAATAGTTGAAGTTGGCGATATGGTTACCCTCGATTATGGTTGTGTATATAACGGATACTGTTCCGACATGACCAGAACTATCGTGTTGGGAAAAGCCGATGACAAACAAAAAGAAATTTATAATGTTGTTCTTAAGGCACAAAAAACATCCCTTGAGGCTATAAGGCCCGGCATAACCGGCGCAGAGTTAGATGCAATTGCAAGGAGAATAATTGATGACAGTGGGTACGGTCAATATTTTGGTCATGGTTTAGGCCATGGGGTGGGGCTCGAGGTCCATGAATTGCCGCATATAAATACCCGTGGCGATGTACCTATACAACCGGGAATGGTGATAACTATTGAACCGGGTGTCTATATCCCCGATTTTGGCGGTGTAAGAATTGAGGATTTAGTGCTTGTTACTGATAGTGGTTATAGAATCCTATCAAAATCCACAAAAAATTTTATAGAACTTGCGATATAATTGTAGGATACAAGTTTAAAATTTAACAAGAACGTACTTGATTATAACTTTAAATATGAATATGGAGGGATAAGATAAAATGGTTTCAGCAGGGGATTTTAGGAAAGGTGTAACTTTTGAAATGGACGGGGAGCCTTATGTTGTTTTAGATTTTCAACATGTAAAACCGGGAAAGGGTGCAGCCTTTGTCAGAACCAAATATAAAAACCTGAAGACAGGGGCTATTCGTGAAGATGCGTTTAATCCCAGCGACAGATTTTCAAGAGCGCATATCGAAACAAAAGAGATGCAATATTTGTATAATGACGGTGAGCTTTATTACTTTATGGACAATGAAACCTTTGAACAAATTCCTTTAACATATGAAGAGGTGGAAGATGCCATAAAGTATTTAAAGGAAAGCACAAATGCTATGATCAGGTTTTATCAAGGAAAACCATTTGAGGTAGAAGCCCCGAATTTTGTTGAGCTGCAAGTAACTGAAACAGAACCAGGGGTGAGAGGTGATACCGCGAGTAACGTAACAAAAATGGCTAAGGTTGAGACCGGCGCCATAGTCTATGTCCCTTTATTTGTTAATGAAGGTGATATCATTAGGATAGATACGCGCACCGGGGAGTATATGTCCAGAAAATAAGGGAGATAATACAAATGTTAAAACAAAAGGAGGAAACAGCAGCTGCTAAATATCTGTACAATTTTAGACAAACATATAAAAATCAATAGATAATATGTATAAATTTTGATATACTGATATTAGAGGTGAAAAGTATGGAAAAAATGATCAGTATATCAAAAGCAAACAAAACATAGAAAACACCATCAAAGAACTGAAAAAAGAAAAAGAACTGACAAAAGAAAAGGGTGAGAATAGTGAAAATAACAACTAAAGCTATTCTGATCAATGTAA
>JGI24711J26586_10000042_pt1 | contig 80150 bp, 76 predicted proteins | sample BioPla3DNA1_FD_26586 | JGI IMG/M metagenome (IMG submission 26586)
GCTGGCGAGCGTTTAGCGGGTCCGTCCTGGACAACGAGCGATGCGTTTAAGCATCGCGAGGCGGAATTCCCCTAGGGACTGCTAAGCAAAAAGGCAGTGTGAATACACTGTCTTTTTGTTTTATAATTCGCAACTAGGGGAAGCGAACAGACGGCGAGCGAAATATGAGGATGAGCGAAGCGAGTCCGAGTAATTGAGCGACGATAAACGCGAGCTGGCGAGCGTTTAGCGGGTCCGTCCTGGACAACGAGCGATGCGTTTAAGCATCGCGAGGCGGAATTCCCCTAGGGACTACTAAGCAAAAAGGCAGTGTGAATACGCTGTCTTTTTGCTTTATAATTCGCAACTAGTTTTTTATATATTTTAAAAAATAAACTTAACTTAAAATTTCTAAGTTTGTTTTTTTTATAAAAATCTCTACAATTATATATATGTATATTTTAGGAATTGAAACTAGCTGCGACGAAACCGCCGCTTCAGTTATTAAAGCCGATCAAAAAACCGGTAAAATTAAAGTACTCTCCAATATTATTGCCTCGCAAATTGCAATCCATCAAAAATATGGCGGAGTTGTACCTGAAGTAGCTGCACGCGAACATGTTTTAAATATATTACCAGTTATTGATGAAGCTCTAAAAACTGCTCAAATTAATTATAAAAAACTAAACTTACTCGCAGTTACTAAAGGCCCAGGGCTAATCACTTCCTTGGCAACTGGCGTAGAAACTGTTCGTGCCTTATCTTTTGCTTGGCAAATACCTGTTATGGAAATTAATCATATTGAAGGCCATCTTTACTCTAACTTCATTAAACCAAAAACAAAAATCAAATTCCCAGCAATTATTATGACTGTTTCTGGTGGTCACACCAATTTAGTAGTCATGACAACTGGGCAAAAAATTAAGATAATCGGCGAAACTTTAGATGACGCTGCTGGTGAAGCCTACGACAAAGGGGCAAAAATGATGGGTCTTGGCTATCCAGGTGGTCCAATTATTGCCAAAATGGCTGAACAATTTACCGGCAAAAGTGATATTATTCTGCCCAGACCAATGATCAATTCAAATAATTTTAATTTTTCCTTCTCAGGCCTAAAAACAGCTCTCCTTTATCAACTACAAAAAGATAAAAATTGGAAAAAACGAATTCCGGAATATTGTTTTGCTTATCAAGAAGCAATTATTGATATATTAATAGCGAAAACAATTAAAGCAGCTAAAAAATATCAAGCTAAATCAATTTTACTTTCTGGTGGCGTTAGCGCTAATCAAGAATTACGCAAAAATATGCAAAAAGCGGTTAAAGAGCAATTAACCGGTGTTAATTTTCTAGTCCCAGAAATAGTTTATACCACTGACAATGCCGCCATGATCGCTACCGCCGCTGCTTTTAAGATAAAAAATAAAAAACCAACCACTTTTAATAAGCTAAAAATTGATCCTAGTTTACAACTTAAATAAGATAAGCTAAAATCTATTAAGTATTGGTTTGGTGGCGAAGTGGTCTAACGCTGCGGTTTGCAAAACCGTCATTCGTGGGTTCAAATCCCACCCAAACCTCAAAAATAAACACATCCAGCCCGATGTGTTTATTTATTTTATTTAATCATCTTGATTATTAAACCTGTGGATAACCTGTGTTTTCTGTGTATAAAATGGACTTTTAAGTCTACACTTACCTAGACTTAAAATATCAATAAAAAAATATTTTATATAATATTAGCCAAATTGATAAATAATTACTTTTCCCCCTTATTTAAGTCCACAATAGTTGACCCTTCTTTCTAAAAATGCTATACTAATAGTAGGTTCTTTAACTAGCTTTAAATGCCAATGCTTACGTGGCAAATAAAATAAGTAGATTAAACAGTTAACCAAAACCAGACAAAAAGAAATTAGAATTGATAAGAATCAAAAAATGAATTTTTATTAACTCTTATTTAGTCTAAGTTAACTAAGAAATCAAAAGCAAATAATTTACTAAGAGCTGGTAAAAAAGAAAGCTCTTAAAGTAAGCGAAGAGTTAAATTTCTTGATAACACAATAAAAAAAACAAAAATGCGTTATTAAGAATGAGGCTCACAGATGCCCAATATTATATATTTAAATTATTTTTTATAAAACGGAGCTCTTGTGGGCCTCTTTTGTTATCCAAAAATGGATTATTCTCTCTATTGTGCTATTATATTTATGTTAAATTTAGCTTATAGTATATTATATAGAGTATTTAATTAAATAATATGTCATTATCAATTGGAATTGTCGGTTTGCCTAATGTCGGAAAATCAACTCTTTTCAATCTTTTAACAAAAAAGGGGGTAGAAGCAGCTAATTACCCATTTTGTACCATTGATCCTAATGTTGGAGTAGTAAAAGTCCCTGATTCTCGCTTAGATAAATTAGCAGCCATTTCCAAACCTAAAAAAATTATCCCTACTACTATAGAATTCGTGGATATTGCTGGCTTAGTCGCTGGGGCAAGCAAAGGAGAGGGACTGGGCAATAAATTTTTGGCTCATATTAGAGAATGTGATGCTATTTGTGAGGTTATTCGCGACTTTAAGGACAAAAATATAATTCATGTTAATGGAAAAATAGATCCGACTAGCGATCAAGAAACTATTAATACTGAGCTTATTTTAGCTGATTTAGCGACTGTAGAAAAAAGGCTAGAAAAAATTAAANGCGAAGCTAAAAGCGGAGACAAGGAATTAATTAATCAAGTTCGTCTTTTAGAGCTAATTTATGAACATTTAGCGGCTGGCCGAGCTGTTAGAGAGCTTGAATTTACCGAAGAAGAACTTCTTCCAGTAAAATCTTTATCTTTATTAACTAGCAAACCAATACTTTATCTTTTAAATATAGATGAGACACATACTGGCGATGTTCTGCCAGGAACAAACGGTCTAGTCATCAAAATTAATGTAAAATTAGAGGAAGAAATCATGAACTTGCCAGCAGAAGAACAAGCTGAATATATTAAAGAGCTTGGCTTAGAACAAAGCGGGCTTGATAAACTTATTCAAAATTCTTATAAACTACTAGGACTAGATACTTTTTTCACCACTGGACCAGATGAAACAAGGGCCTGGACAATTAAACATGGCACAAAAGCGCCCCAAGCAGCTGGCGAAATTCATACCGACTTTATTAAAGGCTTTGTGCGCGCTGAAGTTATTAATTGGGAAAAATTTGTAGATTGTGGTGGAGAAATTAAAGCTAGAGAGCTGGGTTTAATTAGAACTGAAGGCAAAGATTATATAGTAGCAGATGGTGATGTGTGTAATTTTTTAATTAATAAATAACCTTTTAATAATTTAAAAAAGACTTATCTGTAAAGATAGGTCTTTTATTTTTAGACACGACAAGCGACTAATTATTAACAAAAATTAATCTTTTTCTAAAACAACAATTTCTCTATACACTTTTTGTCCCGGGCGACCATAAACAATCGTTTCGCGATTATGTTTCTTTAAATATTCACTAGTCTGCAAACTTTTAGGAATCATGTTGAGCATTTTAAAACCATCATATTTTGGAGAAATTGACTTCTGTCCATAAAATAATGGCCAAATCATTACTACCCGACTCCCCGGTTTTAAAATAGCCCTAAACTCTTGAATAGCTTGACTATATAATTCCTCTAAATTACTAATAACTACTTTAAAATTAATCAAACCTCTTTGAGGACCTAAAAATGGTTCACAAATAACCGCCTCCACTGACTCAGCTTTAATAAACTTAGATAAATCAGTTACATTTTTTACCACAACCTTCACCTTAGCATCTTTGATCTTATAAAGATCTTTAATCCAACTAATATTTTTATAAGTATCAGCGATGGCTTTTGGCGAAATGTCTGAACCTAAAAGATCTTTATAACCCATTAATAAAGCTTCGCTTAAAATTGTTCCCGAACCACAAAAAGGATCAATAATTAATGCCTCAGGGTTTTGTACCTGAGCTAAATTAATCATGATTTGAGCTAATTTAGGTGGCAACATGCCAGAAAAATCATCACGGGCTGGACGACCAAAATCACGTCGTGACAAGTCTTTAAAAGGCTGCACTGCTAATGTTTCTCCAATTAAAATTTTATTTCCTTCTTTAGCTAAAACAAATTCAATGCCCCGTGTAATTAATTTATTTTGTGTCACCACCACACTAGAAAGAGTTTTTTCTTGACTAATTACCAAACGAGAGCTAATTTTTTTCTCCTTAAAATATTTTTTGAGTTTCAAGCCTAAATCTTTTTTATTAAATTGAGTTTTTCCATAATCTGAAAACCCAAAATTAAATTTACCTTCTTGGCTTTGATATTTTTTAACACTAGCCAGATCATAAATAGTTTTTAATAATTTTTCATTATCGCCAGCCGCCACCTCTTCCCTAATAACTCCTATTTTAATAACACCTCCCAAACGAAAAATTAAAGTTTCTGGATTTAATTCTATTTCTGTTTCCCAAAGCAAAAAATCCGGAGCTAATAAATTTATTTTTTTTAAATCTAAAACCGCAGCTAGTTCAGCCACCGATAAAGCGGTATTTGTCCCTAAAACAAAAAAATATTTCATATAAATTATTCTAACTTAATAAATCTCACCTGACAACAAGCTAACTCTTGCTTTTTTTCAACAGCCATGTTAATCTAATCATACAAATAAAAAAAGACAATATCTTTCCCATATCCCGGCTAGTTCCGGTGATAATTCCGCTAATATTAAGCTGAATTAAAGGTATTCTTAACTCCCTCAAGGATTTTTGAATACTGGGGGATTTTATTTAATAGGGGGCTTTAGAAATTATTTAAAAATGTTTTAAATAATCTTTATGCTCCATAATCTATAATAATTATGTCAAAAACCAAAGCAGCCGGAACGACCCATTATGAAATTCTTTTCATCTTGCCAAACAAATTTACAGAAGATGAAGCTAAAAAAGTAATGGACAAGGTCGGTCAACTAATTACAACCACTGGCGGCCAGCTTACTCACAATGAATTTTGGGGTAAGAAAAAATTGGCCTATGAAATCAAACACAATGCCTATGGATATTATGGCTTATTTGAATTTGATCTAGAAGGGAAACTTTTAGCCGCAATTGATAAAAATTTAAGATTATCAGCTGATATTTTACGTCACCAAATTGTTGTTAAGAAAGTAAAATCAGCTGAGGAAATCGCTCGCGCTGAAGCTATTCGCGCCAAAATTGATTCTAAAAAAGCGGCTGATAAAAAGAAAGAAGAAAAAGAAAAAAAAGCGTCCACCACTGAAGCTCCAGCCAAAACTAAAAAAGCTGACGACAAACGAGTGGACTTAAAAGATTTGGACAAAAAATTAGAAGGCATCTTAAATGCCAAAGATTTAATTTAATAAATCCAAAAATATGAATTTAAACAAAGCAATGCTTATCGGCAATGTCACTCGCGACCCAGAAATACGCAACACACCTGCTGGCCAATCAGTTGCTTCCTTCTCGGTTGCTACTAATTTCATTTGGACCGATCAAAGCGGACAACAACAAAAAAAGACTGAATTTCATAACATCGTTGCCTGGAGGAAATTAGCTGAAGTTTGCGCTAAATATTTACGCAAAGGCTCAAAGGTTTATGTTGAAGGTCGTTTACAAACAACCGACTGGACCGGCCAAGATGGTGTTAAACGTTATCGCACAGAAATCATTTTAGAAAACATGATTATGCTTGATAACAGGCCAGCTAATTCACCTTTTGGTGGACAAAGTGCTAACGGAGGCAATGATGCCCCTGAGGCAACCATTGAAATCCCTGAAGACATTGTTGATGATGAAGAAATTCGGGTTGAAAATATCCCTTTTTAATCCCTTTCTAAATAAATTAATAAAACTATGACTAAAAAAACTAAAGAATGTTATTTTTGCGTCAATAATCTTGACGTTGACTACAAAGACACTAGAACCTTAAGACGCTTCGTCAACTTCTATATGAAAATATTGCCGGGCGATCGCACTGGTGTTTGTGCTTGGCATCAAAGAAAATTAGCGACTGCCATTAAACGTTCTCGCGTCATGGCCCTTTTATCAGCCACCCATAAATAAACTCTTAAAATCTAAGCCCTATGTTGAATTTTAACGAAATTAAAACTGGTCGTGTCATTAAACTTAATAACGATCCCTATATTATTATAAAAACCGACCATCATAAAATGGGACGCGGGGGAGCAGTTTTAAAAATAAAATGCCGCAACTTAATTAATGGAAGCATTTTAGAAAAAACCTATCAAGGAACGGAAAAAGCAGAAGAAGCAGAAACTGAAACAAAAAAAGCTAATTTCATGTACAAAGATAAAGATCAGGCCTACTTCATGGACAATGAAAGTTATGAGCAATTTGATTTGCCCCTAGAAGAAATTGGTGAGTCAGCCATGTTTTTAAAAGATGGAACTGATGTTGATGTTTTATATTTTGAAGGCAAACCAGTTTCAGTTAGTTTGCCTATTAAAGTTGATCTAAAGGTTGTAAGTGCTCCTCCGGGAGTAAAGGGAAATTCAGCCGGCAATGTTACCAAACAGGTTGAGCTAGAAACTGGCGCAAAAATCAATGTTCCAATGTTTATTAATGAAGGTGATATTATTCGCATCAATACTGATTCAGGAGAATATGTAGAAAGAGCTAACTAAACCTCAATCTAAACAAAATAAAAAGGCCGCTCCGTAAGGGGCGGCTTTTGTTTGTAATGCTTTCTCGGGGCTCTCCTTTTGTTGCTGTGACAAATGGGGACAAAACACTGTGCTCATGTCCTAGACAAATTCAGAAGAGCGTCTGAAACCAAGAAGCTTGCTTACTTTTTTTCAGCATTCTTACTTGGATTTTTTTAGTTCCAGTACAACCTAATCTGAGTCTTTGCGAATAATTTGCCTATCGGCAACTTCTGGCGATAGTTTAATAATCGCAAAAGAATCAACAACGATTCTTTGTTCGCAGACTAGTTTAGGCAGACGACGACAAAACATCTTAACTTCAGATCCTTTTTCAATCTGACAGTTTGGCATTTCTTTTAAAGAAAATTGCCTACCATCAGTAAAATGGATCATCAGAGTGTCGCCGACCTGAAGAGATTCAACTTCTCCCGTGATCTCGCATTCATTATCAACAAAGAGCGAGCCAATATAAAGTACCGGAACTAACAGAAGGCAAAATAAAAAAATTTTTACCATGAAATCATCCATAATAATGTTTTTTGAGTTCAACCTTAATAATTTGTTTCTTAATATAATATAACCTGAACCGACTGGGTCTGCCTCGCAATAAAAATGAGGCAGACCAGCAACTTCAAGAGACTCTAATTCAACTTCAAGAGACTCTGCTTTCTCGGGGCTCTCCTTTTGTTGCTGTGACAAATGGGAACAAAACACTGTGCTCATGTCCTAGACAAATTCAGAAGAGCGTCTGAAACTGACTATTTATAATAGCCTAGAAGGATTAAAAACCTATCTACGGTTTCCCATAGGAGTTTTTATAATGATCACTTGTTCAAAAAACCTTTGTCTCCGCGAAGAGTTGCTAAGTTTTGAACCATCGGTGCCATACCCGCTTTCACGAAGCAATCTGTTTGCTTCACGATAAAGATCTAATCTGTTCATAATAGATTGTATTGGTTAACTTTGTTAAAGAGCTTTTTTCAATTTATTCAAATTGATTCTATACTATAGCGCAATACTAAAATAATGTCAAGAGCAAATGACAAATTTTAGAAAATAATTAAAAAACATCTATTTTATTAGGCTTTTTCTATATATTTTATGTTTTATTTTTTTAACTCTTTTTAAGAATTATCTGAAAATTTGTTTTTTATGACTATTATTACACCGGGCTGTGGATAAGTGTTAAATTATTTTAACAAATATTTAAAAATTATAAAAAATATGCTAATAAATAAAAGGATTATTAGCATATTTTAGTCATTTTTTTATAACAATTTACTATATATATTGTATGGTGCCTATAATAAAAAAGTAGTTTTATATAATTTAGAAACCCCTTAGCCGTACGGTCATGCAAAATTAAGGTTTTTTGAAAGCTAGGCATTGTAGCAATGCCTCTCTCCCTACGGGGATAAATTTTAATATGTTTTGGTTAGTTAGGCTGTTGAATTCGTTAAAATAAGTATTAAAATTAACAAAAAAGTAAAATAAGAGATTAAGAAAAAAGGCGCCGCAATTTTGGCGCAAAAACCGCTAAATTGGCGGCAAAAAAGTAAAAAAAAGTAAAAAAATTAAAGAATTATTTTTCTTTTTTTTGACTATCAAAAGCTATCTCAAAGAGAGATTTTAAAGTATCTGCGATATCTTGACTTTTAATAACTAAAGATGATAGTGATTTGCTTAAAGTATTTATTTTAATTGTGTCCTTAAAAATACTAACATCACATTTAATGGGATACTTTTTATAATCAACTTTTAATCTAACAGAGTTTTCGCTTGCTGGCCTCTCTCCCTTAGAATAAGTATAAATTGCTTGAGATTTAATTTTTTTTCTTATACGCTGTGCCCTGGATTTTTTTATTTCCTGCTCAGAAAATAAATTTTCTAATAAATCAAAAGGGTAAATAAAATAAGCAATATCATCCTTATCTCTTTTTCCATAACCAAAAGACTCTTCATTCGCTAAAAAAATGCCCTCTCTACCTTCATAAATTTTAACAATTGGCTTCTCTCCGCTTTGACGAGAAAGGGATTTTAGTTGAGGAATATACTCACCAGCTAATAAAGACTGTTCCTCTAATCTTATTTTCTGCGACTCTATATATGCCCCAATTCTTTCCGGTGGCTCCGCTTGAAAATAAGTCTTTTTCCCAACTTTAATTTCTGAAACAAGACCTTTTTCTAATAAAGTATCTAAAATAGGATAAATTGACGTTCTCAGAATGTTTGTTTTTTTTGATAAATTAAGTACAGAACTTTTATCTATGCGCAAAAGCTCTAAATAAATCGCTGCTTCTTTATCAGTTAGGCCGATGTTTTTAAGAAATTTATTTATCATAATTTTGATTCTATATTTCTATTATACAATAAAAAAAATTACTAAACCATACTAAAATATATGATAAGATAAATTAATATAAAATTGGTTTATAAAAATCAAAATTCATGATATAATTATATTTATCTAATAATAGATAAATATGACCATTGGAATAATAATTTTTTCTATTTTTTTTCTAACTCTAGCGCTCACTCGTCTAGATTATGCTTTGTGTGTTTTAATTGCTGCTCTACCTGCTTATCTAATTCGCTTCTCCATTTTCGGTCTCCCCTCTACTCTGCTTGAACTAATGATTCTCACCACCTTCACTGTTTGGTTTTTTAAAAATTGGCTACCTAATTATAAAGAACGAAAGAAAAATAATTTTAAAAAAGTTGCCTATCCTTTTTTTCGTGAAATTATTGCTTTAATAATCCTCTCTTTTGTTTCCGTAGCCGTTGCTGGTTTTACTACTAGTGCTCTAGGGATCTGGAAAGCTTATTTCTTTGAACCAATTCTAGTTTTTATTTTAGTAATTAATATTTGTCGGGACAAAAAGCAGTGGCAAAAAATTCTTTGGTCTTTTTTATTATCCATGACTGCTATTTCCATCGTAGCTATTTATCAAAAAATTACTGGCAAATTTATTACTAATGAATTCTGGGCCAACGAAGCAACACGACGTATCATTTCTTTTTTTGAATATCCTAACGCGGTTGGCTTATATCTCGCTCCCTTAATTCCTCTTCTTTTTGGCTGGCTTTTTTCTTTACCACAACGCACAACTACGATTAAAACTTTAAAAAAACTTTTAATCATCGGTGTTATTATCAGCTCTTTAGCAGCTATTCTTTTTGCTCGCTCTGAAGGCGCGCTCGTTGGCATTGCTGTTTCTTTATTTATTTTTGGTTTCTTAGCTAATAAAAAAATTAGAACAATCACTTTGTCTTTATCAGCTATTATCCTGGCTATCGTGATATTTTATGCTCCCTTAAAAAATTTAGTAATTCAAAAGATAACTTTTAGTGATTTATCTGGACAAATTCGTGAACAACAATGGAAAGAAACTTTTCAAGCACTCAAGGGAACTAAAATAATTACCGGTGCTGGCTTAGCAAATTATCAAAAAACAGTCGCCCCCTATCATCAAGAAGGAATCTTTTTTAATAGTGATAATATTCCAAACTTTGATGCGGTTACCTGGGCGAGCTCTACTTTGCGCGCTAGATATTGGCAACCGGTTGAAATTTATTTATATCCACACAATATATTCTTAAATTTCTGGAGTGAAATTGGCTTACTCGGGGCGATTATCTTTATCTGGTTAATGCTCAAAGCAGCTCTTATCGCCTATCAATCATTTAAATATCTAAATCAAGAAAATTCCTCAGAAAAATATTTAGCTCTCGGCCTCATGAGCTCTCTAATCTGTATCTTTGTTCATGGCTTAGTTGATGTACCTTATTTCAAAAATGATTTAGCCGTTATGTTCTGGGTCTTTATTGCTTTTATCGGCCTTATTGATTTAAGTAAAAAAACTAAGCAAAATAATATTAATAATTGAAATTAATAAAAACGAAGAAAATTAATATTATGAAAATGATTCTCCAAAAAGCAATTGCGGAAAGCGGTTATTGCTCTCGCCGGAAAGCTGAAGAATTAATTCGTAACGGTAAAGTTGAAATTAATGGCAGCCCTGCTTTTATCGGCGAACAAGCTGATCCAGAAAAAGATAAAATAACTATTCAGGGACATTTACTACCTAAGCCAGAAAAAAAGATCTACCTCATGCTTAATAAGCCCTTAGGTTATACTTGTACTAATCGCCGTTTTCCTAATGAAAAAAATGTTTTTGATTTAGTCAATTTACCTAATAGACTGTTTACAATCGGGCGTTTAGATAAAAATAGTCGTGGTTTAATTTTGTTAACTAACGATGGTGACTTAGCTCAAAAATTATCACATCCCAAATTTGGACATTATAAAGAATATGAGGTAAAAATAAAAGCTGAAAACATAAACCCCAGTTTAATTGTCAAAAAATTTTCTGAAGGGGTTGATCTTGGCGGAGGAGATACTTGTGTGAAAGTAATTAAAATAAAATATTTACAAAACAAAATTTTTAGAATAACCTTAGGTGAGGGAAAAAAGAGACAAATTCGTAGAATGTTTGCAGCCCTGGGGGCAAAAGTTATTAATTTGAAAAGAATTAGTTTTAGCGGACTAACTCTTGATAATTTGCCAGAAGGAAAATGGAGATATTTAAATGAAGAAGAGATTAAGAAATTAAAAAGCTAAGAGGAGACGTGGCTGAGTGGTTGAAGGCACCGCACTCGAAATGCGGCATACCTGAAAGGGTATCAGGGGTTCAAATCCTCTCGTCTCCGCACTAAAACATTTAAAAAAGACCTAGATAAATTTAGATCTTTTTTTTCTTGGCGGAGTGAAAGGGACTTGAACCCTCGACCTCCTGCGTGACAGGCAGGCGCTCTAACCGGCTGAGCTACCACTCCAATTTATAACAGATTATAACAGAGAAAATCATAGCAAAAAGTTTTTTTCTTGTCAAAGGGAAAAAATAATAAAAAACCCCAAAAAACTTGCAAAAAAAGGACTCCTATTGTATACTTTAAATATAAAAAACTACAGCCTAGTTTTTTAATTTTTATTTATATGGAAAACTTATTAGACAAAAAAACTCTGGCCGAAATAGAAAAACATCTTTTGGCTCAACAAAAACAAATTCTTGGAAGTTTAGAAGATATTTCTCGTGATGATAATCACGAAGCAGATAATACTGTTGCTAAATTTCCTGAATATGGCAATAAACCTGATGAGAACGCACAAGAAATAAGTGATTATTCATCTGATGTCGTTACTGAAAAAGTCCTGGAAAAAAGTCTTGAAGATATTAAAAATGCTCTAAAAAGAATTGAGAAAGGTACTTATGGTGTTTGTAAATATTGCGGCAATCCGATTGGCAAAAGACGTCTTTTAGCACGTCCAACTGCTAGTTCTTGCATTAAATGCAAAACTGAACTCCAAGAAAATGAATAAATTATTCGCAAAAATAAATTTTAAAAATATAGCTATTATTTTAATGATAGCTATATTTTTTATAGCTGATCGCTTTTTAAAATTTCTAGCGAATGGCAAGCTAGCTAATATTTCTTTCAAACTAATCAATGATATTTTTACTTTTAATTTTAGTGCTAATTATTTTATTGCTTTCTCTCTGCCCCTACATGGTCCTTGGTTGAATCTAATAATTGGGCTAATTATTTTAATATTAATCCATTTCTTAATAAAAGCTATTAAAAATAAAGAGAAAATTATTACCGCCGGACTTTCACTCATCTTAACTGGAGCAATTAGCAATCTTATTGATCGCCTACTGTTCGGCTACGTAATTGATTATCTTTATTTAAAATATTTCACCATCTTCAACCTCGCTGATGTTTATATTTCTGTCGGAGCAATTTTGATTATAATCTCTTTATATAAAAAACCAGGCCGTTAAGCCTGGTTTTAATGATCTTAATTTCTGTTATATAGATCATCCTCTCTTTCTTTTCTGTATTCCCCCAGAGAAGAATAATAACTCACGGTTCCATCTGGATTATCCACATAAAGACCGGATCTCACCTCTCTCTTTTCCTCCCCCTCCTTCTTCTCTTCATCCTCTTGATTATTAGTTTGATTTGGCATTTTTTCAAAATTTGGCATATTGTTTTTTATTAAAATTATTAAATATTTATTTGTTTATTAGTTTTAATTAATATTTCACTAAACTAGTTTTTAACAATATTATTATACACCATTAATTAATCTTAGTATATTTTTATAAAAATTTCCATCCCTATATTGCTTAAATGTTTTAAGCACACATATTACCCATACCCATTGACAAATACTGCTTATCATACTATAATACAGCGACTGACAAAAAATGTCAGTATTCTTGAAAATCAGAAAATCAGTATAACGTTAAAAAATAGAGAAATGGAGAAAATTGTTCATTCAAAAATTAATCCTGAACGAAGTTTATTCTTCGGTTCAATGGTGACGGAAAAAGATGCCGACCTTTTGATTAAGCAGCTCTTTGAGCTCAACAAAACCAAAGGGGACATTTTTGTCCAAATTAACAGCAACGGCGGTAGCTTTGCTGGAGCAAGGAAGCTGTATGATAACATTGCCCTAAGCCCAAATCCGGTCTACGGAATAGTGGCCGGCAATGCTTTTTCGGCAGCAGCTATCGTTCTACAGGCGTGTCATAAAAGATGCGCTACTAAACTGTCAAAATTGCTAATTCATCATTTGATGTGTCCTTTGTCTTTTGATCTTAAGATCAATGACAAAACTGATATAAAGAAAATGATAGAAAAAGAAACGAATCGGGTCCAGGAAAATGAGAAAATGATGATGGAAATCCTGAAAAAAAGGATGACCATCAGTGAGGAGGAAATCCTCAAGATCTTAGACGATGAGCCAGAACTCTCAGCACTTACAGCTCAAAAAATTGGGCTAATTGATGAAATTATTTAACAACTTATTTGGTCTGCAACTAATTATTTAGTTGTAGACCTTTTTTATTTTTATTATTCGGTTTTCTTTATCTAAATATTCAATCTCAATCATAATTACTTTTTTTGGTAATATTCCCCTCACTTTTTCCGCCCACTCAATGGCCGTCACTGTGTTTTTATCCTGAAAATATTCCTCCACTCCAAGCGCAATTAAATCTTTATCGGAAGATAAGCGATAAGCATCAATATGACAAAAGGTTTTTATCTGAGAATCTTTTTTTGCTTGATAAGTTTTTAAAATATTAAAAGTCGGGCTATTAACTTTATGCTTAACTCCCAATCCTTTAGCTAATCCTTGCAAAAATTTTGTTTTTCCTGCTCCTAAATCTCCAACTAGCGCTAAAACCTCGCCACCAGTTAACTTTTGGGCAAAACTTTCTCCACAAGCAAAAGTCTCTCTTTCGTTTTTGCTTTGAAATTTATTCATATTCTCAGTCTATCTTATTTTTTTAATAAAATAAAGATAAAAAATATTAATTATAAAAAACTATTTTCCCTAGTCTTGACAAAATCTATATTTAGTATCAAAATATTGGGTTAACACTTAGTTAAAATAAAATTTGTTCATTTAAAAAAATTCAGACATGAAAGCAATTTTTAAAGTTTATCCGTGGAAGACGGCAATCTGTCAAATCGCGGTGATACTTTTTTCATTGCTATTGACTGGATGCTATCTAAACGATGAAGGTCCCTTTGCACCATACACCGATGTAAGAGGATCAATCATGCTTAAACCAGCTATTGACATTAAGCCAAACGAAGCAACCTTGGTTGGCGTATTAGTCCCTCAACACCAAGAGACGACTTTTACTTTTCAATATCGTTTGACTTATGCCGAACTTGCTTGGCATGATTTACCTCTGGCTGAAAGTTTTAGTGGATCGGACTCTATTGAGGTCCGTCTAACCATTGATAACTTAAAAGCTGGCTCTGAATATTTGGTTACCGCTAAAGGCTATAATCAAGCTGGGGTGATAATTAGTAGTAATTATATTTCTTTTATTACTCCGGTTGCTGATTACGATGGCAATATTTACCAAGTAATTAGAGTTAATGATCAGGTTTGGCTGCAAGAGAATTTCAAAGGGACGCATTTTGCTAATGGTGATCCCATTCCCAATATCACTGATAGTGATGTTTGGGGCGAATTAACCAGTCCAGCTTATTGCTGGTATAACAACGATCCTGAAATTGGAAAGGTGTATGGTGGTTTATATAACTTCTATGCGGCTACCGATCCTAGAGGATTAATTGTTGGCTTTCATACTCCTTCTCTGAGTGAGTGGATGTCTCTATCTTTTTCTTTAGGTGGAGATACTGTTGCTGGAGGGAAAATGAAAGAAGCTGGTTGTACTCATTGGAATCAACCAAACAATGGGGCAACTAATCGTTCTGAGTTTACTGCTTTACCCGGCGGCACTTATCAAAATAGCAATATTCTTGATCTGCCTGGGTTTAGTTATAATTATTTAAGAGAGACTGCCGTGTTTTGGTCAACTACCCTATTTCTGGGAGAGACTAACATAGCTTATGCTCCTAAATTAAGAGAAAACTCAGAAGCACTAAAAAGAAACGGGGGCTTAGACACCAGGACTGGTCTAAGCATTCGGTTAGTGCAGGATTGGCAAATGCCTAAAAAGAATTAAAAAGAGACATCTTATAATAAATGTCTCTTTTTTATATACTTTTATTTAAGTGGGCGCACAAGGATTTGAACCCTGGACCCCTTCGGTGTAAACGAAGTGCTCTAACCAGCTGAGCTATGCGCCCCTTTGTTTGTTTGGCTTGGTGGGCGAAAGAGGATTTGAACCTCCACAGCCTTGCGGCCACAAGCACCTCAAGCTTGCGTGTCTACCAATTTCACCATCCGCCCAAACTTAAAGATATTTGTTTATTTAACAACTTTTTCTTTTAGCTTCTTCTTATATCCATCACGTAGATAGTATAATTTTGCTCGCTTTACCTTCGCTTCTTTTTTAATTTCAATCTTTGTAATTGTCGGCAAATTTAAAGGAAAAATTTTTTCTACACCAATACCATCAGAAATTTTACGAACAGTAATAGTCGCACCCACTTCTTTATTGTGTTTACGAGCAATAATCATTCCCTCAAAATATTGTACACGCTCTTTTTCTTCTCCTTTAGAATTTAATTCTTTAATTTTTTGATAAACCCTGACAGTCATGCCTGGTTTTAATTCTAATTTAGTCTCAACCATATAGTTAAAATTATATAAACGAGATGTTTAAATCTCGTTTCAAACTACTTATTTAATAAGGCAAATCTTGTCTAATATTATAATTATTTTTTCCTATTGTCAAGGCTGCTTTTAACAAAATCATATACAGACTGAAAAACCTCTTCTGGCGTCAAATTAGTAGTATCAAGATAGAAATCATAATTCTTTGGATTATAAACATCAATCCCATAATACTTATAATAGCGAACATTATCGCTTTCTATTCTTTTTTTATTGCTCTCTATCACTGCCTCAACGCTATCTAACTTTTTATCCTCATTACGATCATTTTTCTGCTGCAAACTGCCAAAAATACGTTTTGCTCCCTCTTCTAAACTAACATCAAGATAAATTTTCAGGGAATGAGGAATAAAATACCAAGAAGTCCGACCCTCAATAATAAAATTATCTTCTTTTTGTCCCAGTTCTCGCTGATATTCATCAACTTCTTGATCAGTGACTGGATCATTTTCTCCCAATTTATTATATTCGGCTAAAGTCAAACCTCGCTTTTGAGCTCTTTCTCGCCTTAAACCACCAATATAATATCTTGGCCAGTCTAATTTAGCTGCTAACATTTTGGCAATCGTGCTTTTCCCCGATCCTGGAGCTCCACTTAAAGAAATAATCATATTTTTATTTTTTGTTTGTCTTTTCAGACTTTATTATTTATTATATTATTATATAGTAAAAAGTAAATAACGGCTATTTAGTATTAAAGTATTATGTATCTAGAAAAATTAGAGATTCAGGGATTTAAATCCTTTGCTAATAAAAATAAACTTATTTTTTCCGGGTTAGTTGATGGAAAAAAGCGAGGTTTAACTGCTATTGTTGGCCCAAATGGTTCTGGAAAATCAAATGTGGCTGATGCAATTCGCTGGGCTTTAGGGGAGCAAAGCATGAAAACCATTCGCGGAAAAAAAAGTGAAGATGTTATTTTTTCTGGTTCAGATAAAAAAGGGCAACTCGGCATGGCTGAGGTTTCTCTGTATTTAAATAACTCTGAAACAGCTAAAAATAAAACAGCCGCTCCAGAAACAATTGAAAAAGAAAGTGATCTTGATCAAATAATTTTAAACTGCCCAGAAATAATTATTACACGTCGTATTTATCGCAGTGGCGAGAGTGAATATCTTTTAAATAATAACCGTGTTCGTTTAACTGATATTCAGATGCTGCTCGCTAAAGCTAATTTTGGTCAAAAAACCTATAGTGTTATTGGGCAAGGCATGGTGGAAAACTTTCTCAACTCCTCCACTACTGAAAAAAAAGATTTTTTTGATGAGGCTACTGGCGTTAAACAATTTCAAATTAAGCGTGACGCTGCTCTAAATAGATTAGAATCTAGTTATGAAAACCTCCAACAGGTAGAAATGCTTTTGGCGGAAATTAAACCTCGCCTAAGAAGTCTAACTAGACAAATTGAAAAATTAAAACGTCGTGATGAAATCTCTCAGCACCTAAAAACAACTCAACTTAATTATTATAGTTTTCTTTGGCAAGATATTAACCAAAAACTAAATAAAGTTAATGAAAGTTTTTTAGACTTAGAAAAAAATAAAATTGAAAAAGAAAAGAAGCTAGAAAAATTAAATGAAGATTTAAATCGGATTCGGGCAACTGATAATTTTCGGGAGATTAGCGAGCTGCAACCCCGTTTACGAGAACTAGAAAATCAAAAAAACCAACTAAACAAACAGCTTTCTAAATTACAAGCTGAATTAGAAATTCAATTAGAGGCTCAAGGGCAATTTGATGTTTCTTGGTTAAATAATAAGCAAGAAGAGTTAAAGATTGAGCTAGAAAATATCACCGCTGAAATTGCAGCCATAAATCCAACCGACACAGATCGTGAAGAAATTTTTTTGCGCGAAGAATTAGAAACAATAAATGCTGAAATTAATCGGGCAAATAATCTGCGTCACCAAATTGATCACTTAGAAACAGAAAAATATTCTTATACTAAACAAATATCAAAATTAGAGGCAGTACTTGAGGCCAACCTAGAAGTTCAAGGACAATTTGATGTTTCTTGGTTAAATAATAAAAATGAAGAATTAAGTACTGAGTTAAAAAAATTAAATAATGAAATCACTAATTTAAAGTCCGAAAATAATCGCGATCAAGAAATTGCCACTGAAAAAAAATTAAATTCTCTTCAGGAAAATTTAATTCGTCTGAATAAAGAATTAGAAAATTTAAATAAAGAATTGCGCCAAGATAGTAAAAATGAAGGGCAAAATGAAGCTCTAAGCAAATTAATTGATGAATTTTTAAAACAACTAGAAGAAATTGAACAAGAAACAGATCTCCAACAACTAAAAAAATTAATCAACGTAGCCAAAAATGACTTCCAGCAGAAAATTACTAAATTAATCAATGGCTTAGATGATGATAAACTAAAACAAATAAAAAAAATTCAAACAGAAATAATTTCCTTAAATGAAGATAAGCAGCAGACCCAAGAAATTCTCAACGCTGAGCGCCTACGTCTCTCTACCATTAATGAACGTCTTCGTTTGCTAGAAGATCGGAAATCTCAAACCGAAAAAGAAATCGCTGACATTAAAGCAAAGCTAGAAAAAGCGCAGGTTAAATTTGATGCGAGTGAAATTGAAGCGGAGAAACGAGAATTGACTAAAAAAATTGAAGCCCTAGAAAAAGAACAAGCTAATCTGCAAATAAATTTGCGCTTAGAAGAGTGGTTAGAAAAAAAACAACTTATAACTAATAAAATAAATGATTGTCGCTTAAAAGCATCTACTTTAGCAGAGCGAGTTCGCTTGTTAAACACTAAAAAACTACAAACCGAAAAAGAAATCGCTGACATTAAAGCAAAGCTAGAAAAAGCGCAGGTTAAATTTGATGCGAGTGAAATTGAAGCGGAAAAAGAATTAATTAATAAGCGTCTCGCCTCTCTAAATGAAGAAATAAAAAATATAGAAATAAAATTAGTTGAATTTAATACTGCTCAAGAAAAAGAAAAAGGCTTAATGTATGAATGTCAAAAAAATATTCAGTCTCTCCAGCAAGAAATTAATACTATTTTAGCCGAACTAAATAATTTAAGGGTAGAAGCCGCTCGTCAAGAAACAAAACTAGAAGATCTAGAAGCTAATATTAGAAATGATGAATTAGAAATAAATGATATTCGCGACTATAAAATAACTACCACAGACATTGCTATTAATCGCTGGCAAAAAGAAATTGCGAATAGTAAATTACAACTAGAACAAATCGGTGGCATTGATCCAGAAACTGAAAAAGAGTTTGCTGAGACTAAAGAACGTTATGACTTCCTAACTAATCAAACTACCGATCTTCATCAAGCAATTAAATCCTTAGAAGAAATTATTTACGAATTAGACTCTAATATTAAAAGTCGCTTTGATGTTGAGTTTAAAGTAATTTCTGAAAAATTTAATGAATATTTTAAAGTTTTGTTTAATGGTGGTTCAGCTAAAATATCTAAGATAATGATTGATGAATCAGAAGAAGATAAACAAAAAGCAACTGAACATAATGAAAATGGTCATCATGCTCACCTAGAGGGATTAAGCGCAGCTGACGCTGAGACTAAAAAAGCAAACGATGAAAAATTAAAGAGAATAAAGTTTTTACGCAAACACAATGCTGTTGGCTTGGCCGGCATTGATATTCAAGCTACGCCACCAGGTAAAAAAATACAAACCGTCTCCATGCTTTCCGGTGGCGAACGTGCTTTAACAGCCATTGCTTTAATTTGCGCAATTATCAGCGCTAATCCTTCCCCTTTTGTTGTTTTAGACGAAGCTGATGCCGCCCTAGATGAAGCTAACTCTGAACGTTTGGCTAAAATTTTAGATGACTTATCTAATAAAACTCAGTTTATTGTCATTACTCATAATCGCGCTTCCATGCGACGTGCCAGTATTCTTTATGGAGTAACCATGGAAGAAAATGGGGTGAGCAAACTCCTGAGTGTTAAACTTGATGATTTAAAAAATAAAAATATTTTTTAAAAAATATTTAGATAATTTTCATCCTCAATTTGTTAAAATAAAAATCATCCAACTACGGATGATTTTTTATTAAATTAAATTATTTTTTATGCCCACAAAAATATTATCAGCTGCTTTAATTGGTTTAGAAGCAAGAATCATTGAAGTTGAAGCCGATGCTGGCGGTGGCGACTTTGGACAAATCTCTATTGTTGGTCTACCCGATACTTCTGTTTCTGAGGCGCGAGAAAGGGTTAAAAGCGCTCTACGAAATTGTCCTTATGAATATCCTCGCCGTAAAATTACTGTTAATTTAGCACCAACTAATATCAAAAAACATGGACCAGCCTATGATTTACCAATTGCAATCAGTATTTTAGCTTTAAAGAATGAATTCGCTTTTGATTTTTCTAAAGCCATTATGGTGGGTGAATTATCACTTAGCGGAGCAGTCCGTCCAGTGACTGGTATTTTAGCTATCGCTTTAAAAGCAAAAACGGCTGGCATAAAAACCCTATTTATTCCGGCTGAAAATTTAACAGAGGCTCAATTAATTACTGGTCTCACTATTTTTCCGGTAAAAAATTTAGAACAAATGATTTTATTTTTAAAAACTGGAAAAAATAATTTTTCCTCTGATGACAATTCCTCCTCAAAAAACATCCTCTCTGTAAATTCATTTAACAACACAGAAATTATTAAAAATAAAGATGTTGACCTAGCTTTAATTAAAGGACAATCTAAGGCTAAGCGCGCCCTAGAAATAGCGGCTGCTGGTGGACATAATATTTTATTAATTGGTCCGCCCGGCTCAGGAAAAACTTTTTTAGCACAAGCCTTACCAAGCATCTTACCACCGCTCTCTGCTGAAGAAATGCTGGAAGTAACTAATATTTATAGTGTGGCTGGCGAATTAAAAAATAACCATCTCCTTATTTCTGAACGTCCTTTTCGCACCCCACACCACAGTGCTTCAACTACTGCCTTAATCGGCGGCGGCACTTGGCCACGGCCTGGAGAAATTTCTTTAGCCCATCGTGGTGTTTTATTTCTTGATGAATTTCCCGAATTTGCTCGTTCTGCCCTAGAAAATCTCCGACAACCACTGGAAGAAAAAAATATTAATATTAATCGGGCCGCTGGTTCGCTTAATTTTCCTTGCAATTTTATTTTAATAGCCGCCATGAATCCCTGTCCTTGTGGTTATTATGGTGATCAAAAAATTACTTGTCGCTGTACCGAACAACAAATTTTTAACTATAAGAAAAAAATATCCGGCCCAATCCTTGATCGCCTTGATCTTCATGTAACTATGCCACGAGTTGATTTTAATGAATTAGAAAGTAAACAGGCAGCCGAGAGTTCTGCGACTGTAAAACTACGCGTTGAAAAAGCTCGCCAACGTCAAGCTTCGCGATTCAAAAAAACTTCCTTTACCACTAATTCAGATATGACTAGTGCTGCGGTTCGTAATTTCTGCCCCCTAGATAGCGCCTCTCTTGAAATTATGAAAGAAGCTGTTGCTAAGTTAAATCTCTCCTCGCGATCTTATTTTCGGGTACTTAAATTAGCTAGAACAATCGCTGATTTAAATGACTCAGAGCAAATACTACCTACTCATTTAGCCGAAGCTCTGCAATATCGTCCTAAAATAGAGTAATAATTGGAATATTCAAATTATTTTTGATATAATAAAAACAGAAACAATAATAAAAAATATGTCTAAAAAAATAGCAATTTTAGCTCTATTAATGGTTTTTATTTTAAATTCCGGCTTTGGTTGTAAAACAACAAAAAGAGAACTGGAAGAAACTTTAAAACCAATCACTTTAACTTATTGGCGTGTTTTTGACGACTCCGATGCTTTTGATGAAATTATCACTAAATATAAAGCCCTCCACCCGAATATAAACATAAATTATAAAAAACTTCGTCTAGAAGAATATGAAACAGAATTATTAAACGCTCTAGCTGAAGATCGCGGACCAGATATCTTTTCTATTCACAATACTTGGATTAAAAAATATCAACCAAAATTATTACCACTACCAGAAAGCACTACTTTAGTTTATCCAGTAGTTACCGGCACCATTAAAAAAGAAACTACTTACCAAAACAAAACCACCAAAAGCATTACTAATAAAGAGGTGCGGGATAAATTTGTTGATGTTGTTGGTCGTGATGTTATTTTAAACGATGAAAAAATATATGGCTTACCTTTATCAGTTGACACTTTAGCCATGTATTATAATAAAGACTTATTTAATAATGCTGGTATAAGTAAAATTCCTAATTACTGGAACCGAGAATTTTTACAAACCGTCAATAAGCTAACAAAGCATGGAGACAAAAATGCTTTAATACAATCAGGGGCTGCTCTAGGAGGCAGTACCAATATAAATAGATATAGTGATATTCTAGCTATTTTAATGATGCAAAGTGGCACCACCATGATAGATGATACTGGCAAAGTATTATTTAACGCCTCCGCCGGATATTCAACTTACAATCCGGCCGCTGATGCTCTCCGTTTTTATATTGATTTTGCTGACCAAACTAAAGAATCATATTCTTGGAATAGTGATCTTCCTAATTCTCTAGAAATGTTTATTAGCGGCAATCTAGGAATTATGTTTGCTTATTCTTATGATTTACCAACTATAAAAGCTCAAGCGCCAAAACTTAATTTCTCTATCGCTCCGCTACCCCAAATAGAAGGAAATCCACCAACTAATATTAATATGGCTAACTATTGGGTTGAAGTTGTTTCTAAGAAAACTCCTCACGCTGACGCTGCTTGGGACTTTGTTCAATTTATCACTAAAGAAGAGCAAGCTAAAACTTATTTAGAAAAAACACATCGCCCAACCGCCCTGCGCTCCTTAATTGACTTACAAAAAAATGATGAAGAGATAAATGTTTTTGTTAACCAAGTTTTAACCGCTAAAAGTTGGTATCGGGGTAAAAATGTTAAAGCAGCCGAAGATGCTATTGCTGAAATGATTAATAATGCTTTAATCATTCCAAGTGACAAGCTTCAAACCGTACTTAATACCGCTGCCACTAAAATCCAACAAACAATTTATTAAATTTGTTGACTTATATGTTAAAAAAAATATTTTTAAGCTGTGCCTGTCTCGCTTTAGTTTTCACTGCTCTAAGTGTTCCTTTTACTGACCTACAAGCCCAAGACTCAATTATTGACCCAAACTCTGCTCAATATCAAGAAGGCAACTATTCTTTAGATGATATCATGATAACTATTATTTCTATCTCCGGCTGGATCTTAGGCATTATCGGCTCTTTAGCTTTATTAATGTTTGTTTACGGCGGTTTTATGTTTCTTATTTCCGCCGGTAGTAGTGATAAAGTTGGTCAAGCTAAAAAAATAATTGTCGCGGCTGTTATTGGTTTAGTGATTGTTTTTTCTAGTTATCTAATTATCCGTTTCGTTTCTCAAGCAATGGGCGTTGATTGGGAGGGAGGAAGAATAATCACCAACAGCACTCAACAACATTAACCATATTACATAGCCTATGACCGCTTTTATTCCTAAAAAAATCAGACAAGAAGAAGGTTTAGGAGAGAAATTACAACAGGCTCGTCGCCAAAAAAATTTAAAAATAGAAAATATTGCCCAACAACTTGGCATTAAAACAGAATACCTAATTGCTTTAGAGGAAGAACGTTTTGATAAATTACCAGCTGGATTATATGGAAAAAATTTTATCAAAAAATATGCCTCCTTTCTCGGTTTAGATAATGAAGAAATTTCCCAAGACTGGCAGAGACAAACCTCAACTGATTCCCCTAATGATCCCTTTTCTCGGAAAATTTTAGCTAAAAATAATTTTTTAGTTTTTCCTAAAATAATTCGTAACCTTCTTGTAGTAGGAGCAATCGCTGTTTGTCTGTTATATCTCGGTTTTTATTTTAAACGCATTATCCTGCCTCCTGAATTAATTATTCTTTACCCCGCTGACAATCTATCCCTAAATGCTACTAGCCTAGAAATTAGTGGACAAACTGAAAAAGAAGCAGAGGTGACTATAAACGGAGAACTAGTTCTTAATAATCAAGATGGATTATTCTCTCAAACAGTTAATTTAAAAAAAGGCTTAAATAGTATAACTATTAAAGCTAAGAAAAAATATAGTCGTGAAGAAACTGTCATTAGACAAATATTAGTAGAATAAAAATATGCCTAACAATAAAAAAACCATTTTATTTGACATTGACACTATTTTGCGTAAAATGGCCATAGAAGAAAAACAAAAAGTAGCTGAATTAGGCTGTGGAAATTTTGGTTTTTTTGTCTGGCCATTAGCTAAATTAGCTGGACGACGCGGTCAAGTTTATGCTGTTGATATTTTAAAGCCCGTTATTGAGGAAATAAAACTTCAAGCTTTAAAAGAAAATCTTCCTCAAGTAAAAACAATTTGGAGTAATTTAGAAATATTTAAAGCAACTTCTATTGAAACCTGTAGTCTAGACGCTGCTTTATTAGTAAATGTCTTACATCAATCTGATAAAAAACTAGAAATACTGAGAGAAGCGATTAGGATGCTAAAAAGAGGCGGAAAATTATTAATTGTTGAGTGGACAAATACTGATTCACCTTTTGGTCCAGCCTTAGAAAAAAGAGTAAAACTTGATGCCCTAAAGGCAGCCGCCCCTAAAATAGGCCTGGAAATAAAAGAAGAATTTATCGCCGGACCTTATCACTATGGCTTAATTTTAATTAAACTATAAAAATATGAAAAATCTTTTAACTTGGAACTTTTGGTTTAATTTGCGACCAGAACCATTAATCCCTACCACCCAAAAAATATTTATCATTACTTTAATTGCCTTTGCTTTCATTGCCTTTTTAATTGCTCTCTTCAAAAAAAGAGCTAGCATCTACCGCGGCTTCTACAAAAGCCTATATAGCTTCTTCTTTATTAATACTGTTATTGGCTTAACGCTCTTCTTTTTTAATTATGAAATGATTCCTTTCTTTTCTGCTCGTTTCTGGCTAGCTCTTTGGTTTCTAACCATGTTAGTTTGGTTATTTTTTATTCTCAAAAAACTAAAAAAAATTCCTTTAACGAAAGAGGAGAATAAAAAAGAAGAGGAAATTAAAAAATATCTACCATAAAATTAAACATAAATTTAAAAAGCCCCTCACCACAGGGGCTTTTTAAATTATTTCATCTTTATTTTTTCTTTATATGACTGATAATAAAAATCTAGGCAACTGGGGAGAAAAAATAGCTAAGTCATATTTAATAAATAGTGGCTATTCTTTTATAAGTGAAAATTATCAAGTTGGACGGCAAGAAATTGATTTAATTTTTTATCAAAAAAAGACTTTAGTCTTTATTGAAGTAAAAACTAGAATTGAAAATAAAGACAGTTTATTAGAAAATTCTTTATCCGCCAAGCAAACAAAAAGTTTAGAAAAAGCAATTATTGAATATTGTTTAGCCAAGCATCTTTCTTTAGATAAAGTTCGCCTAGATTTAATTAATATTTTTATTAACAGAGAAAAGCGCTGTGCACAATTAAGGCACTATAAAAATATTCTTTAATATTTTCCTAATATTCATAAAAAATTTTAAATAAGTGAAATTAATCATTAGCTCTAAATTAGCTGCTTTTTTATTTGTCTTGTTTTAAATAATATGCTAAAATTAGAGATGTAAAATAAAAATTTATAATAATGAAGGGGGGTGAAATATGAAAAAATTTACAAAACACCTAATTTCTTTCGCTATCTTAGCTTTACTCTTTGCGCCTGTATTAACCTTTGCGCAAAGCAATAGTGCTGATTTTGGTTTAGAGCCAGTTTCTGTCGGCATAGACGGCGTTCTTTCTGATTCCGATCCAAGAGCTATTGTTGGTAGAATTATTAACATTGCTCTAGGTATTTTAGGAATAATTGCAGTGGGAATCATTTTATTGGGTGGCTTTAAGTGGATGACCGCTGGTGGAAATGAAGATAAAACTTCTGAGGCGAAACAATTACTTGGCGCCGGTGTAATCGGTTTAGTAATTATCTTATCATCTTGGGCACTGGCAACCTTCATTATCAACCAAATCTACGGAGCAACAACCTCAGTTGACTATAAGCAAAATTTTTAAACCTCTTTTAGGTTTAAATATATAGGTGATTCTCATAGTTATATGGGAATCGCTGCTCTAATCATAAACCTGTTTTATGCTTAGAGCAGCTAATTATCCTATTTTATGTCTAAAAAAATTATTGCTTCTTCATTTTTTTTACTCCTCTTCTCTTTTTCAGCGGCTGTTATTCCTTGTGCAGCTTTAACTAATGATCCTCTTGAGGGCCTAAATGAAACTGCTGAAATAACAGTTCTAGACCGAAGCGCCGGTAGCCAAGAAGATTTTGTCCAAACTCTTATTGGCAGACTAATCGGCACGATTCTTTCTTTTGTCGGAGTTATTTTTCTAATTCTAACTATTTACGCTGGTATAACCTGGATGCTTGCTCGTGGCAATGACCAAGAAGTCACTAAAGCTAAAAATCTGCTAACCGATTCTATTATTGGCTTAATTATTGTTTTTGCCGCCTACGCCATCACTGTCTTTATTGGCAATTTTGTCAGTAGTATTTAATTTTTTAAATCGGATGAAAAAATTTAAAAAAATTTTTATTGCCTTTATTCTTTTTTTAAGTTTTGTTTTTATAAAGCAACCAGTCGTTTTTGCTTATAATTTTGCTACTGAAAGTGGTTTAGATAAAACTGCCACTGAAGCAGGCTATGAAATAGACTCGGAACAAACTCCGGAAAATTTTATTGGGCAAATTATTCAGGTAGTTCTTAGTTTGATTGGTGTATTATTTCTGATTCTCACTATTTATGCCGGAGCTTTATGGATAACCGCTCAAGGCAACGAACAAAAAGCTGAAAAAGCCAAGGACATAATTATTGGATCAGTAATTGGTTTAGTGATAGTAATCGCCGCTTACGCCATTACCATTTTTGCCTATAATTATTTTGGCACGATTGAATAAAATGAAAAAAATATCAATAAAAAAAATAATTTCTGCCTTATTCCTTCTAGCTATTTTTGTTTTTATTGGATTAGCTGGACAAACTGCCGAAGCACAAAATTTAAAAGATGCTTTTAAGTTATCTGATACCGTGGCTTCAGAAAGTGGCTATAATGAAACCGATTTAAACACCGTTATCGGAAATATTATTATGACTGTCTTATCTTTAATCGGAGCGGTGGCGATAATTTTTATAATTTATGCTGGAGCTTTATGGATGACCGCGGGCGGCAACGAACAAAAAGCTGAAAAAGCAAAAACAATCTTAAAACAATCTATTATTGGGGTAATCGTCATTCTCTGTGCCTACGCCATCACTTATTTTGTAATTAATATATTTCAATCACAGGTTAGTATTTTATAATTTTATGAAAAAACATCTCACTACAATATTTTCCCTCCTAGCTTTAACCGCTTTATTAATACTTCCTTATTTTGTTTTTGCTCAAACAGACACCGACAATACTATCAGCGGGCGATTAAACGTTGTTAGCAAAATTGGTGGATATGCCGTTGAAGAAAGCCCAGATCTTTTAAGCACAATTGGATTAATTATAAATTCCTTATTAACTCTACTAGGAGTAATCTTTATTATTTTTATCATCATTGCTGGTTTCCAGTGGATGACCGCTGGTGGCAACGAGCAAAAGGTTGAAAAATCAATAGATACTATTAAGCGATCAGTTATCGGTTTAATTATTATTCTTTCTTCTTGGGCAATCTGGCAATTTATTTTTACTGCCTTAATTACTTAAATAACGAGAAATTTATGAAAAAAATAATTATCTCCTTTTTCCTACTATTCTCCTTATTTTCTTTGGCTCAGCCTAGTTCAGCCGCTCTAATTGAGGGACAATCTTTAGACAAATTAAAAGGAAATACTTTTGTACTAAAAGAGGCCAGTGGCTTAACCACTATTTCTATTGGTTATATTATCGCTACCATTATTAGAATCGCCTTAAGTTTATTAGCCGCTATCTTTTTAATCTTAATAATCGTTGCTGGTTTCCAGTGGATGACCGCTGGTGGCAACGAGCAAAAGGTTGAAAAAGCCTTAGCTAGAATAAAAACGGCAGTTATTGGTTTAATTATTGTCTTAGCCGCTTATGCGATAACTGTTTTCCTTTTTCTTTATCTACCTTTTTCTGGCAGCGGCCTGGTAACACAATAATCAAGATAAAATTATTAATTTTAAAGAGAGTTGCTTAAATAAGCAGCTCTTTTTTTATTCACCTGGCGGTATTGACAATTTTATTATCATGTGCTAAAGTTCTAAGTCAAGAAAATCCCTGCTTTTATATCGTTAAGATACGCTATGCTAGGGATTTTTTATTTGGCTAATATTAAACAATATGAAAATACTACAACTGATTAAAGAAGAAATTCTGCCTCTCAGTAGACGACAAAACACTGTTTTATTGGTCATTATTGCTTGTGTTTTTCAATTCATTCTTTTTTATGCCCCAGCTTTGGCTGAACAGGCAGTAAAAACAGCTAAGGCACAAACAATGGTTGAGGAAATTGAGGAGATAATGATTTCTAATGAAACTATAGTTAAAGAAACGTCTATTGACGATGAAGTCGCTAAATTAATAGAAATTGAAAACGCTAAAGTAGAATTAGCGACCACCACAGCAGAAACAGAAATAGCCTCAGCAGAAATAGCTTCTACAACCCCTCGGGCTGAAGAAAAAGTAATCAGAGCCAGTACTCATACTATGACCGCTTATAATTCTGAAGTGGCTCAAACTGATGATACTCCTTGTATTACCGCCAATGGTTTTAATGTTTGTGAACATGGAATTGAAGACACTATCGCCGCTAATTTCTTGCCAATGGGAACAAAAGTAAGAATTCCTGATTTATTTGGCGATCGTATTTTTATCGTTAGAGACCGAATGAATGCTCGCTACCCAGATCGGGTTGATATTTGGATGAAACATAGAACTGATGCTATAAACTTTGGAGTTAAGGTTGCTAAGATTGAAGTTTTAGAATAATTTTTAATAATTTTTAAATCAAATTATACAAAAAGCACCTTGATGTCAGTCTTGGTGTTTTTTGTATTAACTTATTATTCTAACTTGAATTTAAGACGAAATTTAAGTAGGTTTTTAATCTTTACTTTATAAAAATAATCCTTTAAGATAAAGATACACCCCAATAAGCGGGCGTGGCGAAACTGGTAGACGCACTAGCCTTAGGAGCTAGCGAGGCAACTCTTGAGAGTTCAAATCTCTCCGCCCGCACAATATGCTAATTAATTGGCTGCACACTTTCCATCCACAAGCAATATTATTATCTTTTGGCCCCATCCATTTATACTGGTATGGTCTTTTTATAATTTTAGGCATTTTAGCTGCCCTTTTTATCAGTCTTAAATTAGCCCCACATTATAAACTAAGCAAAGAAACTGTTTTTGACTTATCTTTTTGGCTTATTATCTTTGGATTGCTTGGCGCCCGAATTTATGATATTTTTCTAAACTTACCCTACTATTTTCAATATCCTCTGGATGCTCTAAAAATTTGGCAAGGCGGTCTCGCTATTCATGGGGCGATTATTGCTGGTCTACTAGTTATTTATTTTTTTGCTAAAAAACAAAAAAAGTCTTTTTGGACATTTACCTCTCTGTTTGCTCCTGGCTTAGCTCTCGGACAAGCTATTGGTCGTTTTGGAAATTACTTTAACCAAGAACTTTTTGGTTTACCAACTAATAAGCCCTGGGGAATACCAATAGACTTAATTAATCGCCCAGTTGATTATATAACAAATCAATTTTTTCATCCGACCTTTTTATATGAAAGTTTAGGTTGCTTCTTAATTTTCATCGTCTTAATGCTGTTTAACTACCACTTAATTAAAAAAAATAAATTAACTAAGCAATATTACCAGATTTTGTTGGTCGGCTTTTATATGATATCATATTCAGTGTTGAGATTTTGCCTAGAGTTTATAAAAATTGACGAGACACCAATTTTTTTAACCCTTCGTTGGCCGCAAGTAATTAGTTTACTTATTATCTTGATCTCTTTTATACTTTTAATCCTCAATCATCATGAAAAGAAAAAACAATCATGTTCAAAATAAAGCTAATTTAAGGTTTTTATATATTGCCGGCTTTCTTTTATCTATTTCAACTGCCCTGCCAGCTTTTATCCAATCTAATTTTTTAAATCAGTTTATTAAACTAGAAAGCGTTAGTTTAGTTTTTATTTTTGCCCATGCGCTCAATTTTATTTTTATTCTTAACTTCCCAAAATTAATTAAAAGGTTTACTAACTTCTTTCTTTCAAAAACTATTTTAATTATTTATGCCCTGGCTTTACTAAATCTCTCGCTTGCTAATTCGCCAGCCCACGCCCTGATTTCTTTTATTTTTTTAATTATCTCTAATAACCTTCTTTTTATTACTTTAGATGTTTTAATTGAATCCTTTTCTCACAACGAAACCACTGGCAGAACAAGAGCTACTTATTTTACCTTTAATAATCTTGGCTGGATAATTGCCCCCTTCCTCTCTAGCCGCTTAATAGACGCTTATGGTTATTCTCTCTCTTTTTTAGTGGCCGCCATTTTAGTTATTCCTGTCTTTTTAATTTTTATTAAACAAGGCAAACATTTAAAGGATAAAGTTGCTTACAAAGAAGGCAGATTATTTTCAGCTATTAAAAATCTCTTTAAAAATAAAAATTTACGTAGCATTTTTTTTATTGCCACTCTTTTGCAGATCTTTTATAGCACGGCAGTCGTCTATATTCCTATTTATTTGCACCAAAATCTAGGCATGGACTGGGAAGTACTTGGCGTCATCTTTTCTATTATGCTTATCCCTTTTGTTCTAATTGAAATACCAGCCGGTATAATTGCTGATAAGCATTTAGGTGAAAAAGAATTTCTTTATACTGGCTTAGCCATTCTAACCCTTTCTCTCTTCCTGTTCTATTATATTAAAAGCGATCTTTTCTTGGTTTGGGCCGGTGTCCTTTTCTTTAGCCGGATTGGCGCGGCTTTAATTGAAGCTATGAGAGAATCCTACTTCTTTAAAATTGTTGATGTAGAAGATGTTGATTATATTAATATTTTCCGAACAGCCACCCCACTTGGCTATATAATTGGCTCTGTCTTAGCAATTCTTATTTTACTTTTCTTACCACTACAATATCTCTTTTTACTTATCTCTATACTCATGTTAACCGGCTTTATTTTCACCACCACTCTTCAAGATACCAAATAATTAAGCCTACTCCTTTATTGACTTTAAAGTCGTTTTTTTATAATATATCTAGGCAAGCGGGTATCGTATAATGGCTTTTATATCAGCCTTCCAAGCTGAGGATAGGGGTTCGATTCCCCTTACCCGCTCCAAAGAAAAAAGGATAAGTATTTACTTATCCTTTTTTATTAATCAATTATTTTTATTTCTTTTTGGCTAAAAGCATAACCGCTATCAGTAAAAAGACAAAATGTAAAAACCAGTCTGTGGCTGTTAAATCAAAAACAAACAATTCCCCAGCACTAGCTATCATTGCCTCTCCCCTAATCACTAATGCCAAGCTCAAAACAAAAATAAGAAAAACAATTAAAGCCAAATAAACCTGCTTAACATACTTATTAAATAATAAAAAAATGCCAGCGCCAATTTCAAAAATAATAACTAATGGACACAAAAAAACAGGCATTCTTAAAAAAGAAAATTCAGCTATAGCCAGATCATAATTAAATATCCTAAAAAGACCGGCTGTTAAAAAAACGAACGCTAAAAATATTCTTAAAAGATCTTCTGGTTGTCTAACTATTTTATTTATTTTAGAAATTTCCAAACTCATATTTAATTTTTTCTTTTTTTATTTTTTTATTAAAGAGAGTAAATGTAGCCATCCGGCCCCACTTATAAGCAACTCTAAACCAACCTTCTTTTTCAATACGACGAGCCGAATATAAAAGACGAGTAGATTTAATCATGCGAAATTTGCCTTGCTTTGATAAGCGAGCACAATAATCAAAGTCTTCAGCTAATAAAATTTCCGGATCAAAGCCCTTAATCGCATCATGATCTTTCTTTCTGGCCATAATGCCAGCCCCAACTGATGCCGGCGCAGAAGAAAATTGACGAATAAAGCAGAAAAAATTATCTAAAAAAGAAAAAAGACGATAACTAAATTTATTTGGATTAAAAACAAAATAAAATCCAGCACCACACAAGTTTCTAGCCATAAATTCAGCTACCGCCTTCTCTAAAAAATCATCTTTTAAAACCGAATCAGCATCTAAAAATAACAAAAGATCACCTTGAGCTACAGCCGCCCCATTATTTCTTTGCCAGGCAGGACTATGATGCTCTACATCTACAATAAACTGACAATTATTTTCTAAGGCAATCTTTTTAGTATTATCAGTAGAGTTACCATCCGAGATAATAATCTCATAATCAGTAAAAGACTGGCGCTTAATTGATTCAAGTAAGCGCGGCAAAAACTTTTCTTCATTTAAGGTCGGGATAATAATTGAAAGCATAAACTCTTTCTAATTAAGGACTACTTAAAAATTGTCCGCGCTAACTCCCAATATGCTGGGTCATCATTCTTATATTGATAATACCACCATTCCGCTCCCCATAAATATGCTTTTTTAAAGCCAACATTGATTGCGTACTGTAAATTAGCTTTAAACTGCTCGGGATTAAATGATTTATCAGCCTCTTCTTTTGAAAGATAAATCATATTACCATAGGGCACCCAGGGCTCTGCCTGAAGTTCAATTATATATCTATTCTCGGGATCTATACCAACTAAATCAGCCTTAAGACGATAAAACCAGGCTGGAATTGGGTAGCGAAAATATTTAGTATATGGTCCCCAAACTACCCGATAAACTGTGCTGCCAAACCAATCGCCGTATTCAGCTTCTTTTTTCCACCAACTAAGCTCGCCAGTAGCAGAAACAATGATTGGGCGATCATCATTATTTTTTACTAACTCAACTTCTCGTTTAAAAAAATTCTCATCACTCGGTGGACAAACACCAAAGAAATCAAAAAAAGGTTCGTTTTCTACTTGCCAAGCAATAATTGACTCCTCATCTTTATAATGATTAACCACTGTTTCTAACATCTTTAAAACATTAGCCTGTGTAGCGGCTAAACTTTTTGCTTGTGCCCATTCTGGCGCATGACATTCTGGCCAGCGAGGCAAACGCCAACCAATACTGATAATAAAACGAACATCTCTCTTCGCCCCCTCTTGAATCATGTAATCAAAACTAGAAAAATCAAACACCCCTCTTTCCGGCTCAATTTCGTCCCAATAAATCGGGATACGAATTTCCTTAACCTGCAAATCATCTAAAATAGCTAAATAAACTTCTTTCCAATCTAGCCCCAATTCAGCACAAAATTTATCAGAAAAAGTAACTCCAAAAAATCTCGGAGGAAAATTTAAATCTTGTTTTAAAGGATAATTGTCAGCTATTTTAACAAAATAAAAAGCCAGAATAAAAATTAATATTAAAAGAGAGTACCAAATTCTTGCCCGACGCTTTTTTTTGCTATTATTTTCTTGTTCCGTAATTTTCTTATTCATATTAAATCATTATAAAATACAAGCCAAAACCAATAACAATAACGGCTACTAATTTTTGTGTAAATATCCGAGCCGAAAAAGTTTCTTTTAAAAGTTTCGGTTTAATAGCTGCTAAAATAGTACTAATAATTAACAAAAAAGCATACTGAACACCTTGTAAAGCATTAACTAAAGCAACTGAGCCTAAGAAAATCGCATAGCTTTGTAAAAGAAAACCACCCGACCCCAAAGCCTGACTAAGCAGTACTAAATATTTACGCTTACCCTTGCGTTTGTTTGATTTTTTAAAGACAGCCAACATCTGTTTTCTATCACGCCGTTTAATCAAAAAAGTTAAAACTAACAAGGTTGCTCCTAAACGATTCCAGATAAACACGCTAGCGAATGGTTGAGCGGAATAAGCATATTTAGTGGCCACAAAATAAATAGCATAGGCTAAAGCTGAACCAAGAGCAAAAAGAAAAAAACCTTTTCTAGTTTTTTGTTTAATTCCTAACTTACTTAATATTCTAGAAAAAATATGACGTTTCTGCGGCAACAAAGCAATAATGAAAATACCAACTAATAAAGTAATAATGCCAATCCATTCTTGTGATGAATATTGTTCCTTAAAAAACACAATAGAAAAAAAGATAGAGAATATTGGTGTCAAACCACCGACTAAAACAGCCGTTTGCGAAGCATCACCGCGACGAAAAGCTTCATATAGTAACCATAGGGCCACGGCAAAGACCGCGCCCGTTAAAAGATTGATCACAAACCAATAAAAACCTGGCCATTCTAAAAACCAAGGTGCGCCTAGTACCAAGAGGCCGCCAAGTAAACAAGCGGCAAAAGCATAAGCCTTACCACTTGGCAAAACATTATCAACTAAAAACTTATCAAAAAGATTCGCAATGGCTAATAAAAAATAAGCTAACAAGGCCACCAGCACCCATGACATAAAAACAAATAAAAATTAATAAAAATTTATTAAAATAAGCAAAATTATTTATCAATAATCTTTTCAATATTATAAGCCCCTAACTGTTCTCCATTTAAAAATCCATCAACTGCTGCCCGAACTAATTGTCCTGACTCCAACATATCAGGCAACCACTCAGCCACATGCTCTGGATCAAAACTATCTATCCCAGCACCAAGTGCTAGCAACCATTCACGATTATAATCTTCCTGCGAGCCAACTGGGCTAGACATTATTATTGGTAAACCTAACGATACATAAAAAGAAAGTTCAGATGGTTTTGTCCAAAGAACATCAGTTTCCTTTAAACAAAGATTAAACTTTCTAAAATATTCTATCTTATCTGGAGAAAAAATTATCTTCACTCCGTCATGATTACTTAAACCACTTTCTTTAACTTGTTCACAAAAATATTCATTTACTTCTGGACGATTACCAGCCACTAAATTAAGTTTATATTTACCCACTCTAATCTTATCTGCCAATTTTTTTAGAATAGTCGCCCCGATTTCTTTCTGTGCCCCAGCTCCACCAACTGCAAAAGTGATAGACACTGGCTGATCTTTTTTATCAGAAAAAATTTCAGGATATTTCTCTGAAAGAAAATCATAATACTCACCAAACTTCCCTGTTTTATCTAAAGCCATCACCCGACGTGCCATATCTTTCTCTGAAATTTCTTTATTCTCACCAATATTTTCTTTTGGTAAAGGAAAGCCGGTGATAATAATATTTTCTTCTTTAACCCCATACATTAAAAGTCTTTCTTTAACTTTAGTATTTGGAGCAAAATATTTTATTCTACTTTTAGGCGGATCTAACGGTGCCCAAGCTCGCGAAATATCTGTATCACAAACAATACAATAAATATCTCCCTGATAATTATGATATTCTGCCGCATAAGCTGCCACAAAAAAAGTAGTCACAAAAGGTAAACCACTACTATTTAATTTTTCAACTAAATCCTTACCTAAACCAGCCTTAATTGCGCGAAAAAAAACTTTTTGCTGAATTGTTTTTCTTGATAAATCACGAAATGGATAAAATGGTTTTATTTTTTGAAAACTATCCATCACCCAAAAAATAAAAGAGCCAAATACCGGGATCTTCTTTAATCTAGATATTTTTTCATAAGCTTCGGTCGTTTTTTTCCAATATTTTTCCTCCCATTCAGGAATACCATCATAGCGATTAATGGTAATAATTTCATTACCACCAATATCAAGCAAAGGATAAGCAGCTCGCTGGTGACCATAGCCCATGTCAGCAGCCACTAAATTTATTTTTTTAGTTAACATAATTATATTATATCAAAATTAGTAGTTTTTTACTATAAATTCTTTGCCTGATTTAAGTTGTAAATATTGATAAGCACTAAGAGCGGCAATCGTTGCTTGACCACTGGCAATAGAAATTTGTTTAAACTCACAATCTGTCACATCACCAGCCGCAAATAGGCCCGGAGTTTTAGTTTCCGTCTTGCTATTAACAATAATTTGGCTCTTTTCATTACGCTCAACAAGGTCTTTAACTAAATCAGTACTAGCAATTCTGCCAATTTCAATAAAAACACCATCAAGCTCTATTTCTCTTTTCTCCTTCGTATTTGCGTTAGAAATTATTATTTTTTCTACCTTATCACCCCCCTCAATACTTTCAATATTAGTATCAAGAATTATTTCAATGTTCTCGCGACTTTTAACTTCAGTGATTAAAGAATCAAAAGCCCTAAATCTATCATTACGATGAATCAAGTAAACCTGACTAGCAATTTTTGATAAAACCTCCGCCGCATCTAAAGCAGAATTACCAGCCCCAACTACCGCTACTTTTTTATTCTTAAAAAATGGACCATCACAATTAGCACAATAAGAAACACCACGCCCATTAAACTCTACTTCACCCTTAACTGCTAAACGTCGCGGAGAAAGACCCATAGCAATAATAACCGTCTTAGCCTGAAAAGACTCTTTATTAGTCTGGAGTAAAAAATTACCATCCGCCATTTTTTCAATTTGCTTCACTTCATCATTTTTCATTTCTACTCCAAAACTAAGTGTCTGCTGCCTAAACCTCTCAATTAATTCAAAAGCATTTATTTTTTCAAAACCTGGATAATTTTCAATCTCATTTGCCCAAACCATTTGGCCACCAACTTCTTTACCAATAATTAAAGTTTTCATTTCTCTTCTAGCGGCATAGATGCCCGCAGTCATTCCGGCTGGACCGGATCCAATAATAATCAAATCGTACATAATATTTTTTAAAAAATAATTAAATCATTATTAATTATAAAATTTTTTAGCTCTAAAAGCAAATAAAAAAAAGAAAGGGGAAATAGGGTATCACACAATCTAATTTTATTTAAATATTAGAGGGAAAAAATATAAATTATAACAGTTTTTCCACACTTTATCCAAAGATATTTTTTATCTAATATTAGCCAATATATAATTAAAAGTCTACAAATATGTGGACTTATCCCAGTTCCCTGTTGATTATTTAAAAAATTTATAAAATCTTCATAAATGTTCCTTGAGGAACATTTTTATTTATCATAGCTTAGCTGACAAGAGAGTATAAATCCTTTTGCAACAATACTAATATTATTAAAGCGCAATAACTATTATCAGAATGTTCCTTAAGGAACATTCTGAAATCTATTTAATAATTATTTTAAAATTAACTAAATAAATTATCTACTTAATACTTTTTTATATTGATATTATTATTAATACTAGAATGTGAAGTAAAATTGATATTAATATTAGTATTAACATTAAAACTGGTCTTTATATTGATCTTGGTGTTGATGTTTATATAAATACCTATATTAATACCAGCTATTATTTATATTTATTTTAACACTAATATTAATATTTAATGTTTATTTTTATATTAATCTAAATATTAATCCCTTGCTAAAACTAGAATAAAAAAGACTTGGTTTTTGCCAAGTCTTTTTTAATTAAATTTAATTAAAGCTAGTTGACCTCTTCTTTATCTTTTTCTCTTCCTTCTTTTCTTCCTCTATCTCTTTTAATACATTTTTATTAAGATTATCCATCATTTCATCAAGAGCCTTATCAAGCTCCTCTGAGTCTTCTTTGCTTAAACTGACTTTTTTTAATAATTCTCTTATTTCTTTTTTGCTCATTTTTTTCGCTCATAAGATTTTAATCATTAACACTCTTAGTTATTATTAATGATTTATTTAATTTTAAAGGCCTTAAGCCAAAATTAAAATTAGAATTAAAATTTGGCGTTATTAGCTATATCTATATTATTTATGTTTAATAACCCCTGGTTAAATAAAATAGATAAAAACTTATATCAAGACAAAATTTATAAAAAATTAAATAGATCAAAAAATCTTAAAAAATAATAACTCTTATCTAAAAAAGACTTCAGAAAAGTGAAGTCTTTTAAAATAAATTAAATAAATAGAATTTAAATTGTGGACCATAAGGGACTTGAACCCTTGACCTCTTCCATGCCATGGAAGCGCTCTAGCCAACTGAGCTAATGGCCCTTTCTTATTTTTTTATATTTCTTGAATTTCCCTCTTTTTAAATCTCTCTTTTAAAATGTTCCTCAAGGAACATTTTTATAGACAGCCCTTCAAACTACCCTAAAATTATAACAAAGAAGGGGCCGGTGTCAATAGGGAATAAGTGAAGGGAAATTTTTTTATATTTATAAACTTTTGCTAATTAATATGCTAATATTAGCCAAAATACTTAAAAATGTGTCCCCTCCAGGAATTGAACCTGGATTTAGAACTTAGGAGATTCTCGTTCTATCCGTTGAACTAAGGGGACAAAAAAATATATCATTTTTATTCTACCTCAAGACAATTAATATTTCAATTTTACTTCAATAATTGTTTTGACAATTATGGTTAATTAGCTTAAAATATAAGCATAAATCATTAATTATTAATTACTTTTTTATAAAAAATTTATGTTTAATAAAGAAAGTCGTTTAGAAAAATTTAAAGATGCCGAAACTATTATTGGCGCATCAATTAAAGTAAAAGGGAACTTCCAAGGACAAGGTAATATTATTATTGAAGGAGCTCTTGAGGGATCATTAAAAACAGATTCTAATCTTTTTATTGGGGAAAAAGCACGCGTAGTTGCTAATGTTGAATCCCGAGATGCAATCATTAATGGTGAAGTAAAAGGGAATATCAAAGCTAAAGGCTATCTCGCCCTCGGTAGCTCAGCTAAAATTTTTGGTGATATCCAATATAGTGAATTATCAATTGAAAAGGGAGCTATCATTAATGGTCAACTTTTAGCACTCGCCGAAGAACATCGTAAAAATGAAAATAGAAATCCAGAAAGCGACAAAAAAAATACAGAGGAATAATGAAAGAGCTTTTTGAAACTTTATGCATGTTTATATTTACGACGAACATTTAAATAAAGCAAAATATAATCGCGCCATTAATCGCTTAGAAATACGTTTAACTGACCTGGGATTAAATGGAAAAATAATTCGTCTTGGTGGTATAAAAAATATTAAAGCAACTATCCAAAACGAAATAAAGTTAGGAGCTAAAACTATCGTTGCGGTTGGCAATAATCAAACGGTCAATAAAATTATCGGGGCTATTATTGATACGGAAATATATAGCGATTTTAAAAGAAAAACTCTGCTGGGCTTAATTCCAATTGGTGATGATAATTCAATCGCCGAGTCTTTTGGTATTAAAAACATTGAAGATGCTTGCACTATTTTATTAGCGCGTCGCATTAAGCAAATTGATCTTGGTTTGGTAGGTGATTATTATTTTCTTAATCAAGCCTCAATTCAAAGCGCGGGCACCACTTTAGAAATAGATGATTATTCATTAGAAATAGAAGAAAGAGGGGAAGTGAAAATTATTAATCTTTTAAGCGATCAAAGCGAAAAAATAAAATCAAATCCACATGATGGAAAATTAGACATTCTAATTCGCACTCGTAAAAAGGATGAATCTTTTATTACTGCTGAAAAAGTAAAAATAAATAACGAACAGGAAAAATTATTAATTGATGGTGTCTTTGAAGTAGAAACTCCAAGCGAAATTAGCGTTCTAAAAAACCAAGTTAATGTTATTGTTGGTAAAGACAGATTATTTGAATAAAATAAAAAAGACCGGCTTAAATGGGTAGGCAAGAAAATTTCTTTTAGGCACTTTCGAGCGCAATGCCAGAAAAATCCTAACAAGAAAATCCCCATGCTTGTCGTGCCTGACCCATTTAAAACGGCCTTTTTCTTCTAAATACTCTTATCAAATAACTAAGTACTATAGCATAAGAAGAGGCGCTTGTCAATAGTCTTATCAACAACTTATACACAAACAAAAAATCCCTAAAATTTAGGGATTTTTTATTTAATACTACTTTAATTATAATTTAATGTTCTTAAAGTATTTTTTAAACTTTAATAATCACTGGTAAAACCATCGGGCGCCTTTGCGTAGCTTTGAATAAAAATTGACCTATCTCATTTCTAATTTTATTTTTAATATAATCATCATCTGCAGGCGTCATCGGGTTTTTATCTTTAACAATCGCCTTAACCTTAGCTCTAGTCTTTTCAATTAAATCACGATTTTCTTTCATGTGGACAAAACCACGAGAAATTAAATCAGGATTACCAATAATTGAGCCGGTCTTAGCGTCAATCGTGGCAATAACCACAATCATCCCATCATCAGCCATCATTCTCCTATCTCGCAAAACTATTTCAGACACATCACCAACCCCTAAACCATCAACCATAACATAATCAGTATTGGCTTTCTCTTTTAAAAGAAGCGGTTTACGTCCTTTTTGAAATTTAACAATATTACCATTATCTAAAACAAAAACTTGGTCATCACGAAAACCTTCACGTAGAGCCAGTTTTTTTGCTTCAACCAACATATAGTAATTGGCATAAACGGGAATAAAATAATCTGGTTTTATTTGGTGTAAAATTTGTTTAATGTCCTCAACATTAGCATGTCCACCCGAATGAACATCCATAATACTGCTATGAATAACATTATCACTTAAATGATAAATTTGATCTTTTACTTTCTGCACCGAACGCTCATTACCCGGGATAACTGATGATGAAAAAATAACAATATCAGATTTCTGAATGTTAATATAACGATGGTGACCATTAACAATACGCGAAAAAACTGCGTTTGATTCTCCTTGAGCTCCAGTACAAATAATAATTATTTTATCGGCTGGATATTTATGAATATTTTCAATCGGAATAATTGTGTTTTTATACGCTGGAATATAACCTAACTCTTGAGCAATTTTTACATTCATTTTCATACCATAACCATCAAGAGCTACTTTCTTGCCAATTTTATTGGCATAAGCTAAAAGATGAGAAATGCGTTCAAGTTGCGAAGCAAAAGTACCAATAATAACACGTCCCTTAGCCCGATCAATTAACATCTCTAAATTATGCTGAGTAGTTTTAACCGGCACACGTTCTTTTGTATAGGCTACTCCCAAACTCTCCATCATTAATATCCTTGGCGATGGTAATTTAGATAAATGTTCATAACTTATTGGCTTACCGTCTAGTGGATCACTTTCCATGGTCCAATCTCCCGGATGAATAACAGTACCGTGTGGTGTAGAAATAATTATACCAACCGCATCAATAATAGAGTGTTCAACTTGAAAAAAACTAATTTGGAATTTTCCTAAAGTTATTTTTTGATCAATTGAATCAATATTAATTGTCTTTAAATTTTTAGCTGTCCCACGTTTATAATCCTCTTGACGATGTTTAATCATCGCTAAAGTTAATTTACGACCAATTATCGGCGGATTACCTAGTTGTTCAAGTAAAATTGGGGCGGCGCCAATGTGATCTAAGTGTCCATGACTAAAAATAACACCCCGAATATTTTTTTCTTTACCACGTAAATAAGAAACATTCGGAATAATATAATCAACTCCGGGCATGTCTTCATCGGCAAACTGTAAGCCCATATCTAAAATAATGATATCATCATCATATTCAAAGACAGTACAGTTGCGCCCAACCTCTTCTTGTCCACCTAGTGGACAAATCTTTAAACTAGAGCCACCGCTAGTCTTTTCGTTAGAAGTAACTGCTAGAGGGGCAAAAGTTGGTCTATATAATTTTGGTCGGCCACTTTGATTATTTTGTTTTTTTTGATTATTACTTGTCCGCGTTTTTTGTGACTGACCTGTTTTCTTTGTTTGATTAAATCTAGGATTAAAACGAGGGCGCTCTTTTTGTTTTGAAGCTGCACTCGGTCCTAATTTATCTAAAGATTGTAGTTCTAGTATTTGCGCAGAAGCAACTCGCTTTGACGCATTACCAGAAAAATTTTTCCGACGATTAGTCATCGGAGTATTCTGTTTCTTGATTACCATAAGTATTTTTTAGCCGCTAAGCGGCGATATTAAGTTTTATGAGTTATTTTTAATGCGATTAAATAAAACCTTAATCGCTTTAATTACCACACTAATTTTTTGCTGGTTTTTAAATACCAGGAAGAGACATCAGTAAAGCGATTAGCCGGCTCAATAATCATAGAATTATTAAAACCTTTAACTGCCTTACTCTGAACATAAGTATAAGTTGGGGAATAAAGGAATATTGCCGGAACATCAGTGGCTATATGCTCCTGAAATTTTTGATATTTAATTTTACGTTCTTCCTGATTAGTTGTTTTGCGAGCCTCCGCTAACAATGTATCTACCTCTGAATTATTATAACCAGCTAAATTTAATCCCTTAGAACCAATTTGACTAGAATGCCAAAAAGCATAAACATCGGGATCTCCACCAACAAATTCTCCGTAAATTAATGTTTCAAAATCACGATTTTTTATAGTATCAGCCGCTTGTTCACCAGGAATAGTTTTTAATTCAACAACCACACCTATCTGCTCCCAATACATTTTAATCTTTTCAGCCACCGCCACATTATTGCCTGAATCAATTACTGTCAACGTTGTTGAGGCTAATTTATTTTGAATGTTTTCCGCAGCCTCTTGCGGAGAATAATTATATTTAGTTACCTGATCATTATAAGCAAAGCTATTTACTAACAAAGGTCCATCTGCCCGCTGATAAACGCCATTAAAAACATCTTTAATAATCTGGTCTTTATCAATCGCTTGTGTTAAAGAAATTCGCACCATCTTATCGCTTAAAGCCTTATCTTTTTCTTGATTGAAAAAAACTGAAACAATTTGTGGACGTACCAATTCATTTAAAACTAAGGAGTCTTGAGCTAAAAGCTCTTTGCGCTCAGCAAAAGGTAAATAGCCTAAGCCATCAATTTGATTATCATTTAAGGCTTTAATTGCCTCAGTATAATTAATGAAAAAAGTAAATTTGATATTTTTAATATATGGCTTAGCAGCATAATAATCCTCATTAACTATTAAATTATACTCTTTCAAATCTCCTTCTTTATTTTTTAATAAAGATTTAAATTTATATGGACCAGATCCAATCGGCTTTAAATTTAAATCAGATAAAATTGCCGAGCTCGGACTAATGTTTACCCAAATATTTTTCGGCAAAATTCCAAAGGTAAGCGCTTCTAAAAAAGGAGCATGAGCTGAATTCAAAGTTAATTTAACTGTCTGCTCATCAATTTTTTCAGTGCTTACTTTTAATAATGAGTTGCGGAGCGGGGAACGATAATCTGGATTTTTTATTGCCTCTATTGTAAAAATAACGTCATCTGCTGTAACTTTATCACCATTATGCCACTTAGCATTATCTTTGATCTTAATAATATATTCAACATCATTATTAATAATTACTTCGGAAGCTAAATCATTAACCAAAGAACCCTGCCCATCATATTTAAATAAACTAGAATAAACTAAACGGCTAATATCATTATCAATATCGCGATTAGTTGAGTATAGGGGATTAATAGTTTTTGGATAACCAACTNCTCCCTCAATATATTCTCCGCCAAAATCTGGCGAATATTGAATATGTTTTTTAAAAAAAACAACACCCAGATAAACAAGATTAACTAAAACTAATATTAAACAAATCTTGATTACTAAATGTTCTTTCGGATTGAGAAACTTTTTTAAATGCTTTAATTGCTGACCATTAGGAATTTTACGAGGCGATAATTCATAGACTAATTTTTTATCAATCTCCGCCTGATTTATTTTTCCTTTTTTATTAAAACACAAAAAAGATAGGGTTTGACGAACCTTTTTCCAAAATAAAATAATTTTAGTTTTAAGTGAGTTCACAGGAATCTTTATATATTAAGCATCACAAAAACCGGTGCTTAAGCTTCAAAGAAGACAGCCAAAGATAAAAATAGAAAAAGAGCAGCTAAAATAATAGTAGCAATAAAAAGCTTTTTTTCCAAACCTCGTTTAGTTAAATAAACGCCACCCGATCCGCCAAAAACATTACCTAGGCCAGTACCACGATTTTGCATTAAAATAGCCACCATTAATAAAATGGCAACAACAATCTGGGCTATTTTTATCCAAAATATCATAATTATTTCTTTACTTTATTAATTAAGGCCTCTAAGGCTTCTTTATTTGAGACAGCTAATTCAGCCAAAATTTTACGATCAACCTCAATTTTATTTTCTTTTAATAAATTAATAAAACGAGAATAAGATAAACCATGCTCACGCACAAAAGCATTAATCTTAATCAACCATAAATTGCGCATTACTCTTTTTTTTCTACGACGATCATTAAAAGCATGCGCCCCTGCTTTAGTTTGAGCAGTTTTAGCTAATTTTACTAATTTTTTACGACCCCACTTATAGCCTTTTACAGCTTTCAATAATTTTCTTCTCTTTTTTACATGGGACATTCCTCTTTTTACTCTAGGCATATATTCAGTTACAAATAATGATTAATTATATGGGGTTAATTTATGAATAGTTTTAGCGTAAGTATCAGAAACAGTAATATCTAAACGTTTTTTACGAGTAGTATTACCAGTCTCACGCGCATTAAAATGATCTTGGCCCGCTTTTCTTTGCAGCAATTTATTAGTAGCCGTCTTTTTATAACGTTTAGCCGTCGCCTTATGTGTCTTTATTTTTGACATAATTTTCAGATTAAAAAAACAGGCAAACACCTGAATTCAACAATTTTTACTTCTTATTAATCAATATAATAGTAAATCTTCCTCCCTGATTTGTCAAGGGTTGTTCAATCTCAATATTTAAGTCTGGATTAGCTTGTAATTTAGCTACAAAATTTTTAACTATTTCAGCTGCTTTTTGGGAATGCTGTCTCTCACGACCACGTAAAATTAATTCAATTTTAACCTTATTTTCCTTAGCTAAAAATTTAGTGGCCTGAAGAATACGCATTTCTTGATCATGCTCACTAATTCTAAAGGTTAAACGAACATTTTTCATTTCAATCTTCTTTTGGTGCATTTTCTGCTTATGAGCCTGTTTTTCGCGTTCATATTTCAATTGGCCTAGATTAACAATTTTAGCTACTGGTGGATTGGCTTTCGGATTAACTTCCACTAAATCTAAATCAGCTTCTTGCGCCTTAGCAATAGCCTCTGCAATCGGCATTACTCCCAAAGCTTCATTATATTCATCAATCACAAAAACTTCTGGAGACTTAATTTGATTATTAGCTCTAAAAATTGGTTCGCTTTTCTTTTTTTCAACTCTATGAAATTTAATACGCATTGTTTTGCTTTTTTATTCTTCTTTAATTTGATATCTCTATTTATATCTTAAAAGCAGTAAAAAGTCAAACAAATAAACTTGTCAAATATAATTAAAAGCTAGGGGAAAATTAAGCTCTTGACATCTATTTTTTATTAGTATAATATAAGGTTATTAAAAACAAAATAGAATATTTTTTAAAAAACAAGATATTGCTTTTATATCTCTGTTTTTTTCTGTCTATTGTGAACCTTAAAAATTTCATAACTAACAATCATGGTGATGGTTTAATTTTGATGCTAATTGGCATCAATTCGTAAACAAAAATTTTTATCCGTTTTTAAAACGGAATCTTATATCAATAGAAACTTCGGTTTCTAATAGAGTCAATCAAATTTTAGAGAGTTTGATCCTGGCTCAGGATGAACGCTGGCGGCGTGTCTAAGGCATGCAAGTCGAATGGTAGTAGCAATACTACCATGGCAAACGGGAGAGTAACACATTGGCAATCTACCCCTAAGACAAGAATAACCTTGCGAAAGCGAGAATAATACTTGATGGTATCAATAAGCCCAAGCTTATTGATTAAAGCTCCGGCGCTTAGGGAGGAGCCTATGGCCTATCAGCTAGTTGGTGAGGTAATGGCCCACCAAGGCTACGACGGGTATGGGGTGCGAGAGCATGGCCCCACTCACTGGGACTGAGACACTGCCCAGACTCCTACGGGAGGCTGCAGTCAAGAATCTTCCTCAATGGGCGAAAGCCTGAAGGAGCGACGCCGCGTGTATGAAGAAGCCCCTCGGGGTGTAAAGTACTTTTAACTGTGAAAAAACAATGATGGTAGCAGTTGAATAAGGGGCTGCTAACCTCGTGCCAGCAGCAGCGGTAATACGAGGGCCCCAAGCGTTATCCGGATTCATTGGGCGTAAAGCGTCCGTAGGTGGTTTATCACATCTTCTGTTAAATCTCGGGGCTCAACCTCGAATCAGCGGGAGAGATGGATAGACTAGAGACTGGAAGAGGCACATGGAATTGCTGGTGTAGGGGTTAAATCCATTAATATCAGCAAGAACATCAAATGCGAAGGCAATGTGCTGGGACAGTTCTGACACTCAGTGGACGAAAGCGTGGGGAGCGAATGGGATTAGATACCCCAGTAGTCCACGCCGTAAACGATGGATACTAAGCATTGGAAGTATCGACCCTTTCAGTGCTGCTAATTTAAGTTAACACGTTAAGTATCCCGCCTGGGGAGTACGGCCGCAAGGCTAAAACTCAAAGGAATAGACGGGGACCCGCACAAGCGGTGGAGCATGTGGTTTAATTCGACGATAAGCGAGGAACCTCACCAAGGCTTGACATCTAGCTGCAAGGTCTGGAAACAGATCCGCCTTTGAGGGTGCTAGACAGATGCTGCATGGTTGTCGTCAGCTCGTGTCGTGAGATGTACCGTTAAGTCGGGAAACGAGCGCAACCCTGATCCTATGTTTTACATGTCATGGGAGACTGCCCGTTTTAAATGGGAGGAAGGTGGGATGACGTCAAATCAGCATGGTTCTTACGCCTTGGGCAACACACGTGCTACAATGGGAGTAACAGAGGGATGCCAAATCGCGAGATGGAGCGAACCCCTTAAAAGCTCTCTCAGTTCGGATTGGAGGCTGAAATTCGCCTCCATGAAGTCGGAATCGCTAGTAATCGTGGATCAGAACGCCACGGTGAATACGTTCTCGGGTCTTGTACTCACCGCCCGTCACGTCAAGGGAGTTGGTAATGCCCGAAGGCTCATTTTAATGGGACGAAGGCAGGACTGATGACAGGGACGAAGTCGTAACAAGGCATCCGTAGCGGAAGCTGTGGATGGATCACCTCCTTTCTAGGGAGAATAATTCTTCTTTTCCACGTGGAAAGAAGAGTTAGTCGCCTCCGATATAGTGTCGGAGTGGCTACCTCGGTAGCAGCGAATTGATACCAATTAGACTCACAATTCATTACCTGATATAAAAAAGACCACTATTTAGTGGTCTTTTTGTTAATTAAACTTATTTCTTATCTCACTCCAATCAACTTTCTAAGCTTCTTCATTTTTTCTTCTGAAATCTTTAACATTTTTTCTTTTCCTGCCTCTAAAATCTTAAAAACCTCATCATCAGAAATGCTGTTATATTTATTTTGAAAATTAGCTAAAAATTTTACCACCACTTCAGCTAAATCTTTTTTAAACTCCCCGTAGCCCTTACCTTGATAATCTTTAACTAATCTCGGTATTTCCCGATTACCTAAAAGAGCATAAATAGTTAACAAATTTGATAAAGCTGGTTTATTTTCTGGGTCATATTCTATAGTTGTTCCCGAATCAGTTATGGCTCGCATTATTTTTTTACGCGCTACTTCAAGATCATCTAACAGGGCAATGCTATTATTTTGATTATGTTCACTCTTGCTCATTTTCTTTTGTGGATCAAGCAGAGACATAATTCTAGCGCCCTCTTTTTTAATCATCGCTTGTGGGGTCTTAAAAACCTCACCAAATTCATTATTAAATCTTTTAGCAATATCGCGCGCCAACTCTACATGCTGCTTTTGATCTTCGCCAACTGGAACAATATCAGTATCATACAATAATATATCTGCCGCCATTAATACTGGATAATCATATAAACCAACACTAACAGATTCTTGATTCTTCCCAGCCTTATCTTTAAACTGAGTCATTTTATTTAAGTCAGCGATACGTGCGCCGTAACAATTTAAAATCCAAGCCAATTCGGTATGTGCTGGTATGGCAGACTGCTGAAAAATAATTGATTTTTTGGGGTCAATACCAGCAGCTAAATATATCTTAGCAATTTCCAAAATACGTTTACGTAAAATTTCTGGATCTTGTTTAACGGTAATAGCATGATAGTCAACAATTGAAAAAATACAATTATATTTTTTTTGCATGTCCACCCATTGCGAAATAGCGCCAATATAATGCCCAATATGCATCTCCCCACTCGGCTTTATTCCCGAAAAAATTATTTTTTGTTTATCCATATATATTTATTTTATGCTTATATTGTAATTTATTAAGGGCTTTTTAGCAAATTAAAAACCCGCAACTAAAAAGTTACGGGCTTTATAAAATTTACAAAAAATCATCTTCGGGCCAGGAAATGGTTAATTGCCCCTCAAGACCTTTCTTTTTCTTTTTGGATTTCTCCTTTTTTGAAAAAGAGGTTTGTTGGGTTCCTCCTGACGGCAATTTGGGTTGATCATAAAAGATCTCCCTCATTTTCCTTAATTTATGCCGCGTAGCGTAATACAAGGCATTCTCATAAGGAATGTCTGCGATCAGGAAATAAACCTCCCCTTGGAAAAACCTGCCAGTCCGTCCATTTCTTTGTAGACTAGAAATTTCAGACATTGGCTGATTATAATGAATAACCGCACCAATTTCTGGCAAAGATAATCCTTCTTCAACCACCGAAGTAGCGAAGATAATTGTAATGTCTTTATTGCGAAATCTCTCAATGACGTCCAACTGTTCCTTGATTGATTTCCCACTTTTTCCAAATAAAGTATCTGATCTAAATCCGAGATTATTAAATCTCTCGGATAAATCAATGGCCAGCTTTTTGCTAGCCACAAAAACCAAACAGCTTTTATTTTCAGTGTTTAGTTTTTCTAGTAGCTTTAATAACTCCTTCTCTTTAGGATGGCTACATAAATCAAGTCGCTTGATTTGTTGATAGATCCTATTGAGCCCTCGGCTGCTGAGAATAGCTTTGGCGGCTTTTGAGGAATCTTTCAACAAGCCCTCCTCAATTTGCTTAATAAAGCTGGAATAACCCTCTGTCATTAAAACATGAAAAAGGTAAGCTAGCTTGTATTGGCAAGCAAAAAAAGACTTCGCCGCATAAAATTTTGGTTTAGGGAGATTGTTGATCTCCTTGTCCAAAAGATTATTTTGTTCCTGCGTTAGAAAAACATTTTCTCTGTTAACTGAAGGTATAACCTTTTTGTTAACGCTATCAAAAATGTTTTGCAGCTTAATTAAAACCTGAGCATATTCAGATTTGAAATAAGCTGTCGCCTCTCTCAGCTCTGGAACATGGTCCAGATTAGCCTTAATTAGATAATGACGAGTAATCGGCTTCTGAATATCTGCCGTTACCCAATTTCTAATGCCAAAAGTTCCCTCTATCTCTTTTATTGCTCCCTGGCTAGCACCAGGAGAGGCCGATAAACAGAGAATGTGCTTATCAAAAGCGCGCAGAAACTTGTTCGCTACAAAAATGTAAGGATATTTTCCTCTGGCTTTGTGCATCTCATCAACGATGAGAAGATCAAACAACTCAGGGATAATGAATCCCTTTTTGTAGTCAACCTCAAAAACATGCGGGGTGGCAATCACCATTTTGCCCCGTGTCCAGTCCCGCTTGGTTTTTTTTCCATGCAGGATTGTGGCTTCATCACCAACTACATTGCGATAAAGGCTCGCATGTTGATTGGTAAGAATTACCGTAGGCGTAACAAACAAAGTTCGCACACCCAGGGCCTCAGCCACCAAAAAAGCCATAATTGTTTTACCGGTTCCGGTATCGGCAATTAGGCCCACGTTACCATTGGCCAATTTGGCCACGACTTCTAGTGCATACTTTTTCCACTCTTTAATTTTCTCATCATCATTAAAAGAATAGAAAGGAAGATCCCAAGTTCTTCTTTTTTCTTTCATTTCACCGATATTTTGGTTATTACTGAATTTATTATTTATTTTTTAAAGAATTATTCAGAGAATTATATAATAAAAGAATACTTTTGTCAATAATCTTGAAAAATTAAAGCCCTATGTTAATATTTTTGATATCGGGCTTGTAGCTCAGCTGGTAGAGCGCTGCATTCGCATTGCAGAGGCCAGGGGTTCAAGTCCCCTCAAGTCCACCACAAGCTATCACGGGCTGTAGTATAGTGGTAGTACGCATGCATGGGGTGCATGTAGTCCCGGTTCAATTCCGGGCAGCCCGACTCAGATTAAACTTAAAAAAGATCACTGAGATTTTTAATATACCTATTGAGAATTTAATAAGATAAACAATATGACAAGCAGAACTTATATTAAGGAATTATCTAAGAAAAAAGGTGAATCCGTGATTATTTATGCTTGGATTAATGCCAGACGCAATCAAGGAAAAATGATTTTTCTGGACTTTAGAGATATAACCGGAATTGCCCAGGGAGTTATCTTACCTAGTAGTGAAGCCTTGGAAACAGGGAAAATTTTGCGGGAAGAATTTGTGGTAAAAGTTGAAGGAAAGGTAAACGAACGCCCTGAAAAAAATATTAAAAAAAATGTTTTAAATGGAGACATAGAACTTGAAGTTTTAAATATCACAATTTTGAATGAATCAAAAATTCTGCCTTTTCCTATTGAAGGAGATACAAGAAAGATTGACGAACCAAATCGTTTACGATATCGATATATTGAAATGAGAAATGAGAGGTTGAAAAAAAATATTATCAATCGTTCAAAAACACAACATTTTATAAGAAATTTTTTACATAATGAAAATTTTATTGAGATAGAAACTCCACTTCTTTCTGCACCAACACCAGAAGGAGCAAGATCATTTGTGGTTCCAAGCAGGACCCATAAAGGTACTTTTTATTCTTTACCGCAATCTCCACAACAGTACAAGCAACTTCTTATGGTCGGTGGTTTTGAAAGATATTTTCAATTTGCAAAATGTCTGCGTGATGAAGACGCAAGGGGCGATAGACAACCAGAATTTACCCAACTTGATATGGAAATGTCTTTTGTAACAGAGGAAGATGTAATTCAGTTAAACGAGAAACTTCTAATTGAAACTATAAAAAATTGCTATCCTGAAAAAGAAATTCAACAAATTCCATTTCCAAGAATGTCATATCAAGAGGCAATGGAAAAATATGGAAGCGACAGACCAGATATCAGAAAAGATAGAAATAATCCAAACCTTTTGGCTTTTTTATGGATTGTAGATTTTCCGATGTTTGAGAAAACGGGCGAAGATAATTTTGACAATACGGGCGAATGGACTTTTACACACAATCCATTTTCAAAACCTCGTGATGAATTTTTTGAAGATTTTATGCAAAAGAAAAATATAGGCGAAATTTTGACAACTCAATATGATATCACTTTAAATGGATTTGAAATTGGAGGAGGCAGTCTTAGAAACTATAAAATAGAGGCACTTAAAAAGACTTTTGAGATTATGGGCTATGAAGAAAAAAAAATTAAAAATAATTTTGGACACATGTTAAAAGCGATGGAGTTTGGTGCTCCTCCACATGGCGGTATTGCATGGGGTTTTGATAGATTAATGATGATTCTTGAACAAGAACCGAATATTAAAGAGGTAATCGCTTTCGCAAAAACTGGTGATGGCAAAGACTTAATGATGAATGCACCAAGCGATATATCCGAAAAACAAAAAAAAGAATTAGGAATTAATAAGTAGATGCTAATGTAAACATAAACCTTATCACGGGCTGTGGTATAGTGGCATTACGCACGCTTCGGGTGCGTGTAACCCCGGTTCAATTCCGGGCAGCCCGACTTAAAAACCGTGAATTATCACGGTTTTTTATATTTTTTTATCGTTTTGACAAAAGACCTTGACGATAATATAATGTTATGTAGCATTATATTAAAAACCCTCTTTATCCTGAGAGAATTTTTTTTATTATTTATGATTGATTTTAAGAAAAAAATGCAAGAATTAGAAAAGTTGGAAAGCAGAAATCAAGCCAATCAGCTTAATGATGAATTATTAATAAATAACCCTAAAAGAAAAAAAATTACTACTTATATTATTATTTTTTCAGTAATTATTCTAGTTTTTTCAGGAAAAATAATCATGTCTAGCCAAAGCGCTAGTGACTGGGTATCAGAAATTGGTTTTTTAAATAAAATTAGAAAATTAGTTCCTGCTCAAGAGAGACAGTTAGTTGGTGAAGAAAATGATCGTATTAATATTCTTTTGCTTGGCATGGGTGGCGCAAAACATGAAGGTGGTTTTTTAACTGATACTATTATCTTGGCTAGCCTAAAACCCTCAACTAAACAAGCTGCTTTAATTTCTATTCCCCGAGACTTAACAGCTCCTGCTAGTGGTTGGAGAAAAATAAACAGTGTTAATGCTTATGCTGAACAAAAAGAACCGGGATCAGGCGGTCCTGCAACAGCCGCGGCTATTTCTGAGCTCCTACAAGAACCAATTACTTATTTTATCAGAGTTGACTTTACTGGCTTTGAAAGAATTATTGATGAAATAGGAGGCGTAGAAATTAATGTTGAAAATTCCTTTGATGATTACACTTATCCAATCGCCGGTCAAGAAGATAATCCTAATTATTATTCTCGTTTTGAACACTTGCATTTTGATGCTGGTTGGCAAAAAATGAATGGATCAACTGCCTTAAAATATGCTCGCAGTCGCCACGCTCTCGGTATTGAAGGATCTGATTTTGCCAGAGCAAAACGACAACAATTATTAATTGAGGCGGTTAAAAATAAATTATTATCACGGCAAACTCTTCTTAATCCCTCCGTTCTTAGTAAACTAGTTGAGGAATTTAATCAAGATATTTCTACTAATTTAAATGTTTGGGAAATAATTCGTTTATGGAATTTAACTAAAGATATAAAAAATGAACAGGTAATTAATAAAGTTCTTAGTGATGCTCCCAACGGACTATTATCTCCTAGTATAGGGGAAGATGGTGCCTATATCCTAATCCCACGTTCTGGTAATTTTTCAGAAATCAGAAATATGGTGCAAACAATTTTTGATTCAGCTGAAATAAGTAAAAAGGAAATTATTTCTCCAATTTCTGAAGAAGCCAGTATTTTTATAGCCAACGGCACCTGGATAACTGGCCTAGCTGGAAAAACCTCTCTTGTCTTAAAGGATTTTAATTTTGAAATAATTGGCACTGGCAACGCCGTAGAAAGAAATTATGAACAAACAGTTGTTTATGACTTAAGTTTTGGTCAGAAAAAAGAAGCTTTAACAACTATAAAAAAATTAACCGGCGCTACTCAAGCCTTTAATTCTCCGGACTGGCTTAATGAATATAAAAAAGGAGAAGATAAGGCAGACTTTCTTTTAATTTTAGGTACAGATGCTAATCAAAAATAATTTTATGATCAGCGAGAAAAAAAACAATCTACCTCTAGTTGCTCTCTGCGGACGAACAAACGTTGGTAAATCAACTCTTTTTAATTGCTTAACCGAAAAAAGACAAGCTTTAATTTCTAATATCGCTGGCACTACTCGCGATAGTAATTTAGGAATTGTTGAATGGAATAATAGTGCTTTTGAAATAGTGGATACTGCTGGCATAATTGATTGGCAATATTTACTTGCTAAAAAACCTCTAGCCAAAGACATTGAGACGCAAACCCAAAAACAAGCTTTATTTTATTTAAATCAAGCGGATTTAATTTTATTCCTGGTTGATGCTAAAACTGGCTTATTACCCGAGGATAAAGAAATTGCTCAAGCTCTGAAAAAAAACCTACACTATAATAAAAAAGTTTTATTAGTCGCTAATAAAGTTGATAATTTTCGCTCTGTCTCTGAAACAGCTCAATTTAATCAGCTTGGTCTAGGTGAACCTATCCCTGTTTCAGCTACTAGCAGCATGGGAACTGGCGATTTATTAGATTTAGTAATTTCTAAAATAGATCAGCCTAAAAAAAATAAATATCTGCAAAAAGAAAAAACTGATAATGATATTAATGTTTGTATTGTTGGCAAACCCAATGTTGGTAAATCTTCATTATTAAATTCTATCCTCGGCTATGAGCGGGTAATTGTTAGCCCCGAAGCTCATACCACTCGTGAACCACAAAATACGCATCTCTTTTTTAAAGATAAGCAGATCACCTTAGTAGATACAGCTGGAATTTCTAAACAGGGAAGTAAAAGCAAGGGTTTAGAAAAGCCGGGAATCTTAAAATCATTAAAGTCTCTTGATAAAGCAGATATTGCTCTATTAGTTATTGACATTAGCCAACCGCTTACTCGCCAAGATGCTAAAATAGTTCAAGAAATAGTTGATCGTCAAAAAAGTTTAATTTTTGTGGCTAATAAATGGGATTTAGTTGAAAAACGTAATACTAAAAACTGGGAAGAAATAATTTATGACAAACTCCCTTTTGCTACTTGGGCACCAATTCAATTTTTGTCCGCCAAAACTGGAGAGAAGGTTAATAAAATTCTTGATTTAATTTTAAAAATTGCGGCCGAACGCCAATTACAGTTAAGTGATTCTCAATGTAATAAGTTTTTAAATTATATTGTTAAAATACATAAACCAGCTAAGGGAAAGGGATTAAAGGCACCTCGCATTTATAAACTAACACAAACAAAATATAATCCACCCGCTTTTTCTGTACAAATTGGACCGAATGATAACCTACACTTTTCTTATCTGCGTTTTATGGAAAACCGTTTACGAGAAAAATATGGCTTTACTGGTACACCTATACAAATGTCCGTTACTAAAGAAAGAAAATCGCACACTACTTATAAAAAATAACTCTTGCTATAATATAAATATCTAAAATAATTAATTACCTCCTTATCTTTTTATGAAAATAGTTGTTGGCCTGGGCAACCCCGGAGAACAATATAAAAATACTCGTCACAATATTGCTTGGTTGTTTTTAGATAATCTACTTGGTCCAGTTACTTGGCGAGAAAATAAAAAATGGGGTGCTGCTTTCTATGAAGCTGATAATTTTTTATATATCAAACCCCTAACTTTCATGAATAATTCTGGACAAGCGGTGCGTAAAGTTTTAGATTATTATAAATTAATCCCTAAAAACCTTGGGTTTATCTCTAAAAAAAATGCCGACTTAAAAGAAACTCTAATTGTTATTCAAGATGATTTAGATATTGATTTTGGGAATATAAAAATTGCCACTGACTCAACTAGTGCCGGACATAAAGGAATTCAATCTATTATTAATCACTTAAAAACTAAAAAATTTACTCGCATCAGAATTGGTATAAAAAATGAATTACTGCGAACACGTATTCCAGCTGAAAAATTTGTACTTCAACCCTTTAAGCACGAAGAAAAGGAGCGGTTAAAAGAAGTCTTCGCAAAAATAAAAATAGACAATTAACTAAACATAAAATCCCTCTAAAAAATTTAGAGGGATTTTATTTTGCTATTATGAATAATTTAAATAAGGAAAAAATTAGCGACCGACAAGCACTACTGGGCTTTAATTATTTTTCTAAAATTGGTCCCAAAAGCATGTTGCTTTTAGAAAAATATTTTTCCTCTCCCGCCCAAGCTTATTTAGCTAATTTATTTAATTTAGAAAAAGCGGGAATCAAATATCAAATAGCTCTTGACTTCATTAATTGGCGAAAAACATTTTCTCCCCAAGCAACTGAAGAAAAATTAACCAAAGAAGGTGTCTTTTTTATAACTTGGCACGATGATAATTATCCACGACTTTTAAAAGAAATTGCCGCCCCGCCATTCTTGCTTTACTATCGTGGCTCTTTAGAAGTTCTTAATGATGAAAGTAAAAATCGCTTAGCAATTGTCGGTTCAAGAAAAAACAGTGCTTATGCAGAAAAAATAATTACCACCTTTTTACCCGATCTTATTGAACAAAAAGTAGAAATTGTCAGCGGTCTAGCTCTCGGAATTGATGCTCTAGCTCATCGCGCAACTCTTAATAATAAGGGAATTACCATCGCTGTTCTCGGAACTGGTGTTAATGCTAATAATATTTATCCTCGTGCTAATCGTTGCCTAGCTGAAGAAATAATCAAACAGGGTAGTATACTGATTTCTGAGTTTCCACCAAATACTCCACCGCTTCCGCAAAACTTTCCACAACGCAATCGCTTAATCTCTGGTCTAGCTCAAGCTACTTTAATAATAGAAGCTCAAAAAAAATCAGGTTCCTTAATTACCGCCAACTTTGCGCTTAATCAAAACCGAGAAGTCTTGGCCATTCCCGGAAATATTTTTAGTGAATTTTCTCAAGGTACTAATAATTTAATAAAATGTGGCGCTAAAACAATCACTAAAGTAGAAGATATTCTGGAAATTTTTCAATTAGAAAAGAGTGAGCCAAGAAAAAAGAAAAAAATAAAAACAAAGAAAATAATTTTAGATGATCCTTTAGAAAAAATTATTTATCAGCTCTTAAAACAAGCAAATGAACGAGCAGAAAAAATAAATATTGATGAACTTGTTAAACTAAGCAAACTTGACACCTCAGTCATAAATAGTAAACTAAGTATATTAGAACTTCGGGGAATTATTAAAAGTGATGGAATTAATTATGATCTTGCTTAAAATATTTTCCCCATCACTATCTTTAAACTACTTAATCTATGAATTTAATTATTGTTGAATCTCCAACCAAAGCGAAAACTATCAGTAAATTCTTAAGCAAAGAATATAAAGTTGAATCTTCTTTTGGTCATATTCGCGATTTACCGACTAATAAAATGGGGATTGATATTGAAAACAATTTTGAACCGACCTATGTTATTCCTGACAAGGCTAAAAAAACAGTTGCCTCCTTAAAAGCAGCTGCTAAAAAATCAGCTGAGGTTATTTTAGCTTCTGATGAAGACCGTGAAGGAGAAGCTATCGCCTGGCACTTAATTGAGGCTTTAGATCTTGATATAAAAACAACTAAAAGAATTGCTTTTCATGAAATTACTAAAAATGCAATTTTAGAGGCTTTAAAAAATCCCCGCCCCCTTAATCTTAATATGGTAGATGCCCAGCAAGCTCGTCGTCTACTAGATCGTTTAGTTGGTTATGAATTGTCGCCCTTTTTATGGAAAAAAGTGGCTAAAGGCTTATCAGCTGGCCGCGTTCAAAGCGTTGCTACTCGTTTAATTGTAGAAAAAGAAAGAGAAATCTCGGCTTTTAAAATTGAAGAATATTGGAGTTTATCAGCTGACTTTTTTAAAGACAGTAAAAAAGAAAAATTTGCCGCCAATCTCTATAAAATTCGCAATAAAACTTTTGATAAATTAGTAATTAAAAAAGAAAAAGCTGAAGAGTTAAAAAAACTTCTCCAAGAAGCAAATTATTTAATTGACAAAGTAGAAAAAAAACAAATTGCTAAAAATCCCGGAGCTCCTTTTACTACCTCCACTCTACAACAATCTGCTAATCGCCAGCTTGGTTTCAGTGCCAAGCAAACAATGACTATCGCCCAGAAATTATATGAACAAGGTTATATCACCTACATGAGAACTGATTCTTTAAATTTATCTCCTAAGTTTATTAATGATGCTTATGACTGGTTAAAGAAAAATTTAGGCACTGACTATGCAGTTACCGGTGGACGAGTTTTTAAAAATAAAAGTAAAAATGCCCAAGAAGCTCATGAAGCTATCCGCCCGACAAAAGCAGCTAACACGCCAGAATTATTGACTGGAAAATTAGATAAAAACCAAGAACGTTTATATCGCTTAATTTGGCAACGCGCAATCGCTAGTCAAATGACAGCGGCCAAATTAGCAACCACCACCGTTGATGTTAAAACTGAAAAGAATAAAGAAATCTATATCTTTCATGCCAACGGCCAAACAATTATTTTTCCGGGATATTTAAAAATCTGGCCAGAAAAAACAAAGGAACAAGAACTACCCTCTTTAACTAAAAATGATAAAGTTAATTTAATAGATCTGCGCGCTGATAAACATGAAACTAATCCACCAGCCCGCTATTCTGATGCTAGTTTAGTTAAAGAACTAGAAAAACATGGAATCGGACGACCCTCTACTTATGCGCCAACTATTAATACAATTATTGTACGCAATTATGTTGAACGTGATGAAAATAAAAAATTAAAACCAACAGAAATTGCTTTTATTGTTACCGACTTATTAATCAATCATTTTCCTAAAATTGTTGATTATGCGTTTACTGCTAAAATGGAAAATGATCTTGATGATATTGCTAGAGGAAAGAAAAAATGGCAGCCAGTAATCAGCAACTTTTATTCAGACTTCCATGATAATTTAAAAAAGAAAGAAGAAGAAATTAAAAAAAGTGATATTATGATTGAGGAAAAATCAACTGAGCTTTGTGATAAATGTGGCGCACCGATGGTTATTAAAACTGGGCGTTACGGAAAATTTTTAGCTTGCTCAGCTTATCCAAAGTGTAAAAACATTAAAAAATACGGTGGACAAGCTAGTCCTTTTGAGAAAAAAGAACCAGATGCAAAAATTTTAGCACTACAAAAAAAGTATGCTGGGGAAGTTTGCGACAAATGTGGCGCACCGATGAAAGTTCGCACTGGAAAATTTGGTCCATTTTTAGCTTGTTCGGCCTATCCAAAGTGTAAAAACATTAAAAATATTACAACTGAAAATTCAAATAGCCCAGCTGTTGCTTGCCCCGTATGTCACACCGGCAAAATAGTAAAAAAATTTAGCCGACGAGGTGCTTTTTGGGCTTGCGACAACTATCCAAACTGTAAAAATGCTTATTGGGGAGAACCTACCGGCGAAACTTGTCCAGAGTGTACTGGCTTAATGATCAAAAATATTAAAACAGGAAAAATAAGCTGTAGCAATAGAGAGTGTGGTCAAGCTAAAAAATAAAAATAATTAATCAATAAAAAAGCCCGACATTATCTCGGACTTTTTTATTAGCAGAAATTAATTAAAACTTATTTCTTCTTCTTTTTACTAGTTTTTGTTTTCTTTTCCTTAACCACATTCATTGCTTTTTGTACTAAGCTGCTAAATAGGGAAAGATAAACTGAGTTGCTGCTTAATTGCTGTCTAACCATTTCTATTATCTGCTCCACTTTATTAACTCCTCGTTCAGCTTTTTTAGTAATTCGCCTAATTGAGCGGGCAAAAGAAATAAAATAAAATATCGCCCAACAAAGAAAAACAGTCAAAAGAGAAACACAAATCGCCAGTACTAAATTCAAAACATCAATTGAAGTTAAGAACATATTTTTATATTTAATTTTTTATTTAAATAAATATTATTCTCTCAATTTCGCCGCGAATTTACTCTCTAAAACTTTTACTAATTCAGAAACAACAACATCAACTTCTTCGGCTGTTAGTGTTCGCTCCTCTGACTGAAAATTAATATGCCAAGCCAAACTCTTTTCTCCCTCGGCTAATTTATCGCCCACATAAACGTCAAATAATTCAACTTCTTTAATTAAGGGATTAAAATTAAGTAACTCTTTTCTTATTTCATTATATAATATTTTTTCATTTACAACAAAAGCTAAGTCACGAACAACTCCCGGATACTTAGGTAATTCTTTAAAATTATTAGCTGGAGACTTAATAATTAAATCAACCAAAGTTGTAAAATTTATTTCCGCTATCGCTACTTTCTTTTTTAAATTAATATTATTAATCGCTGTCTGGCTAAGCATAGCGACAACCCCAATTTCTTTCCCTAAAATAACTATTTTAGCAACCTGGTATTTATCTGCCCAACCAGGAATTGTAGAAAGAACAGAAAACTCTGTCTCCACTGTATAACCTAATAAATTTTGTAAAAGATTATTAACAACTCCTTTAAGGCGAGCAAACAAATTATCTTCATTGGCAGCTAAGACTAAACCAAGATGTTTCTCTTGATAAGGTAAAACTTCATCACCAGTTATTTCTTTTTTTAAATTCCCCGGAGCCTTAAAAAAGACACTACCAAATTCAAAAAATCCTAAAGCATCTGCCTTTGCCTGATTAGTTTTAATATTGCCAACCAAGCCCGGAACTAAAGATTGGCGAAGCATGGTATGAATTTCTGACAAAGAATTGGCAATTTTTAAATGATTAAAAAAATCAATATTTAATTTAGTTAACTGATCTTCGCCCACAAATGAATAATTATAAACCTCTGCTAAATTATATTTAAAGGCTAAAATATTTTTTATTTTTCTTTCAATTAATCTCTCATGATTCAACTCCGGCAGAGAAAGTTCTTCTACTGGTAGACGAGATTCAATATTATTATAGCCATAAATTCTCAACACCTCTTCAACTAAGTCCTCTTTAATAGTTACATCCTTACTAGCTCGCCAAGAAGGAACTTCTACCTGTAAAATATTTTCTGTTTCATCAGTAATTATAAAACCTAAATTTTTTAAAATATTAATAGCTGTTTCTCTTGGAATTTCTTGCCCAATTTTTTTAGTTAGCCAATTAAGATCAAACTCAATATTTTTTGTCGCTATAACCGTTGAATTAACATCAGTTAAGGCACTGGCAATAACCATACCTGGGCAAATTGTTTTTAATAAAGTTAAAAACCTAAATAAAGCTATTTCGGTTAAAGCTGGATNAAGTGATTTTTCAAAACGCGTGGAAGACTCAGTACGCAAACCTAATTTTTGTGAAGTTTTTCTAACAGTCGCAGCTTTAAAATTAGCTGCTTCAACAATAATGCTAGTTGTTTGTTCAGAAATACCACTTTCTTTACCTCCCATAATACCAGCAATCGCTAAAGCATTTTCACCATCACTAATCACTAAATCATCTTCATGTAATACTCTTTCTTTTTCATCTAAAGTTTCTAAAACCTCTTCTTGGTGAGCAGACCGAACATTAATTTTCTTGACCTTGGCAGCATCAAAAGCATGCATTGGTTGCCCGCATTCCAACATGACATAATTAGTTAAATCAACGATATTGTTTATTGGATGCTGATTAACAGCAATTAATCTTTCTTTGAGCCAAGCAGGGGATTCTTTTACTTCAATGCCCTCAACTTTAATCGCCATATAGCGTGGGCAGGCTTCTTTGTCATCAATTTTAACTTCCAACTTAGCCAGCTGATCATCAAATTTAATTTTTTGATCTATTAACTTTTCGTATGGTTTAAGGGTTAAATCAAATAAAGCCCCTAATTCGCGCGCGATACCATAATGACTTAACAAATCTGAACGATTAGATAAAGATTTATTATCAATTTCTAAAATAATATCATCAGCTTTTAAATACTTAGCAAACGGCTCACCAACCTTAGCTCCCTTATCTAAAACCAAAATACCTTCATGATCCTTGCCAATTCCCAGCTCATCTTCAGCGCAAATCATACCTGATGATTTTTCGCCACGAATTTCTGATTCTTTTATTTCCAAACCATTCGGCAACACCGCACCAACTAAAGCAACTGGCACTAATTGTCCTACCGCTAAATTAGGCGCGCCACAAACAATATTTAGTTTTTCTTTTTTAATATCAACTACAGCTAAACGCAAACGATCCGCATTAGGATGTTTATTTACCTCTAGCACTTGACCAATCACAATATTATTAAATTGATCCGCCTGCTTAATTAATCCCTCAACCTCGGCAGTATGATCTGTTAATTTTTTAGCAATCTCAGCTGCCTCCAATTTAGCCGGGATTTTAATAAAATCTTTTAACCAATTAAGAGAAATATACATATAATTAAAATTGTTCTAAAAATTTAAGATCGCCACTATTAAATAGGCGAATATCATTAATTCCATATTTAAGCATGGCTAAACGAGTTAAACCAAAACCAAAAGCAAAACCAGAATAAACTTCCGGATCAATCCCGCCAGCCCGTAAAACATCAGGGTGAATTAAACCAGCGCCAACTATTTCTAGCCAACCAGTCTGCTTACAAACCCGACAACCCTTGCCATTACAAAGAAAGCAAGTGTATTCACCGTTATTTCCTGGCTCAACAAATGGATAAAATTTTGGACGCATTCTTAATTCTGTATCTGGACCAAACAATCTTTTACCCACTATTTCTAATAAACTTTTTAGATTAGAAAAATTTATATCTTTACCAATCACGATTCCTTCGCACTGATAAAAGGTGTGTTCATGGCGAGCATCAGTAGCTTCATTACGAAAACAACGTCCTGGAATAATTACCTTAAGTGGGGCACCATATTTTTGTAGCATTCTAATTTGCACAGAAGAGGTTTGGGTGCGCATCACTAAATCATATTCTCCATTCTTATTCTTAGAATCAATATAAAAAGTGTCTTGCATATCACGTGCTGGATGAAGAGGTGGAACATTTAAAGCCGTGAAATTATAATAATCACTTTCTAGCTCTGGTCCATCACCAATAATAAAACCTAGAGAAGTAAATAAGTCTTCCAAGTCATTCTGAACTAACGTTAAAGGATTTAAGTGACCATTGGCAATTTTTTCTCCCGGTAAAGTAACATCAACGAAATCATCTTTTTTACCATAACTTTCAATTACCCGACGAGCTTCTGTGAACTTAGTTTGCATCTCTATCTTAGCCTTATTAGCTAATTCACCTAACTCTTTTTTTAACTCCAAACTTAAATCTTTCAGCCCATGCATAATCTCACTTAATTCCCCCTTACGAGATAAATATTTTAATTCTAAGGCACGCAAATCTTCAATGTTTTTCAGTTTGGCCAACTGATCAAGAAACTCTTTTTTTATCTGTTCTATTTTATTTTTCATATATCTCTAATTAAAATACTAATTTAACGACTTTTTTTATAATTACCTATAAATAATTCTAAAATACTAAAAATAATAACCAATAAAAATAAATTTAACCAATTAAATAAATTTTGTGATTTTAAAATAAGCAATAAAATAATAAATAAAGAAAAAAGAAATGATTGTCTAAAAGAAATTTTTACCAAATTAAAAGCTAGTTCTTTCTTTAAGGCAACTAAACGAAAAAGAAAGCCAACCAGGGCGAAAGTACCACTTAAAGCTAGAAAGAAAGATAAATAAAAAAGAAAAAAACCAAGCCAATTAGTTAGGGCGGGATCAATCAGACCAGCTACAAAGAAAAAAACCCCCCAACAAACTGCTGTGAGAACGGACATGACGAATAGGTAATTTTTTAAGGTCATAGACTGGTGATTATATTAGTTATTTTAGCAAGTTCTTGTTGATAATTATTTAATTTTTCCTTTTCTGCGGTCACTATTTTTTCCGGAGCACGAGAAACAAAATCGGAATTATTTAATTTTTGAATTTGTCGGTCAATTAATTTTTCTAAATTAGCCTGCTCTTTTAGTAGGCGCTCTTTTTCTTTAACTTCATCAATAAGGCCAATTAAATAAATGGTAATTTCTCCCACTGGAACAATAATCGCTTTTTCAACATCCTCGCCTGACTCTTTAATTTCTAAACTCTCAATTCCAGTTCTTAAATTTTTAATAATTTCCGCCTGGTCATTAAGAACTTTGGTTAATTTATGACCATAGATAACTGCTGTAAGCTTTTTAGCTGGTTCAATTTTATGTTCACTGCGAGCATTACGAATAGCAATAATGATGTTTTTAACTAAATCAACCTCCATTTTACGATCTTCTAAATTATCAGTTGCTTGTGGCCAAGCAGTAATCATTAAAAGACTATCATTAAAGCTCTCCCAAATAGCTTCCGTTACAAAAGGAATAAACGGATGCCAGAGAATTAACAAATTCTTTAATAAATAAATTAAAATTTCTTCTTTATTTTTTTCTACCTTAGCAACCTCTAAATACCAATCCGCTAATTTATTCCAAGTAAACTCATCAAGCTCTTCTGCGGCTAAAGAAAATTCAAAATTTTCTAATCTAACAGTAACACTTTTAATTAAATTATTCATTTCCCCTAAAATCCACTGATCAAATAGGGTTTGAGCAGCGGGCACTTGATCAGCTGGGGTAGAAAAATATTTTTCTTCTGTTGAATTTAAAATAAATCTAGCAATATTCCAAAGTTTATTAATAAAATTTCTTTTGGCCTCAATTTTTTCTGTACTATAGCGAGTATCATTTCCCGGCGTAGATCCCATTAATAAAGAAAGGCGTAAAGCATCGGCTCCATATTCTGTAATTGCATCTAAGGGATCAACGCCATTCCCCTTGCTTTTACTCATTTTCTTTCCTTTTTCATCTAAAATAGTACCGTGTAAATAAACCTGGCTAAAAGGAACTTCATCTAAAGCAAAAAATGACATCATAATCATCCGAGAAACCCATAGCGTTAAAATATCATATCCGGTTTCTAGTACTTGAGTGGGGTGAAACTTTTTTAAATCTCCAGTTTTCACTCCATTTTGATAGTTGTCTGGCCAACCCAAAGTAGAGAAGGTCCACATGCCAGAAGAAAACCAAGTATCTAAAGTATTATCATCCTTAATCCAACCATCTCCGGTTGGGGCAGTTTCACCACAATAAATTTCCTCTCCTCTATACCAAACCGGGATCTCATGACCAAACCAAATCTGACGAGAAATACACCAATCATGAAGATTCTCCATCCAGTTTTGATAACGTTTATTAAAGCGCTCTGGAATAAAAGTTATTTCTCTTGTTTGAGCTGCTTCTAACGCTTTTTCTTTTAATGACTGACCGCCTAAACGAGCTAATTTTTTATCAACACTAACAAACCATTGTTTTGAAGGCAATGGTTCAATTGGAGTATCACAACGATAACAAATAGATAAATTATTAACTAAATCCTCTTCTTTTTCCATTAACCCTTGTTTCTTCAGCTCTTCAATAATTAATTGGCGAGCCGCCTCAGCTGTTAGGCCAGAATATTTACCAAAACCTTGATGAATTAAACCATCTTCATTAATAACTTTCACTATTGATAAATTATTAGCCTCCGCCATTTGCCAATCAACCATAGAGTGCGCTGGTGTTACCCCCAAAGCGCCTGTTCCAAAATCTGATTCCACCTTACGATCAGCAATTATTTTAATATTTAAAGGTTGACCACAAAAATTTACTTGGTATTCTTGACCAATATATTTTTGATAACGCTTATCTTTCGGATTAACCGCTACCGCTGTATCACCTAATTTAGTTTCTGGACGAGTGGTAGAAATAGCCATAGGAAATTCGGGACTATATTTAAAAGTATATAATTTACCATGCTGCTCTTTATATTCCACTTCATCATCAGCTAAAGTTGAATGACAATGGGGGCACCAATTAACTATTCGTTCACCACGATAAATCACCCCCTCGCGGTACATATCAATAAACATGCGATTAACCGCTCGCTGTCTTTCCTTATCAAGTGTAAAAGCTTCACGCGACCAATCCAGGGAAGAACCCATTTTTCTGGTTTGGTGTAAAATAGCAGCCTGAGTGCTATAAAGAAAGTTCCAAATTTCTTCTAATAGTTTTTCCCGACCCAAATCATGTCTAGTTTTTCCCGTTTCAGTAAAAATCTTTTTTTCAACCGCCATCTGAGTAGCAATCGCAGCATGATCAGTGCCCGGCAACCATAAAGTTCTATATCCAGCCATGCGGTGATAACGAATCAAAAGATCTTCAATCGCCAACATGCAACTATGGCCAATATGTAATTTGGCAGTTATATTAGGTGGCGGCAAAACAATGGTATAGCTTTTAGCATCAGCTGGTAAATTTAAATTATCAGGATTAAAATATCCTGATTTTTCCCATTTTTGATAAATTTTATCCTCATTTTCACCGGGATTATAGGCTTTTTCTAATTCTTTTTTCATACATTAAAATTACCAAAAAAAGCACCTAAAGTCAATTTAAACTTACCTTGACTTTAGTCATAATTAATTGTATATTTATTAGTTAACTTCTCAGTTAATCTGATTTTTAATTTTCAACAATGCTTAACCTAGAACAACAAATTTTTAACCAAATTAAAAAATCAAAAAGCATTTTGATTATTTTTTCGGCTAATCAAGAAGGCGACGCCCTCGCCTCTTCCTTGGCCTTATTTTTATTTTTAAAAAATCAGGATTATGATGTCTCTATTGTCGGTGCCGATTTTGATCAAACAAAAAATAATTTTTCTTTTCTCCCAGGATATAATGAAATTCAGAACTCTTTAAATAATTTACGCCGTTTTATTGTTTCAGTAGATATTAGTCAGGCTAAAGTAAGTCAAATAAAATATCTAGTTGACGACAATACTTTAAATTTTATTATTTCACCATCTGAAGGCTGGTTTAGCCCAAAAGATGTCAGCGCACGTGCTGGAAAATTTAAATATGATTTAATTATTACTGTTGGACTAAGAGATTTAGAGTCTTTAGGCACTCTTTATGATGAAAATATTGAATTCTTCTATAAAACCCCAATTATTAATATTGATGATCAAGCTAGTAATGAAGAGTATGGACAAATAAATTTTATTGATTTAAGTGCGGTGGCTATTTCAGAAATTATTTTTTATCTATTTAAAAATGGTGGTCAAGAAAAAATTAGCGCAGATGTAGCTACTTGTTTATTAGCTGGTATTATCCAAAAAACAAAAAATTTCAAAACTACTAACTTAACACCACGCTCTTTATTAATCACCTCTCAACTAATCTCTGAAGGAGCTAACCGAGAGAAAATTGTTAATAATTTATATCGTTCACGTAGTCTCTCCACTCTTAAACTTTGGGGGCGGGTGCTTAATAATCTTCACTCTGAACAAAAAGAAGAAATTATCTGGTCAAAATTAAGCGCTAAAGACTTAGAAGAAACTAGTCCCTCTTTAGAAAGCCTAGATGAAATCATTGATGAGTTAATCATGAATGTTCCGAATGCTAAATTAGCAGTGATTCTCTGCGAAAAGTCGCCAGCTACCAGTAAAATAATTATTTACTCTCTAAAAAATGTAAACGCCCTAGAATTATTAAAAGAATATTCACCTCAAGGAACGGCTAAATTAGCAACAGCCTCAATTAATAAAGATATTGAAACGGCTAGCATTGAGCTAATTTCTGAACTGAAAAACAAACTTGAAAAATTAGAGGCATAGTGGTATAAAATAACTAACTATTTATTTATAAAAATAACTAGCTATTTAGCGACATAGTTATTATAATAATGGGCATATAGCTCAGTTGGTTAGAGCACCGCTCTTATAAAGCGGAGGTCGACGGTTCAATCCCATCTATGCCCACCTGAGGGCTCGTAGCTCAGTTGGTTAGAGCGCTACGTTGACATCGTAGAGGTCACAGATTCAAGTTCTGTCGGGCCCACTAAAAAATCTCCATTTTAATGGAGATTTTTGTTTATCCCAGTTTACATTTTTCTGTAAAATTGATAAATTATAAGAAAGAATAAAAATATATGCTTTTTAATAAAAATAAATCTCGTGTTAATTTAACACCCGCCGTTGAAGACTCGGCAATTGCTGAGTGGCTTAATGAAGATACTGAAAGTGAAGGACAATTAGCGATTGATGTTTTTCAAACTGATAAAAAAATAATAGTTAAATCAACCATCGCTGGTGTTAAGCCAGAAGATTTAAATATCTCTCTTCATAATGATCTTTTAACTATAAAGGGGCAGCGTTCAATTAAAGAAGAAGTTAAAGACGAAGATTATCTTTTTCGGGAATGTTACTGGGGCTCATTTTCTCGCTCTATTATCTTGCCATCTGAAGTAGATAATAAACGTGTTGAAGCTGAGCTAGAAAGTGGTGTTTTAACAATAACTTTATATAAAGCCACTCCCGGACAAATTGAAGTCAAGGAAAAAGATTAAAAACTACTTGTCACCAATATTATGATGAAAAATAAAAAATGGGCAATAACATCATTAATAATTCTGGCCATTTTTTTGTTAATCCTTTTTTTCTTTTTTAGTTTTCAGGATTGGAAAAAAAATTATCAAGGCAAAATACCGGCTGGTGTTACTATTGGCCATATTGATTTATCTGGCAAAACTCCCACCGAAGCAAAAAATCTTATTAAAAAGAAAACAACAGAAATTATTGATTCCGGCATAACCTTTACTTATAACGAAAAAGCACAAACCATCGGTGCCACCATCAATGCTTTTGATGTTGATTTAGCTTATCAGGCCCTTGTCTTTAATGTTGAAGAAACTGTTAATCAGGCTTTAAATAATAAACAAAAAGACAATTATTTGAATTATCTTTTTTCTAAATTAACTAAAAAAGAGAAAAAAATAATTAAACCTATTTATTTTTTAGATGAGACTCGGCTTAAGTCCTCATTAGCTGAAGCTTTTCCGGAATTGATTATTGCACCACTTAATTCTTCTTTCTCTATTTCTGAAGCAACTGGAGAATTAATTGCTAGTCAAGAAAAAATTGGCAAAGAAATAAATTATGATTTAGTTTTTTCTGACCTAAAAAATAATTTAGATACCCTCTCTAATGAGCCAATAAAATTAAAAACTCGTTCCAAATATCCAGATGTTAAATCAGCTGATCTCAGCTCTCTAAAAAAAGAGGCGCAAATGATTGCCCAATCTAACGGTTTACTACTAGCTTTTTATAACTCAAAAAGTAATATCGCTACCAACACCTGGTTAATAAAACCGGAACAAGTGCTTGGTTGGTTGGGGGCTATCAAAGAAAATGGGCAAATAAAATTAAGTGCTAAAACTGATGAAATAGCTAATTATCTTTTAACTAAAATAGCTCCAGAAATAGATAAAGAAGTTATTCAACCTCGTTTTGAAATGAATAATGGTAAAGTAACTAGCTGGCAAGCTGGTGTGGATGGGCAAAAATTAAATATTGCCTCCTCAGCTAAAAAAATTTCTCAAGCTATTTCAACTAAACAAACAATAGTTAATTTAGAAGTTGAAAAAATTAGTAGTGAACCACTTAATTCTGAACAGACTTTAAATATTAAAGAAATAATTGGCACTGGACATTCTAATTTTGCCGGCTCCTCTGTTAATCGTGTTAAAAATATTAAAATTGGGGCAGAAGCAGTTAGCGGTATATTAATTGCTCCCGGTGAAGAGTTTTCTTTAGTTAAAGCCTTGGGGGATATTGATGCGGAAAATGGTTATTATCCTGAATTAGTAATTAAAGGCAATAAAACTGTCAGTGAATATGGCGGCGGTTTGTGCCAAATAGGGACAACTATTTTCCGAGCAGCCATTCAATCTGGTTTGCCAATCACCGCTCGTCGCAATCACTCTTATCGCGTCTCTTATTATGAACCAGCAGGCATGGACGCAGCTATTTATGTACCCGAACCAGATGTTCGCTTTATTAACGATACTGGCAATTATATTCTAATCCAATATAGAATTTCTGGTAATGATATTTACTTTGATTTTTGGGGAGTAAACGATGGACGCGAAGTTACTATTACCGATCCAGTTATTTATAATATTGTTAAACCAGCTCCTACAAAATATATTGAAACTACCGAACTTAAACCAGGAGAAGAGAAGTGCACCGAAAGCGCTCATAATGGGGCTGATACTTATTTTGACTATAAAGTTGTTTATCCAGAAAATTCAACTACCACTCCTGTTCATGAAAAAAGATTTACTTCTCATTATGTGCCTTGGCAAAAAGTTTGTTTAATAGGGGCTAACCCTGTAGAATCCACTGATTCAAACGCTCCGGAAACAGCAACTGAACCTGAACAAACAGCCACCCAAACAAATAATTCAACTGAAATTGAATAAAAATAATTATAAATTAATCAATAATAAAAGACGCTTTTAAGGCGTCTTTTGTTTTTAAATTCTTTTGTTAATTATTTTACTATTTCTCCCTCAACCACTTTTGGTGTCTCACTTGGCTTCTTTTTAAAAACAAATAATTGCTGTATGGCAGTTAAAAGTGTTAAAACTAGCCAATAAAAGGTTAAGCCTCCTGGCAGAGATAAGCCAATAAAAATAGTAAGTGCCGGCATAAAATAAAGCATTTGCTTATTCATAATAGCGGCCATATTTTCATCTTTCGCACCCTCTGTCTTAACCTCAGCCCTTCTAGTCACCGTCATTTTTGCCTGCCAAAATTGCGCCAAGCCAGCCAAAATAGCTAAATAAACATTCGGCTGACTAAGATCTAAAAATCCTAAAGAAAAAGTATTAATTACTTCTGGCTTTGTAATAAAGGGATAAATTAAATCTAATTTATTACTTAATCCATCACGAAAAACTTGATAAACAGCAATTAAAAAAGGAAATTGGATTAAAAGAGGTAAACATGAAGAAAAAGGATTAATCTGGCTCTCTTTATATAAATCCATAGTTGCCTGACTAAGACCAACTTTATCATCGCCATATTTTTGCTTCAATTCTTCTAATTTCGGCTGTAAATCCTGTAATTCTTTCTGGGATTTTATTGATTTTTGACCAAGTGGCCAAAAAATTAATTTAATAATAATCGTTAATAAAATAATAGCCAGACCTAAATCCTGAAAAGAAACGGTATTATATAAAAAAACCAACAAATTAAGAATTGGTTGATAAAAAATTACTGTAAAAATGTTGCCCATATTTAAATAATTAGATTAAATAAATTAATTCAAGTTATTTAAGCGGATCATGTCCCCCCTTACTCCAAGGATTACAGCGTAAAATGCGCCAAGAAGCCATTAATCCACCTTTGATAACCCCGTATTTTGTAATTGCCTGAGCACTATATTCTGAACAAGAGGGAGTAAACCGACAAAAACCATTGGGATAAAATATTTTTAAAACTCCATGATCAAAAGAAATAGTTTTTTGATAGATTCTGATGACAAAAACAACTAATCGTCTAGGAATATTATAGATAAATTTTAGCATATTTATCTGGTTTTAATCTATTTTACCCAATTTTAATTCTGTATTTCTATTTATATTACTTATATAAACCCAACTTCTTAAACCCTCCAATTAACTCTTCTTTTATTTCTTCAAATTTTTTATTTAATATTAGCGGTAAAACAATAATAATCACATCTTTTCCTGGTTTCATTAACGGTAATTCTTGGCTAATAATAGCTCTAATTTGTCTTCTTAACTTATTACGCACCACTGCCTTTTTACTTACCTTTAAACTAATTAAAATACCAAATCGTGAATAAGCTAAATCATTAGTAGCTACTTTAATCCCCAATGTTTTAACATAAAAAGATTGGCCGGTTTTAAATACACGGTCAAACTCTTTATCTAAACGTATTCTATTTTCTTTAGCTAACATGAAAGCCTAATTTAATACTATTTAGTAAGCTGTTTTCGGCCTTTATCACGACGTCTTTTTAAAATTGCGCGCCCATCTTTGGTTTGCATTCTATTCAAAAAACCATGTTTTTTGCTAGCCCGATGTGTATCTGGTTGATAAGTTCTTTTCGGCATAAATATAACTTAAATAATAGATTTATTTTTATAAGATATCACTTTTACTTATTGAAGTCAATCAAAATATTTTCTCTTAAAAATACTTTTCCCCTTTTTATTAACATATTTTTAACAGTGTTTAACCTTGTTAATAAGTCTTTTATTGAATATAATAAACATGCTAGTTAATTAATTTTATTCTTATGACTAATGAACAAGTTTGGCAAGCCGTTTTAGGGGAAATTGAAGTTAGCCTATCACGAGCTAACTTTATTACTTGGTTTAAAGATACTTTTATTTCTTCATTTGAAAATGAGCGAGTGGTTATTTGTGTGCCTAATGCCTTTGTTAAAAAATGGTTAGAAGAAAAATATCATAAAAATATTCTCAGTGCTTTAAAAAATGTAACTAAGCAGGATATAAAAGAAATTATTTATAAAATAGAATTAAAAAAGAACAATATTGTTACCTTCCAAATTGAAACTAATCAGGAAAAAAAAGATCAGGAAATAAATACTTCTTCCACAATTCGTTCAACAGAAAATAATTCAAATCAAGCTACTGCTGCTTCTAGCGGAAATAGTGGCAATCGTTTTGGTTTAAATCCGCGCTATATTTTTGAAAACTTTATTGTTGGTAAAGGAAATGAATTAGCTCATGCGGCTTGTTTAGCAGTGGTGAATAATCTTGGTAAAACTTATAATCCTTTATTTATTTATGGTGGTGTTGGTTTAGGCAAAACTCATCTTTTACAAGCTATCGGTAATGAGGCGGCTAAAAAAACTGATAAAATCCTTTATACTACCAGTGAAAAATTTACCAATAACTATATCCAAGCAGTTACCTCTGGTAAAGCTAAGGAATTTAAAAATTTATATCGTAATGTTGACTTATTATTAGTTGATGATGTCCAATTTATGGGAGGGAAAGATGGTACCCAAGAAGAATTTTTTCATACTTTTAATGAATTATTACAAAATGATAAACAAATTGTTTTAACCTCTGATCGTGCGCCAAAATCTATCCCCGCGATTGAAAAACGTTTAGTTTCTCGCTTTGAGGCTGGCATGGTCGCTGATATCGGCAAACCAGATGTAGAAACAAAAATTGCTATCTTAGAAAAAAAAGCTAATGAAAAAAATTTCCCACTTGATCATGAAATTCTGACTTATATAGCCGATCATGTGCAAAATAATATTAGGGAATTAGAGGGTGCTTTAATTAAGGTAATTGCTTATCACCAATTTAAAAACATACAACCGACCCTAAAGACGGTAAAAGATATTTTAAGTGATTATATTTCTAGTATTCAAACAAAATTATTAACTCCTAAAGAAATAATTGAAGCCGTGGCTAAATTTTATAATATTACCTATAAGGAATTAATTAGTCCTAGTCGTAAAAAAGAATTGGTTTGGCCAAGACAAATCGCTATTTATTTAATTCGGGAAGAATTAAATACCTCTTATCCAGCAATTGGCAATGAACTTGGGGGACGAGATCATACTACCGCCATGCATGCTTATAATAAAATTTATCAAGAGGTAAAAGAAAAAGGAAATGAAAAAATAAAACAAGAAATTGAATCAATTCGTCAATTATTTAACAACTCTTATCAGTAAATAGATAAAAATATTGTGGATTACTATGTGAATAGCCTGTTGTTATCCTCTGAACTAAATTTAACAACTTGTGTATAAAAATAATTATTCAAAACTTAAGCACAAATTATTAAAAACTTTACCCAATTTACCTACCCAGTTTTCAACAAAAAAATCTTACTTTTCCTTAATAAAAGATTGAGATAATTAAAAAAATAAAAAGATATCCACCGCCTTATTGTTATTATTAATTATTTATATATAAATTAATATAATAAACAATTTAAATATATGCGCTTCATTAGTCTTCAAGAAAATTTAAAAAAGGGTTTAAATATAGTTAGACATGTTAGTTCAAAAAATATTAATTTACCCATTTTAAATAATATTTTAATTAAGGCTGAGAATGGTAATATTGAATTAGTTAGTACTAACTTAGAAATTGGTATTACTTATCAAGTTCGGGGAAAAATAGAAGTTGAAGGACAATTTACCGTTGACTCTAAGTTAATTAGTGAGTATGTTAATTTATTAAGTAGTGGGGAAAAGGTAAAGATAGAAGAAAAGGATAATGAATTAAAGGTTGAGTGTGGTAATTATAAGACAAAGATTAAGGGAGAGGTGGCAAAGGAATTTCCTTTGATTCCAACTTTACCAAAGCAGGGCTATTATAGTTGTAAGAGTAGTGAGTTAAAAAAGGCTTTAAATAGTGTTAGTTTTGCTGTTTCTAACAATGAAAACAGAGTGGAATTATCTGGAGTTTTATTTGCTTTTGAGGATAATAAATTAAGTTTAGTAGCTACTGATAGTTATCGTTTAGCAGAAAAAGAGATTAAAATAAATTCCCAGGGAATGGAAGGTGAACAAAAAGTTATTGTTCCTGGAAAAACTGTTCAAGAATTAATGAGGGTTTTAAATAATTTAGAAGCTGGAGAATTAATTAATGATTTAGAACTTAAATTTTATTTATCAGAAAATCAAATATTGTTTGTAGTTGATTCAGTTGAACTTATTTCTAGATTAATTAACGGTCATTATCCTGATTATCAGCAAATTATTCCTGTTAAGAGCCAAACTAATGTTTTAGTAGAGAAGAGTGAGATAATTAGAGCAGTAAAAGCGGCTGCTTTATTTTCCAAAACTGGAATTAATGATGTTACTTTATTATTTTTAAAAAATAAAATCATGGTATCCGCTTTTTCTGGCGCTAGTGGCGAAAGTCAAATAGAATTAGAGGCGGGTATTAGTGGTGATGATAATGAGATAACAATTAATTATCGTTATTTACTAGATGGATTGAATAATATAGAAGGTGAAATGATTAAATTAGATATTGTAAATAATTCAACGCCCTGTGTTTTGAAATCAGAAAAAGGTGATGATTATATTTATATTGTGATGCCAATTAGGCAATAACGACCTAATTGATAATTATTTTTATTTCATTACTTTTAATTACATCACCATTCCAATCATGTAATTCACCATAAAGAGTATATTCTCCAGCCACTGGAATTGTTTCCCAGGAAAAATGTAGTATTTCTGCTTTATTGTTGTAATTAGTTTTAATAACTGATGTGTTTCCATTATTATCACGAAGCATTAAAGCAAGGCGAGAAACTCTTTCTAAATTTTTAACATCAAAAGAAATAGCTAGAGGAAAATCAATAGAATTTAAAGCTAATCCTGATGAGGGAGAAATCAGTTTTAGGGAATTTTTACTAGTTGTAATAGGGTTATTTTTAATTAAAAGATTAAAATTAACACTGGCTTCACTACAATTTAAAACATCATCACAGGCACGAACGGTTAAGGTATGATAACCGTTATTTAGCATATTAATAATACCGTTTATAGGAGCTGTTTCACCTAATCTTGTTTCCCAAAGATTATTATTAATATAATATTCAACCCGGTTAACTAGACGGGGAGCTGAAGCTTCGGCATATACCTCTAAATTAATATCATGAATTGTTTGATTATTTCTAGGGAAGATTATTTTAATAATTGGTTTATTAGCTTCATTATGTAAATCATTATAATCAGCTGGTAAATTAATTAATGAAGAACTAGCATTTTTTTCCGCCCAAACTTTTATAGCCTCTTCCCAAATTTGAAATTGAGGATCTTTTTCTGGATTTTTAGGTATCTCTCCGCGTGGATTATCTTTATCAACATAAAATAAAATACTGTGATAAATTGGCACACTTACTTCTTTAATTAATTCTAATGGAGTGGCAGCAGTAGCTGGTAAACCAGTGTTTTGATCAATATTAACAATTTGTTCTGGAATGTGGCCATCTAAAACCTCTTTGCCAGTAGTATAATCGTCAGGTTCTTTAAAGGTTTCAGCCGGAGTGTCCCCTAAAACTTTAGCCATATAATCGTGCCAAATTGGAGCGGCGACTACGCTACCATCAGCTTTATTATTCATAGCTTTATTATTACTATTACCTACCCAAACACCAGTCACTAAAGAAGGGGTGTAACCAATTGTCCAGGCATCACGAAAATCATTAGTGGTACCAGTTTTAGCTGCTACTGGACGATTATCTAAAGTTAAATAATTTTTTTCTCCAAAGACATAAGCGCGCGCACTATTATCACTAAGAATACTATTAATCATTCTAGCCACTTGAGAGTCAAGCACTTTTTTTTCAGTTGGAGTGTATTCCTCAATAATATTTCCATCTTTATCTTCAACTCGTAAGATGCTAACTAGGGGGCTCATTTTTCCGTCACGCGCAAAAGCACTATAAGCATTAGCATGTTCTAATAATTTTACTTCACCACCGCCAAGTACTAAAGAAAGACCGAAACGATTTCGGGGATAAAGAGTGGTATAGCCCATATTTTCAGCTAAATCAAGAACATTATTAATACCGGCTAAATAAATAGCTTTAACTGCTGGAATATTTAAGGAGCCAGCTAGAGCTTGTTTAATAGAAACTGGTCCGCGTTCTTGTTGGTCATAATTACGTGGTGTATATGATTCTGAGGGATTGGTAGAAAAATTAGTTAAAACATCATATAGAATAGTAGAGGGGGTATAACCTTTATTAAAGAGGGCAGCATAAACAATTGGCTTCATTGAAGAACCTGGTTGGAGTGATGAAGTAGTGATATTTACTTGTCCGTCTATTGAATCATCAAAGAAATCGCGTGAGCCAACCATCACTAAAATTTGTCCAGTTTTGGGATCAAGAGAAACTAAAGAGGCATTATTAGCGCCATATTTTTCCGGATAATCTTTAGTGCGTTCAGTAATTATTTCTTCGGCAATTTTTTGCTTATATAAATCAAGAGTAGTATAAATTTTCAAGCCACCTTGCTCAATCATTTTTTCACCATATTTTTCTGAAAGAATATCTTTAATATACATCACAAAGTGAGGAGCGGTGATATTATTGTCTCTTTCTTTAAAAATAATTTCTTGATCTTTAGCCCAATCACGTTCTTCTTGGGAAATATAACCTTGCTCCGCCATGAGATCTAAAATATAATCTTTGCGACCTAAAAGCAGGTTTTTATGAGATCCGTATGGTGAATAGCGGCTAGGTGATTGTGGTAGAGCAGCTAAAATAGCGGCTTCTGGTAAAGTTATTTCTTTAACACTTTTGCCGAAATATTTTTGAGAAGCTGATTCAACACCATAGGCATTAGAACCATAAGGAATCTCATTAAAATACATTTGTAAAATTTCATCTTTAGAGAATTTTTTTTCTAGGCGATAAGCTAAAATTAATTCTTTTATTTTTCTAGAAATAGTTTTTTCATTAGAAAGAACAGCGTTTTTAATAAATTGTTGTGTTAGAGTAGAGCCACCAGCACTACGACGATAAATAACATTAGTTACAGCTGTTCGGGCCATGGCCCAAACACTAAAAGCGCCATGGTTATAAAAATTTTTATCCTCAATAGCAATAGTTGCGTTTTTAACATTGTCTGGAATATCTTCTAGGGAAACTAAAGTTCTTTTTTCGTCACCACTTATTTCATAAAGAACATTTTCTCCGCTACGGTCATAAATTTTTGTGCTTTGAGCAACTTCTCGCTCCATTAATTGATGGGGATTGGGTAAATCACGTGAAATCCAAATAATAACTATAAAAGCAATTAATACAAAAAAAGCAGCTATAGCTAAAAGCCAAAGAATGATTTTCTTTTTATTTAGTTTATTTGGTTTTTTTCTGGAATTTTTTTGAAAATTACTCCGAGCCGATTCTGTTTTCCAGGAACTGATTTTTTTAACTTTAAATTGAGGTGCCGGCATAAAATATATAGTTAATATAAGGTCATTATATCAGATATTTATTTTTTTTAGAATTTAATTAAAACTATTAGGTATTTAAATAAAATTGTTTTATAATTACTTTATAGTTGCTGCTGATAATGAATTTATTAATTTTATGGAATTAATTAATAGTGTCAATAATCAAAAAATTAAAGAATTGGTTAAATTGCGAAAAGCTAGTGAAAGACGGGCGAAACAGTTGATTATTATTGATGGCGCGCGCGAGATAGAATTAGCAGTGAAGTCGGGAATAGAGATTTTAGAGTTATTTTATTGCCCAAGTTTAATTAAAAAAGAGAAAATAGAGTTTTTTGGCATTATCCCAGAAAAAATTACCGAAGTGTCGGAGATAGTTTTCTTAAAAATATGCTATAAAGAAAACCCCGATGGTTATTTTGCCTTAGCTAGACCAAAAAATTTAAGTTTAGAAAAAATAAAACTAAGCAAAGATCCCGTAGTTGTAATTTTAGAGGCAGTAGAAAAGCCCGGTAATTTAGGGGCTATTATTAGAACTGCTTATGCGGTTGGGGTTGATGCTATTATTGTAAATAATAATCAAACTGATATTTACAACCCTAACGTTATTAGGGCCAGTGAAGGATTTATCTTTAAGCAGCAAATTATCATTGCTTCTTTTGAAAAAACAGTTATTTGGTTGAAAAAGAATAAAATAATTAGTTATGCGGCAGCCACTACTGGAAAAAATAATTATACTGAAGAAAAATTATTAGGACCAGTGGCAGTTATTTTAGGCTCAGAGGCTGATGGTTTAAGTGAACAATGGCTAAAAGGAGCGGATAAGTTGATAAAAATTCCTATGAAATTAGGAATAGACTCCTTAAATGTTTCTGTTTCAGCCGCAGTAATTTTATATGAAATTTTAAGACAAAGAAGTAAAAAAATAAAAAAATAAGTTAAAAATAATAATTTGACAGGAACCAGTATTTCCATTAATATAAGACGAGATTATAAGATTTAAGATTGTTATAAAATAATTTTTTGCGCCTGTAGTTCAATGGATAGAACGGGAGCCTTCTAAGCTCTAAATGAAGGTTCGATTCCTTCCGGGCGTACGTTTGAAAAAATAAGAATTAATTAAAGTATGGTGCCTATAGTTTAATGGTAGAACATCGGGTTGTGGTCCCGCTAGCGAGGGTTCGATTCCCTCTAGGCACCCTTTTATAAAAAACATATCTAAGGATATGTTTTTTATTATGGTTTACGCTTTACTTTTATTTTTATATAATATAATTAGTAATAATAATTTTATATTAATAGATATGTTGAAAAAAAGAATTTTCTCTTTATTTTTAATTTCTGCTTTCTTGTTAAATCTTTTTCCTTTATCCGCTCTTGCTTATCCAGCTTATAGTCAGCCCGCAAACAACTTAGCCGTTGCTGGTCCCTATGAGGCGGCAATAGCAGGAGTAGCTAACTGGGGGACGAATATGGAAGATGGTTTAACAGACTTAGCTTATGAATATTTTACGGCTGGGCGAAAATATCGTATTAGACAGGCTGGTACAATTTCTAGAATTCGCATTCATACAGTTGATAAAAGTAATATAACTGGTTTTTATTTAAAGATTTGGCGTCAAGCAACGGGAGCGGGTTATGGATACAATTTAGTTGGTACTAGTGAAAACTTAGCTAGTAAATTAGTTCATAATGGTTTTGCGACGATTGATTTAAGTTCGCCAATTGCAGGCGTGCAAGAAGGCGATTTTTATGGCTATCGCATTGAAACTAGTAGTAGAACAAAAAACTTTTATGCCAAACCCGAGAATGATAAAACTGGAGAGACATATTTAGTGGGTACTTTTTATAAAAATGGTAATGTGGGCTCTAGTTTTAATTGGGAAGGCACAGCCAACCCCGTTAAGCAATTTGCTTTACCGATTGAACTATATATGGCTGCTCCACAAGTAGTTTTAATTGGTGATTCAATTATTGCTGGGCGCACAGCACATCATAGTTATATAGATCATCTTCTTAGTCCTTTAAATAATGTTAGTTCTACTATTGGTTGGAAACTTAAAAATATAACCGGCTATACTTATCAGAACATGGGTATAAGTTATTCTCAAACTATTTCTGTGATTGCTGATCGTTTTGATAAGGATGTAATTAATTTAAAACCAAAAATTGTAGTTATTGAAGGAGGAATTAATGACGTCGCAGGGAGTACTACTCAGGAAAGTTTTATTGCTAGTTGGAAAAGCATGTTACAAAAAGCTCAAAATGATTCAAATATTGAAACAGTAATTGTTCTTAAAATATTGCCCTGGACTGGTGGTAATTATGATCAAATGCGAAAACGAGATACTTGGAACGCTGCCTTAGAAGTTGAGGCGGCTAAGTATTCTAAGGCGATTGTAGTTGACGCTAGTCCTTATGTTGGTCAATATCGGGGAACCGGTGATCCAGGCAATCTTTGGGATATAAAATCAGCTTATCGCCCCGGTGGTGGAGACGTGATGCACTTTAATGCAGATGGTCATGAAAAAATTGCTCAAGCAATTGCTGATCATTTACCTAAACCATCCGCTACCTTTGATAATGACTTTACTACTTGGAATAAAGGAGAGATTACAGTCAATTATAATTTAATTCAGACTGGTGGAAATACTAATTTAAATATTTCACAAACTGATACTTCGGGTATTGAGTATTCTACTGACAATATTTATTGGTATGATGCTACTCAAGGAACGGGTGGTGATCCGATGACGGGTTTAAGTGCTTCAAGCACTCCGGGTATTAATCACTCCTTTATTTGGAATACAACTACAGATTTGCCAACAACTGAAAATAGCACAGTATATTTACGAATTAGACCAAGTGATAACACAAGTAGCGCGACCGCCTGGGTGGTTAGTAATTCTTTTGGTGTAGATAATGTTGCTCCTTCAGTTTCTGACAACGTACCAGCAACTTGGCAGAATAATGATATCACAGTCACCTTAACTTGTACTGATAATGGTTCGGGTTGTGATAAAGTTTATTATACTCTAGACGGTTCAGACCCGACCACCGCTTCAAGTTATGTTAACGCAGGTAGTAGTTGGCAATTTACTTATTCCACCGAAGGAACC
>JGI24711J26586_10000043_pt1 | contig 79900 bp, 82 predicted proteins | sample BioPla3DNA1_FD_26586 | JGI IMG/M metagenome (IMG submission 26586)
CTTACGGTGATGGTGACGGACGGCATCCACAGTAAGCAGTATTTAGTGGAGCCGGAGCAGTTGCGCCGCAATGTGCTAACCTTTAATTCGGATTATTACTGGATTACAGACCTAGGAGTACAGTCCGGAAAAGCAGGGTTACTGGCGGGACAGTTTATCCACCTCTATGCCGGACAGGGTTTGACCGCCACCGGCAAACTGGTTGATTTGACGAATGGGGAAGTCCTCAAAGAGAAGGTGGAAATTACCCTTTGTGAAGAGGTCCAGCCGCTCTACAGCTTTACCTATGAAGCTAATTACCGGATTAAGACTTACAAAAACTTCTCGGAAATCAACCATGACGGGGAAACGGTGACCCGCGATCTGCAACTCCTGGTGAAAAACGGCCGCCTGTCTGCGCTGGATCCCTCCTTGCCCATCGTCTACGACGGGGTCNTTGTTGATACGGTAGGTGATGCGGAATACCTTACGGTGCTGGGCACCGACGGAAAACTGGCCGATTTGAAAGAGCGCATCGTTTTACCGCAGGATTTCAAGAATTACAATATCGTGCAGATGTCCCATAACCTGCGCACTTCGTCGCCTTACCTGGTCGTCAGGTATAAAAACGGGTCGGTGGTTGCCTTCAATTATTTGACCGGAGAAGAGCTGTCCACGGAAAAGGTGCAGAGCGACCAATCCTTAATCGAATACGCGAAAGAGTTCCTGCAAAGCAAAATCGATTCGGTGTTGGCGGATTTGTCGGACGGCTATCTTAAGATTACCGCCTTGCAAAAACAACTCACNGTTATGCCGGATGCGGATCCTTTGGCCAATCTCAATACCGAAAGAGTCGATGGGGAAAATACAGGTGGAACGACCGATAGAAGCAAGGACGACCTAAGTACGCCGGGAGAAGAATCGGCAGAAGAGACAAATGAAGAAACAACAGATGAAACCGGCGAAGAAACAGGCGAAGCGGGGGAAGAAGGAACGACTGAGGACGGGGAAGAGACGGCGGAAGGGGTCGAGGAAGTAACGAACGAAGACGAGGATACAGCAACGGAAACCGGCCGGACAGAGGAATCGGCGGCAAGGGGCGAAGTGAATCAAAAAGACGAGGCAGACAATGCTGCTAAAGGGGAAGGTGCGGAAAGCCAGGGAATTAAGGATCAGGGCAGCAAAGCCCATGATGCGGAAGGCGACAGCGCGGAGCATATTGCGAATGAGCGTGGAGGAGTCCCTGAAGAAGAGGAGCAGACCGGCGAACTGTCTTCTCCAGCGCCGGCGGAGCCTTTGGTGCACCGGTATATNCCGGTCTTTGACCCCAAAACAGGGCAGTACCTGCTTTACGATGAGAAAAGCCTCCTCGAAGCGCCGGAAGAATCTTTAACTTCGGTCAATGAACGGTTAAAACTGGAGCCGGTCATCGTGAAAGGAGCCAAAAGCATTGATCAGAATCAACCCGGACTACTTGAGGATAAAGGGCTGATCCTGCTTTTCCTGATTTCGCTCGCGATCCTGGTCTTGCTGTTTTATCTGGCTCAAAAGAAGCGCATTATTAAATAAACAGCCCAATAACAACTCTCGGTGGGCAAAAACCCCGAGAGTTGTTGTTTTGAATAAAAGAATCGCTTTTTGCTGCTTTTTTCGCTATACTGGTATTAGGATTAAAGTTTAAGTTTAATCAAATTAGCGCCGGGAAAGGGTCGGCGCAGAAAGGAACGGTAGCTTTCGAATGAAGAATAACTAATTCGGCAAATAATCTGTAAAGGTTTTGAAGACGGCAGGTTAAGGGGTCGGTTAATGCTTAGTGCTTGAAAAGCAAGTAAGCGACCATGACTGGTTATGCTTTCATTTTTCGCCGGATTAGTTAAAGGAAATGGACAAAGGAGATTCTCATAAGCAAGGATCTTTCCTTTTACTTTTTTCCGGCTGGGGTAAAGGAGAGATTTTTTTATGCTACTTTTGAAAGCTGTTAATATAAAAAAATATTACCACGACAGGTTAATCTTATTTTGCGAGCGTTTAGAGGTCCATGCCGGCGATAAAATCGGCATCGTCGGTCAAAATGGGGCCGGGAAAACGACCTTGTTAAACATTCTCGCCGGCGAGGTTGAAGCCGATGAGGGGACGGTCACAAGACATTGTGATGTGGCTTATCTGCGTCAATTGGNCTATCAGGATAGGAAGCAGGATAGAAATACTTCTGAAGAAAATGAAAGCAAAAGCGATGAAGAGGAAAATAGCCTGGAGAAGTTAAAAATCCTCAAAGAATTAGGGGTCAAAGATAAGCTGGGGGCAAGCCTTGTAAGTGGCGGTGAACAGACCAGGCTGGAAATGGCCCAGGCATTAAGTAAAGGCCGCCTAATTCTTTTGGCGGACGAACCTACTACCAATCTTGATGTTCAGGGTATTGACCTGTTGAAAGAGAAGCTGAAACAGGTGGAGACCCTGCTGCTCATTAGTCACGACCGGGCCTTACTGGATGAATTTTGCCACAAAATCATTGAGGTACGGAACGGCAAGCTGGCTTTTTATGAAGGAAACTTTTCGGCATATTTAGAGCAAAAACGGAAGCAAGAGGGACGGGCCCAGGCCGAATATGAACAATATCTCCAGGAAAAACGGAAACTGGAAGGGGCGATACGCCGGCAAAGGGAGAAAGCAAAGTCGACCCGAAAGGCTCCGGCGCGCATGGGAAATTCGGAAGCCCGGTTGCATAAAGGCACAGTGCAAGAAAAACAGAAAAAGCTACACCGCACGGTGAACAGTCTTAAGACACGGTTAGAGCAGTTGAAGGTTAAAGAAAAGCCCAAGGTCGAGCCGGTCATCAAGCTTGATTTTTCTTTAACCGACCCTCCGCGCAATAAAATCGTCATTTCTTGTGAGGATTTGTGTTTCAGTTATGGCCAAAACGAGATTTTTCGCCATGCCGCTTTTAAGCTATATAACGGGAGCAGAACAGCCTTAGTTGGTCCCAACGGCTCCGGTAAAACAACCCTGTTAAATCTGATTTATCANCAGGCCATGGGAACAAGGGAGTCCAGGGAAATTTATCTTGTTCCCAAGGCGAGGATCGGCTATTTTTTCCAAGGGTTTGAAAACCTCGATTATGATAGAACAATCCTGGAAAATGTAAGGGAAGACAGTGTGCAGGATGAAACGACAATCCGAACCATCCTGGCCCGATTGCTTTTTATCGGTGATGATGTGTATAAAAAAGTGGGTGTGCTAAGCGGCGGGGAAAAAATCAAGGTTGCTTTTGCCAAATTGTTTGTTTCCCGGGCCAATGTATTATTACTGGATGAGCCTACTAATTATCTTGATTTCAGCTCGCTTGAAGCTTTGCAAAAGATCCTCAAAATATATGAAGGCACGGTGTTATTTGTCTCCCATGACCGGGCCTTTGTGGAGGCTGTTGCGGACCGGCTTTTGCTCATCGAGAACAAAAAAATCCTGGAATTGGCAGGATACGGCCAAGCGCAGGAGGAAGGCGGCCCCAACGCGTCTGGGGACAGGGAAGACACGGCCGAAGAGTTGACCAGGTCGATTTTACAAATGAGGCTCAGCGAAATTATTACGAAAATGTCTTTCCCTAATGCATCCAAAGAATTGCTGGAGGAAGAGTACCAAAAAATCCTGGTTCAGTTAAAAATGATGAATAAAACGATTAATAAAAATTAAATAAAGCATTGTAAAAAGTCTTGTCTTATAGTATTATTTAGTAAACCAGGGAATAGGAGGTGAACAATGTGGAGACACTGGTATTTTTAGGCGGTATCTTTATCCTTCTAAGCTTCCTTTTATTTATTGTTGCTGTGGCCTTATATATCATATTTTCCATCGGTCTGTACCAAATGGCCAAAAACGCAGGCTTGGAAAACAGCTGGCTTGCGTTTGTTCCCATTGCCCAGATGTATATCATGGGGAAATTAATCAAGGAAATCAAGGTAAAGGATTTTGTTATTCCTAGTGCCGAACTAGTATTACCGATAGCTTTTGTTGTTTTAATTCTCTGTGGCGGGATTCCACTTATCGGGCAATTACTTGCCTTAGCCGGGTTTGTCCTTTACTTGGCGGCTTGTTACAATGTTTATTTGTTATACCGGCCTAATAATGCAGTAACCTATACCATCATCAGCATTCTTTCAGTGACCGTGCCCTTCTTATTCTACATGATGCGTAATGATCCTATGGTACATAAACAGGATGAAAATCAGGATGAAAAACAGGATGAAAAGCCAAGCGAGGATGTTTCCATGTGATTGTCCGGCAATCCGGAGGCAAAAAGCAATCAGCAGTTAGCGAAACAGAATATTGTCCATGAAATAGTAAAAGCAGACCTGCGCTTGTTTTCCGGGGTCTGCTTTACTCAATTATTTTTTACCCGTATTGTTCCGTGAAAAATATTGTATACATGAAACAAGGGTATAGCAGCGAAAAATAAAATATTGTATAGTATAACAAGAAAAATCCACGCGAAAAGAGGAAAAGAGGGGGAGTTTTAAATATGAAGTTTAACGAAGCGGCACAGTACCAAATTAAGCGCGCCATCAAGCTGTTGAATTTAGATGAAGAAACAGCGAAAGCAGTTTTAGAGCCGAAAAGGGCCTTGGAAGTTTCTTTCCCGGTAAGAATGGATAATGGGCAGGTGAAAGTATTTAAAGGTTACCGGGTGCAACATACCGATGTTTTAGGTCCCGCGAAAGGGGGCATCCGTTTTCACCCCAATACGGATCTCAACGAGGTTAAAGCCTTAGCCACCTTAATGAGCATTAAATGCGCCGTGATCGGTTTGCCCTATGGTGGGGGCAAAGGGGGCGTTAGCTGTAATGTGAAGGAAATGTCCGAAGGGGAAATCGAAAGAGTCAGCCGGGGATATATCCGGGCGATTGCCCAGATTATCTCCTCTGATAAAGACGTGCCCGCTCCCGATATGTATACTAATCCCAAGATTATGGGTTGGATGATGGATGAATTTGCGGCCATCAGGCAATATAACGATTTTGGCGTAATCACGGGGAAACCCTTAAGCATCGGCGGTTCGGCCGGGAGAAGCAGCGCTACGGCCCAGGGCGGCTATTATGTAACCAAAGCGGCCTGTGCGAAGGAAGGTATTTCCCTCAAGGATGCCACCTTCTGCATTCACGGGTTTGGCAACGCCGGCAGCTTTGCGGCCAGCATTTTTGCGGCGGAAGGATGCAAAATCATCGGGATTGCTGATTCCCGCACCGCCGTTTATGACCCCAACGGCATTGACGTGGCTTTGGCGAAAAAGATTAAAGCGGAAACCGGCTCCCTGAAAGATTATCCTCACGGACAGCAGGTAACGCCGGACGAAATCCTGACCAGTTCATGTGACATTTTGGTGCCGGCCTCCCTGGAGGGAGTCATTAACAAGGACAACGCGGCTCAAATCAAAGCGAAAATGATTGCCGAACTGGCCAACGGTCCGGTTACTCCCGAAGCTGACGCGGAGCTGACGGCCAGGGGAGTAGTGATTGTCCCGGACATTTTAACCAATGCCGGGGGCGTTACGGTCAGTTACTTTGAATGGGTCCAGAACAGAATGGGCTATTACTGGTCCGCGGAAGAAGTACAGGAAAAACTGGAAATAGCGATGACCAAGGCCTTTAATGATATCTATCTGTTCAAACAGGAACATCATTGTGAAGACTACCGGCTAGCCGCTTTCGCGATCGCGATTCAGAGAATCGTGCAGGCCATGAAAGACAGAGGCTGGCTGTAAACACAGGCTCATGCCGGATTCGATAGCCAAACAAACAGCCAAGGAGTGTCTGTTGGGACAACCCCTTGGCTTAATTTTTGGGCACAGGATAAATTCCTTCTTTTTGGAAATGACTATTGGTCATGGAGAATTGTTCGGGACAGCAGTTGGTTTTCAGTCCTCCAGGATGGTCCCGTCGGTGCTGATGGTGACTACCCGCCAGGGAATTAGTTTGCCGCTTTTTAAGAGGGCTGCCTTGACCGCATTGACCAGGCCGCCGCAGCAAGGCACCTCCATACGGAGAATCGTGATGCTTTTAATCGCATGGGNTTCGAGAATCGCGGCCAGTTTTTCCGCATAATCCGCATCATCCAGTTTGGGACAACCGATGAGGGTGATTTTGTTGCGCATGAAGTCCTGATGGATGTTGGCGTAGGCATAAGCGGTACAGTCAGCAGCGATGAGGAGATGGGCATTTTCCAAATAGGGGGCATTGACCGGAACCAGTTTGATTTGGCACGGCCACTGGCGCAGTTGAGATTCCCTGGCCGGTGGGGTGTCTGGAGAAGGAACGTGGGGGACAGGGGCAGGAGCGGCCTTCCTGGCCAGGGTTTTGGCTTCGGTTCCGGGACAGCCGCAGGGAAGTGGTGCCGCTTTAGGGGATGCCGTTTCCTTCCTTGGTGCCTGTTCCTGTTGCCCATAGGGATGCATCAACTTTGCGGTCTGGGGCTGAGCGGTCCCGTGACCGTGGCCGNTGGTGTTGCCTTGGGCTCGTGCCTGCATCCGCGCCTTTACGGCTTCTTCATCATAGGGTGCTGCCTCCCGTTCTTCAATGGTAATTGCTCCGGTAGGGCATTCCGGCAGGCAGTCGCCCAAGCCGTCACAATAGCTGTCGGAGACCAGCTTCGCTTTACCGTTCACCAGTTGCAAGGCCCCTTCGTGACAGGCCGTTACACATAAACCGCAACCATTACACTTTTCTTCATTAATCGTCACAATTTTTCTTTTCATCGTGCAAACCTCCTTTATATTAATCAAGTTTTCGCTTGTTTGCTCTGAGCTGTTTTTCATATTGGCGCAAGCAAGTCTTTTTTTAGTAATCTGGGCTGGTTTGGATTGAGTTCCTTTCTATCTTCAGTGTAATATAAAAGAGGAGTTCAAGCGGTAACCATGGTTACCAAAAGAAAAACCCTGGAGATGACTCCAAGGTTTTCTTCTTGAGCAGAATATGGAAGCATAATCCTAACTGGTCATTGTACCAAGATCATTGACTGGGTAATCCTGGCTGAGCAGTTCTTTAATGTCCCTTGTTTTGTGGTCCTGGTATTTAATGACTTTTCCTTCCCAGGTTCGAAAGGTAACATAGCCCGGGCCCTGGGAAATTATATAATTGGGATTGAGCGGGACTTTCCCCAGGCCGGTAGGCGCGTTTACAATAAAGGTGGGGACGGCCATGCCGGAAGTATACCCGCGCAAATACTCCATAATTTCCAAACCATCGGTAATGGAAGTGTTAAAATGGGTTGTACCTTTGACCCGTTTGGCCAGGAAGATATAGTAAGGTTTTACCCGGCACTTTAATAATTCGTGGTTTAATACCTTCATGACATGTTTATCATTGTTGATGCCGTTTAAAAGGACGGCTTGGTTGCCTAAGGGAATCCCGGCGTCCGCCAGCATTTCACAGGCCGCTTTGGCGGCAGGCGTTACCTCGATGGGATGATTAAATTGGGTATTGATGTAAAGCGGGTGGTATTTTTTGAGCATCTTGCATAGTTTTTTGGTGATCCTTTGTGGCAAGGTCACCGGTGTTCTTGTCCCTAAACGGATGTATTCAACGTGTGGAATGGTTCTTAATTGTTGAATAATCCATTCTAAATAAGTGTCCGAAAGGCATAAGGCGTCTCCGCCGGTTAAGAGTACATCCCGTATTTCCTTGTTTGTCCGTACATAATCGATGGATTCCTGTAGAATTGCTTTGGTTTTCGGCCGGTCTTTTTTGCCGAAGTTTCTCCGGCGTTGACAATGGCGGCAGTACATGGCGCACTCGTTGGTCACGTTGATGATTATACGGTCCGGGTATCTTCTGGTGATACTGCCGGCGGGGTTGGTATATTCTTCATGCATCGGATCAGCTTCCGCGCAGGTATCCAGTAATTCATGATAAACAGGAATCGCCATGAGACGGATCGGGTCATATGGATCGTCAGGATTGATCAGGCTGGCGTAATAAGGAGAGAGGGCCCAACGGAAATGTTTTCCCACTTCGGCAATTTCCCATTTTTCTTTTTTAGTAAGATTGATGATTTTGCCTAAGGTATGCACATCACTGATGCGGTTTTTCAGTTGCCAGCGGTAGTCTTCCCAGTCGGCTTCCGTCCCGTTTAGCACCTGCAGGATTTTCCTTTTCCGGCCGGCAAGGATTTCGNCAGCTTCCAAACCTTTAGGGATGGTAGCTCTGATTTCCAAGAAGTCGGCAATCCTACCCTTGAGCTCGGCAGCCCTCTTCAGGGAGATCCGTTTCTTATCAATCGTGTTCATGTTACCCTTCCTTTCTAACCTGGGTAGTTAATTGTTATAACTTAGCTCCTGCTAGTGTTAAGATGCGGGTGCAACTTACACACTATTATTCTATAACAAGTTGGAGGTTTTTGCAAAAAAATTTAAAGAAAAAACAAAAAGAGGAAAGGAGACATAAATTGGATGGAGCAGCAATGGATTAAGATCTTGACCAAGTGTGCTTTGTTTCAGAAGATATCTCCTGATGAATTAGAAAAAATGATAGCTTGTCTCGAGCCCAGGCTGGTTCGTTATGAAGAAAAAAACAGTTATGTAACGCTGGAAGGAGATCCCTTTAACGGGGTAGNTATGGTTTTGGAAGGGGAAGTGGCTGTGACCAGGGAAAATGCGGAGGGGGGCAGGGTGATCATGACGAAACTGGGGGTGGGAGACCTCTTTGGGGAGATGATCGCTTTTTCCGAGCAGCGGGTCTGGCCGGCCACCATTGTTACCACGAAGGCCGCCGCGGTGATGTTTATTCCTACGGGGAAGATTGTGAATAGCTGTGCCATGCAGTGTAGCGGGCATAAGCAGTTAATTGTCAATATGTTACGGATTATCTCCCAGCGGGCCTTGTTCTTAAACAAGAAAATCCAGTATTTGAGTATCAAAAGCCTGCGGGCAAGAATTAGCCTCTTTTTGCTGGAGCAGTATAAAAAGACCGGCCGGACGACTTTTAACCTGCCTTTAAGCCGTCAGGAGTGTGCGGACTTTTTGCATGTTTCGCGGCCGGCTCTTTCCCGGGAAATGGGGCGGATGCGGGACGAGGGGCTCATTGAATTTTACCGCCAGACCGTCAAAATCGTGAAACTCGCCGAGTTAAAGCGCTTAAGCAGTACCGCGAATTAGTGTCTAGACAAAGGAGGAAAATTTAATAAGATTTTGAGAAGGCAGGAGGGATTTTTCATTTTAACGTTGAAATAATTACTATTGTAATAAGGATTAAAATATTTTCAGGATAGTACATCCAGAAGGGAGTTTTCTATGCGGAAGGGTCAAACCATTTGGTTGATTGATGCGGCTTATTTATTCAATGCCCAGAGGTCGGTAGGGGAGGGCTATAATTTCGATTATCTTAAACTGAAAAACTATTTGGAAAAGGATGGACCCATTAACAGAGTCTATTACTTAAACTCTTCGCAGAACCCTCCCAATGATAATCAGAATGGTTTTCATTCCTGGTTAAAAACCGCACGACCCGACGGGCCGCAGTTTATAGTAAAGTTATATAAATTAAAAGACGAAGAATACACCTGTCCCCATTGTAAGCACAGCTTTAATTATCAGGTGCAGAAAGGCGTAGACGTAGGGCTGGCCACCTTAATCGTGAAGTTAGCCTATCAGCATAATTATGATAATTTGATTCTGTCCACCGGTGACGGTGATTTGGAAGATTCGGTCGCCCATGTGAAGGAGTCTTTACAAAAGCGGATCGAGTTGTGCGTGTTCAAAGGCGGGGTGTCGCCGGATTTACAGTCTTATGCCGACCGTGTTTACTGGATTAATGATTTTGCCGATCAGGTGGCGAAATAGTATTTTCAGGCTTTATATCAATAGATTAAACAACTCATTGTTATTGTTCAGTTCGGTGTATTGAAAGCCTTTGCGCTCCATATTTTTCAGCAAGGTATGATAGTCTTCTTTCTTGTTTACTTCAATCCCCACCAGGACNGGACCTTTTTCTTTGTTGTTCTTTTTCGTGTATTCAAAATGGGTAATATCGTCATGGGGGCCAAGGATATCCACGACAAATTCCCGGAGCGCGCCGGGCCGTTGCGGCATGGAAATGATAAAGTAATGTTTGAGCCCTTCGTAGAGAAGGGACCTTTCTTTTATGTCCTGCATGCGTTCAATGTCGTTGTTGCCGCCGCTGATGATACAGACCACCTCTTTGCCTTTGATTTTGTCCCGGTAAAAATCAAGGGCGGCAATAGGCAGGGCGCCGGCCGGCTCGGCCACAATGGCGTTTTCGTTGTATAGTTCGAGGATGTTGGTGCAAACCTTGCCTTCCGGCACGACGACGATGTCATCGAGAACGTTTTTACAAATATCGTAAGGGAGATCGCCCACCCGTTTTACGGCCGCGCCGTCCACAAATTTATCGATAGCGTGCAGCGTGATAATTTTTTGCTGTTTTAAGGATTCTTTCATGGAAGCGGCCCCTTCCGGTTCAACGCCGATAACCCCGGTGGCCGGGCTGATGTTTTTGATGTAGGAACCGAGGCCGGCGACTAATCCGCCGCCGCCGATGGTGGCAAAGATATAATCCGGGGCTGTTTTGCTTTGGTTCATAATCTCGATGCCGACGGTCCCTTGACCGGCAATGATTTGAGGATCATCAAAGGGATGCACGAAGATTTTATTTTCCTTTTCACAGCATTTTTTGGCTTCGGAGAAGGAATCATCATAGGTGTCCCCGATGAGCACGGTCTCCACATAGGAGCCGCCAAAGCGCAGGACCTGGTCGAGTTTTTGCCGCGGGGTGGTGGCGGGCATAAAGATTTTGCCGGGGACTTTGAGGTAACGGCAGGAATAGGCTACCCCCTGGGCATGGTTGCCCGCGCTGGCGCAAACGACGCCGTTTTTGAGCGTCTCCAGCGGGGTGCTCTGCATGAGGTTAAAGGCTCCCCGGATTTTGAAGGAGCGCACCACCTGCAAATCTTCCCGCTTTAAGTAGACATTACATTCATAGCGTTCCGATAAGATATCGTTTCTGAGCAACGGAGTTTGTTTAACCACTCCTTTTAAGGCTTGATTGGCCTTGATCAAGTCTTCCATTGGGATCATGTTCATTTTCCTTCTTGCTCCTTTTCCTTTGGTAATTAATAAATAAAAAACTCTCGTCCCTGGACACATCAATAGTGTCGCTTAAGGACGAGAGTAAAATCCCGTAGTACCACCTTAATTCCCTGCAGGTTCACACCGGCAGGTTCAGTGAGTCGGGAGCGGCTGTTTGCTGGACAGGCTCCGAACTCCGGTCAGATAACGGTGACCATTTCCCGGGTCTGTTATGGGATATAGCAGACCCAGGGTCCGGCAAGAGTTTACTTGAATCCGGTCCAGGACCGATTCTTTCAACTTGCAGTTCAGGAGTGATCATGGACATCGTTTCATCACCGGCTCTCAGCAATTGCCGGCTCTCTGTGGATGAAAGCTGATCTCTTTCTCTCCCTCAAAACTTTTCGGCAGATGCAATTAATACTTTTTAATTACCCTATATCATACTGCAGCATGTTTTGGAAAGTCAAGGGGTTTTAAAGGATTTTGTAAAAAGGGTCTAAGCTGTTAATTCATCTTGCCGAAGCAACTGGCACTTTGGTAAAATGTAGAAGGTATGCAACGGTTTGTTTCAGTCCCTCCCAAGGGACAAAAACTTCTGATAGAATTAGAGGAAAAGAGGGTGGGAAGAAACTGGAGAGGAAGAAACAATAAAATGAAAAAAGGTAGGGAATTTTGGCTGCAGGTCTTTTTTATTGTTGTAACCACAGCTCTTGCCGGTGTTTTGTTTATAAACAGTTATGTGCAAAGTGTGGGCATAAAGCGGATTGTCACTGTCGAGGAAGCGCCGGAGGCGGACGCGATCCTTATTCTCGGCGCCCGCGTTTATGCCAACGGGCATGTATCCCTGATGTTAAAAGACCGCTTAAATGTGGGTTATGAGTTATACCAACAGGGGAAAGCCGGAAAAATCCTGCTAAGCGGGGATCATGGTCAGAAACACTATGATGAAGTAAATACGATGAAGGAATATCTGCGGGGAAAAGACCTGCCCGCGGAGGATCTTTTTCTGGATCATGCCGGATTTAGCACCTATGAAAGCATTTATCGGGCCAGAGATATTTTCCAAGTGCAGAAGCTAATCATCGTTACCCAGAAGTATCATTTAATGAGGGCCTTATTCATTGCCCGGGAATTAGGCTTAGATGCCTATGGGGTGGCAGCGGATCGGCATATTTACCATGGCGTCATGCTTAAAAACGAACTGAGGGAAATTGCCGCTCGCAATAAAGATTTTCTTTTGGCCAAGTTCTTTCAACCGAAGCCCACTTATCTGGGGGAGGTTATCCCGATTTCTGGTGACGGAAGAGTAACCGATGATACGCTTTAAAGCTGCTGATTAGGGCACAGTTCATGTCCTTGAGAGGATGAAGGAGAGAAGGGAACAGGCGAATCTTTACCGGCCGGGAAAAGATTAGCAAGGGGGTATTTGTTGTGCCAAAGAAAAGAAATACCTTATTACTTGTAATATTGCTTTTGTTTGCCGCTGGGGTATTGTCCGGATGCGACGGAAACGTGAACCTTAACGACGAAATAGTAACGAAGGTTGGAACGGAACTGGGCGAAACCGTCACCGATTTTGTAGCGGGATGGGGAGAAGGCATAAAGAAAGATTTGAATGTGCATGTGGAGTTAACGAAGGAGCTTGCCGACTGTGGTCTTTCCATCACCACATCGAAGGTGGAGGAGAGGAAAAAGGACGGGAAGGTGCTGACGGTCTACCTTATTGCTGAAAAAAGCCTGCATGCGGAACTTCTGGCGAAAGCGCTGGACGAAAATGATGCGGAAATCGGCCGGGCCGGCCTGAACGTACAATTGGGCCAGGACGATGCCCGGTATGTGTCCTTTTACTTCCCGGCGGAAATGGAGCTGTCGCTGGTCCGCAAGTATGTGATTGGCCTGAAGAAGTAAGTATGTTAAAATACTAAAGAGTTGGACGGAAAAGAGGGTTGGGTATGGACGAAACATCTTCAAAGGTTAAAATTATCGCTTTTAGCCCGGAGCCGGAACGGCTTTGCGCTTCCGCCGCCGGGATTTCCACAACGAAAGGAACGGCCCTGGAGCTTTATGCTAATAATCAGGACCCGGCGAAGGCTCAGAAGTTAATTAAAAATGTTTTAAGATTAGGACATACCACGACGATCGAGCACGCTTGTTTCACGATCGCTTTCGAAAATGTTTCGGCATTTGTGGAACAGTTTATGATTGAATTCCGCCTGGCTTCATTTACGGTAAAATCAAGGCGTTATGTTGATTTTAGCCAGATGGGCTATTACCGGCCGGAATTTCGCTTTACGGAAGCAAAAACGGAAGCGGCCAAACAGAAAATCGAAAACTTGTACCATAGGCACATTCAAAAGCTCTTTTCTGAATACGAGTATTTGGCGGCGCAGGGGATTCCCCGGGAAGACGCCCGCTTTCTTTTGCCCTATTGTTACCGGAGCAATTTCTATTGCACGGTTAACGCACGGGAATTGCACCATATCCTTTATGCGGCGTTGGAAGGCAGGGGAAGCCGGTACCCGGAGCTGAAAAAGATTGGCCTATCCCTTTGGGAACAGGCACGGTCCATTGCCCCCGCGATTTTCGAGACTATTTTACCGGAAAGCCGGGATGACCAGGAGGAGCGCTTGCGTGCGGTTTTGGGTAAGGCAGGATTGGCGCCGGAAGCCGCAAGGGCCGGTGCGGATGGCTTTGGGCAGAGTTCTTGTGAGCTCCTTGCTTTTACCGAGCATCCGGAGCGTATCGTGGCCACCGCGGCGCTGATTAAACACACCCTTTGTCCTACCGCCGAAGCGGTGCAAGCCGTAGTCAACAATCAGGAATTGTTGGAGCAGGTGCTGGCGGTCGTTTGTGAAAACAACCGGAAACGGGAACTGGAGCAGGTTTCCTTTACCTTCCGCATTAACAACCTCAGTTTGGCCGGACTAACGCATCTGGTGCGCCATCGGATGCAATCTATCTGTGTTCCCTCCTTTACTGAATTTGCTATAAATAAAGGCTGTATTCTGCCTGCTTCGATCAAGGAACAGCCTGCGTTACTGGAAAGGTACCGTGCCATCTGGCAGGAGCACCTGCGGGTATTTGCTGCCATCGCCGCCGACGGCGTGGTCAAAGAGGATTTGGTCTACCTTTATTTAAGCGGCAACCTGGTTGATGTGCTGACCACGATGAACGGACGGGAATTATTCCATTTCCTGCGCTTGCGCACATGCAACCGGGCGCAGTGGGAAATCCGGGCCATCGCTTGCGAAATGCTCCGCAAACTGCGGGGGGTATCTCCGGCCCTCTTCCGGAGATTTGGCCCCAGTTGTTACGTTTTGGGAAAATGTCCGGAAGGCAAACTGTCTTGCGGGCAAATGGAAACGGTGCTCGAGCGCTTCCGGAGCTTAAAGTAAAAGTAAAACCCGGCACGGGTCTTGCATTATGCTCCGAAAACGAATACGCTAGAAAGGGAAGTGAGAAGTTAGAAAGCAGGCAGTGAATCTCGTGGATTCTGAGGGAGGAATGTCTTATGAGGAAAATTGCGGTATTGACCAGTGGCGGCGACGCTCCCGGTATGAACGCGGCCATCAGAGCGGTTGTTCGTACGGCGATTTATTATGATGTTGAAGTGGTGGGAGTACGCCGGGGATATTTGGGACTGATGGAGAAAGATTTTCAGCGGATGTCGCTGGGTTCGGTGGCTGATATTATTCACCGGGGCGGCACGATTCTCTTGACGGCCCGTTGTGATGAGTTTTTAAGCAGCGAAGGCCGGGAAAAAGCCGTGGCCAACCTGCGGGAAGAAGGGGTCGAAGGATTGGTGGTCATTGGCGGAGACGGGACCCTTCGCGGAGCGATTGAGCTACATAAATTAGGATTGCCGACGATTGCCATCCCGGGAACGATTGATAATGATATCCCCTGTACCGCTGCGACCATCGGCTATGATACCGTTATCAATACCGTTGTTGATTCCATCGACAAAATCAGAGATACGGCCACTTCTCACGAACGGGTTTTTGTCATCGAGGTCATGGGCCGCAGGTCAGGCTTTATCGCTTTGGAAGCGGGACTGGCCGGCGGGGCCGAGTCGATTGTTATTCCGGAGGTGCCTTTCAACATTGACACAGTTGTAAAGAATATTAAAAGAGGGAACCGTAGAGGCAAGAAACACAGCATTATTATCGTGGCGGAAGGGGCCATCGATGCCATGGAGTTTACGAAAGAAATCAGTGAAAAAACCGGCCTGGAAACTCGCCTCTCGATTTTGGGATATATCCAGAGGGGTGGCTCGCCCAGCGCGAAGGATCGGCTGTTGGGCAGTCGGATGGGCGCGGAAGCGGTGAATCTCCTCTTGCGGGGGGAAAGTAAAAAGATGTTGGCCATGGATGGGGAGATGATTCGGAATTTTGATATTGAATGGGCCATCAGCCAGTCCAAGACCATCCATCTTGATGACTATCGCTTAGCCGGAATTCTTTCCATCTAGCTTCCATCAAACATAACGCCAAAGCGAAACCTAATTCGTATACATAATTAAAAGTATNTCCTAAATTAGGCTAGCCCAAAAACGTAGGTGCGAAAATGAGTAAAGATTTTTCATCATTAGGGATTTCGGCCAATCTTCTCGCAAAACTAAGCAGTTTGGGGATTAAGCATCCTACCGAGGTTCAGGAAGCGGCGATCCCGGCCATTCTTGCCGGAAAAAACCTGTTGGTGCAGTCCCCCACGGGAACCGGCAAGACGCTGGCCTATCTTTTGCCGCTTTTAGAGCGGCTTAATGCCGGGACCAAAGATTTGGAGCTCCTGGTGCTGGTGCCTTCCCGGGAGTTAGCTTTTCAGGTGGTCGGAGTCATCCGGTCTTTGGATGACCGGTTAGGGCTGGCGGCCCTTACGGGCGGCGCCAATCTGGAGCGCCAACTCCAGGCTTTAAAAGAAAAGCCTAAAGTAGCCGTGGGGACACCCGGGCGGGTCCTTGAGTTATTCCAGCGCAAAAAAATCAATGGACAAACTATCCGCGCCATTGTGGTTGATGAAACAGATAAAATGCTTAGCGCCGGCTTTATGAGGGATGTGCTGGCGATCTTCAAAAAGACTCTGCGGACACGTCAAGGCTTGTTTTTTTCGGCGACGATCCCCCGTCAAATCCTGCCGGAAGTTTCCGCTTTAATGGCTAAGCCGGCCGAGTTGATGATTATAAATAGAGCAGGCTTTGTGCCGGAGCAAATCAAGCATCACTATTTGATGTGCGACAAGTCCAAAAAACCGGTGGTCATCGAAAAACTGTTGAAAATCTGCCGGCCGCAAAAAGCGATGGTGTTTATGGGGCGCAACGAAGGAGTGTCCTTTCTGACGGAGTATTTGCTGAAAAAAGGCTTTGCAGCGGTGGGTTTACATAGTGACCTTAGTGAATTAAAGCGTAAAAATCTTTTGTCCGCTTTCCGGGAAGGAGAAGCGACGGTCCTTGTGACCACCGATCTTTTAGCCCGCGGGATGGATGTGGAGGGGGTCGATTATATTTTCAACTATGATTTGCCGCGGGATACCAAGCAATACCTGCACCGGGCCGGGCGGACCGGGCGGGCCGGGAAGGATGGGACGGCGATGAGTTTGGTTTCGGAACAGCAGAAGTTTCATTTTTATAATATCGGGCGTGACCTCAAAATCGTTTTCGAGGAAAAAGGCCTTGATGCCGAACGAAACAGGCTCTTTAATGTGCAGTACCGGAAAAAAAGAGCCGGCCAAAACGAACCCAATAAAAATGATTTTAACAGAAGGAAAAGGTGAAACACTTCCCTTTGCCAAACGGATTTTAGGGAAAATCCGGCGACGATGCCCGTCTCTTTCCGGAAAAGGGAGCATGCGCGCTGGTTGGTGGAAACGGGAGTCTTAACCCGAAAGAGGATTTAAGATTAAAATTTTGACATGCTGATTTAAGGGGTGGTAAAAATGGAAAAGCTGTATCAAGAAATGCGGGAATATTTACAAATGGATACGGAAATATCCTTTAAGGAGTTTGAGGGGTACTATCGCACGGTTTTAAACTATTTGAACACGCATTTTGATAAGATGAGCCAGGACGAAAAAATCAAGGCCAAATTTATTACCTCAATTATCGAGAGTAACAGTGAAGCCCGTGCCAGAAGGAAAGGGCCGGAGATGAAAAAATACCGCAAGTTCCAGGAAAAAATGAAATTCTGGAATGATGCCATTATTTATCATTTAAAGAAAGCCGGCATGACGGAGCAGGAAATCGAAGCGGCTCTGCAGAAATTAAATGACGATAATCGAGAGGGCGAAGAAGAAAAAGCACCGGCAAAGAAAACCGGCGCCGCTAAAAAGACGGCGGACAACAAAGCCGCTGAAGAGAAAAAAGAAGAGAGAAAAGAGGATAAGAAAAAAACCGGTTCAGCCAAAACAGTGTAAAGTGAAATCACACGCTAAAAAAAGCTGTTTCTGTTAATATGGAAGCGGCTTTTTATTAATCATACATTAATTTGAAATCGTAGAAAAATAGTTCTATAATGTAATTATTGTGGCAGCATAGCAGAGGGAGACTTCTTTCCATATGGAGGTAAAATAGCAAAATAATCGGAGGTGACCGGTCTTGGCTGAAATCTATGATTATCCCCCGGGAAAAGATCAGTATAAACACAAGCCCAAGGGACGTGTTCGGAAATGGGTTTTGTTTGGCGGGTTAGTGCTGCTCTATTTGTTTTTACGTTTTTTTGTGGCCTATAAACTGGACTGGACCTGGTTTAGTGTGTTGGGTTATGAATCCGTCTTCTGGCGCANCCTGAGCGGAAAGATTCTGGTAACCTTAGGTCTTTTTGCCGTCGCTTTTTTGGTTACCTATCTCAATGTATTTTTAATTTATAAAATCGCCAAAAAGCCGTTTCGAGCCTTCATTGCGTTAATTTCCGCCTTTCTGGTCGGTTTAATGGCGGCGAGTAACGGAAGTCAGTTATGGATGCAGATTTTACAATATGCTCATGCCGAGCCCTTCCAACTTACGGATCCCATTTTCAACCGGGATATCGGTTTTTATGTTTTCCATTTACCGGTGTTTTGGCTGGTTTACCGCCTGGTTAATATGCTTTTAGTCGTAAACCTGTTGTTGACGATCCCGCTCTATTTGTTTTTAATATTGGGCAGGATGAGTTTTTCCTCCTGGTCCATGATGAACAGCGCCTTAGCCGGAGAAGGGAAAAAAGCCTGGACGCACACGGGCTTATTGGTAGCGGTGTTTTTAGCCTGGCAGGCCGTCCAGTACAAACTGGCCGCTTATGAGTTGCTCTATTCCCAGGGTGGCTCGGTGATTGGAGCCGGAGCCACCGATATTGAGGCCAGGCTTCCGGCTTTTCAGATAATGCTGGTGCTGTCATTACTGGTGGGTATTTTTGTCTTTTTCACACTGCGGAAAAGAATGCGCTGGGCCGTTTTATCGGTAGTGTCCTATTTTATTGCGGCCGCCTTGCTGACCGGTGTTTTCCCCACCGTCTACCAGCGCTTCGTAATTGATCCTGATGAAATCAACCGGGAAATGAAATATATTAAATATAATTTGGATTATACGACGAAGGCCTACGGCTTGGATAAGATCACCGAGGAAGAATACCCCGTGGGAGAGCTTACGGCGGATAAAATTAACGAGAACAGGGATATTATCGACAATATCCGGCTGTTGGACCACCGGGCGACCTTGAATATCTATGCTCAACAGCAGGAAAACCGCTTCTATTACCAATTTGTGGATGTGGATGTAGACCGTTATCTGATTAACGGCAAACCAACCCAGGTTTTCCTGTCGGCGCGTGAGCTTAACAAGCCGGCGATCGCCGAAAACAGGGGTGCTTTTACTAATCTCTTGTTCAAATACACCCACGGTTTCGGGATCGTGATGAGCCCGGCCAATACCNTCGATAAAACCGGTTTGCCTGCCTATTTGATCAAGGATATTCCCCCGCGTTCCACGGTGGGCGAGGTGAAACAACCGCGGGTCTATTTCGGGGAAGCCACCAACGACAACGTGATAGTCAAAACGACTTTAAACGAATATGACTATCCCTTCGGGGAAGACAACATGGAGTATTATTACGAGGAGAATCTAGGCATTCCGATGACCTTTACCAACAAGCTGTTGCTGGCCTTGCGCGATATGCAGTACCGCTATCTCTTTTCCGATTACATTACGGAAGACAGCCTGTATTTAGAGACGCGTAATATAGTGAACCGGGCGCAAAGGATTGCTCCTTTTCTCTCTTACGACCAGGATCCTTATGTGGTGATGGATAAGAACGGGAATCTTTTCTACATGCTGGATGCCTACACGATGACCAATAAATATCCTTATGCGCAAGCCGCCAATAAACAGGGTACTTTCAACTATATCCGCAACAGTGTCAAAATCGTGGTGAACGCTTATTCCGGAGCGATTGATTTTTACATTTTTGACGAGCAGGATCCGTTAATCAAGGTTTTCCGCAATATTTTCCCCCAGCTCTTTAAGAGCAAAGAAATGATGCCCGATGATTTACGCGAGCATGTGCGTTACCCGGAGGATCTGTTTAATGTGCAGTCCCTGATCTTACGGGAATATCATATGGCGAATCCGACCGTGTTCTTTACCCGGGAGGACCGGTGGGAAATCGGCGAAGAAGTATACTGGGACAAAACCCAGCCGCAGGAAGCCTTTTATAGCATCATCCGNCTCCCCGGAGAGGAAAAGGAAGAATATGTCCTGATGCGTGTCTTTACGCCTGCCACCAAGAAGAACATGGTCTCCTGGTTGGCGGCCCGTTCCGATGGGGATCATTACGGAAAATTGCTTTTGTACCGGTTCCCGAAAGGAGTGCAGGTGCCGGGGACGGCTCAGGTCGAGTCNCAAATCGACCAGGATCCGGAGATCTCCGCCCAGTTATCCTTGTGGGAACGGGGCGGCAGTAGAGTATTACGGGGCAATCTCCTGGTTTATCCCATTGCCGGTTCCTTGCTGTATGTGGAGCCATTATACATCGAGGCCGAGCAGACCAAATATCCCCAGTTGAAAAAAGTGCTCGTTTATTATAAAGATACGGTTGTGATGGAGGATACCCTGGAGCAAGCTTTGGTCAAGCTGTTCGGGGAAAAGGTGGGCGCAGAGGGTACGCCGAAAGGCACGGGGACCGAACAGGGCGGCCCGGGTACACCAGAGAGCGGTGCCCCAGGAAAGGAGCCGGGAGATGAAACCGCACCGGGCGACAGAGACGAAGGAATGGTCGCTCGCCTTACTGCGGAGGAAGAAAGAGAGCTGCGTTCCCTGTTTACCCGCTTGCTGGAATTAGAAAACAGCAGCAAAGAAAAGCTACGGGCTGCTGATTGGGCCGGTTTTGGGCAGGCGCAGCAGGAGTTGGAGCAGGTGATCCGGCAAATAAATGATTTATTATCTTAAATTGCCGGCCTGGAAAAATGAATTCCGGCAGGGAAGTAAGCAATCAAAGTGGAATAAAGATAGCGGAGTTAAAATGAACACGGGGAAGTGATGTTAGCTTGGCGGATATCGATATGAAACAGGAATTAAAAGAATGGATTGTTACTATTCTCATTGCGATCGTTTTAGTAATTATTATCCGGGCATTTATCATGGATAGCAGAATAGTTCCTTCTGCCTCGATGGTACCGACAATTCAAATTGGCGATCGGCTGTTCGTCGAGAAAATCACCCATCGTTTCCAGGGCTTGGAGCGGGGCGACGTAATCGTATTTGAACCGCCGGCCGAGTCAAGGTTATACGATGATTTGATTAAGCGGGTAGTAGGTTTGCCCGGTGATACGCTGGAAATGAAAGACGGCGTGCTCTATGTGAATAATGAACCACAAGATGAACCATATTTAGCCGAACCGATTCTATATGAATTTCCTCCGGTCACCGTCCCGGAAGGCAAGATCTATGTCTTAGGGGATAACCGGAACAACTCTAATGACTCCCATGTTTGGGGCTTTGCCGATCTTGACGCGGTGAAGGGCAAGGCATGGATTACTTATTGGCCTTTAGATCGTATCAAGCATTGGAAATAACTGATTGTTTTTGTATGACGGTTAAGAGTTTGCCGAAAAGCGGGGTAATAGTGTGNGAGAGCTGAGANAAGAAATACAGGAATGGACCATTACCTTTCTGGAAGCTGTGGTACTGTTTATCATAATTGGTATTTTTGTTGCCGATGTGCGCATGGTTCCTTCTGCCTCGATGGTACCGACAATTCAAATTGGCGATCGGCTGGTGGTTGAGAAAATCACCCATCGTTTTTGGGGCTTGGAGCGGGGCGACGTGATTGTCTTTGAAGCCCCTGACGAGTTAGGCATGAGGGACGATTTAATCAAAAGATTAATCGGGCTTCCCGGTGATACGGTGGAAGTAAGGGATGGCAGGCTTTATGTTAACAATCAACTCCAGGACGAGCCTTATCTTGCAGAAGCGATTGCTTACGACTTTCCCGCGGTAACGGTTCCCGAGGGGAAAATTTTCGTACTGGGTGATAACCGCAATTTTTCTTATGATTCCCACGAGTGGGATTGTATTTTTGCGAACATTGATGACGTAAAGGGCAAGGCTTTGTTCACGTACTGGCCCCTTGACCGTTTAAAATACTGGAAATAGGACGGAAAGCAGGCCCGCGCCCAGGATGAGGAGGATCGGGTGGAGCTTTGTCCATAAGCTCAGCCCTAAAACAAACAGAAACAATAAAAAACCGTAAAGATTTGCCGTTACATCCCGGCTTAAAAGCAAAGCAGCGTCTACGATGAGGGCAACCACGATCGGTCGCAAACCGAGAAAGGCCCCTTTAAAGTAGGGGCTGTTTTTATTTTGTAGTAAAAGGCCCGTTAAAATGGAGATGAGCAGGAAAGAAGGGAGGACCACCCCGCACGTGGCCACGGCCGCGCCGACAATACCCGCCGTTTGATAGCCCACATAGGTGGCCGTATTAATGGCTACCGGACCCGGGGTCATTTCCGCTACCGCCAGGATATCGGCGAATTGTAGCATGGTGAGCCAGGCGTGTTTGGTTACCACTTCTTTTTGGATTAACGAAAGCATCGCATAACCGCCCCCAAAACCCAAGGCCCCGATCAGGAAAAAGCTTTTAAAGAGTAACCACAACATTGCTTAAGAAACCTCCTTCGAATCGGTGGGATCCGTTTGTTTTCCGGTGAACCACCAGTAAGCTATCCCCGCCGGTGCGCCGAGGACGATGAGAAGAAAAGGATGCAGTTGCGCAAAGAACAATAGGCCGAAAGCCAAAATACTTAAAAGGAGGGCAAAGGGGGAGCGGAGCGCTTTAAAGCCCATTTTCAAGCCGACCCCAAGGATTAAGGCGGCCACCGCCGGTCGGACGCCGGCCAAAAACCTGGTGAGGATAAGGTTGTTTTCCAAAGAAGACAAGAAAAGCGCAAGGGTCAGGATAATCAGGAAAGAAGGCAGGACGGAACCCAAAAGCGCGACCGTCGCGCCGGAAAGGCCCTGCAATTTATAACCGATGAAAACGGCGGTATTAACCGCCACCGGTCCTGGCGCGGATTGGGTGACGGCGATTAAGTCCAGGAATTCTTCCTCGGACACCCATTGCTTATTGGTGACTATTTCCCGTTGAATCACGGGAATCATGGCGAAACCGCCTCCAATAACAAAAGCGCCAATTTTAAAAAAGGCAAGGAAGATCCGGCTATGTAGCTGTAATTGCTGTACGCGTGATTGCTGATTAAACTTCGGCAAAAGAATTCATCTCCTTATACAGGCACGTATTTTCCTGGGTTGACATAAAATTTAGAAAAACAAAGCGAAAAAGAGAAAGGCGGCGAAAAGCGGATGAGCATGGATCAATTCCTTCAGGCTCTGAATTATCTTCCCCAGATCGTGGACGGACTAAAGAAAATGAACGAGGAAGAAAAACAGGATTTTGTGAACAAGTTGGGTTTACAAGGGGCGGAAAGAGAGAATGCTTTAAAGATCCTGAATCGTTTTCAAAAAGGGGAGCCTTTAACCAAAGAGGAACAGGAGGCGGCGCAGGAGTTGTTGCTGCAGGCCCTGGAAATCAATGAGCTTCAGATGGCTGATTTACTTCAATTATAGCCGGAACACGCACGAAAAGGAAAGAAGCTCATAATATGTAGTAGTTTCGTGGAGGAGTATAGTTTTGGAAAGAGGTGAAAAGGATGGCCAGCATGCAGTTTAGATATGACGGCTTTAGAAGACCCGAGCAAAAGAAGATGTGTTTTTTTATGCCTCGGTATCGACATAGCTATCAGCAGGTCCAAATACCAGAGGCGCCCGGTACACCGGAGCAAGCTCCACCGCCTGCGGAGACTTTTTTGCCGGCGTATGTCCATGTGCCGGAGGAGGGGCGTCTATTGTCGAACGGACAAGCGCCGGGGGAGGTCCGGACACCGGAGAACATCCCCACGCCGGAGAATACCCGCCCCCCGGAAACAGTATTATCCCCCAGTACTGGGCCGGACCAGGGGCCGCCGCATGAAAAGGCCACGGAAGCGGAAGCGTCCAAGCAGGTTTCTCAAGTGCCCAAGCTGAACTCGCCGGAACAAAACAAGTCTTTTCATGAGGAAGCGCAGGCGCACCAAACCAAAGCCGAAGCTCACCAGGCCAAAGCCCACGCTCAGGATCCGGGACAGCATCAGGTGCCCCCTGAACAATTCGCCGAGGTCAGTGCAATATTGATCCAGCACTTGGCCAATACGGAAGAACACCTGGTCAGGATTAAGGAAAGGATCGATTTTGCCAAAGTAATCCTGGATGAACTGCTCTTTAAAATGGACAGTATCAGCAAAATAATGGAGATTGTCCGGGCCAACGAGGTAAAAAGCGCAAGCCTTGCGGAAGCGCAAGCGGTTTCTTATAAAACCTCCAAGGATTCCATCGATGAATTTTTGGAATTATTACAGGGACCGGTTTTCCAAAAGCTTTTGCGGCAATTTTTCGTCCAAATTTTCGTGGGGGACAGGTACGGCCGAGGAACGAATTTGGGGCGACCTACATAGGATAAAGCAGGAGCGCAGCAGGCAGCGGGCGCGTGTTGTTATTCAATCGACGGAGAAGGGGGGATGCTTGGATGGCGAACGCGATGGGGGAAGAGTTTTTCTTCTACCCTGCCGACAGCAAAAAGAAGCGGGAAGAATTGAAGCCGTATTTGGAAAAACAAGGGGAGGAAACCGGGAAGTTGGGAAAAACAGGACAAAGAAAAGGGCAGCAACAGGGGCAGACGGGAAAAAAGGCTACGGAACCGGTTTCCTTGTTCGGGATAAAGATGTCTTACGCAAAGGCTTTTGGGATAGCCTTTTTAATTATCTTTCTCCTTTTATTTTTCCCAGGGATAGGAGTATCAAGCTCTTCTGTTAGTGACAAAAGCGCGACGACAGACCGCAAGAAGGGAGATCCCAAAGAAAACAAGACGCGATAACAAGATCATACAGGAAGGAGGTAGCCAAAATGTACGAAAATCAAACCGAAATTGCTAGTTTCTTTGGCGGGTGCAACTGGATTTGGATTATCTTTATTTTTCTCTTAATTCTCTGCATTATCCCGTGTCTTTGCAACTCCTTTGTGTTTTAACAAGAGCTGAAATGAAGCTGTAATGAGCAGGCACCAATAAAGAAACAAAAGCATACTATGAAGTATGAAAAAATATCGTCATTATCAAAAGGAGGTTTTATTATGGTTGAAACAAATGCCCCGGGTGGTTGCTTTCCGGTAAGAAACAACTTTGCGATTCTTTTTTTAATCATCCTGATTCTGTTACTTTTCCCCAGCTTTTTTGGTGGCTTCGGATATTAAAGTAGCGTAAATAAAGGACTGCTGCAGCAGTCCTTTTGCCATCTTTCTTTGATGATGTAGATGCTCTTTTCGTTATGCTTTTCGCTATGCTTCTTTGGACACTGTTTCCCTGGGCAGTTCCTTTGTTTCGTTTCGGCAGTTCCAGTTCCACTGCAAACTGATCGCCTGCCCGGGGCAGCTTTTTTGGCAAGCCCCGCACCGGATGCATTCATGATGATTAGGCTGGGAAGGAAGCGGGACCTGCATGGGGCAGCTTTTAGCACATTGATTGCAGCCCGTGCATTGATGCGGATCAACGTGCAAGCGGACAAAGCTTATTCTATTAAAAAAGCCGTAAAAAGCACCCAGGGGGCAAAGGTATTTGCAAAAAAAGCGGTAGATGAACAAAGCGCCGGTAAGGATGACCAGGAGCAAGAAGAGTTTCCAGCCAAATAAAAAACCAACCATATCCCGGAGGCTGGCATGATACAAGACCAGGGGTATGCCGCCTTCCAGGGTGCCGGCCGGACAAATCCACTGGCAAAAATAGGGGGGCGCTGTGCCATACTGGTTATTAAGAAACATTGGGAAAAAAAGCACAAAAAAAAGAAGCAGAAAGTACTTGAGCGTTCGTAAAGGTCGATCAATCGAGCGAGGAAGGTTGACCTTTTTCGTTTTGATTTTATGAAGCAAGTCCTGCAAAAAACCAAAAGGACAAAGCCAGCCACAGATGAGTCTGCCCAGTGTGGTTCCGAAGAAGCTGAGCAACCCTAAAACATAAAAGGACACCGAATATTTGAGGCTGCCGATGACGGCCTGCAACGAACCCAGCGGACAAGAACCGAGTGCTCCCGGGCAAGAATAACAATTCAGGCCGGGGAAACACAGGTATTTGATTTTCCCGGAATAAATAGTGCCTTTCCAAAAACCGGGCAAGTAGCTGTTGGCAACAAGCGTTGCGATGCTTTGCACAATTCCTCTTTTCACCTTTTAACCCACTCCTGTTATCCTATCCCAATACACTCGAGACAAATGCGGATGGCTTTTCTTAACACGGTGAGCTGTTCATTTCTCGTTAAACCAAGACCGATCAAAGCCAGGGAAAGTATGAGGAAAAAATATTTGGCCTTGTTCATCTTATTTCCCCATCATTTCCAGCCTGGTGTGAACCTGTAAAAGGTAGTAATCCGCTATACTCTCCGTGTTCGGCACGCCGATGATCCGCTGACCGACTTCATTACCGTTGCTGTCGACAAAAATTGTTGTCGGGAAGGTGATGACCGTGGATACAATGCTCTCGGTCAAGTCTTCATCAGGGATCAGCACCTGAAAGGAAACATTATTAGTGCGGGCAATTTCTTTCGCCGCGGCAAGGGTTTCCTCGTCTTGACCGGCATCTTCACAGATGCTGATTAGATTGACGTTTTTCGGTAACATGCTGTGGGCCGTGGCCAGATCGGGCAGTTCCTCGATACAGGAGTGGCACCATGTGCCCCAAACATTAATCATTGTCAAATCGTAATCCTCAAGGATTTTTTGGGTGACTTGCTGGCCATAGATATTGGTTGTATTGAATGGTAACACGGAACTGTTGCTCTCATTGCCGCAACTGACCGTTAAGCAGGCACTCAGGAACAGTGTGAACAACAACAAGGCACTTTTTTTCTTCATTTTTCACTCCTCCCTTAAGCGGTGCTTACTTTAATTATATCATAAATGCACTGTTCCTTTTTGTTTTCATATTATAAATAAACTAAAAAAAGCCAAAGAGGATGAAAAATGAACGAGGAGGTGGAAGGATGTTTTCCGTCGAGGAGCTCGACCTGATGTCCAATGAGGTAAAGGTGCTTAAAGAGCGCTGTATGTATTTTCGAACCCTTTTGGACGAAGGTTCGTCGAAGCTGGACGCAGTTTTGAAAATTATCAGGAATATCCACGCACGGGAATTGGAAATAAAAGAGATGGATGGCGATGCTGCTGTCTTACAGCAAATGAATGAACAACAAATCAATGATTTTTTGGAAATGTTAAAAAGTCCTTCTTTTCAGAATGTGGCGCGGCAGTTTCTGTTGCGCTTCGTCAATGCACAGAGTTGAAAAAGGACAGAAAAAATCAAAGAAGAGCTGTCTATCCTCACAGTTGAGGACAGGGCAGCTCTTTTTAGGCAGTAAGCTGATGTCTTATTTCATTTTTTGAAAGCAGTCCCGGCAATAAACCGGTTTGATGCCCGTAGGCTTAAAAGGGACTTGTGTTTCGACCCCGCAGTTGGAGCAGAATACCGTGTGGAACTGTCGTTCCCCTTTATTGGCCTGTTGTTTCCGTAGTCTTCGGCAGGGCAGACAACGGGCCGGTTCGTTCTGAAAGCCTTTTTCTGCGAAGAATTCCTGTTCCTGTGCGCTGAAGATGAACTCTTTGCCACAATCCCTACAAACAATTGTTTTGTCTTCCATGTTTTGGTTTAAACCTCCTGAGTTAGATTTCCTGCTTAGTTGATCGATTCATCTAATCTAACCCACTCTTTCAATCAATTAGCAGGCTTCTGTTAAAATTATTATACACTGAATAAAAAAATTTTTCAATTAATTTTANCCAAATTTAAGAAAACATTTTTTTTAGGTAAATATTTTTTNAAAAATTACTAAAACTAATTTTATGGAAAAGCGTTTTTTGATCTACGGGTTAATCGGCTGGACCATGGAAGTATTTTGGACAGGTTTAGGTTCATTAATGAAAGGGGACCTTATGCTGTCAAGCAGCACCTACTTATGGATGTTCCCCATTTATGGGCTCGCTGTTTTTTTAGAGCGCGTTCATGACAGCATTGCGGAACGTCCATGGTATGTGCGGGGTTTCATTTATGCTGTTTTAATCCTGGCGATTGAATATTTGAGCGGCTGGCTGTTACGCAGCATTTTAGGAGCATGCCCCTGGGATTACCGGGATGCCACTCCCTACCATATTACCGGCTTGATCCGGCTTGATTACTTCCCGGTCTGGTTCGTTGCCGGCTTGATTTTTGAAAGAATTCATAAGGTCCTGGATCGGTTGCTCGTGTAAACAAGGGACTTAATCTTCCGGTTACCTCTTGCCAAGGGAGCCAAAAAACTTTAATATCTACTTGTGAGTAATCACAACCATAGTGGGTCAAGCTCGAGGGCTTAGCCCGTGGTAGGTCAGACACAAGGAGGAAGCGGAAAAAATGCGTTTACGCAATACGCGTGCGGCCAAGCAAAAAATTGAAGAGATGCCCGGGCTTATAATTGAGGAGCCGGAGCTACTGCGGGGCAAGTGGGAGGCGTATTTTGGCAACAGCAACCCTCTGCATGTGGAGTTGGGAATGGGCAAGGGGAGATTTATCACGACCATGGCGACGCTTTATCCCAAGATTAATTTTATTGGGATCGACCGGATTTCGGCGGTGATGGTCAAAGCGATGAAGTTGGATTATCATGGTTTGCCCAATTTGCGCTTTTTGAATATCGACGGTTCGGTTTTGGAACAGTATTTTGCCCCGGAAGAAATCGACCGGCTATACCTCAATTTCAGCGATCCCTGGCCCAAAAAGCGCCATGCCAAAAGGCGCTTGACCAGCCCCTTTTTTCTGAATATATATAATAAACTCTTAAGTCCCCGGGGGGAAATTCACTTCAAAACGGACAATGTGGACTTTTTCGAATACTCCCTGCTCCAATTTGTGGAGGCCGGGTATTCCCTCCGCCGGATTACTTATGATCTGCACCATTCCGGTTTTACCGGCAATGTGCGGACGGAATATGAAAGCAAGTTTGCCGCGCAGGGTTACCCGATTTGTCGTTGTGAGGCTTTGCCGGCCGTACGGAAAACACACGTTCCGGAGGACGCGCCCTCCGATTAATGGAGATATGCGGTCCGATGAATATAGCTTAATGCTAATTTTATTGGAAGTGTGGTGTGGCAAATGGCTTTACCTGCAAAATTTGTGGCCGAAATCAAGGCGTTACTACCCGACGAGTGGGAGCAGTTTCTCGCTGCCTGGACCGGGGAAGTTCCTTACCAGGGACTGCGGGTGAACAGTCTCAAAATTTCGCCCGCGGATTTTTTGGCAAGAACGGATTTTCAACTGAAGCCGGTCCCGTGGACGAAGGATGGGTTTTATCTGCTGGGCGATGCTCGACCGGCCAAGCATCCTTATTACCAGGCCGGCCTATATTATCTGCAGGAGCCGAGCGCCATGAGCCCGGCGGCGTGCTTAGGGATCGAAGCGGGGGATAAAGTGCTGGATCTTTGTGCCGCGCCGGGCGGAAAATCTACTCAGCTTGCAGCTTTCTTACAGGGAAAAGGGCTGCTGGTGAGTAATGATCATAACGCGGAGCGGGTGAAAGCACTGGTCTGGAATCTGGAGCACTGGGGCGTAACCAATGCCGTGGTTACCAACGAGGAACCGTCCCGGCTGGCCCAGGTTTTCCCGGCTTTTTTTGATAAAATTCTGGTCGATGCCCCCTGTTCCGGGGAAGGCATGTTCCGCAAGGACCAGCGCGCTATTAAGAACTGGAGCACGTATAACAGTGAGCTTTGTTCCGCCTGGCAAAAGGAGATCCTGGCGCAGGCGGCCGTAATGCTGAAACCGGGTGGGCGCCTCATTTATTCGACCTGCACCTTCTCTTTAAGAGAAAATGAGGAGGTAATTGCCGCCTTTTTAGCGCAGCATCCCGATTTTGCCTTAGGGGACGATTTACCACTGGCTGATGGCTGGGCCCGGGGTTTTCCGGTGGGCGGAGCGGCTACGGAGCGGACCCGCCGCCTGTGGCCCCATAAAGTGCAGGGCGAAGGGCACTTTTTGGCCTTGCTGGAACGGAAAAAGCAAGGAAGCGGAGATGAGCCAGGGGCGACTTTGCCGCCGGAGCAGGGGGAAGCTGCTCTGCCGGAAGCGGGAGGCACCCAGCCACCGGAAGCATTAATCGCTTTTATGGAGGACAGTCTGCTTAGGCCGTTGGAAGGAGCATTTCGGTTACAAGGGCAGTATTTATACCGCCTGCCCACGGGTCTTCCTTCCCTAGCGGGCTTAAAGGTCGTCCGGCACGGCTGGTTTGTGGGCGCTTTGGAAAAAGGGCGTTTTACCCCGTCCCAAGCCCTGGCGATGGGTTTAAAAAAGAGTGATGTCCGGCGGGCAATCAGTTTTTCCCTTGCCGAGCCGGAAGTGGAGAAGTATTTAAAAGGGGAAACCTTGCTGCGGGAAGGGGAAAAAGGCTGGACCCTGGTTTGTTTGGAGGAATTTCCATTGGGCTGGGCGAAACAGACCGGTGATTATTTGAAAAACCACTATCCGCCCGGTTGGCGGTTGGCCTTTTAACATAAAGGAAGCATAAGAAAACATTTTTCGCTAAAGGAGAAGGAAGAAGAAGGATGCGCATCGCTTTACCAAAAAGGATGATTAAGGCCGTACAGCGGGCCGTGATTGAATTTGATCTTTTGGAAAAAGGGGATAAGGTGTTAGTAGGGCTTTCCGGTGGAAAGGACAGCATTTTTTTGTTATACGCCCTGACCGTTTTTACGCGGCATCTCTCCTTTCCTGTGCAGTTGGAAGCAATGACGGTAGACTTAGGCTTTAAAAAGCCGGAAGAAATGGACTGGCGGCCGCTGGAAGAGCTTTGCGAGCGGTTACAAGTTCCCTATCAAGTTCAACGGGTGGAATTGGCTGATGATATCCTTCATCATCCTGAGCAAACCCCCTGCGCCAGATGCGCTTATTTTCGCCGCGCCGTTATGCACAATTATGCCCAAAGTCATGGCTTTAACAAAGTGGCCTTTGCCCATCATTATGATGATGCGGTCGAAACCTTTTTGATGAGCATTTTATATTCGGGCCAGCTAACCACCTTTCTCCCCAAAACGTACCTGGAGAGGACGGGGATCACCGTGATCAGGCCCTTGGTTTACTTGCGGGAAAGCGAGATCAGAAGCTTCATCAAAAAAAGGGGGATTCAACCGGTGCCCAGTCCCTGTTCGCTCGATGGGTATACGAAAAGAGCAGAGATCAAACAGTTGATCCGGGATTTGCAAAAGAAAAACCCTCATGTCTTTACTTATTTGGCGGTGGCGATGCGGGAAGGGCGTCCCATGCAGTTTTGGCCCCGGGAATTGACCAAAGAAGAAATCCGGCGGAAAAGCTTTCGGTTCTGGTACGGCAAAGACCCGGACGACCTTGATACGCCGGACTAAAGCTCTCCAAAGGGGACAGCACAGCATTATAAAACAGGCCAGGCAAAGAGGGGGTGCAAGAAGATGGCAAGCCACCGGCAGAATCTTTTTGAGCTGCCGCCGGAACTAGCGGCGGCCCTGGGTGCCGGGGAAGAAATAAGGGAGGAGCATATGGAAGCCCTCCTTCCCGACCATGGGGTGTTGATCGAACGGATTATTTCCACCGGACAAGCTTCGCCTCAGGATTTCTGGTATGACCAGGAAAGGGACGAATGGGTGGTCCTCATCCAGGGCGAGGCGCGCCTGGCGTACCCTGACGGGCGCATGGTGGGGCTGAAAGCCGGGGATTGGCTCTTCATCCCCGCTCATGAACGGCACAGGGTAGATTGGACATCAAAAGAACCGCCCTGTATCTGGTTGGCGGTTCATGGTCGTTTGAAATGAATTATTATGTTTTACGGATTATTCATTGAGGATTTTATTGATCGCCCAGAGGGCATAATCGATTTCTTCTTTCCGGTTAAAATGGCTGAAACTGAAGCGAACCGTGCCCTGGGGGAAAGTACCCAGTGTTTGGTGAGCCAAGGGGGAGCAATGGATTCCGCATCGGGTTAAGATTTGGTATTCTTTGGCCAGCCGGAAGGCGATCTCCGCATTGTCCCGGTCCGGAAAATCCAGCGAAACAATGGGGGCCCGGTTTTCAATGGTATCGTAACCGATTATGGCAATGCCCTCGATGTTTTTGACGCCCTCGATGAAGCGTTGGGTCAGGTCGAGCTCAAATTCACGGATGTACGGAATCCCCTTTTTCCCTAAATACTTCAGGGCGGCGTTTAAACCGTAAATCCCCGGGATATTCATGGTTCCAGCTTCGAATTTGTCCGGCAGGTGGGAAGGATGGACTATTTCATCGGAAAAGCTGCCGGTGCCGCCTTCAATTAAAGAAGATAGTTTGGCGGCAAGTTGGTCGGTCACCAGAAAACCCCCGATCCCCATAGGGCCCATTAATCCTTTATGCCCCGTAAAGGTCAGGGCGTCCGCGCCTAATTCCTCAAAGTCGAGTTTTAAGAAACCGGCTGTTTGAGCGGTGTCGATGATGAAGAAAAGCTTATTTTCACGGCAAAACCGACCGACTTTTTCCAAAGGGAGGATGGTTCCGGAAACATTGGAAGCATGAGTCATGATCACGGCTTTCGTATTGGTCTGCACCAGAATGGGCAGGGACAGCAGGTCCAGGTCTCCTTCCGGGGTGCAAGGGACAACGGAATAAGCTACCCCTTTGCTTTGGAGCGAATGAAGAGGTCTCATTACCGCATTGTGTTCCAGGGAAGAGATCAGGACGTGGTCCCCCGGTTGCAAAAGCCCTTTCATGACCACATTTAAGCTTTCGGTGATGTTTTTGGTGAAGATGACGTTGTCAGGGTTATTGAAATGAAAAAAGGTGCACAGCAGTTCTCTGGTTTCCAGCACGGTATCTGCCGCCGTGTATGAACTGGCATATAAGCCCCGGTTGATATTGGTGCCTACATTGACCAGAAAATGATTAATCTGTTCAATTACTTCCGTTGGCTTCGGATAAGATGTGGCCGCATTATCAAAATAGTAATCGGTCATCGGTGTCTTCACCCCCAATCCAATTATATCTTATGCCGATAATCTTGATAAGGGGATAGCGCAAAGATCCTGAATAGTTTGGTTTTATCGATAAAGAAAATAGTTTATCCCTATCATCATTGATAATCTAAAACCAGCAATTTCGTTAAATCTGTTATAATATTAATAAGTAAAAAATATTGCGAATATTCAACAAGGGAGGTTAAGCGATGTCGAAAAGTTTTTTTGAAGGGAAAAAAGGCATTATTTTGGCGGGCATTGTGGTAGGCGTATTAGCTGTTTTATTGGTGCAGTCAGGAAATCCGAAAAATATGGGCATGTGTATTGCCTGCTTTATCCGGGATATTGCCGGAGCGCTAGGATTGCATCGAGCGGCCGTGGCCCAGTACATAAGACCGGAGATCATTGGGATTGTCCTGGGTGCAGCTTTGATGGCGCTGGGCAGTAAAGAATTTGGCTCCAAAGGCGGTTCCTCCCCGCTGACCCGTTTTGTGTTAGGGTTTTTTGTGATGGTGGGGGCTTTAATGTTTTTGGGGTGCCCCTTACGGATGGTGTTACGTTTAGGCGGCGGTGACCTTAATGCTTTGCTTGGCTTGGCCGGCTTTGTGTTTGGAATTATGATCGGCATTTATTTCCTGAAGAAAGGATTCAGTTTAAAACGCAATTATAGTTTACCGGCCTTGGAAGGGCTTGCTTTCCCGTTAATTATTATCGGTTTGTTGGTGCTTCTCCTGGCGGCTCCTGCCTTTATCTTCTTCAGTGCAGAAGGACCGGGATCGATGCATGCCGCGGTATGGCTTGCCTTGTTGGCAGGGCTCCTGGTGGGGATCTTTGCGCAAAAGACAAGATTATGTATGGTTGGTGGAATTCGTGACTTGATTCTGTTTAAGGACAGTCATCTGCTCTGGGGCTTTATCGCGATCTTTCTTACGGTCACTATTGGCAATTTAGCTGTTGGTACATATCAATTGGGCTTTATGGACCAGCCGATTGCCCATAATGATGGTTTGTGGAATTTCCTTGGGATGACGTTGGTCGGTTGGGCTTCCATTCTTTTGGGGGGCTGTCCCTTAAGACAATTAATCATGGCCGGTGAAGGTAGCAGTGATTCGGCCATAGCCGTATTAGGAATGTTGGTGGGGGCGGCGTTTTCCCATAATTTTGGTCTGGCCGCTAGTGCCGCGGGTCCTGCGGCGAACGGGAAAATTGCTGTAGTAATCGGATTGGTCATTGTCCTGGTCATTGCATATCTTAATATTGAAAATGTGAAGATACAGAAGAAAGGAGAAATGAAGGTTGAAGCAAATTGACGTAAGAGGTTTAGCTTGTCCCCAGCCGGTAATTGACACCCAGCAAGCCTTAAACGAAAGTCCGGAGGGAGTGGATATCCTGGTCGATAGTGTTACCGCGAAGAACAATATTGAGCGCTTTGTCAAGCTGTCGGGCTACCAGGTGGATGGTGAGGAGACAGCTGATGGTGCCCTCCTTTTGAGAGTAAGGCGATAAGCCATGCAATATATCGCCCTGTTTTTCACTCAATCAGGCGCCTTGAAATACCATCGTTATTTGGAGTCGCTTGGTGTGCGGGGAGAGCTGAAACCGGTGCCCAGGAAGCTGAGTTCCGGTTGTGGCATCGCGTGTGCTTTCCGTTACCATGGCGGAATAAAAATGTTGATTACCGAGGATGTGGAGAAGCTTTATACCATCGAAAATGATGATTATGTGCTCAAATATCAGGCAGAAGAATAAAGGCAAAGACGTGGTACGCCCACATCGATACAGCCAAAAGAGTACGCCCTCCAAGGCGTACTTTTTTGGCTGTTTTTTCCCGCAGGGAATTGGCAGAAATTACAATGGCGGGGTACAAGGCAAAGCATTCATAATTACGACTACCATTCTATATAGTGATATAAAGTCTTTATGGAAGGGAGTGAAAAGGGGTGGACAATTTATGGGCCATCGGGCTATCCACCTTTATTTATCTAAATTTGCTTGTGCTGTTGGCGGTCCTTGCTTTATATGTTTTACAGGCGGTAGGCCTTTACGGGATGGCGAATCAGGCTGGGGTGACTCCTCGTTGGGTGGCTTTTATTCCGGTGGTCAATGCCTATATCTGGGGGAAAATCATTAAAGAAATCAGGATCAGCGATTATGTAATTCCGCGTGCGGAAATTGTATTGCCGGTGGCTCCTTTTGTTTATGCTTTGTTCCATAATATCAATATAATAAACACCTTAGTATTTTTGTGTCTGCTGGTTCTTTACGCGGTTGGATATTATCGCCTTTATTCTTTATACCGGCCGGATAACATGGCGGTTTATACGGTACTCAGCGTGGTCTTTCCTTTTGTCGTTCCCTTTTTCTTTTACAGTTTCCGGGACGAAAGCCCGTTAGATTTTTCCCCGGAAGACGAAAAAGAAGCGGATGCTGACGCGAAATAGGAATTCAAGAGGCTGATGGCGTTCTGACGACTATGGAACAAAAAGGAAGCCGGGGGAGGGTATGAGGTGACCCCCCAAAGTTAGACTTTTATAGCGAGACAGTTTAAGGCTGCCTCGCTTTTTTATTAAGCGGCTGAAATTGTCGGCATAAAAATTGCATGATTAATGATTAGGGATTGAAGGATGTAAAGGAAGGAAAAAGGTTAGTTAGAGAAAGAAAAGCGTGGAAATTACAGTATTAAGCAAAATTGGGGGTAAAGATGCAGATGGCAATCGATTTGCATGTTCACAGTAATGCCAGCAGTGATGGGGAGTTTTCGGCCCGCGAGTTGGTGGAGATGGCCCTTGCAGCCGGGTTAGAGACGATTTCCATCACTGATCATGATTCTGTGGAGAATGTTGAAGCGGGCATGATGTGGGGACAGCGGTACAAGTTGGAGGTTATTCCCGGGTGTGAGTTGTTTTCCCAATACAAAGGGAAATTTTTGCACATTCTCGGTTATTACATCGATCCGCTTCATCCGGGGATCCAAGGTTTGTGTGCCAAAGCGGCCGAGGATAGCTTGAGCAGGATTGACCGGCAGATCGCGGTACTGCGGGAAGGCGGTTTTTATTTGGAAAAGGAAAAAGTCCTGGCGCAGTGCTCCCATAACGCCCCGTTGTATTCGAATTATGCCGAAGCGATTTTTGAGGACGAAAGGAATAAGGATAATCCCATTATCAAAAAATACCGGCAGATGGAAATGGGGCTTATTGAGTTTTGCCGTGACTATATGTGTATGGGCAAAAAATATTATATCCCCCAGTATATCCCGTCCTCGGAGCAGGTGTTAAGCGTTATTCAGGAAAGCGGCGGGGTGGCCGTTCTGGCCCATCCGGCGGTTAATCTAAAAAAAGGAGATACGGCTATTCTCGGTGAGTTGGTGGAGATGGGTCTGGTTGGCTTAGAGGTCTTCACCAGTCACCATACAGAGGAAGACGAGAACTTCTATCTGGATTATTGTCAAAAGCAGGGGCTGATTTATACCTGTGGCAGCGATTATCATGGCTTTTTTAAGCCCAACGTCAGCTTAGGCGATGTGAAGAATAACACCTACGAAGTGGTGGAAGCACTCAAAGCGGCCTGGAAGGCCCAAACGGCCGAAAAAGAAAAGGCCGCGCCCGGCGCCGTCCCTGGCAGTGTGCCCGCTGCCGCGTCTGATGCCGCGTCGACCCCTGGGTCCGACACCAGGCCGGAGGAGTAATGAAATGTCCTGTTTTGTGAAAGGCTAACTGAAGAGAAACCTTTTAGGCAAGAAAGGGATTTTAGACCTAAAGCGCATTTTAAAGAACATTTTTAGGAAAGGTTAGGTCAAAGCAGATTGTTAAGCCATGACGAGTTGGATGAATTACGCAGCAAAAAAGTATTTGTGTTGGATATGGATGGGACTTTTTATCTTGGCAATCAACTGATTTCCGGTTCGCTGGAATTGATCCGTGCGCTGGAACAAAAGGGCAAAACAGCTCTTTTTTTCACCAATAATTCTTCGCAATCGGCCGCCTTTTACCGGCGGAAAATCGGGCAGATGGGCCTTGAGTCCGGCGAAGTGCCTATTTATACCTCGGGAGACGTGCTTGTTTATTACCTGCAAAAGCATTATCCGGGAAAAAGGGTGTATTTAGTAGGGACAAGCAGCCTGGAAGAAACCTTGCGGCAACAGGACATTGTCTTAGCCAATGATGAAGAGCTTCCGGCCGGAGCCGGGGTAGACCTGGTGGTCGCCGGTTTTGACACCACCTTGGAATATCACAAGGTGGAAAGGGCCTGTGCTTATCTGCGGCGGGGGGCGGTTTTCTTAGCGACCAATCCTGATTTGAACTGTCCTACCGAGCAGGGCTTTTTGCCCGACTGTGGCTCAATCTGTGCCATGCTGACGGCCGCCACCGGGAAAAAACCGTTGTATCTGGGGAAACCCTATGCGACCACGTTGGATTTCCTGGTCCGGGTCACTGGTTATCAACCGGCGGAAATGGTTATTGTGGGGGACCGGCTTTATACCGATATTGCTTTTGGTAAAAAGAACGGGATTACGGCTGTTTTGGTTCTATCCGGCGAAACCCGTCCCGCCGACTGGCAAAAATTATTAAAGGCGGACACCGATCCCACCTACCGGGCGGATTACGTCTTTCCGTCCCTGGCTGAGCTAGGCGCCGTCCTTTAAAGAAACAATTACAACCGCGTTTTTGGCACAGCACTTGCATTAATAAAATGGTGTGAAAAATAGTGTGAAAACTTGTGTGAAATTCTTTATAAAACAGACAGGGAGGAGAAGTATGTTAGACCTAAAACTCTTGGACCGGGATTTGGTGATGCTGAACATTGAAGCGGACACGCAGAAGGAAGCGCTGGAAAAATTGGCGCAACGGCTCTGCGAAAAGGGGTATGTTAAGGATACTTATGCGCAAGCGATTTTGGAAAGGGAAAAAGTATTCCCGACCGGATTGCCTACGGAAGGTCATGGGGTGGCGATCCCCCATACGGATGTGGAACACGTGAACAAACCCGCGATTGCCCTCGGTATTTTACAAAAGCCGATCAAGTTCAACCTGATGGGCGATGTGGATCCAAATAATCAGGTGGATGTGCGCATCCTGTTTATGTTAGCCATCAAGGAGCCCCATATGCAGTTAAAGTTGCTTCAGGACATTATGGAAATCATCCAGGACGGCGTTCTGCTGGAAAAAATGGTACAAGCCAAAAGCGTGGATGAGTTGGTTGAAGCAACGGAACAATATGCCAGGGAAAAAGAAGGGGTCGCTTAAGTTTTCTTAAGCGAAACCCTGCTTATAAGCCGGAAGCCGGCAAAGCGTTTTTGTCCTGATTCCGGCCAGAATGTGGTTAATAAAAGGAGGTGGTTACGAAGAAACGGTGTCGTCATTAATCATGTTAGGATGGGAAACACTTGGTATTGGCTTGAACACTAACTAAAATTAGCAAATGGAGGAAGGAAAATGGCAAAAGTAAGAATTATGTGTGTTTGTGGTACTGGTATTGCAACTTCAACGGTAGCTCATGACGGCATTGAAAAAATCTGCAAAAAACACGGGATCGATTTTGACATTATTCAATGCAAAGCTTTAGAAGTAGCGTCACAAGTAGGGACCTTCAAACCGGATATCATTATTTCAACCACACCGATTTCCGCGAAGACTTCGGTTCCGATTGTTTCCGGGATTCCTTTGTTAACCGGTGTGGGCATTGAAAAACTGGAACAAGATGTCCTCGAAGTTTTAAAAGATAAAAAATAAATAGAGAAAGCTGTTTTGAAACAACCACGGCTTAACAGATACAAAATAATCTGAGAGATGGAGGAAAACAAATGGATGCTGTATTAAACGTCATTAACTTTATCCTCGACTTGGGTCCTTCTGTTATGATGCCAATCATTATCACCATTCTTGGTCTGGCTCTTCGCCAGAATTTCGTTAAATCTTTCCGCGCCGGTTTAATAATTGGGGTTGGGTTTGTTGGTATTAATACAATCATCGGACTTTTAACAGGTACCTTAGGTCCTGTAACCCAAGCCATGGTTAAAAACATGGGTGTATCCCTGGACATCATGGATGTGGGTTGGCCGATTTCCGCAGCCGTTAGCTTCGGTTCAGTTGTTGTTCCGGTCGTCATGCCGGCCATCCTGATTATCAACGTAATTATGTTAGCATTCAACTGGACCAAAACCGCTAACGTTGACGTATGGAACTACTGGCAGATTCTTTTCTGCGCTTCAATCGTTTATCATACCACCGGCAACAACTGGTTGTGGACGATTGTGGCGACCATTATTTGTACGGCGGTAACCCTTGTCCTGGCTGATATTTCGGCGTCAACCATTCAGAAATTCTTCGGCATGCCCGGAATCTCCCTGCCGCACGTTGGTACCGTCGGTTGGTATCCGGTGGCAGTGGTCTGTAACAAAATCTTAGACAAGATTCCTGGAATTAACAATATCCAGCTTGACCAGGAGAAAATTCAATCCAAATTTGGCATGGTTGGGGAACCGTTAACGATTGGGATCGTACTCGGTGCTGTGTTAGCATTATTAGCAAAATATGATCTGGCCAATACCTTAACCACTGCGATAACGCTTGGTGCTTGTATGGTTCTTCTGCCGAGGATGGTTGCCATTCTGATGGAAGGTTTAATTCCGCTTTCGGAAGGTGCCAGGGAATTCTTAAAACAGAGATTCCCGGATCGCGAATTCTATATTGGTTTGGATACCGCTGTTGTTATTGGTCATCCGGCCGTAATTGCCACTGCTATTGTGATGATCCCTGTTGCCGTTCTGTTGGCAGTCGTACTGCCTGGCAACCGGTTGCTTCCCTTCACGGACTTAGTCATGTTAACCTTTATTCTGTCCTTCGTTGTGGCAGTATGTAACGGAAATATCTTTAGATCATTAATTATCAGTCTCCCGATCGTAGCACTCTGCTTACTGATTGCCACCGACTTTGGTCCGGTTCATACCGTAATGGGTCATGCCGCAGGCTTTGACTTCCCAGAAGGAGCCAACATTATCAGTAGCTTGTATGGTGGAACCTTGCAGATTCCGTGGTTGATCTGGAAACCCTTTGCCGTGCTCTTCAATTATGTGCCCATGTAAGAGCTGTCAAGGGGTACAGTCCAGCGGTTAGTTTAGTGTGTTAAGAAATTTGTTCAGTTATACTTCATTAATTTAGCTTAATAAGGGTGTATCCCGTGTTGGAGTATGAAAAGCAACAACTTATGACGATTTAACAGGCGATTTTTGGATTAAGCTTCGTTGTTTCAGGGTGCACCCTTATTTTTTATCATTATTTTAAAAAAAGCTAGGAGATGATCACATGGATGCAGTAGTATTAAGAGCTCCCAATGAATTTGAGGTTGAAGACGTGCAAAAACCGGCTTGCCCCGAGGATGGTTTTGTCGTCAAGGTCATGGCGGTTGGGCTGTGCGGTTCTGATGTCCGTACTTTCGGCTTTGGCCACCCCAAAGTGACCCTTCCTCATATCATTGGCCACGAAGTAACAGGAATTGTAGACGAAGCAGGTGCAAAGACCACCGAGTTTAAAGTAGGGGATCGCGTGTTAATCAACCCGATTATTCCCTGTGGCGATTGCGCATATTGCAAGATGGGTCTGGGCAACCAATGCAGCAACATTACGGTGGTTGGAACCCAAATCCCCGGCGGGTACGCCCAATACGTGGCTGTTCCGCGGCTGGCCATCAAGAATGACTGTGTTTTAAAACTCAGTGATGATTTGCCCTTTGAGTATGCGCCTTTGGCTGAAACCGCCGCTTCGGTAATCGCCGCCCAGAAATACGCCAACGTACAGGAAGGGGATACCGTTTTAGTGGTTGGTTCTGGTCCTATTGGCTGCCTGCATACGGAAGTGGCCAAAATCAGAGGGGCCAAGAAGGTCATCATGTCGGAAATCAACGATTCACGGCTGGATATTGCGCGGAACTTTGATGCCATTGATGTTTTCGTGAATCCCACCAAAGAGAACCTAAAAGAAGCCATCTTGAGAGAAACCGACGGTTTAGGAGTAGATGTGGTGATTTGTGCTAATCCGGTCGGCAAAACTCAGGAAGAAGCCTTTTCTTTGGTCAGAGCCAGAGGGAAAATCATTTTCTTCGGCGGTCTGCCCAAGGATAATTGCCATATCACTGTAGACAGCAATGATGTGCACTACCGGGAAATTGCCATTTTCGGCGCTTATGCTTACACCCAGAAGGAATTCCAGGAAGCCATGGATTACATCGAAAACGGCAAACTTCCGGCCAAGAAATTTGTGACCCATGTGTTACCGTTAAAGGAAATCAAAGAAGGTATTGATATCATTAAAAAGGGTCTGGGCATTAAAGTTGTCCTGAAGCCCTGGGAGAATTAGAGAAAGAGTAAAAAGCTCAAGGGGGTGAACCATGATGAAAGGAGTCGCAGCATCCCCGGGAATCGTCATCGGCCAGGCTCATGTGTTAAAGGAATATCCGATCCACATTGATCAACAGCCCATTGCTGCGGAACAGGTTGAAGCAGAACTGCAAAAATTCGAAGAAGCCCTGGTTAAAGCAAAGAGCCAATTAGAAATAATCAGGGACAAAGCAAAAAAAGAAATGGGGGCCGACAAGGCGGAGATCTTTGGTGCTCACCTGATGATGCTGGAAGACGAAGTCTTTCTCGGCGAAATCCGGGAGAAAATTAAAAGCGAATCCCTCCGTGCCGAATACGCGCTGACCTTGGTGGTGGCTGCCTATACCGAAATGTTTCAGAACATGGAGGATGAATATTTAAAGGAAAGGGCGGCCGACATTCAGGATGTGAGCGACCGTTTGGTCAAAAACCTGCTGAATATACCAATGCAGAGTCTGGCCGACCTTGCGGAAGAGGTGGTCATTATCGCCCGGGATTTAACTCCTTCCGATACGGCCCAGATGAACAAAGAGTGCGTAATGGCTTTTGCTACGGAAATGGGCGGGCGGACTTCCCATACCGCCATTATGGCCCGTTCCCTGGAAATTCCGGCCGTGGTTGGTTGTGTGGGCTTGCTTGCGGAAGTCCAAAACGGTGACCTGGTCATTGTCGACGGCAACAAGGGTTTAGTGTTTCTTAACCCTGATCAGGACACTTTGGAGCAGTACCGGAAAGCACAGGAAGAATATGCCCGCTATATCCAGGAGTTGAAGGAACTCAAGGACCTGCCGGCGGAAACGAATGACCAGGCACGGCGGGTCGAGCTCGTCGCCAACATCGGTACCCCGAAGGATTGTGCCGGCGCTTTGGCTAACGGGGCGGAAGGAATCGGTTTATACCGGACCGAGTTTCTCTACATGGACCGTGCGGCTCTGCCCGGCGAAGACGAACAGTTTGTGGCCTATAAAGCGGTGGCTGAAGAAATGAAAGGCCGGCCGGTGATCATCCGCACTTTGGACATTGGCGGCGATAAGAAACTGCCTTATCTGGACATGCCGGAAGAAATGAATCCCTTCTTGGGCTGGCGGGCCATCCGGATGTGTTTGGATCGGGAAGAGATTTTGCGCACGCAACTGCGGGCGATTATGCGCGCCAGCGCATACGGAACCTTGCGCATCATGTACCCGATGGTTTCCAACGCGGACGAGATTCGAAAAGCCAATGCCATCCTGGCTGAGGTGAAAGCCGATTTGGACCGGGAAGGAATCCCCTATGATCGCAATCTCCAGGTTGGGATCATGGTGGAAATTCCGGCGGCGGCGGTAATCGCTGATTTGTTAATCAAGGAAGTGGATTTTTTCAGTATCGGCACCAACGATTTAATCCAGTACACGATCGCTGTTGACCGGATGAATGAACACATTTCCTATCTTTATGAGCCCTTACACCCGGCGGTTTTACGCCTGGTGAAGAACGTCATTGATGCTTCCCACCGTGCCGGGAAATGGACCGGGATGTGCGGAGAAATGGCGGGTGATGTGGCCGCAGCGCCCATTTTACTGGGGCTGGGTTTAGATGAGTTTTCCATGAGCGCCGTTTCGATTCCCCGGGTGAAAAAAGTCATCCGTGGCTTGACCTGGGCCGAGGCGCAAGAAATTGCCCAAAAGGCGCTGGCCGCTGAGAGCGCGGAGGAAATCCGCCGCTTGCTCAAGACGGAAGAGGAGTCTTTGGCTAACTGAAAAGATAAAACATGCTTCAACGCTCCGTAAATCTGTTATCTTTGGGGGACCTTATGGAGACCCGGGGGGATTTTATGGAGCGGGGTACAAGTGTACCATTTTAAAGAAAATATTTTCATCTTTGATGAAAATATTTTCTTTATTGATAGATGTTAGACAATACCTTATGCTAAAGATGAGGTGAGGGAATTGGAAGCAGAAGTTTACAACCAGTCCACATTTATAATCTTAAAAGCGGCTTATCTTTATTACCTGGAAGATAAATCGCAGAATGAAATTGCTTCGCTCCTGAATATATCAGTTCCCACAGTTTCTCGCTTGATTAAAAAAGCGAAGGATGAGAAAATCGTCGAGTTTGTGATTCGCGATCCCTACCTTCAATGTATAGAACTTGAACAAAAGTTGAAGAATAAATATCAATTGAAGGATGTCATTGTCGCTCCGGCGACGAACATTCATCACCAACAAAACAGTATCGACCAAGCGGAAGAGATGGATGCCACGGATAATGTGAAGAAGCTGGTTGCCCTGGAAGGTGCCCGCTATATTCAGCGCATTATTACCGAAAGGGATGTCTTAGGTGTCACCTGGGGCAAGACCATCTATCATTTAATCCATTACCTCAATCCATGTCAAAAGATTAATGCAGCTTTTGTCACCATGCACGGCAGTATTTCCTTTATCAGTAACGAACTGGACGTCCGGAGCCTGGTTTCCAGAATGTCGATGACCTTTGGCGGCCGCAACTATTCTTTGCTGACCGAAGGCTTGCTGAGCCATAAGGACCTGACCGCGACGCTGAAAAAAGAGAAGAATATTGAACGAGTAATTTCGATGTTTGATAAAATCACCATTGCCTTAAACGGGGTGGGCGCGTTTTGTCCCCATCCGACCTCCCTGCTTTCTAGTCCGGAATATTTAAATCCCCATGAGATTGCCGAATTAAAAAAGAAAGAAGTGGTTGGGGACCTGGCCCTACGCTTTATTGACCGGCAGGGGCAAGAGTGCGACACCGATTTAAAAGAACGTATCATCGCCATTGATTTGGAGACTTTCAGAAACATCCCGACCAAAGTTACGGTGGCCTCCGGCAAAGTAAAGACGGAGATTGTTCATGCGGCCATCAAAGGTAATTTGACTAATGTTTTAATTGTAGACTATGCCTTGGGTGAATCCCTCTTAAATCATGTTTAACTTTTTGGCCGGGCCCGCCAAAAAGTTGAGATAGATCCAACAAAACATCTAACAAAATCATACTAAAAACAGGAGGTCAGAGAAAATGTATGTAGATCCCTTATTTATGCAATTCCCGGATGGAATTGAAAAAGAAGACTTTATTATCGCTACTTACTACATTCAAACCAACCGTGATGTGGAATCAGTAAAATATGCTGCCGCCATCGCTGTTGAACAAACTTCCGGCACCTGGACGCCTGTTCCCGGTGAAACCCCGGAATTAAGACAAAAGCATTTAGGCCGTGTGGTGGGCCTTTATGAAATCCCGGCCTATATCGGCGCCCTGCCTGATGATGTTCTCGAAAGACAATACATCCTCAGAGTTGCTTTCCCGGTGGTTAATGTTGGCACCGCTTTCTCGATGATATTAACCGTATTAATAGGTAACATTTCTTTCATGGGCAAGTTAAAATTAATGGACGTTGAGTTCCCGGAAAGTTACCTGGCTCAGTTCCAAGGGCCGAAATTCGGTACCCAGGGGATCCGCGAAGTGTTAGGCGTTTATGACAGACCGCTCATCAACAACATGATTAAACCCTGCACCGGTTTGAATCCGAAACAAACTGCCGAACTGGCTTATGAAGTTGCTTTAGGCGGCGTTGATATCATTAAAGACGATGAATTAACAGCCGATCAACCCTATTGCCCCTTGGAAGAAAGAGTTAAAGAGGTCATGAAGGCTCTGAAAGCTGCTGATGAGGAAAAGGGCGAAAAGACCATTTTCACCTTCAACATTACGGACAGGACCGAAAAACTCAGAGACAACGCTTTACGGGCTATCGAAGCCGGTGCCAATGGTTTAATGGTCAACACCTGGACTATTGGTTTGGATGCCGCGAGAATGTTGGCCGAAGATCCGGAAATCAATGTGCCGATTCTCTCCCATCCTGACCTGCAAGGCGCTTTGTCGGTATCCGACTCCTCCGGAATCTCCGTCTTGCTGGCCAATGCGAAATTACCTCGTTTAGCCGGTATGGACATGGCGATATTGTTAAGCCCATACGGTAAGTTCCCCTTCAGCATGGATGCCTTCCTTAACACCTCCTATGCGATGGCCAGCCCGTGGAAGAATATTAAACCCATGATGCTGATGCCTGGTGGCGGAACCACACAGGGCCACATTGAAGAATTAATCCACAAGTTTGGCAAGGATGTTATAATCGCTGCCGGTGGTGCGGTCATTGGCCATCCGATGGGCACTGTTGCCGGTGGAAAAGCCTTCAGACAAGGTATTGACGCTGTTATGAAGGGACAAAGCTTGAGAGAAGCTTGTCAGGATCCGGCCAACAAGGAACTGAAAGCAGCCATCGATGCCTGGGGTATTTACGGTGAGAAAGACATCTACGATCTCAAAAAGAATTAATTTTGGTGAGTTGTTTAGCTAAGTGTGACCATCCTCAGAAGAGCTTCAACACACACATAATAGTATAACGAATGATTCAGAGCTGGTCGGCAATTGCTCCAGCTCTGAATTACTATCACTGCCCTTAGGGAAACCCTAACGCGAGAACAGGGCTTGTTTACATAAAAACAGGGGTCAAGTTGCATAATAAAAAGCGAGAACAGAAGGGAGTGTTGGATCAATGCTATTAAAAAAGGAACGGGAAATGGTCATCAAAATTGCGCTGAAAGCTCAGCAAATGGGGTTAATTTCCTTAACTTTTGGTAATTTCAGCTTGCGGGACCCTGCCACCGGCCATATTTGTATCACGCCCAGCGGAATGGATTATGAGGAACTTGAACCGGCTGATATTGTGGTTGTGGATGAGCAGGGGAAAACCATCGAGGGAGACCGGAAGCCCTCCATCGAAACGCCGCTGCACACCACTGTTTACCGGAAAAGAAAGGATGTGGGCGGGGTCGTGCATACCCATTCCGTCTTTGCGACGGCCTGGGCCTCCTGTGATGTGGAGTTTACGCTGGTTGCCGCGGAACTGGCAGCTTTAGTGGCTGAACCTGTGAAAACAGCCCCTTACCGGCGGATGGGTTCGGTGGAACTGGCGGAAACTGTTGCGGAGACTTTAGAAGACAAATCTGCGGTGTTGATGTCCAACCACGGCCTGTTAACCGTAGGACCCGATATTAAGACTGCTTTTGCCAATGCGGTGATCGTGGAAGAAGCGGCCAAAATCACCTTTTACGCCAAAATGCTGGGCCGCCTGAAAGAAATGGAGCCGGACGAATGCCAGGTTTTGCGGCAGTGGATTGTGGAGCGCTACGGGCAAAAGTAAAGGCGGCCACCACCCACATTTTTTAAACAACAGTATATGCCGGTTTTGGGCACCTTTTTTGCATTAATAAAATGAAGGGAATTGTCTATCCCCTAGGGGCTATAAAAGGGGAAAAGGGACCTAAAGGGGGACCGCCAGTGGATGAGCATGCAGCAAGAGTGAAAAATACCGCGATGAACGAAAATGCGGCTGCTACGGCTAAAGCGAAAGCGGATTTGACCAAAGAGAAGCAGGGGCTTGCGGGAGAAAACGCCGTTCCCACATGGCCACAGGGAGTAAGGGTGTATAAGTATACCACCTCCAAATATCTTTTTGCTTCCCTGGGCCCGGTTATCTTGATGACGGTGATCCTGGCCGGTGCCATCGTCAACTTTATCCAGAATCCCGACAATCTCTTTTACCAGTATATAATCATTCTCGTGTCCGTCGTCCTGTTTTTTGAAGTGGTTGGTTTAAATAATCCGGCCAAAATCACGGATGATGGGGAAAAAATCCGCTTTCACGGCTTTGGTCGGGCCCATGAATTCCGGTGGGCCGATTTGGATTACCTGAACGTCCGCCGGTTTCCCCTAACCAGCAAGGTGCTTCTGCGGATTGGCCGGAATAATTTCATGCGGGGCCGGTACTGGTTTTTCCCCAAAGAAATGAGCAACGGCGATGAGTTGATGCAGAAACTGACCTACTGGCAACAACGGTTACACCCCGAAAAAGCGCAACAACCCGGACCCGGGAAACGGGAGAAAGTAAGGACAGCGAAGTAAAATAAACAGTAAAAAGGGCCAATGAAAAGCCCAGGGGTAAAAAAGCAAAGGGCAGATGAATGAAAAAACGCAAGCGGAAAGAAAGTGGCAGAAGGGGGCGTGTGCAGGATGCTGGCCATCGATTTAGCTTCTAAAGTTGCTTTAATTACCGGTGCCTCCAGAGGAATCGGACGGAGTATTGCCCTCACTTTTGCCCAATGCGGGGCCAAAGTGGCGGTAAACTATGCGCAGAGTGAAGCGGATGCCCGGTCCTTAGTCCAGGAGATTGAGACGCTGGGGGGCGAGGCTTTTCCTGTGCAGGGCAGTGTCAGTGAACCGGCCGAGGTCAGGAGAATCTGCGAGCAGGTGGGGCAGAAATATGGCAAAATCGATATTCTGGTCAATAACGCGGGCATAACCTCACGGAAGGGGATCGAAGAGCTGGCTTACGGGGAGCTCGAAAAGACCATGCAAGTAAACCTGCTGGGCGCGTTTTATAGTGTGAAGGAAGTATTGCCTTTTATGTTGCCTACCCAGAGCGGCGTCATCATTAATATCGCTTCCACCGGGGCCTATACCGGCGGTGGGGGTGGCCCGCATTACGCTGCTTCCAAATCGGCGCTGATTGGTTTTACGAGAAACCTGGCCCGTTCTTTAGGACCTAAAGGAATCAGGACTAATGTGCTGGCGCCAACTTTAATCGTGACGGATTTTCTGAAAAGTCTTTATCCCAGTCCGGAGGACCAGCACAAACTGATTTTGCAGGTGCCCTTGAGAAGATTGGGGTACCCGGAAGACGTGGCTTATCTGGCCGCCTTTCTTGCCTCGGATTTAGGCAGTTTTATCAATGGGCAGGTTATTATCCTCGATGGTGGTCGTACTTATGCTTAGGGAAGAGTTTTGCCCGGGAGGGATTCTCTTGGGCAGGATTGCTCCTTGGTGACCCGCGGGATGTAGGAGGATAGCTGATGAAGGAAAAATTGTTGCACCTGATCGAGCAAGAAGATAAAAAGAATCCTTTTACCGATGAGGAATTAGCCAAACGGCTTTACATGAACCGCAGCGAGGTGACCCAACTGAGGCAGGCGGCCAATATCGCCGATTCCCGGGAAAGAAGAAAGCCTTTGTTAATCAAAGAAATCAAAGCGATTTTAACGGCTTCGCCCGGCATCTCGGAGCGAATGCTCACCACGGAGATTAACAACCGGGGCTTTGCTGTTTCCAGGTACAGTATCTCGAAAATCCTAAGCGAGATGGCCCAGGAGGGGACTTTACCAGGCGCGCCGTCAAAGCCGGACGCAGCCGGGAAAAACCCGGCCGCAAAAGAAAAGGGCATGCCAAGAGAGCAAGGACCGGTCAGCGGAAGGGAAGAGGAAACGCGGCAGGGCTTTGTTTTCCAGGGCGTGGACCCCTTTTCGGCCATGATTGGCTGGGACAAGAGCCTGCGGGTCAAGGTGGAACAGGCCAAGGCGGCGGTGCTTTATCCTCCCCATGGTTTGCACACCTTGATTGTGGGGATGACCGGTGTGGGCAAAAGTGAAATGGCGGAGGCCATGTATAAATATGCTTTACAGGTCAAAAAACTGAAAGCGCAACAATTTCCTTTTGTAGTTTTTAACTGCGCCGATTATGCCGAAAACCCCCAGCTTTTGCTGGCCCAATTATTTGGTTACAAAAAAGGAGCTTTTACCGGGGCGGATACGGACCGGGACGGCCTGGTGGCCAAAGCCGACGGCGGGATTCTCTTTTTGGACGAAGTGCACCGTCTCCCGCCTGATGGGCAGGAGATTTTGTTTCAACTGATTGACAAGGGCAAATACCGGAGGCTCGGGGAAACATCTTCCACCTTGTCGGCCCATGTCATGATTATCGCGGCTACCACGGAAGATATTGAAACAAGCCTCCTGGGGACTTTCCGCCGCCGGATTCCGATGATTATTGAACTACCGCCCTTAGCGGGCCGGCCTGCGGAAGAAAGGTTTGAAATTATAAAAATGTTTTTCCGAAAGGAAGCTGCCCGCATTCATAACCGGATTACCGTGTCCTACAATGCCTTAAAGGCTCTTTTGGTTTACGAGTGCCTCGGCAACATCGGACAACTCCGTTCGGATATCCAGGTGGCCTGCGCCCGTGGCTTTCTGACCTATATGGCCGAGATGCAGATTAAAGGAAATCAAGAGGACGCGGGGATCTATGTGGATTTAGGGGCTTTGCCTTCCCATGTGGCCAAAGGGATGATTAATGCCAGTTGGAACCGGATGGAGATTGAACAGTTTATCACCGGCGACCTCGTCTTTTATCCTTACCAGGCCGCGGGGGACGGGGTGTCCCTGGAAAACAACAATAACAACACCGGCGGCGACAATCTCTATAACCTGCCTGCCGAAATCTACCGGAACATTGAGGAAAACTACCAGAAGCTGCAGGAGCTGGGTTTTTCCAATGCGGTGATTAACAAACTAATTGGCGATGATCTGGAAATCAAGGTTAAAAATATTATCAAGCAGGTGCAAAAAAACAAAAACAAGTACATTAAAGACGATTTAAAGCTGATTGTAGGTCCAAAAATCGTGGAATTGGTCGAGGAAATGATTAAAATTGCGGAATCCGGTCTGGGCGAACTTGATGAAACCCTCTTTTATTGTCTGGCCACCCACCTGAATGCCTCCGTGGAAAGGATCAAATCGGGAAAAGCGATTACGAATCCCCACCTGGAAAAGGTGAAGGAGGATTACGCCAAAGAGTTTAAGCTTGCTACGGAAATGGCGTCCCTGACCCACTACTATTTAGGAATCGAACTGCCGGAAGAGGAAATCGGCTTTATTGCCATGTATTTGCGGACACTCTCCAAGAAGGAAGTGCACCCGCAGGATACCATCGGCCTTATTGTCATCTCCCACGGCCACGTGGCGGAAGGGATGGCCGCCGTTGCCAACCGCTTATTAGGGGTCAATCTGGTGAAGACGGTGGAGATGACCTTGGACGAAAAGCCGGAAGCAGCCTTAAAAAGGACCTTGGAAAAAGTGCGGCAGGTCAACCGGCAAAAAGGGGTCTTGCTTTTGGTGGATATGGGCTCGCCCCTGGGTTTTGGCCAGCAGATCACCCAAATGACCGGTATCAGGACCCGCACCGTCGGGCGGGTGGACACCGTCATGGTGATCGAAGCGGTCCGCAAGGTTCTCCTCCCGGATGCGGATCTGGATTATGTGGCGGATTCGTTAATCAAGGAAAAAAGCAGCGAATGGGGGACGGCTCAGGAAATCGCCAATTTATCCTCTTTCGGTCCAAAGGAAAGCGCCATCATCAGTCTCTGCCTGACGGGGGACGGGACCGCGAAACTGCTCCAGCGGAAAATCGCCGATCGAATCAAGGAAATCAATCCGGAGGTCAAAATTGTGACCTTAGGGATCCTGGATGAAAACGACATTCTGGAACAAATCGAAAAAATCAGGCGGAACATGCATATTTTAGCCATTGTGGGCACGGTTAATCCCAAACACCCCGACCTACCCTTTATCTCTTCGGCGGAAATCCTGAAAGGAGCCGGCATGGCCAAATTAATCCGCTTAGTTAATGATCACCTGGCTTTGTGGAAAGGAGGCGCCTCCTTTTTTAAGCATGGGGATTCCTTGTTTCGGAAGGATTTAATTCTGGTAAATGCGCAAGCTAAAGACAAAAACGAAGCTTTGCATATAATCACGGATTTATTAGTCAAGCGGGGCTATGTCACCGCACATTATCTCCAAGGGGTTTTGGAAAGGGAAAAGCTGGCTTCCACCTTTGTCGGTAATGAATTGGCCATCCCCCACGGTTATAGCGAGGAAATCATTGTTCCCGTGATTGGGGTCCTGGTTTTAAAGGAGCCGGTGGACTGGGGAGAGGGAGAAAAGGTGTCGCTGGTTTTTCTGCTGGCGCTTAATGAAGATGCCCAAAGCGCCTTCCGGCGCGTTTATAAAATCATCAAGAATACCGAAATTGCGAAAGCGATAAAAAAAGCACATGACGCAGAGGAAGTCTTAAGGATTTTAACAAAGTACAAAGATGGGGAGGCAGTAACAAATGATTAAAAGAGAAATTACCATTACCAACAAAACAGGCCTGCACGCACGTCCGGCTTCCATGTTTGTGCAAACGGCCGGTAAATTCAAGTCCTCGGTGACGATTGAAAAAGAGGACAAAACCATCAATGCCAAGAGCATTATCTCCGTTCTCTCCGGCGGGATTGGCCAGGGAACGAAGATTACGCTGGTGATTGACGGGGAAGATGAACAGGAAGCGGAAAAAGCCCTGGTGGAGTTAATTGAGAGTAATTTTGGAGAGTAAACAATGACGAGCCTGAAACGCATCGAATGTGACTTTTATTGTAACGGTTGTCATCAGGAGGGGCCCCACTTTTTGGTTTACAGCAATGATGTACTGATTCGCTCCGAATGTCAAAATTGCGGGCGGGAAGTCCCTTTTCACGAAGAAGCCCTGTTAAAGCTCTATGCCAAAGATATGGTAAAACGGATCCTCACGAAACCGAAACGTTTAAACGAGGAATTGAAGCAGGATTTGCGCCACGCCATCTTAACCTTGCCCGTCCGCATCATCACCAAGCCTTACCGGATCGTCAGGGAAGTAGAAGAAGTGGTGGATGAAAAAAAAGGCAAAGCTACAGAGGAAAAGGCAGCGCCCAAGGAGAATGAATAAGGAGTAATCAAAAAAGAAAGGCATTCGGTCCGGCGATAAGGAAAGGAGGTTGGCAAGATGCCTGATTTAGACGAGGCTATTCTTAAGGTAGTGGAATTTATGGCGCTTGCGGCGAAAACAGCGCCCAAGGCCCGGGGTGACGATTTTGTGGGCATTGAAATTGTCAGCGGAGAAGGGGTCGCCAGGCTGGCGGATGCCATGGTGCAGTATGGGAAGGAAACTCAGCGCAGGAATTACGACCGGGACGGGGAAAACGTCCGCCGTTCCAGTGCCGTTTTGTTGCTGTCCCTTAATCAAGCAAGCCCGGCCGGCTTAAACTGCGGAGCTTGTGGCCAGGACCGTTGCGCCGACCTCAAGACCGTCGAGGGGGCGGAATTTGACGGGCCGCTTTGCGCCTGGCGAGTGCTGGACCTGGGGGTGGCTTTAGGGTCGGCGGCCAAAACGGCAAGCATATTTAACCTGGACAACCGCATCATGTACCGGATCGGCGCCGTGGCGAAAAAGATGGGTCTCATTGAAGGAGAACTGGTGGTTGGGGTCCCTGTTTCCGCGACGGGCAAAAACATTTACTTTGACCGGAAATAACCAACATGATCATCAGACAATTCATCCTGACAAAAGAAGCCGGGCTGCACGCTCGCCCGGCTCTTTTGTTGGTTGATCTGGCCTCAAAGTTTTGTTCGACCATCTATCTCGAAAAAGAAGACACCCGCTATAACGCGAAAAGTATTGTTTCGGTACTCTCGGCGGGAATTGCCCAGGGAGAAAAGTTTAACCTGATTATCGAAGGCGCAGATGAGCACCTGGCGGATCAGGTACTGCACGCCTTTTTTAAAAAATAAGCAGAAAAAATTCAGCAGAAGAAATTCTGCGCTTTTTTTGCTCAAGAAAGAACTATATTCCCAAAGTAGTCAAAATATAGTATAATATTAGCAATATGTGTCAATAATAGCAGGAATGAAGCGGGGAGGTCCATGAAAAGGATTAGCTTGGTGATTGCGGATGATGATCAGGACTTTGTGAACTGTCTGGCCGAGTATCTCATGCTCTATCACGGGGATAAGTTTGAAGTCACCACCTTTACGGAGGAGGCTTCCTTACGGCGCTATTGGCAGGAAGAAGTTCTTCCGGAAATCATCCTGGCGGGGCCGGTGTTTGCATCCGCCTGCAAGGAGATGGCCGCGGAAAAGAAGGCTTTGGTCATTGCGCTGACTTGCGAAATAAAGGATGAAAAGAACGATGAAAACGCCAGGTCAAAGAAGGAGCTCTACAAATACCAGTGTGGGGAGCGCATTGTGGCAGCGCTTTTAGAGCTTTTTGCGGCCGAAGCGGCTGCGGAGTACGCTTTTACGCCTCAGCCCAGGAAAACAAAAACCATCGGGGTTTTTTCACCGGTGGGAGGCGCCGGTAAAACCACCCTGGCGGTAGGGGCCAGCATGCAGACGGCCTGGGAAGGGAAAAGCTGTTTTTACCTCAATCTGGAGAATATGACTTCCGTACCCTTATATTTTTTTGGGGAACAGCGTGAGAATCTTTCTGGAATTCTGTATTATCTAAAAAACAATAGAAAAAACCTGNCAATACACCTGGAAAAGGCCAAGTGTATTGATCCTCTTACGAAAATTGCCTACTACCAGCCCCCGGACAACGTCATTGATTTCAAGGAGGATATCGCGACGGAGCTCCGGCTGCTCTTGCGGGAATTAAGCGGCAGTGGCCAGTATGACCGCATTTTTGTGGATCTGTCCACCGAGGTCAACCGGAATAATCTGGCCGTGTTGCAGGCCTGTGACCGGATTATCCTGGTCGCGGAACCCAACATGACCTCCCTGGTCAAACTGCAACAGTTGTTCCGGGAACTGGACTTGTTAAGTTCCCGCGAAGGCTGGGACATCAGAGATAAATTTGTTTTTGTGCTGAATAAGGTGGCCAAAGGCCTTCCCGAAGACCCGGAAAGGCAATACGTCCAGGAAGCCTGGTCCGGCCTCAGTAAAGGAACATTTTTCAAAATTCCCCTGGTGCAAGGATTGGCCCTGCTGCAAAACGGGGGCTACCGGCTTGATTTGAACAGCGAATTTGGAAAAGCGCTGTATAGTCTGTTGCAAGCCTGCGAGGATTGACCGGTCTGTTCAACACAAAGCGGCGCTGTTGGGCAGGGGAGGAATTTTAAGCGCAAACGTGATGAGGCGGAGGAGTTATTCGGAGGAGGCTTATTCGGTGGAGGCGGTTCGGCAGAGCGTTAGTCAGTAGGGAGTGCTTCGGCAGAGTAGTTTAGTGGAGGGAAAGGCATGAATTTTCAGGTGGAACCGGGATTAATTCAGGACATTAAAAGAATCATCAACGAGAACCTTGATTTACAAAAAGAGTTGGGTGATGAAGAGATCGAAGAAATCATCACCAGGGCTGTTTTCGAAAAAGCCAGGGAAACTTACATCAGTGTGGAGGAAAAGCAGTACTTAATCAGCTATATTTTTAATTCCATGCGCCGGCTGGATATTATTCAACCGCTCCTGGACGATCCGGCGGTGACGGAGATTATGGTCAACGGACCGGAGCATATCTTTGTGGAAAGAGAGGGTGAAATCAGCCAGCTTCCCCTGGCTTTTGCGGACCGGGAAAAGCTGGAGGACGTCATCCAGTCCATTGTTTCGAAAGTGAACCGCACGGTTAATGAGGCTTCCCCGATTGTGGACGCCCGCCTGGCGGACGGGTCCCGGGTCAGCGTGGTCTTGACGCCTATTGCCTTAAACGGGCCGATTTTGACCATCCGGAAGTTCCCGGACAAGCCGATGACCATGGAGCAGTTTATTGCTTTGGGCACTGTTAGTGAGCAGGCCGCGGCGGTATTGGAACGCCTGGTGAAGGCCAAATACAACATTTTCATTTCCGGCGGCACCAGTTCCGGGAAAACCACTTTTTTAAATGTGCTTTCCAATTTTATCCCGGCCGATGAACGGATTGTGACCATTGAGGATTCGGCAGAATTGCAGATTACCAACGTGAAAAATATTGTGCGCCTGGAAACCAGGAATGCCAATACGGAAGGAAAAGGGCAGATTACCATGCGGGATTTAATCAAAACCTCTTTACGGATGCGTCCGGACCGGATTATTGTGGGCGAGGTGAGGGGCGAGGAGGCTTTGGATATGCTGCAGGCCATGAACACCGGCCATGACGGTTCCTTATCCACCGGCCACGCCAATTCCACGAAAGATATGTTCAGCCGCCTGGAAACCATGGTCCTGATGGCGGCCGCCCTTCCTTTGGAAGCCATCCGGCAGCAGATCGCCTCGGCCATCGACCTGATTATTCATTTGGGTCGGCTAAGGGACAAATCCCGGCGCGTCCTGGAAATCAGCGAGGTAGTCGGCTACCAGAACGGCGAAATCAAGCTTAACCCCCTCTTTGTTTTCCGGGAAGCGGAAGGGCCTAAAGCGCAGGATCCGGGCAAGGTTGAAGGGACCCTGGAGAGGACCCCGAACCGGTTTTTGCGTACCTACAAGCTGAAAATGGCCGGACTTCCGGAAGAGGTGTAAAAGGCCTAAAGGTCAGCATTGGTAACTACAGGACTAAATGTTTTAGCTGTTGAGCGTACAAGGGAGGAAAGAGGATGTATTTTTTGCTTATTGTTGTGGCGGCAAGCCTTTTGTCCGTGGGTTTATGCGCAAAAATACTGTTTGCGGATAAAAATACCCCGCAGGGACCGGCCTTGCTCAAAAGGGTTCTGCACAATCGTGTCCGGCCGGAACAATGCCAGGAGGACCCGGCACAGGATGAAGGAACCTATTGCCCGGGAAATGAACCCAGCGCCGTGGCCAATTTATCTCAACCGACGGTCCAGCCTAAGAAAGAGCTGTTACCGGATTATGGTGTTTATCAAATGAGGAAGCAGGAATGGTTGTTTTACTTCGGACTGGCCGCTGCCTTTTGCTTTTTCCTGGCCTATGTCTTTTACCGGAGTCTTTTCCTGGCGGTCCTGGTTACGCCCCTGGCCTTTTTTTACCCCCGGTACAAGACGAAAGAGATTATTGCGGAGCGAAAACGGGAATTAACGATGCAGTTTAAGGAAGCCTTGTATGCTCTTTCTTCTTCCCTGTCCGCCGGGCGCTCGGTAGAGGCGGCCTTTAAAGAGGCCTTAAAGGACCTGACCGTGGTCTATCCGTCGCCCGACACCCCGATTATCAAGGAATTAAGTTACATTGTCCGCCGCCTGGAAATGAACGAGACGATTGAGGATGCCCTGGCGGATTTCGCCCGGCGGGCCCACATCGAGGACATTGACAATTTTGTGGATGTGTTTGTGATCAGCAAAAGGACCGGCGGCAATATTGTGGAGATTATCAAGAATACGTCGGCCATTATCGGCGACAAGCTGCAGATTAAACAGGAAATTGACACCATCCTTGCGGAAAGGAAGTTTGAGCGCAAGATCCTGAATATTATGCCCATTGCCATGATTCTCCTGCTCAGTTGGTCCACCGGNGATTACATGGNGCCGGTCTTTGAAACGGCTGCCGGCCGGATGGCCATGACGGTGGCGGTGTTCCTGTTGGGTCTTGCTTTCTACATTTCCGGGAAGATTATGAGAATTGAGGTGTAAGCATGAGCGCAGCGGGTTTTTCCTATGTTCAGGTTGTTTTTTTGCTTGTCTTAATTGCCTTTTTTGTGCTTTACCGGCACGCCCGGCAGTATCTTTCCTTTTTTGCCGCGCTGGATAAAGAAGAATTTCCGCTGCCCCAAAGCCTCCTGGCGATGGGCCATGCGCTTTTGCAGGCGGTTCGCTATAAATACTCCACGCCCTATGACCAGGGACTGCATAAGCACTTGTTAGAGCTTTATGGCTCCACTAACGCCCGCTATTTTTTACAGGTTTTCTGGGCGAACAAGCTGGCTTACCTGTTGTTAGGGGTCTTGCTAGTTTCTTTTTTCCTGGCGGCGCTCGGCGCAGTAGATGCCGTGCTGGGGGTCTTTTCCCTTTGCCTTTTAGGGGCGCTTTTCCTGGCTCCCGATTATGATTTAAAAAAGAAGGCCATCCAGCGCCGGCTGACCGTCCAGTTGGATTTTCCGGACTTTTTGAACAAACTCATTTTGTTAATCAACGCCGGTTTGACGCTACAAAACGCCTGGGAACGGATTGCCAGGGCCAAGCAGAAAGACACTTTCCTGTACCGGGAAGTGGAGCGGGTCATTTATGAGATCAACAGCGGGAAACCGGAATCCCAGGCGTACGAAGACTTTGCCCGGCGGCTCCGGGTGCCGGAAATATCCAGGTTCACCGCGGTGGTGCTGCAAAATCAGAAAAAGGGCAGTGCGGAACTGGTCCCGGTTTTAAGGCTGCAGGCGGCGGAATGCTGGGAAATGCGGAAGAATGCCGCCAAACGCCTGGGGGAAGAAGCTTCGACGAAACTGCTTTTTCCGATGATGCTGATGTTTATCGCGATTCTGCTGATTGTGGCCATGCCGGCGGTGTTGGCCATGCAGGGAATCTAATTGTGGTCCTGCCTGCGGTGTCGGTCATGCCGGGGCTATAGCCAGCTTTAGTCAGCTTTGGCTTTTCATATATACACCCGCATCTTTTTGAAGGGAGGTGGACAGAATGAGACGTTTTTGGCAAAACATCTGGAAAAAAGAAGAGGGAATGGGCACAGTAGAAATCGTGATTATTATCGCTGTTTTGGTTGGCGTCGCCTTGCTTTTCCGGGGACAAATCACCAATTTTGTAAGCGCGGCTACCGCCAAAGTATTTGATACGAAAATCATTGATGAATCCATTGCGCCAAGTACCGGGGGAGGCACAAGTACTCCTTAAGCCTTGCCTCTTAAAACCGGAATCCTGTATTTCTGATCTTTTTTAAGTTGGCTGTTCATTATTTTCAACTTATTTGCTTGTTTGTTTGTTGGCATGCGCCCTGTTGGGGCGGATTTCACTCCTGCCCGGGGGCTGAAAGCCTGGCCGGACAGGAGTGAAATCGGACTTTTACGGGAGGAAGCCTGGATGAAGTTTCAACGAATGGGTGTTAACCAGCAGGGAAGCTTCACGGTAGAAGCGGTCTTGCTGATGTCGGCGGTACTGTTTGCGCTCTTTTTACTTTGTTTTTCCTTTATGCTCATGTACCACCGGGTGCTTTTAACGAAAGCCGCGGCCGAAATTGCGGAGTTGGCGGCAAATGACTGGACAAGAGAAAACAACCCCTATTACCGGGTTTTTGAAATAATCGGCGGGGAAAAGGCCGTGGAAAAAACCATTGCCGGCGCTATTGACCAAAAGAAGCTCCAGGGGGCTTTCCCGGAGGCGCAGATAACGCCGGAGGGCGTAGAACAAAAGCTGGCGGTAGTTTTGAAAAACACTTTTCCCCAACTGGTGCGCTGGCTCAGGGAACCGGAAAAGACCACGGTCAAAGTATCCTACCAGGGCGGTTTAATCCTGCGGAAAATCCAGGTGGAGATTACGCAGGAAGTACGGATTCCCTTTGGCCGGTGGAAAAAGCTTTTTGACGGCAAAGCCACGGCGACGCTCTACGCTGAAAGCAGCGCCGTGATTACCGAACCGGCGGAAATGATCCGGAACGTGGACCTGGCCATCGAATACGCCAGCAAGGCCAAGGAAAAATTCGATTTTTCCGCCTTAATGGGCAAAGTGCAAAAAGCGGCAACGCCTAAAGAGCAAAAGCAATAAAACGGGGCATAAATGGGCTAAAAAGTGGGGATGGCAGTGCAAAGAGGAGGAAGGAGCTTTTTCAAAACAGAACAAGGGGCGGTTTCGGTTTTTCTGCTTCTGATTTTTCTCGGTATGCTGATGCTGGCCGGGCTGGTCGTGGATATCAGCCGGGTCATGGTGGCCGAGCGTAAGGTGCAGACTGCCTTGAACACGGCTGTCCGTTCGGTTTTAGCTGACTATGACGAGGAGTTGGTGGGGCAGTACGGGATTTATGGTGTCCCTTACACGACCCGGCAGGCCGAGGACTTGCAAAGGTACTTTCTGGTTAATTTGATAGAAAAAGAGGAGACTTTTCATTTCCTGCGGTTTAACCAGGATGATTTGAAAATAACGGGGAAAGTGGAAAAAAGCCTTTTGAATGACGGGGCTTTTCAGGAACAAATCATGGAATACATGAAATACAAGGCTCCGGTGATGGTCACCCAGAATGTGCTGGACATTTTTTTAAAAGGAGCCTTCGGGAAGAAAGCCGATTTGCTGGAAAGCGCCCAGCCTTCGGGAAAAACCCTGGACAGTATTTTAATTACGCAGGTGGACCTGAAAAAAGCGCTTAAAAATGCCACGCGGAACAGTGCGAAAAAAGCGCTGGACCAGTTGCTGGACCTGGAAACCATCGAGCAGGCGCAAAAAGATTTGGCGGCCCTGATGAAGGAATACGAAAAGCAACTGCAGGCGAATAACCGGCAAGTGCAGGAAATAGAAACGGCTGTTACGGAGGCTTGGCGCGCAGACAGCGATGAGGAAAGCGGCACCGGCGCTCCGGGCGGTGAGGGCAATGCCGGCAATACTCCCGCGGTAAAGGCGCAAGGGGGCAAGTTTACTCTGCCCCCGGACCTGCAAACCTTAAAAAAAGAATTGCAGGAACTGCCGGGAATTATTAAACATAACCGTGCGCTTTTAGAGCAAATTGCCGAACTGGAAGAGGAAGAGCAAGCCTTAACGGAGGAGATTGCCGCCTTAGCGCAGGCGGGAGAATCTACCCAGGCGGCCCGGGAAAAAAGAAAGCAGCTGCGCGCTGAAATCAAAGCGCTCAACCAGCAGTTAAAGCCCTTGCCGCAAATCAGTGATTTGTCCATCCAGAATAAGTTGCCGCCTGCTTTGGAAAAAACGGAAAAAAAAGCCAAGGAGTTCTTGCGCGAACAAGTGGAGGCCTTCCTCGGACGAAAAATCAGCGCCGGCAATCCGGTGACCCGGCTGATTACGGACGAGGAGTTCCGGGCGGCCAACAACCGTGGTGCATCCCAGCCGCCGGCGCAGGAGCAGGGGATGTTTGCTTATGACGAAAAAATGGCGCAATGGAATGAAAAGGCTGCGGGGGAACTGGAGGAAAACGTTTTCACTTATCTGAAGGAATTAACCGCCACCCTGCAACAAATCGCCATTGGCGGAGTGGAAAAAATCTATCTTACCGAATACATTATGGACAAACATACTTTTATCACCTCGCCGACCCAAAGAGGTCACTATTTTAATAAAGGCGAGGTGGAATACATCCTTTTCGGAAGACCCGCTGAGCGGGACAATATCTTCCTGGCCTTTTTATCCATTTGGCAGTTGCGCTTTGCGGTTAATGTGGTGGACAGTTTCTTCACCAATCCCGCGCCTACCTTTTTGTCCCGCTTGGGGACGGCTCTGGTCGAAGGTTTTATCTGTGCCACCAATGACCTGACGAATATGTACGCCGGCAGGGGGGCGCCCCTCTGTGACAGCTTGAAGACCCTGCCCACCAGACTGTCTTATTCCGACCACCTGCGCCTGCTGTTATTAATGCGGAGTGAAAAGGAGCAACTGGACCGGATCAGGCAACTGATGCAGATTAACATCCGGCAAACGAAGGAGGACTTCCTCTTAAAGGATTATGGGACCAGGGTGGAAGCCACGGCGGAAATCAGTATTGATTTGTGGTTTGCCTCGCTTTTACAGTTAGACAAGTTTGGCCTTCCGCAGGTGCAAGGCAACAGATACATCATCAAAAAAACCGCGCTGGCCCAATACTAGCCGGGGAAAGGAGCGCACCATGGGCAAGAGTTTTTTGGGGCCAAAGTTGAACAGCTTGCGGAAAAAGAATCAAGGCTCGCTTACGGTGGAAGCCTGCCTGGCGCTGCCGGTTTTTCTATGCTTCTTTTTCCTGCTGCTTTTCTTTGTGAAAATTGCCTGTATCAACATTGAGTTGGACCACGCCGTCAAAGACACGGCGCGGCAGTTGGCGGCGTCGGCTTATCCTCTCCGTTTTGCCAATGATTATCTGGATAGCCAAACGGCTCAGTCCAAAATCCTGGAAAACTTCATTCCCAAGGAAGCGGACAAAGCCCAAGGGAAAGCGAACCAGCTTGCCAAAGAATCGCTGATTACGATGATTTTGACCGGCGAGGCTGCCGAGCCTGATTTGGAAAAGTGTTGGCAAGACATCGGCAAGACTATCCAAAGCGACCTGGAAAAAGGCTTCCAGGGGATGATTGTGAATCATTTTTTGCCGGCGCTGGTGGAGCTAAAAAGCGCGGGGCAATATCTTTTGGTTCAGGAAATGTTGGAAAAGAAGCTGGCCGGAAGTACGATTAATCGCGACAAGCTGCAGCTTAAGCTGGTGGAATTGCCGCAAGGCAAGGCCGAATACCAGTTCAAGAAAGCACAGGGCTATTATGACCGGACCGGCTTGCAAGCGGATCAGGATTTCGACCATCAGGACGCAATCGTGCAGGTAGAGTATGCTTTTTCCATCCCTTTGCCTTTTTTCGGCCAGCAGGAGTTGTTTTTGCGGCATACGGCGGTGGAAAAAGCCTGGCTCAAGGGAAGTAATGGCATCTATACCGCCGCCAGGAGCGAGGAAAAAGTAGACCTGACTTTGTTTAAAGACCCTGAGGATAAAGGAAAGGGCAGTGGGAAGGGGAAAGACAGGGAGGAGGAAGACCAGGAAGTATATGTGTGCAAATCCGATACCCCGGTATATCATACCTTGCGGCATTGTGACTATTTAGGCAGCCAGATTATCATCATGACGAAAAAAGAGGCCGAGCAAAGAGGCAAACGTCCTCATCAAGGTTGTCCGCATCGTTTTAAGTAAAGGTAGTTCTGAAAGGAGGTTTTTAGCAGCATGGCGCAAGACGAGACCCTGGACTATATCCAGGAAGGCTTTCGTAATTATTTGGTGCTGCGTTGCCCGGAGGCGGCAAAGTTAATCGCTTTTCAAGTGGAGATGATTAGCCAAAACCCTCATCCGGGGCTTATTCCTTTTACGGCGCAAAGGGACAATAACGGGGTAAAATTGCGCTATCAGTTGGATTCCAGGGTGCCTCTGGAACAATATTTGCAGGATGAAAAGGTTCAGACCTCCAAAATTGTGGAAATCCTGGACCAGTTGCTTACAGTCTTACTGGAGAGCAAAAATTTGTTATTGCACCCGGCCCATTTTTTGCTCAAGCCGGAATATATTTATCTTGATTTGTCCTGTGATGGGGTGTCTTTAATCTATGTCCCCTTAAAGGACCTTTCCGGTTTTGTTTATTCCGATGATGTGAATAAAAACTTTCGTCATTTATTGTCGACCCTTTTCCAGTACCGGAGCGACCTGCCGCCGGAACTCTTTTCTTTATGCCAGGACCAGGATTTTCAACTGAAGGATTTCCGGGAACGGCTTGAAGAGGTCTACTTTGCGGTGCGCAAAAAAGAAACCTTAAGGGGGCCGAAGGAAAAGCCCTTCCAATTAAGCGGTTCCGCCTTGCGGGCCCCAGAGCGGGGGGCAAGGGCAAGGGAAGGGCGCCCGGTGTTTAAAGTGAAGGGGAAAATAGCCTGGCCGTCTGCATCACAACAGGCCAATAGCGCCGGGCAGCCTGGGGCCGAACAGGGGAGAAGCGCCGGGCAATTTGGTTCTAAACTGAATAAAAGCGCGGGGCAGTTGGGGTGGCGAACAAAAACCATGGGGCTGTTTTTGCTGCTCCAGTTGCTCGGGGCGCTCCTATTGCTGGTGCTTTTTCCCCAGTTAAACGCTTTGCGGGACGGTTTGGACCTTTTGGGGCTGTTCTTAGTGCTGGTAGGCGTAAACGTCCTGTTTCTGAGGGGAATTACCCGCCGCCGATAGTTTGTGGTATAATAATGAAAATGCCATCTACTCTGGAGGGGGTTTTGGTGAAAAAATTGCTCAGGTTCATTCTGTGGGCTCTTTTGGGAGTAATTGTTATCGTGGCGATATACGGCATTTACAAACCCTTGGAAGAAGGCTTGACTTTGGACGGTCAACCGTATCATAATTCGCGCGTGGAGTTTCTTTACGACTTAACCTACGAACAGGATGGGATGATTGTCCACCAGCAAAACATTTTTGCGAAAGTTTTGGAGATTATGGACCAGGCCCAGGAATTTATCGTCCTCGACATGTTTTTGTTTAATAAATTGCACACCCAGCCGGAAGCAGACTATCCGGCACTTACGGATACTTTAACCCAACATTTGGTGGAGAAAAAGCAAAAGAACCCGGCTGTTGACATCGTGGTAATAACGGACGAGATCAATAATTTTTATGGTTCTTATGTGCCGGAAAATTTCCGCTTGATGCAAGAAAACGACATTACGGTCATTTTCACCGACTTAAACTCCTTAAGAGACTCCAATCCGCTCTATTCGGGGATCTGGAATACCCTTTTTCGTTGGTGGGGCACGGAAGGGAAGGGCTGGCTTCCGAATATTTTCGGGAAAGAGGGGCCCAAGGTGACCCTGCGTTCCTATCTGAAGATGCTGAATTTTAAAGCTAATCACCGCAAGGTGCTGGTTACCGAGCAAAAAGCGCTGATTTCTTCCGCTAATCCCCATGATGCCAGCGCTTATCATTCCAATATCGCTTTTGTGGTCGAAGGAAAGATTATTGAGGACCTTCTGGTTTCGGAAGGGGCGGTCGCAGCAATGAGCAAGCAGGAGTTGGCCATCGATTATCAGGTCAGGGAAGAAGAACAGGTGGCCGAAATGTATGCCCTTTTAAAAGAGCCGGTGCAAACCGCCCTTGCGGAAAACCCGGCCTCCGGGGAGAATGTGGCTCCCTCCAATGTGACGGTTTGCCTTCTGACCGAGGGGAAAATAAAAAAGCACCTGCTGAACGAGTTGGATGCGCTCGGCGCAGGTGACCAGATCTGGATCGGGATGTTTTACCTGTCGGACCGTTCCGTCATCCACCGGTTGCTGCAAGCCGCGGAACGTGGGGTGGAGGTCCGCCTGGTCCTGGATGCCAATAAAGATGCCTTTGGGCTGGAGAAAAACGGGATTCCCAATAAACCGGTAGCCAATGAACTCCATGAAAAGTCCCAGGGGAAAATCAAGATTCGATGGTACAAGACCCATGGGGAGCAATACCATGCCAAATTAGTATTCCTGAAAGGACGCGCCCATAGTGTGATTTTTGGCGGTTCCGCGAATTTGACGAGAAGGAACCTCGCCGACTACAATTTGGAAACGGATCTCAAGATCATGGCGACCAATGACAGTAAAATCGTGAAGGATGTGGAAAACTACTTTACCAAAATATGGAGTAACGAAGATGCGTTTTATACCGTAGACTTTGAAGAATACCGGGAAACATCAGGCTGGAAGAAATTCCTCTACCTTTTCCAGGAATTCACTGGACTTTCTACGGTATAGCTATAAGCTTGGGCACTGATTAGGGAAAGCTTGAACAAGACAGGAGCCAGGATGATGATGGAAAAGAAAAACTTACGGATCGAACTGGACAATTACCAGCCTTTGGGCAAAGTGGTCTATAACACCTTGCGCGAGGCGATTCTTCAGCAAGTGTTAAAGCCCGGCGAAAGGCTGATGGAACAAGAATTGGCGGAAGAAATGGGCGTAAGCCGCACTCCGGTGCGGGAGGCCCTCCGGAAACTGGAACAGGAGGGCTATATAGTGCTGGTTCCGCGTAAAGGAGCCTATGTGGCGGGCTTATCCATCAAGGATTTTTGCAATGTATTTGAAATGCGCGGCGCCTTGGAAGCATTAGCGGCGGGGCTGGCCGCAGCGAGAGCCACTCCGGAAGAAATCGAAGAAATGGAAAGGAATCTGGTGCTGGAGGCGGCTCATTACGAGAGCAGCGATTTAGTCAAAACCATTGACGTGGACACGCGCTTTCATGAGTTGATCTATCAGGCCGCTAAAAACAAGCGTTTGCAAAACATGTTGAAAGAACTGCGCGACCAGGTCCAGCGTATCAGGACCAAAAGTTTGACGGCGCCAGGCCGGCTGAAGTTTGCTTTGGCGGAGCACCGGAAAATAGTGGAGGCCATTGCCGCCCGTAATGTTGAAGCAGCGAAACAGGNCNCCCGGGAACATATTGAAAGTGCGGAAAACGCCCTGTTGGAAGTGCTTTCCCTGGAAAGCCCCGTTTCTGACCGTTAAAAGAGGCAAATGGCATAGAGCAAACTGAAAACCAGTAAGGTTGTTTCCGGAAGATATAAATACCGGTACGTGCGCGCCAGATTGGCGCCAAAATATTCCGTGGACATTAGCAAACAAAGGTGGGTCGGCGAAAGCATTACGCCGACATAATTGCTCATAAAAGCCAGGCAGGCCAGGGTGAGGGTTTGCTCCGGCCCGGCTATGGTAAGGATAATCGGCAGCGCGATGGTAATGCCGGGCAGGGTTATTCCGCTAAACAAGCCGATGAGGAAGGGAAAGAAAATCGTAATGAGGAGCGGATTGAGCCCACTGGCGACCACTGAGGAAAGCAGCGCTTCGATGCTGCCGCTTTTTTGCAGGACCTCACTGAGGTAGATGGCAGCAAAGGTCATGTAAAAAATGCCGGGCGCCAGGGATTCTTTCATCATCTTCAGGCATTTGACGAAACCAACGCGATAAAAGAGGAGCATTGTCCCGATTACCATTACGAGGGACGGCAGAATGGAGATTTTAAAGCCGATGACGAGGAGCAAAATGGCGAGGATAGGGAGAAGCCCTTCGCTAAGGTGTAACCATAGTTGAGAGGAGGCTTTTTCTTTCTCCTCCGGTTTTTCCCTGGCTTCGGCGAGGCCGGGGATGTTGCGGAACAGGATTAAGCCAATCAGAATCGTGATCGGCGTAAAAGGGAACATCATTAACAAAAACTGGCTGATCGGCACACCGATGATTTGGGCGGCGATCAGGTTGGCCGGATAAAGGGGGAGGAAAAACTCCCAGATATGACGGAAATAATAATTGATGGCGGCGCTTTGTTCCGGCGAAATCGTTAATTCACGGGAAGCTTCTTTAACCATGGGTGCAGAGAACCTGGCCCCGCCGGGGTTGGGCAGTAAACCGATCAAGCCGGGCAGGATGATCATCGCGGCGCGGGGGTTCCCGGTAAGGCTTTTGATACTGGCCACCAAGCGGGATTGCACACCGGTATCGTTAATGATTTTTTCCATGATCCTGATTAAGTAAAGGGACCCCAACACAATTAAAGTGGAGGAGTCCAGCACGGTCTCCAGGGCGATGAGGGCCATTTCTTTAGGGCTGATTTGGTGCAACAGCCCGAATAAGCCGGTGGCCAAGAGAAAAGCGTGCCCTAAATGGAGACGCTTTCTGACCATAAAGAGTAAGACGATTAGGACAAAGATGCTTTTCAATGCTTCCATATCAGTTATCACCTCAAATTTGTCAGCTTTTGCGGAAGGGATGATTGCCAGGTTGTAAGGGCGTTTTTTCAAGTATACCTTTTGCTCCGGCGTTTCTCAAGGGCAATTTTTAGTTTTTTAATATAATATATAGTCCAGGATAGATAGTCCAGGAAAAACGGGAGCGTGGCCAAAAATGAAAATTGCGAAAAACTTAATTGATTTAATCGGGAATACTCCCTTGGTGGAGCTAGCTAATTTCAGCAGAGCACAAGCTTTGGCGAGGCCGCTGATTGCCAAGCTGGAATACTTTAACCCGGCCGGTAGTGTCAAGGACCGGGTGGGCTATGGGATGATCAAGGCAGCGGAGGAGCAAGGGTTAATCGGGGAAAAGGCGGTGCTGATTGAACCCACCAGCGGGAATACCGGGATTGGCCTGGCGATGGTGGCGGCGGTGAAAGGCTACCGGCTGATCCTGACGATGCCGGAGACCATGAGCATGGAAAGAAGGAAGCTTTTGGCTGCTTTGGGGGCGGAAATTGTATTAACCCCGGGGCAGGAAGGCATGACCGGGGCCATCAAAAAAGCAGAGGAGTTGGCCCAAAAAATCGAGGGCGCCCTCATCCTGCAACAGTTTCAAAACCCGGCCAATCCCGCCATGCACCGTGCAACCACAGGCGAAGAAATCTGGCGGGATACGGAGGGGCAAGTTGATCTCTTTGTGTCCGCGGTGGGTACCGGCGGGACGCTGACGGGGGTGGCGGAGGTCTTAAAGAGCAGGAAACCCTCCGTGAAAATTGTGGCGGTGGAACCTTTCGGTTCGCCGGTTCTTTCCGGCGGGCCGCCGGGAGCACATAAGTTACAAGGGATTGGGGCCGGATTTGTGCCGGAGATTTTACGGAAAGAACTGATTGATGAAATCGTTAGGGTAAAGGATGAAGACGCTTTCGCCATCAGCCGGCTTTTGGCCCGGACGGAAGGGCTGTTGGTAGGGATTTCTTCCGGCGCTGCGGTGCAAGGGGCGCTGGAAATAGCGCGACGTGAGGAAAACAGGGACAAAATGGTTGTGGTTCTCTTGCCGGATACGGGTGAGCGCTATTTAAGCACAGAATTATTTAAGTTATGATACGTTTTTGCATTAAAAAGGGGAAATCAGCCTTAAGTTGATCTTCCCCTTTTAATGAGGCCGTTATATTGTGCATTTTATTGGGAAAAAAGCAGGATATTTTTCTGGCAAAGTTGAAAGAATTTTTCGGAAAAAAGCCCGGAGAAAAAAAGGAAATAGCGCATGGATGGCGAATACTTATAGTAAAGATGTGGTAATGGTAGGTGAAGTGTGTCTTAAGAAGAAAGAAAGTTTTAAATTGCAGGAAATTTTGGTCAAATGTTTGGTTGCCAATGGTCCAAGTGTTTCTTACATAATTAAAAAGGGGGGACGGGAAGATGAAAGACTATTATCCGTGGAACGATTCATGGCAGTACGAAATTATTCACGTTTTACTTCCCTACCAGTCCAATGCGCCAGTGGAAATGGGCTGTAATTTCACTTATCCTGTTTTTCTCGAGGCGATCAACAAAGGGTTAAAAGGTGAGCCTTTTTGGAAAGCTGTTGCTGGGGCAATGATTTATGTAATGGGACATCAGCCGGATCACGTTCAAGTGCCAGCGTACATTTATTGGCTGAAACGGTATAATCCCTTCATTGTGGATGAATTAATCTTCGATGGAGTGGAAAGCGCTAGCGCGAACAAGCTGGAAAAGGCGATTTGGATTTTCCAGGCAGCGATTCTTCTTGATCCCGACCGCTCGGAAAGCCATTTTAATTTGGGTTTGGCCTATAGTGAACTGGGCATGAATTTGCTTAAGAAAAAGAAGAAGGAAGAAGGAGAATGCTGTTTGCAATTGGCAGCCCAGTATTTTATGAATGCGTTAGAGCTGGATCATAATATGGATTTGGCCTTTTACAATTTAGAATATATTTGCCATCAGATGGAGATAATGGACGAGGGGAAAAAANTAGAAAAGACGCCCCTTTTAGGAGTGCAGAAGGAAGATAGCGCCAAGCTGATGGAGACGGGGACCTCTTAGAAAACTAAAAACAGAAAATCTTTTTGTAGTATAATAACGGTAGAAGTCTTCGATGTAGTCATCACAGGAGTGGTAAAAACTTATGCAGCAAAGGAGAGGAGCAGCGTGTCAGGTCAAGGATTAATCCATGTATACACAGGAAACGGCAAAGGAAAGACCACGGCGGCCATTGGGCTGGCTGTCCGGGCTTTAGGCGCCGGAAAACGGGTCATGTTTTTCCAGTTTATGAAAACCCCCGTATATAGCGAACATAAAGTTCTTTCCACCATTTCGCCAAATTTAACCTTAGAATGTGTTGGCGAACCTTTTTTTGTGATTAAAGAAGGCAGTATGCCCCAAGAGGAATTGGAAAAATGGAAGAAACAAGCGGTGGTTTTCCCGCCGGGGCAGCCGCCCCGGGAATATTTAGAACAAATCGCCGGAGGGTTGGCGCGGGCCCAAGCGGCGGTCAGCGGGAAGCAATACGATGTGGTTATTCTTGATGAGTTAAATGTCGCTTTACATTTTGAACTGGTTACCTGGCCCCAAGTAGAGGAACTGCTTGCGGCGAAGGGTGAACAGGTGGAACTGGTCTTCACCGGCCGGGGAGCTCCTCCGGAATTGCTGGCGAGAGCAGACCTGGTAACTGAAATGCGCGAGGTAAAGCATTATTACACCCAAGGGGTACCTGCCCGCAAAGGGATTGATTGCTAGAACCTGTGAATTACATAGCTGGGAGATTTAAAAATCGCTCGCCATCAGACGAGCGATTGGTTTTTCCTGGAGAGCAGGGGCATGCATAAAAAGCCCAGTAGAAAACCGCCGATATGCGCCCACCAGGCCACTGAGCTATCGGTTAAACCGGCGTTGGTGCTGGCGTTAAAGACCTGGATCAGAAACCAGAAGAGCAGGAAATACACGGCCGGGATTTTACGAATCGTGATAAAAATAAAGATAATAATGAGGGTAGTGATTTTGGCCCGCGGGAATGTGATAATATAGGCTCCCAACATGCCGGCAATCGCGCCGCTGGCTCCGATTAAAGGGATGGTCGAATGGGCCGCGGTCATGTAGTAAATCAGATTGGCGCCCGCCCCCATGGCCAGGTAGAAAAGGAGAAAACGCAGGTGTCCTAAGCGATCCTCGATGTTATCCCCAAAAATCCAGAGGTAAAGCATGTTAAAAAGCACATGAAACCAGCCCCCGTGCAAAAAGATGGAGCTTATTAACGGAAGATAAAAAAGTCCGAAGATCGAATATGTTTGCAAGCGTTCCGTAAGTACAGAAGGAAAAAAGGCATAATTGTAGATTAACTGCTCTGTAAACGCGTAAGGGCTGGTTATTTGCAAAAAAAAGATGAATAAGTTAACAACAATGATACTGATGGTCACGATGGGAAAGCTATGGGAATAGGTGCTATCGCGCAAAGGAATCAAATTTTTCACCTCGGTTTAATCTTTTCCTCGTCTTGACGTCAGGTNAAGTCGGTTTTAAATTAACTCCATGATATCACAGGAAGAGTACTTTTTTAATGCCTATTTTCATTAGTGGCGCGGTTTTGCTTTTTCCGCGCCACTAGATGTCCTGCTTATTATTCCCGCTTTTTCTTATTCTTCTCCGCTGGTTGTTCCAGCTTTCCCTTTTGTCTTCATGCTCATCTTTGTTGTATTGTTCTTGTACTCTGTTTTGCCCTGCTTTGGTTGTGCCTTAATCTGTTATTTCCTGCGTTGGCTCTGTGTTGTCCTGTTCGGTGAATTGTTGCTCCGGTGCGTTTTGGGCCGTTTTTGGCTTGCTCTTTTTGCTGTAACAGAAGATCCATTGTTCTTTTAAAGGGGCTTTGCAGGCCTTTCCCGCGTTAAGTGGGTTACGGGCCGACCAAATCCATCCGTTCATTTTTCATATCCTCCTTTACTCTCAGTTGGGCTAAAAATTCTTTGGTCGTTTTATCATATGAGATTAGTCTAATTAATGTCCAGGATATCGGCCAGGNGGATATACAGGCGCTGCCCCTGTTGGTCTAAAGCCTCCAGAAACCGGCCTCTTTGTTGAATGGGAATAATTTCTTTTTCTCTTGGGCCGTCCACGTGCCAAAGAGTGAGCTTAACCATTAGGGAATTATTTAATGCTTGGGCCAGGACGCTTTCCAGGTATTCGAGCCTTTGTTCATCCCAATAGGGTCTGGGGAAAGGCTCGTTTTTGCTTTGCAGGAATCTTTCCCGCAAATTAGGATAGATAATGCGGTGACCTTCCCACATCTTGTTTTTTTCCTGCTTCATAAAAAACCCCTTCTTCCAAGAGAAAACTGCCGCGGAGCAGGCTTTTTTCGCCGAATTTGTTTTTAATCCGGTCGATCGCCTGGTAAAGCTGTGGCTCCGGTTCAAAAAGGGATAATTGTTGGCCCTCGGCGCGGACCAGGTTGCCTAAAGAGACCCCGAGCAGACGGACCGGGAGCTCTTGGGGCCAATGCTGTTGAAAGAGCTTCAGGGCGGTTTCGTAGATGACCGAGGGATAGGCGGTGGCTTCCTTGAGGGTCAGGGAGCGGTGGATTCCTGAAAAATCGCTTCCTCTCACCGAAAGGGAGACCGTTTTCCCCAGGTAATTACCCAGNCGGGCTCTCCGGCTTACGGCTTCCGCCAGTTCCAGCAGGACCACCTTAATTTCCTTAAGCAGGGAGTAATCTTTAGGCAGGGTGATTTGGTGGCCGACACTTTTCACGGTGTCAAGGGAGGAGGGGTTGACCGGGCTGCTGTCCTGCCCCCGGGCCAATTCCCGTAAAGTGACTCCGACCACCCCAAAACGCTGCCGGAGAAGTTTGGGCGGAGTCTGCGCCAAATCCCCGATGGTCCGGATGCCCATGTTCAGCAGGTGTTGTTCCATTCTTTTGCCTACCCCAAAGAGTTCCCCGATGGNGAGGGGCCAGAGACGGCGAGGGATGTCGGCTTCGGTAAGCAAGGTAAGACCGTCGGGTTTTTGCAAACCGGCCGCCATTTTGGCGACGACTTTGGAAGGGCCGATCCCCACCGAACAAAGGATCCCCACCTCCTCCTTAATCCGTTTTTTAATGGCTTGCGCTGCTTGCAGGGGGCTGCCCCAAAGCTTTTCTGTGCCGGTTAGTTCCACAAAGGCTTCGTCAATGCTGAAGGGTTCCACCAGCGGGCTGAAATCGCGCAAAATGGCGAAAACCCGGTTGGAAAAGTCCATGAAGGCAGCGAAGTTGGGGGGACGTAAAATCGCTTGGGGACAATGCATCTTGGCTTCCCAGATGGGCATACCGGTTTTCACGCCCCTTTTTTTTGCTTCGTAGCTGGCCGTAAGGATAATCCCGTGGCGTTTTTCCGGGTCCCCCGCGATAAGCAGCGGCTTGCCCTTCAGTTCCGGCTCCAACACCTGTGTTACACTGGCGTAAAAGGCATTCATGTCGGCTAATAGAACAGTCCTTTTCATAGGTCCAGTATAACACCCGAACACGCGTTCGTCAAGAGGGAACAAAAACTTAGGTCGTTGGATGCTCCCAAGTTTCATAAGGCATAAGAAAGGAGGAGAAGCATATTTTTTGAGGAGAGGCATCTTTTTTTCAGGAAGCATTTTCAGGAAGCATAATCTGCAGAAGACATAATCTGCGGAAGCATTGTTTTCAGAGAGTAGCGGTGATAGGAACACAGGAGGGGGAAATGAGCTGGCGGTTGCTTTTATTAATCGGTTTACTGGTGTTGACCTGCCAAGGAATGGGGGATTACCTTAATTTACCGGCAGAGGAAAAGGGCTTGCCCCTAAATAGCGCCGGTTTATCCGCAAACGGCGGAAACCGGAAGGAAGAAGGGGTCGGCTTGTCCGGAGGGGGGAACAAAGGGTCGAGGGAGGAGCAGAAGGGAAAAGAGTCCCGTCGCTATCAGGGGAAGGTTCTTTACGGGGAGCCGCTGTCCTGGGAACAAGTGAATAAAATTTTCCCTAAATACACCACGATCTTGCTGACCGACCTGGAGACGGGCAAGCAATTGGAGGTGGAGCGCCGGGGCGGAACGTATCATGCGGACATTCAGCCGGTCACCAAAGCCGATACGACGGTATTGAAAGAAATATACGGGGGAAGCTGGAGTTGGCGGCGGCGGGCGGTTGTAGCAGAAATCGGTTTAAAACGGCTGGCGGCTTCGATCAATGGAATGCCCCATGGTGCGGGCAAGCTAAACAATGACTTTCCGGGTCATTTTTGTATTCATTTTCTCGGGAGCCGGGTTCACCAAAGCAGGAAGGTTGATCCGGCGCACCAGATGATGGTGTGGAAAGCGGCCGGATGTCCGGAAAAGCCTTTTCTCGAAGCGGGACCGGAGGAAACAATCAACCTGGTTTTGATCGNCCTGAACCAGAAGGATGTGGCCTTGGCCTCCCTGGGCTTGGTTTGCCCTTTTGGGGAGGACCTTTGGCTGGCCACCCAAGTGTGGCAGGACCGTTTGCCCTCCATCACGCTAAAAAGGCTGACCCCGGTAAAACCGACCGGGGAGGCCAGGGGGACGGAAAAGGAGCCGGAAAAGCATAATCCGTCCGGCAAAATTAACACGACTGAGCAGATGGCGCAGGATAATCCGAACAGAAGAATTTATGAAATAACGCTGACCCTGCAATATCCGGACGGAACTGTCCGGCGGGATAAAAAAGGACAGCTTGCCGTGGTTAAAGACCTGCTCCGTGAAGAGCGCTGGTTCGTGGAGGGAACAGGGCTCAAGACTTTGTTAGAGCAATGATTATTTTCCCGCCAGGATGCGGATATCCTCCAGCCGGACCTGATAGCCTTCCGCCTTTTGCAGGACCATGTTGACCAGCCCGGTGTGGTTCAGGTTCATCATGCAAAAACCGGGCAGAAAGGTCATGCGGCAGCCGAAAGCAGGTTCTTTTCGTACTGCCGTGGCCATTCCTTCAAAACCGATCATGTGATAAGCGACCACATCCTTGATTTCCTGCCTGGGGGACCGGGAAAACCTGGGGCCGACGACCCAGGTGTAGAGCAGCCCGGTCACCGGTTCGGCTTTGATTACTTTCAAAACGTGGGGAATGGGACAACCTGCCCCCATGGGGCGGCCCAGGACGTAATCCCCTTCGGCAATACCCATTTTTTCCACCAGATCGGCGCGAAAAGGAAGGATAATTTTGCGGGCGGAAACTTCGCCGGGAAGGGGGTTAAGGATAAAGTCATAGGGGTTGCCCAAAATGTCGTAGGGGAGGTAATGAGCTTCCAACACCTCCTGGACCGACCCTTCATCATTTAGTCCTTCCTCCTTAAACCCTTCTCCATGGCGGTTGCGTTTTTTCCTTTTTTGATAGTAGGGGCAGTCGGCGTAGCTTTTCTTCCCGCCGTGGACCAGGCGCAGAAACTGCTTGCAGTTTTCGGCGCCGCACAGGCCGCAGTTTTTGCCCGGCGGCAGCCAGTGTTTAACCGGACTCATTGGCTATTCCCCCCGGTATAAATATTCGGCGGCGAGGCCGTCCAGTTTTTTAACAATGCCGAAATGATATTTCCAGCCAATCTCCTTTTTGCCCACACAGATGGTGCAGGTGCCCAGTGGGGGGTTACCTTTTAGCATCAGTGTCTTTTGGTCAATGGGGGGTGAATTTTTAATCAGTTCATAAAGCCGGTTGAGGGAAGTGCCTTGCAGGGCATTGGTTTCGAGCAGGATAATTCCCGGATGCACATCCTTAATTTTTTGAATCAGGACTTCTCGTTCGGCCTGGCTCACCAGGTCGATTTTGGTCACTACAGCGATATCGGCTAAGGCGACCATGGCGCCCATTTTTTCCGGGGCGTGGATTCCGGCAATGGAGCTTAGGACCACAATGCCCAGCCCCTGATTCAGGTAAGGGGAACAGCGGAGACAAAGCCCCGCGCTTTCCACGATAAACAGGTCGGCGTGATTGTTTTCCGCCCATTGGATGGCTTCACCCATGACCATTACTTCGGCATGATCGGGGCACAGATCGCCGGAATAGATTTTTTTGGTTAAAACTTGGAATTCTTTCTGCAGCTCAATATCTTCATAAGCTTTCACCACGTCAATTTTCAAATAGGCGATTTTCAAGTCCGGGTGAAAGGCTTTCACAATCTGTTTGGTCAGGGAGGTTTTCCCTGCGGAGGGAGGGCCGGCAATAATCACCAGTTTCAAGGAAGCAACACCACCTTCAATGATTTAGGTAAAACTGCGTTTAGGCAAAACTGACGTTCAGCAGTTCATTGGTAATTTCGAACCCGGCCCGCAGGTTCTCGCGGATTACGCCCATTTTCCGGTCGAGCTCTAACAGGTTTTGGGCGGCACCGGTTTCGGATTCGTTCTGGCAGAGGATTTTCTTCACCGCGCCGGTACCCATGATCAGGCGTTTTTTCGTGAGCAGGGCAATGACCGGATCATGGGTGACAAAAATGATAATTTTAGAGGTATTTTGGATAATTTCGATAACCTCCTGTTTGAAAATGCCGGCGTTTTCGATTTCATCCAGGAGAATTATCGGGGCAGCGCCGATTAAGAGGGCATCGGCGATTAAAAGGGACCTGGTCTGCCCTCCGGAAAGGACGGTCACTTTGTAGTGGGGTTTGATTTTTTCGCCGGTGAATTTGTTGGCCAGTTCGATGGTATCATTAATGATTTTTTTACTGCGGATTTTTCTGGCCCGCGCATGGACGCTCAAAAAATCCTCCACCGACAGGTCGGCGAAACACTTGGTATTTTGGGTAATCATGGCGATGGGTTTTTGTGCGGGGTCGTAGCGGACTTCCTCCCGGGGGATTTTTCCGTTGATTAAAATCCGCCTTTTGGTAGCGGTATCACCCTGGGCTAACAGCTCAATATCGGTGATGAAAGCGGTTTTNCCGCTTCCGGTTGGCCCAACAATTGAAATGGTTTCTCCCGCCTGGATGGTGATTTGATCAAAGTTTTCCCGGTTGGCGTTTTTATCTTTGCCTGGCAAGATGGTCAGCTCTTTGATCATGTCTTTTGAATCCCTCCCTTTTTAAAGTTTCTGCTTACGAACAAAGGCTTCCGGCGCTGATTTGTTCGGTTAAGCATAAGGTATCGTTGCGCAAGCCGCCTCTTAAGGCTTCCAGGGCAATGAGCTCCGGGGGCTGGATATTGCCAAGATTTACTCTTGCACCGAAGCGTTGAATCAGTTTTACTTGCTGGTTTTTCAAAGGCGCTTCCCAGATAATCTGGTTCGGGTCCGGCAATTCTTTTAAAAGCTTTTCCAGTTCCTCTTGCTGCAGTTTCCCCTGGGGATCGTAAATGCCGATTCCTTTTCCGCTGTCCCGGGCTTCCATAATGATCTTCCAGGCACCGTTCGCCAGGTCTTCCGCACATTGTTCGGCGAGAGCCCGGGGCGAAGGAGCCTGGTGCGGGTCTTTCTTTCCGACCTCCGTCAACACCGTAAAACCTGCTTCTACTGCTCGTTTTAGACAATCTTTCCGCCTTGCTTTGTCTAAAAAAATGGTGCCGTCGGAAATCTCGACGGCCTCAAAGCCTAATTTCCGTGCCTCCTCCAGATATGGCTCAAAGCGCTTTTGCAGTAAAGCGATTTCCGTCAAGGTTCCGCCGGGATATACTTTCACCTGGTATTTCCGGCAGAGCCTTATTTTTGCTTTCAAAAGACTNTCTTGATAAAGGACCGACGTGCCGAAGCCCAGTTTAAGAAAATCCAGGTAGGTTCCCGCCACTTCCAGCAAATCTTTTAATTCTCTTAAACCAAGGCCTTTATCAATCACCATGGTAATGCCTTTTGTTCTTGGTTTGGGCTCTCTTTGGCCCAAAGGAATTCTGATAACTTCCTGCCAGGGATTCTGCATACGGCCAACTCCTTTGTGCTCCGCACTTTTTTCTTTTTCTCTTTATGATATGTACGGACAATTAAGAGAAGTGCTTGCTTCAAAAAGTTGCCCAAACCTAAATTTTGCGGACCCTCAACATAGCTGTTTGCAAAAAAGCTGATTGAAAACGTTTTTCAATCAGCCTTTTTCGAAAAGGTATTTACTAAAGATGAAGTGGGGGCTGTTAAGTTAAGAGGTAGAGGAGGCGCATGGCGTTGACGATATGTTCGATCAATTGACCGAAAATCGTATCATGATGGCATTTATCCGCATTCAGGTAGATGTTTTTCAGCATTTGGATGATTTGGCTTTCTTCAATAAAGGCGTATTGGGCGGCGGCCCGAAATTCCGCGAAGACCGGTACTTCTTCCGCCACCTCCGACATGGCGGCGAGATTCTCGTTGAAGGTATCGTTAAACATATTTCCGAAGAGTTCCTTCGTAGCCTTAACCGTTCTCCTGTTGAGTTCCGACAATCTTCTTGCTTCTTCCGTCGGGGCGTTTTGAATCATGTAACCATAGACGATCAGTAGTTCATTCAGCTCCATGATCAGGTGACGCACGCTGTTATACATTTTCATCATTCAGTAATCCTCCTTTCGTTTTCGCTACTCTTTAATACTCTATGCGAATATCGGGAAAGGGTGACGGGGCATATTTTGATTTGTATTTTCAAAGAATAAATTAATAACCGGAAAGGAAGAAGAAGATGGCCAACTTTTGGGAGAAGCTCGAGGAGAAATTATTCAACTTTAAAAATGCGCGCTATCAGGAAAAATTCATTTTAGAACCAGGCAATGAAGACAAAACTGAAGACAAAGGTGAAGGCAAGGCTGAAGACAAAGGTGAAGCAAAAGGCCAAGCAAAAGGCGAAGGGGAAGAAAAGGCTCTGGACAAAGCAAAAGACGCGGACCAGGACAAAGGCCGGGAGCAGGAGAAGGACCAGGCCGGGGACAAGGACAAGGAGCAAAACCAGGCCGCAGCCGGGGAAAAGGAGGATAAAGAAAGGGACGCAGACCAGGACAAAAACAAGCTGAAAAAGCCGAGGAAGCCTTTGCCTCTACACAAGCAAAAAGAAAAAAGGTCCGGTAAACCGGAAGACCTATACGTAAGCATGGATTTAGAAACTAATCGGGAGTATCTGAACAAAATCTATGCCCTTTCCAAAAACAAGGACATCATCATTCGTGATTTTTATATTGCCACGAAGCCGCCGTTAAAAGCTTTTTTGATTTTTATCGACGGCTTGACCGATAAAAATATCATCAACAACGACATTTTAAAGTCCCTGATGGTTTTGATTGATGAAGGCGAGATCGTCGAGGAGCGCGGACGCCTGGCCGAATATGTTATGGAGCATTTACTGCCCGGACATGATGTAGCACTTTTGGATCAATACCGGAGCATTTTAGACCTGGTTAATTATGGGAACACCGCTATATTTATCGAAGGGTGCGACAAAAGCCTGGTGATCGAGACCAAAGGCTGGGACAGGCGGGGTGTCGGCATTCCGCAAACGGAAGAGGTCATCTTTGGGCCGCATGAAGCCTTTAACGAAACCTTGCGCAGTAATACCGGCCTGATCAGGAAAGCGCTCCGTAACGAAAAGTTGATTACGGAAATACAAAAAATAGGCTCACGGACGAATGTGGATGTGGCCATCATGTATATCGACGATTTGGCCAATCCGAAGCTGGTGGAAGAAGTCAAACACCGGATTGCTTCCATTAAGACCGATTACATCGGGGTAGCCGGGATTTTGGAACAATTTATCGAAGACGCTCCTTTTAAACTGGCGCCCCAGGTACTTACCACGGAGCGGCCGGACCGGGTAGTCTCCTTTCTGGTGGAAGGGCATGTGGCGATTATTGTCGATGGAAGTGCGCAGGCTTTGATTGTTCCCGTTACGATGTTTTCCCTTTTACATAGTCCGGAGGATTATTATTTACGGGTTCCCTACGGGAATTTTTTGCGGGTCTTAAGGGTGCTGGCCCTTTTTATTACCCTTCTTACGCCCGGCCTGTATGTTTCGGTGGTCAATTTCCATCAGGAAATGATTCCGACGGAACTCTTGTTAGCCATTGCCGCAGCTCACGTGATCGTACCGTTTCCGACGATTTTTGAACTTTTTGTGATGGAATTCGCTTTTGAATTAATCCGGGAAGCGGGCGTAAGGGTGCCGGGAGTTATCGGCAATACCATCGGGATTGTGGGGGCGCTGATTCTAGGGCAGGCCGCCGCCCAGGCCGGGATTATCAGCCCCATTTTGATTATTGTCGTGGCCATCACCGGTCTGGCTTCCTTTGCTATACCAAATTATTCCATTTCCTTTGGTTTACGGTTTATCCGCTTTGTTTTTACGATCCTGGCGGCCTTTTTCGGATTCTTTGGCATATCGGGAGGTTTGTTTTTGTTCTTAGTGACGATGGTCAGCATGAAATCCTTCGGGGTTCCTTTCCTTGCTCCGGTGGGGCCGCCCGTGAAAACGGAGCCGGATGTGGTCTTGCGTGGGCCCGTTTGGTCCATGGAAAAGCGGGTAGACTATCTTACCCCGTTGGATGAAATACGTCAACCCAAGATCAGTCGTGGTTGGATTAAGAATACGCGTGGAGGAAAACAGCAATGAACAAGATTCGGATCGGCTATTCCGAGATGACGGCCGTCCTGGTTATCCTGATTGGGATGAAAGCGTTTATCGGTTATCCTCGGATGATCACGGAACATGGCGCCACCGCCGGTTGGCTTCTGCCTATCGCCAGCGGCGCGTTGGCTCTTGGTTTATGGTTAATCATCGCGAGGCTTTTGGAGCGTTTTCCCGGAAAACCACTGACGGCGATAACGGAATTACTGTTAGGTCCCGGTCTGGGGATAGCGGTCAATTTAATTATGTTTTGCTATTTTCTGGTCACCACAGGGCTGCTTTTAAGGATTTTCAGCGAGTCGGTAATCTTGAGTCTTCTTCCCGAAACCCCGCTTAGCGCCATTGCGGTTTTTTATCTGTTTGGCGCCTGGTATGCGTTATATTACGGGGTTGAAGCCCTTGCGCGAAGCAGTTATATTGCGCTGGTTTATATCGGGATCGGCTTAGTGANGTCTCTGGCGGCTTTGTTTCCCTACTATGATTTTAGAATGCTTTTTCCGGTAATGGGTTTTGGGTTCGGTTCTTTTCTGAAAAGCAGCGTTTTTGAAATATCTTCTTTTGGCGAAGTGATCGCGCTGGCCTATCTGGTCTCCTATTTTTCTTCCAGCGACCGGGCGAAAATAAAAAAGATCGGCGTTTGGAGTATGGGGGTTGTCATTCTGCTTTTTACGAGCATGGTGACAGTTTATCTCATGGTGCTGCCCTATCCTACCAGCACGGAAACTTTTGTGCCGATTTACCAGTTATACCGAAGTATTTTTTTGGGGCATTACGTCCAACGGGTCGAAGCGGTCTTTGTTATTTTTGCGGCTTTTACCGCCATTATGCGGATTGCCATCGGCTTGTTCGTAACATTGCAGATCCTGAAAGACACCTTAAAAATTCCTTATTACCGCCCGTTGCTAGGACTGTTTTCTTTGCTGCTTTTTACGATCGCTTTTACTCCGCAGAATATAGTTGAAACAGTAAAACTGGAAAGTCTGTTCAGTATGTACTATGGGGGGGCCATTACTTTTGGCTTGCCCTTATTGCTGTGCGCCATTGCTTTTTTAGGCGGGAAAGGAGAGAAAGCAAAATGAAGCAAAAAATCGTCTTTCTGATGCTGCTGGCGGCAGNTTTGGTCTTTTTGACGGCTTGCTGGAGCTCACATGAAACCGACGAATTGGGCTATATCATCCTGCTGGGCATTGACAAAGGAGAACGGAATATCGTTAATGTTACNTTCCAGTTGGCCATCCCGCAGCCCATTGAAGGAGGAGATGCGGAAAAAGCCAGTGAAGTAATTTCGGTGGAGGCGCCTTCCCTTTTTGCCGCGTTAGAACTGGCGGACAGTTTTATCAGCAAACATCTGACCTTCATCCATAATAAAGCGATCATTGTTTCGGAAGAAATCGCCCGGGAAGGCTTAGACCGGTATATTAATCCTTTGGTGCGCAG